>ERZ1673745.815-NODE-815-length-28165-cov-5.946603_pt1 | contig 28165 bp, 24 predicted proteins | sample MGYA00580206_ERZ1673745 | MGnify/ENA primary metagenome ERZ1673745 (study PRJEB41218, sample SAMN15661753) | gut metagenome | host: Homo sapiens | place: Canada: London | collected 2015-08-20/2019-03-30 | study: EMG produced TPA metagenomics assembly of... | reverse complement strand
AGGTCATGGAGAGCCTGACCCCCGCCCAGCAGGTCGTCAAGATCGTCAACGAGGAATTGACCAGCCTTATGGGCGGCAATGAGCCGAAATACCTGCGCCTGAAAAACAAGGGCCAGACCGTGCTGATGATGTGCGGCCTGCAGGGCAACGGCAAGACCACCCATGCTGCCAAGCTCGGCAAATTCTACCGCAGTCAGGGCCGCCGCCCGCTGCTGGTCGCCTGCGACATCTACCGCCCCGCCGCCATTGAGCAGTTGAAGGTGGTCGGCGAGCAGGCCGGTGTTCCCGTCTTTACGCTGGGCACCGAAAAGCCCGAGCTTATCGCCCAGAAGGCGATGGCCTACGCGAAGGATCACGGCAATGACATTGTGATTCTCGATACCGCAGGCCGCCTGCAGATCGATGACCAGCTTATGGATGAGCTGGTGCGGATCAAACAGGCAGTCGAGGTCGATGAGACCCTGCTGGTCGTGGACGCCATGGCCGGTCAGGAGGCCGTCAATGTGGCCAAGACCTTCAATGAGAAGGTCGGCATCAGCGGCGTCATTCTGACCAAGACCGATGGTGATACCCGCGGCGGTGCGGCGCTCTCGGTGCTGGCCGTCACCGGTATGCCGATCTATTTTCAAGGCACGGGCGAGAAGCTTGAGGACCTTGAGCCGTTCTACCCGGCGCGGATGGCCAACCGCATCCTTGGCATGGGCGATGTGCTTTCCCTGATTGAGAAAGCCCAGAGCGTCCAGAACGACAAGGAAGCCGAGGCCGCCGCCAAGCGCCTGATGGAGAACAAGTTCGACATGAACGACCTGCTGGCCCAGTTCCAGCAGATCAAGAAGATGGGCGGCGCTGCCTCGCTGCTGGCGATGATGCCCGGCGGCAGTCAGATCGATGCCGATTCCCTCGATGATAAGGCGCTGCCCCGCATCGAGGCTATCATCTACTCCATGACCCCTGCAGAACGCGCCAAGCCCGACATCATCAACCCCAAGCGCAAGCGCCGCATCGCGGCCGGCTCCGGCACCTCGGTCGAGGATGTCAACAAGCTGCTGCGCCAGTTTGAAGCAATGCAGAAGATGATGAAAAAGGTCAAGCGCAATCCCAAGGCCTTTATGCGCGGCCTCGGGAGCATGGGCGGCAGAGGCGGCTTTAAAGGCTTTGGCCGCTGATTTTCACAAAGGTATGACCCGCTCGGCTTTACGGCCCACGGGATGTACAATATATTAAAGATGCCCAACCAAGGGCCGTAAACAATTTTTGGAGGAATATTACTATGGTTAAGATTCGTCTGCGCCGCATGGGCGCCAAGAAGGCTCCTTTCTACCGCGTTGTTGTTGCTGACAGCCGCTTTGCCCGTGATGGCCGTTTCATCGAGGAGATCGGCTACTACGATCCGACCAAGGAGCCCTCTGTCGTCAAGATCGACGCTGAGAAGGCCAAGCAGTGGCTGTCCAACGGCGCTCAGCCCACCGACACTGTCCGCGAGATCCTGAAGAAGGCCGCTGTTCTGTAATCTGTTCGCTTTTTAGGGAGGGAACGCCACATGCAGGAACTCTTATTAGCCGTTGCCCGCGGCCTTGTCGAGGACAAGGAGGCCGTGCAGGTGACTGTTGATCCCATGCGTGAGGACGGCACTGTTGTGTACCACCTCAAGGTGGCTGAGGCCGATATGGGCCGCGTCATCGGCAAGCAGGGCCGCATCGCCAAGGCGATCCGCGTTGTCATGCGTGCCGCGGCTGTCCGTCAGGGCGAAAAAGTCATCGTTGAGATCGACTAAGACCCGTTACAAAGCACTTTGCCGCAGGGTAAAGTGCTTTTTCTGTATCAGGAGGAATATATGCGAAACTACCTTCCCGCCTGCAAGATCGTGTCTACCCACGGTGTGCGCGGCGAAATGAAGGCCCTGCCGCTCTGTGACGGCGCGGCGTTTCTGACAAAATTCAAGCGGCTGTTCAGCACGGCCGAGGGCGCGGGCGAGACCCGTGTGCTGGGTGTGCGCGCACAGGGCAGTGTGATCCTGCTGCGGCTGGACGGCATTACCGATATGGACGCCGCCCGCGCGCAGGTGGGCCGGGTGTACTATCTGGCCAAGGCCGATGCCCGGCTGCCCAAGGGCCGCTACTTCATTGACGATCTGCTCGACTGTGAGGTCGCAGACGCCGATACCGGCCGCGTCTACGGCCGCCTGACGAATGTGGAGCATCCGGCTGCGCAGGACATCTACACCGTGACCGATGCGGCGGGGGAGGAGCACATGCTGCCCGCCGTGCCGGAGTTTGTCAAGACCATCGACATGGAAAACCGCCGCATTCTGATCACCCCCATCGAGGGTATGTTCACCGATGCTGTGAACGGCGATGAGGGCTGAGCAGATGCGCATTGATATCGTAACGCTTTTTCCCGAGTTGTGTGACAGCTTCCTCTCGGCCAGCATTCTGGGCCGCGCCCGCGCGAAGAACCTGTTCGAGGCGCACTGTCACCAGATCCGCGACTATACAAAAAACAAGCAGAAGCAGACCGATGACTACCCCTACGGCGGCGGCTGCGGCATGGTGCTGTACGCACAGCCTATCGCCGACTGCCTGCGGGCTGTGCAGGCCCAGTGCACCGGGCAGGGGCGGCAAAAGCCCCATGTGGTGTTCCTGACGGCTGCGGGTCGCCCCTACAATGAGGAAAAGGCCCGGGAGCTGGCCTCCTATGACGCCGTTACCCTCGTCTGCGGCCATTATGAGGGCATTGACCAGCGGGTCATTGACGCCTTCGGCGATGAGGAAATCTCGATCGGTGATTATGTGCTGACCGGCGGTGAGTTGGCCAGCCTTGTTGTGGCCGACAGCGTGCTGCGCCTGCAGCCCGGCGTGCTGGCTGAGGAAAAAGGCTATCAGGACGAGAGCTACTGGGACGGACTGCTGGAATATCCCCAGTTTACCCGCCCCGAAGTGTGGGAGGGCCGCGCTGTGCCGCCGGTGCTGCTGACCGGCGACCACAAAAAAATTGACGAGTGGCGCGGAGCCCAAAGCCGTGAACGGACCCGTGAGCGCCGCCCCGACCTGTATGACGCCTGGTGTGAGAGCCACCCGCTGACCGAGCTGCCGAAGTGGAAGCGCGGCGAAAATATGCGCCTTGTGAAAAATGACGAACAGCTCAGCCTTTGCGCCGCGCTGATGGCCGAGGGACGCCGCGCTGTCTGCGAGGCAGTCTGTACGGAGCAATATCTGGAAATGCTCACCCCGCAGGCCCATCTGCCTATGCTGCAGGAGGATAAAAAGAACGGCTGGGCGTTCTATCTGCACTATACCAAAGACAGCGCTGACGGCATGGTGGGTGTCTGCCACAAAACGGGGGAGGTCGGCCGCCTGTTTGTGACCGAAGCGGCCCGCGGCAGGGGATACGGCGCTAAGATGCTGGATTTTGCCCGCAAAAAGCTGCCGGAGCATCCGCACCCGACCTTGGGGGTGCTGAACACCAACACCCGCGCGATTGCGCTGTACAAGCGGATGGGCTGGCGGCTGACCGGCAGCGTGCTGCACCGCTATGATCCCGCCGATGCAAACGCCTTTGCGGCGCTGTACTGTGAAGAATTGGAAATGCGCTATCAGGGCTGACCGTTGTTTTTGTCGTCAATCCACAACGATGTTGAAAATAAACTGGCAAAGTTGCACAAACGCGCGCGCGAAGATTTGGCAGAATTACAGAATCATGCCAAATTTGCAATTTTCCACTGTACAAAATCGACCGAATAGGATAAAATAGAGACAATCAAGGCGGCGTATTAACACGCAATAGACCGCCTGGAAGTCGCCCGCGGTAGATACACAGGGGCATATTATTTTCAAAAGTAGGAGAGAATAACTATGTACGTTAAAGAAGTTACCGTTGAGAATCAGGTTGGTCTGCATGCCCGTCCGGCTACCTTCTTCATCCAGAAGGCCAACGAATACAAGTCCTCCATCTGGGTCGAGAAGGAGGAGCGCCGTGTCAACGCCAAGTCTCTGCTCGGTGTCCTGAGCCTGGGCATCGTCGGCGGCACCACCATCCGCATTATTGCTGACGGTGCCGATGAGCAGGCTGCAGTTGACGGTCTGGTCAAGCTGGTCAGCTCCGGCTTTGCCGAGTAATCTTCCTTAAACAATCAGCGGTGGGGTGACCCGCCGCTTTTTTTGTATACGGCGGCACCGCATACAGCGCATCGGGCGCAGCGGTGCTGTCGTAAGAAAGGCCTGTCCATGACAAAAGCTGAACTCTACAAAAAAGCCTGCATGCTGCCGCTGCTGCCCGGCGTGTATATCATCCGTGACAAAACGGACACGATCATCTATATCGGCAAGGCCAAGCGCCTTAAAACGCGCGTGTCGCAGTATTTCCGTGAGGGGGTGCCCCACGATGCCAAGGTCAGCCAGATGATCGCCCATGCGTTCACCTTTGATGTCATCGTCTGCCAGAGCGAGTTTGAGGCGCTTGTGCTGGAGGCCAGCCAGATCAAGGCCCACACGCCGAAGTACAATATTTTGCTCAAGGACGACAAGGGCTACAGCTATGTCAAGGTCACGCGCGGTGCATGGCCGCGCATCTCGGCTGCACTGCAGAAGGATGACGATGACGCCGACTATATCGGCCCGTTCACCTCATCGTTTGCCGTGCGGGAGATGGTGGAAACAGCGCAGAATTGCTTTTTGCTGCCCCGCTGCAGCAAGAGCTTCCCGCAGGAGCTTGGCAAGGGCCGCCCCTGCCTGAATGCCCACATCGGAAAGTGCATGGCAGTGTGCAGCGGCAAGATCAGCTGTGAGGCCTACAACGATGCAGTGCAGGGCGCGCTGCGGATGATCCGCTACGGCAAAAAGGACATCGTCAAGCAGCTGCGCGATAAGATGGAGGCCGCCTCCGAGCGTCTTGACTTTGAAACGGCCGCCCTGCTGCGCGATCAGATCATGGCCATTGACCGCGTGGCCGCAGGCCAGAAGGTCGTTATGGACAGCGATACCGAGATGGATGTCATCGCGCTGGCCGGCACGACCCATGCGGTCTGCGCTGCTGTGCTGCGCTACCGGGACGGCCGCCTGACCGACAAGCGGGAATTCGTTTTCCACGATACCACCGACATCAACGCCGTGCGGGAGGAGTTCCTGCCGCAGTATTATCTGGACGGTGAGAACATCCCCAGAACCATCGCGGTGGACGCCCTGCCGCCCGATGCGGAGGCGCTGAATGAGGCACTGAACCAGGCCCGCGGCACAAAGGTCGAGCTTTATGTGCCGCAGCGCGGTGATGTGGCAAAGCTGGTCACAATGGCCTACACCAATGCTGTGGAGCGCCTTGGCCGTGAGAGCGGCCGTTACACCCGCGAGGAAAAGCTGCTGGAGGAGGCCGCCCAGCTGCTTGGCCTGAAGGAGCCGCCCCGCGTTATCGAGAGCTACGATATCTCCAACTGGGGCGATGGCTCCAGCGTCTGCGGTATGGTCGTGTTCCGGGACGGCAAACCCCACCGCGCCGGCTATCGCCGCTTTAAGATGCGCACCGTCGCGGGCACGGATGACTATGCCTCGCTGGCAGAGACGCTCTCCCGCCGTGCGGCGGAATACGAGGCGGCCCGCCGCGGAGAAAAGCCTGACGGCCCGCAGAACCAGTTTGCCACCCTGCCGGATCTGCTGCTCATCGACGGCGGCAGGGGGCAGGTGGGCGCGGTCAAGCAGGCGTTAAAGGGCACGGCGCTCGAACACGTGCCGACCTTCGGCATGGTGAAGGACGACCACCACCGCACCCGCGCCATTGTGGACGATGCGGGCGGCGAGATCGCAATCAACCGCAACCGCAATATCTTTACCTTTGTGACGAATATTCAGGACGAAACACACCGCTACGCCAACGATTACCGCAAGCGCGCGATGAAAAAGCGCTCCTACGCTGCCACGCTGACGGCCATTCCCGGCGTGGGGGAAAAGACCAGCGCCGCCCTGCTGGCACACTTCAAGACCGTTGCGGCGGTCAAGGCTGCCAGCATCTCCGATCTGGAGGAGGTCAAGGGCATCAGCCACGCCAAAGCGGAAATGCTGTACAACGCGCTGCGGAATGGGGTATAATGAGTGTGACGCACTACCCGGTAGGGGCCGGGCCTGCCCGACCCTCAACTATACGGGAAATGATATTTCTCGGCAAGGCCGCGGGCTGCACCTGTGCAGCCCCTACAACAATGTAAAATGGATTTATCCTTATGCTGATTCTGACCATACTTCTTTCTATCGCCTTTGCGGCGGGCTTCACCCTTCTGCCCGCCCGCGTCCAACACCGCAAACCCGCCTGCGCCGATGGTTACGCCGGGGCGGGCGTCACGGTGCTTGTCTGGCTATGGGCGGTCTGCATCTGGTCCCGCCCGGGCCTGACCGCTGACTTTGACGGATTCCGTCTGGCAGCCATTCTGGCCATGCAGGGGCTTTCCTGCGGCATTGTCTGCGGGTTCCGTCTGCGCGGCGCGCTGCCGCAAAGGCTGCGCACCCCGGCTGCGGTCGTCCTGCTGCTGGCGGCCAGCCTTGAGGCGGAGATATTCATCGGCAACCTGAGCTGGTTGGCAACCAGCCGCTATACGCCGGTGGACCTGCGGCCGTACCTGACAAATGACCCGAACCCCGCTGCGCCGCTGACGCTGCAGGGGGACAGCACCGTGCTGGAATTTGCGGATCTCGGCTTTGAGGTCTATAACCTGCAGCTGGACGGGCTGGTCTCGCTGGCGGACGGTGATACCCCCGAGCAGAAAAATGTCCTGCTCCAGCTTTATGTGGCTGCCACGGATGAGGCCAGCTCGGCATCCCGCCAAAGCTGGGGCTGGGAGGCTGCACCTGCATCGGGGCGCAGTCTGGTCCGCAGTCTGGACCTTTCCGGCAGGGCCGATACCCTGACACTGACCGTCACCGGCTATAAGGGGGAGTACCGCAGCTACCCGCTGAACGCGCAGCTGACCACGGTCTGTGCCAATGTGCGCCGCCCGCTGGATTTCTCGCTCCTGCGGTTCGCGGCGGTCTTTGCGCTGGCACTGGCAGGCTTTGCGCTGCGCCCGGCCAGCGTTCTCTGGCGCGATTCCTATTGTGGGCATGAGAAAAAATACCGCCCGGTTATGCTGGCAGCGGGGCTTGCGCTCTGCGCGGCAGCGTTTTTGGCACCGTTCGGGGACCGCTTCAACGCGGGTGTTGCAACGGGCTTTTACAATACGCCGGACTGGTCGGGGACGAGCCGCATCGACTTTACCATGCACATCAACGACTGGGCCTCCAACGCATCGGCCCAGTACGGTGCGCTGGCACACAGCCTGCTGAACGGCCGTCTTGACCTCGAGAAGGACCCGCCCGCCGCCATGGCAGCGCTGCAAAACCCCTACGACACCGCCGCCCGTCAGGAGGCTGCCCCCGATGCACTATGGGATGTGGCCTACTACAATGGCCGGTATTATGTCTACTTTGGGATCGTACCCTGCCTTCTGTTCCAACTGCCCTTTGAGGCACTGACCGGCGTACAGGATCTGCCGCCCAGCCTGCCGATGATCCTGCTGGCATGGCTGTACATTGCAGCGGTGTTCGGCTTTGTCCGGCAGGCGGTGCGCCGCTGGTTCCCGGATGCCAGCGCTGCGGCCTGTCTGCTGGCCGCCGTGGGCGCGGCCTCGGGGGCGCAGCTCTGGTACTTACTGCACCGCCCATCGGTGTATGAATATGCCATCCTCTGCGGGGCGGTCTTTGTGCTGTGGGCGCTGTGGCAGTGGCTGCTGGCGGCGAACATGCCGCTGCAAAAGCGCGGCCGGGTGCTGTTTCATTTGACGCTGGGCAGCCTTTGCATGGCACTGGTGGCAGGCTGCCGCCCCCAGATGGTGCTGTTTGCCGTATTAGCGCTGCCCATCCTGTGGCCGCGCTATATCACGGAGAAGCGCCTTTGCACCCGGCAGGGCGCAGGGGAGTGCGCCGCCTTCCTGCTGCCGGTCGTGCTGGTGGCGGCGGGGCTGATGTGGTACAACGCCGCGCGGTTCGGCTCGGTATTTGACTTCGGCGCAAATTACAACCTGACCAGCAATGATATGACCCGCCGCGGCTTTGCGGTGGGGCGCATCGCCCCGGCGGTCGTGACCTTCCTGCTTGGCATCCCCGGTGTGCAGACGGTTTTTCCGTATTTGAGCGCCACAAAAATGCAGACGAACTACATGGGGCTGACCATCACCGAGCTGTACTACGGCGGCGCGTTTGCCTGCCTGCCGCTGCTGTGGGGCCTTGGCGGCCTGCCGCTGGCCCGCCGCCGGCTCGACCGCTGCCGTGATCTGCGCGCCGTATTCCGCCTGACGGCTATCTGCACGGTGGTGCTGGCGGTGCTGGACTGCCAGATGGCCGGCATGCTCTACCGTTACCAGAGCGATTGGCTCGGCCCGCTGCTGCTGGCGGCGGCGCTGGCGTGGCTGCTGGCGGAGCGCATCCTGCAGGGGCGCGGGCTGCCGGTGCTGACAAAGGCGCTGCGCACGGTCTTTCCGCTGGCGGTGCTGGCGGGTATCTGCTATAACTTCTGTGTCTATTTTGCGGCGGAGCCCCAGCTGATGGGGCAGAACCCCGCATTGTATGAAAATGTGAGCCGTCTGGTTCAATTCTGGCTGTAAAGGGAAAAGAGTATGGCTGATAAAAATATCTACACCGTCATCGTTGCCGATGATGAGGACGAGCTGCGCGAGGCCGTCTGCACCATGATCCCATGGGAGGCGCTGGGCTTCCATCTGGTGGGCAGCGCCAGCAACGGGCTGGATGCCCTTGAGCTTGTCGAGCGGCTTGAGCCGGATCTGCTTCTGACCGACATTCGGATGCCCTTCATCTCGGGCATTGAGCTGGCCCGGCAGGTGCGCGAGATACGCCCTGCTATGCACATTGCCTTTTTGAGCGGCTATGATGACTTTGAGTACGCCAAACAGGCCATTCAGTACAACATCATCAGCTACATGCTCAAGCCGCTGACGATGGACGGTCTGGCCGCCGAGCTGAAGTCCATCCATGAGAAGATCGATGCCCGCTATGCCGGGCTGCGCCGGGCCGATGCATCGCACGCGGACCGGGCGGCATTTCTCATCCCGCTGGTGCTCGCACAGTACGACAATACCCCTGCTGATCTGGAGGAACGGCTGCGCACCTCCGCCGCAGCCTGCGGCTTGCTGCGCGGCACCGATGACCGCAGCACGCTGGTGGTGCTGGCGGCCTCGCTGGAGGGGGCGGCTGACTACGAGGCGGGCTTTACCCAGCTGGTGGAGCAGAGCGCAAACAAGTACCTGCGCCATTTTGTCTTTTACTGCTGCGGCCGCGCGGTGGCGGTGCTGCTGGGCAACCCCTCCGACTTTGAGGAGTATCTGCACATTCTGGCGGATGAGATCTGCCAGCTGGCAGACCGCGCGCTGGGCCGCACGGCCAATGTGGGTGTCAGCCGGGAGTTTGCACACCTCAGTGAGCTGAACGATGCCTACCGTCAGGCTGTGGAGGCACTGCACACCGCCGCCGAGGGGGAGGGCGGCGTCAGCTTTACGGCGGACGCCCGCAAGACCGGCAGCCTTTGCGACCGTGCGCTGGAGATCATCGACCAGCATTATATGGATGAAGACCTTTCGCTTGCATCCCTCTCCGCCATGCTGGATGTCAGCCCCAACCACCTGAGCGCCTGCATCAAAAAGTCGGAGGGGGAGACCTTCATCAACATTCTGGTGCGCCGCCGTATGGAGAAGGCGCAGGCACTGCTGCTGACCACCGACATGCAGATTCAGGAGATCGCCCGCTGCTGCGGCTACACCGACCAGCACTATTTCAGCTATTGCTTTAAAAAGTACAGCGGTACATCGCCGGTGGCATTGCGCCGCGCCCGCGCTGCAGGGGAGGTCCGCACATGATGCGCCCGCCGCGCACTGCCCATCTGGCGGCAGCGCTGATCTCCGCCGTGGCTGTCATGGTGCTGACGCTCTGCACAACGCTCTTTCTGCGCAGCTACCGCAATGCGATTGTCGAGGCTGCCCGCACCAACAGCGCCCAGGCCGTCAGTCAGGTCGTGGGGGCAGTCGGCAATTATGTAAACACGATGGAGAGCGCAGTCACCATCGTTATGGGGCATCTGGACGATGCCGAGGAGCCCCGGGATGCGTTTCTGGGCGCGTTCCTGACGGCCCGGCCCGAGGTGGCCGCCATCACCGCCTACGATGCGGACGGCGCGCTGCTGAACTGCTGGGCGCAGGACGGCCGCACCCCGAAGGAGGCGATCCTGCGCAATCTTTCGTTTGATCTGACGACCGCCCGCCGTCTGAGTCAGGGCTATATCAGCACGCCCCATGTTGAGTCAATCTTTGCGGGGTATTATCCATGGGTCGTTTCCGTTGTTCGCACAGTGCCCGGCACCGCCGAAAAGCGCTGGCTGTCGCTGGACCTGAGCTTTACCGAGCTGGCCGCCACCATCAGCAATGTCGGCATCGGCCAGCACGGCTACTGCTACCTGATGGATGAGCGCGGCAATATGGTCTACCACCCGCAGCAGCAGCTTCTCTACGCGGGCTTGAAAAAGGAGGAGGCCGGCCGTCTGGCCTGCCTTGGTGACGGTACCTATGTGGAGGATACCGTCATCTACAGTGTCCAGCGCGTGCCGAACAGCCCATGGCGCGTTGTCGGCGTCAGCTACATTGATGAGACCGTCAACGAAAGCTTCTGGCAGATGGCACGCATCGCAGTGGCAACGGCAGCGCTGATCTTTGCGGCGGCGCTGGCGGTGGGCTGGGTGCTGTCCCGCCTGCTGTCCCGCCCGCTCCAGCAGCTGGAGAACGCAATGGAGGCATTTGAGCAGGATGCCGACCACTTTGTCTTTCGCGCGGTGCGCGGCACGCGGGAGGTGCAGAACCTTTCGGATTCCTTCGGCCACATGGTCGGGCGTATCCAGCGGCTGATGAACACCGTGCGCGAGGAGGAGATCGTCCTGCGCAAGACCGAGCTGAAGGCGCTTCAGGCACAGATCAACCCGCATTTCCTCTACAATACGCTGGATTCCATCGCATGGATGTGCGAGCGCGGCAAAAATGCAGACGCTGTGCAGATGGTCCATGCGCTGGCAAGGCTTTTCCGCATCAGCATCAGCCGCGGCCATGAGCTGATCCCAATCGAGAAGGAGCTGCAGCACGCCGAGGCCTACCTGCAGATCCAGAAATACCGCTACAAAAACCAGTTTACCTATCATTTTACGGTGGATGAGGACTGCGTACACTGTCTGTGCAACAAGATCACCCTGCAGCCCATCATTGAAAACGCCATCGTCCATGGGCTGGATCTGATGGTAGACGATGGCCATATCGAGATCACGGTCAGGCCGGACGGGGACGATATTCTGCTGATCGTCAGCGATGACGGCATCGGCATGGAGCCGGAGCAGGTCGCGGCGCTTTTGCAGAATGAGCCGAGCGACCGCACCGGCATCGGCATCAAGAATGTCAATGACCGGCTGCGCATCTACTTCGGCCCCGGCTACGGGCTGTCCATCGAAAGCGCCCCCTATGCGGGCACGACCGTTACCATCCGCACCCCGCGCGTGCCGGAGGACAGGGAGGGCGACTATGACAAAAACCATTAAACGTCTGCTGCCCGCGGCCCTGGCCGTGCTGCTGCTGGCAGGCTGCAATGTGCAGTCTGCGGCGGCCACCACCGCGCGGTACAGGGTGACGGTCGTTGCCAAATCCCGCGAGTCGGAATTCTGGAAGGCGGTGCTGTCCGGGGCTGAGGCCGCCGCGACCGAGTACAACATGCAGCTCACCGTCCTTGCCCCCGACAATGAGGAAAATTATGACGCCCAGAATCAGCTGATTGAAAAGGCAGTCGAGGACGGGGCACAGGCCATCGTGTTTTCTGCCATCGACTACGAGGCCAACGCCGAGGCCATTGATGCAGCCGCCGCAGCGGGCGTGACGATCGTAGGGATCGACTCGGCCGTACATTCCGATCAGGTAGCGGCCTACATCGGATCCGACAACTACGGCGCTGGACGGCTGGCGGCCCGCAGTGCGCTGGAGGGCACGGAGGGAAAGCTCTGTGTGGGGCTGATCAACTATGAGGTCAACGGTGCCAACGGCCGCGACCGGGAACAGGGTGCCCGCGACACCTTTGCGGACAGCGGCCGCGCCGAGGTCGTTACCTCGATGCAGACCCATCCGAATGCGGCCAGCGCGCACAGTGATGCCCTGCGGATGCTGCAGCAGCACCCCGAGATCAATGTGCTGGTGGCCTTCAACGAGGCCACCGCCGTGGGGGCCGTGCAGGCTGTGCAGGAGATGGAGCGGGTCGATGACCTCTGGCTGGTGGCGTTTGACTCCAATGTGCAGACGATCGATGCGCTGCAAAGCGGCGCAGTGGACGCCCTGATCGTGCAGAACACCTACAGCATGGGCTATTTCGGTGTGGAGAGCGCCTACAAGCTGCTGGCCGGGCAGGGCGGCAGTGTGGAAAAATCCAACATTACTGCCGTCCGGGTCATTACCCGGGATAATATGTTTGCCATAGATAAGCAAAAGGCGCTGTTCCCGTTCGGGTGAAATTTGTAGAGGCTTGGCCTCTTTGCGGGCGGATATGGAATCCGCCCCTACACATTTAACAGGCCGAGAATGTGATTCTTTGACAACCTGACCTCCCTCCCAGAGGGAGGTTTTTTGCTTGCAAAAATCTTACAAAATAAAAACAACATGAACCGTTTTGACATTTTTTGTGGGCCTTCTGCACAAAAAAGGCAGGTTCGGATTAGGAAAATTGCCCTAAACGGTGAAAATTTCCCCCTTTTGTCGGTGAAATTTCACCTTGTTTTTTGCCCTGCACCCGAGTATTATAATAACTGTCAACAGGGCCCGCACCTCTACCGCGGCCCGAAAAAATCCACTGCAAAAAGAAGGAGAAACTTATCATGAAAAAGTTTGCTGCTCTGGCCGTTGCTGGCTGCATGGCCGTATCCCTCGCCGCTTGCGGCGGCTCCGCTTCCGCCCCCGCTTCCAGCGAGGCTGCCTCTACTGAGTCCGCCGCTACCTCTGCTGCCGAGAGCGCAGCTGAGAGCGTTACCGAGGCCACTCAGGGCGGTAAGGTCGGCGTCTGCATCTACAAGTTCGACGATGCCTTCATGACCACCTACCGTAATGCTCTGCAGGAGATCCTCGAGGGCAAGGGCTACGAGGTCACCATCGTTGACGGCAACAACGACCAGGCCAAGCAGAACGAGCAGATCAACACCTTCATCACGCAGGGCGTTGACGCACTGATCATCAACCCCGTTATGACTTCCGCCGCTGACCAGATCATCTCCACCGTTAAGGATGCCGATGTTCCCACCGTCCTGATCAACCGTGAGCCCACCGCCGATCAGATGTCCGCTTACGACAAGCTGGTCTATGTTGGCTGCGACGCTGCTCAGTCCGGCACCTTCCAGGGCGAGCTGATCCTCGACACTGAGAACAAGGGCGACATCAACGGCGACGGCAAGGTTTCCTACATCATGATTCAGGGCGACCCCGAGAATATCGATGCTCAGCTGCGTACCGAGTACTCCGTCAAGGCTCTGACCGATGCCGGCGTTGAGGTCGAGCAGCTCGACCTGCAGCGCGGTGACTGGGACCGTAACAAGGGCCAGGAGATCTGCCAGAACGACCTCGCCAAGTTCGGCGACCAGATCGAGGTTGTCTTCTGCAACAACGATGACATGGCTATCGGCGCTCTGCAGGCTATTCAGGCTGCCGGCCGTACCGTCAACAAGGACATCTACCTCGTCGGTGTTGACGCTCTGGACGCTGCCAAGAACGAAGTTGCCAACGGCAACATGACCGGTACCGTTCTGAACGACGCTAAGGGTCAGGCTACGCAGGCTGTTGCTTCCATGGAGGAGCTGCTGGGCGGCAAGACCTTCGAGGCTGGCAGCCAGAGCGTGTACGTTGACTACGTCAAGGTTACCCCTGACAACGTTAAGGACTTCCAGTAATTTGACAAAAGCCACAGCTTAAACCAGAACAATCGGGGTGCGTGTGCGCAGGCGCACGCACCCTTTTTTCGTGAAAAGGTTACAAAAGATTAAAGGGGGCCAGCGAATTGTCAGAGTACCGCTTGGAGATGTGTGATGTCGTCAAGACGTTCCCCGGCGTCAAGGCACTGAATCACGCACAGCTGAAATTGAAACCCGGCACCGTCCATGCGCTGATGGGAGAGAACGGCGCGGGCAAGTCTACCTTGATGAAGTGCATGTTTGGTATCTACCACATGGACGAAGGCAAGGTCATTTATGAGGGACAGGAGGTCCAGATCAAGGGACCTCTGGATGCACTGAACCGCGGCATTGCGATGGTGCATCAGGAGCTGCAGCCCATCCCGGAGCGTTCCATCGGCGAGAATATCTACGTCGGGCGCTACCCAACCAAGAAATACGGACCCGTCACCGTCATCGACCACGACAAGATGTACGCGGATGCGGCCAAGGTCTTAAAGGAAGTCCACCTGAATTATGATCCGCACGCAAAGCTCGGAACCTTGAGCGTTTCTCAGATGCAGCTGGTTGAGATCGCCAAGGCCGTCTCGGCAGACTGCAAGGTACTGATCCTCGACGAGCCGACCTCCTCGCTGACGGCGGCCGAGGTCGAGGCGTTGTTCACCATCGTGGACGAGCTGCGCGCCAAGGGCGTCTCCATCGTCTACATCAGCCACAAGATGGACGAAATTCTTCGCATCAGCGACGAAGTCACGATCATGCGCGACGGCCAGTACATCGGCACCTGGGAGGCCAAGGAACTGACCACCGATATGATCATCACCAAGATGGTCGGACGTGAGTTGTCGAACCTCTACCCGCCGCGCTCGAATACGCCCGGTGAGGTCGTGTTTGAGGTCAAGGACTTCACGTCCATCAACCCCAAGAGCTTCCGTCACGTCAACTTCAACGTCCGCAAGGGCGAGATCCTCGGCGTTGCGGGTCTGGTCGGTGCCCAGCGCACCGAGCTGATGGAGGGTCTGTTCGGTCTGCGCTGCCACACGTCGGGCACCATCACCTATAAGGGCAAGGAACTGACCATCAACCAGCCGCAGGACGCCATCAAAAACGGCATCGCCATGCTGACCGAGGACCGCCGCGCCACCGGTATTCTGGGTGTGCTTTCCATTGCGGATAACGTCTCCATTGCATCGCTGAACAAGTATCTGATCGGCGGCATCATGCTGGACGACAACAAAATCGAAAAGCTCGTGCAGGATAATGTCGCCAAGCTGTCCATCAAGACGCCGTCCTCCAAAACGCAGATTCAATCGCTGTCCGGCGGTAACCAGCAGAAGGTGCTGATTGCCCGCTGGCTGGCCAACGACCCCGATGTTTTCATCATGGACGAGCCGACCCGCGGTATCGATGTCGGTGCAAAGTATGAAATTTACTGCATCATCGCCGAGATGGCCAAACAGGGCAAGAGCATCATCATGATCTCCTCCGAAATGAGCGAGCTGATCGGCATGTCTGACCGCATCATGGTCATGTGCGATGGCCGCTGCACCGGCTTTATCGACGGTGATAAGGCGAATCAGGAGAACATCATGACGCTGGCTACCCAGTTTGAATAAGGAGGAGATCCGAAAATGGAGAAAAAATTCGACTTTAAAAAATTCCTGTCCAATAACGCGATCATTATTCTGATCATTTTGCTGGCCCTCTTCGTCGGCTGCACGACCCAGAACTTCTTTACCGAGAAAAACGGCAAAAACCTGCTGCTGAACGTCGCCCCGCGTTTCATCATCGCCTGCGGCGTTTCGGGATGCCTGATTACCAAGGGCACTGACCTGTCCGCCGGCCGTCAGGTCGGCCTGGCCGCCTGCTTCTCCGCCATGCTGCTGCAGAGCGTTGACTACTCTGCCCGCATGCTGCCCTGGCTGCCCGATATTCCGTGGCCCGTGGCCCTGCTGATCGTCATGGCGATCATGGCCTGCTTCGGTGCCATCAACGGCTGCATTATCGCATTCCTGAAGGTTCCTCCTTTCATCGCTACGCTGGGCATGCAGACCATCGTCTACGGCCTGTGCTCCGTCATCACCAACAACCAGCCCATGGGCGGTTACAAGCAGAGCTACCTGACCGTTGCCAGCGGCACGCTGGGCCCCATCCCGTTCCTGGCCATCTTTGCACTGATCGTCGGCATCTTCTTCTGGTTCCTCTACAATAAGACCCGTCACGGCAAGTACATGTACGCCATCGGCGGCAACGAGAACGCCGCTCAGGTTGCCGGTGTCAACGTCACCGCGTCCCTGATCCGCATCTACATCCTGGCCTCCTGCATGTATGCTCTCGGCGGCTTCCTCGTCGGCGCAAAGGCCGGCGGCGCTTCCACCAACACCGGCAACGGCTATGAGCTGGAAGCTATCGCAGCCTGCACCATCGGCGGCGTTTCCACCAACGGCGGCGTCGGCAAGGTCTCCGGCGTTCTGGTCGGCGTTCTGGTCTTTGAAGTCCTGAAGATTTGCCTGCAGTTCCTCGGCGTCGACCCCGCCTACACCTACATTGCACAGGGCCTTGTCATCGTCATCGCCGTTGCCCTTGACCTGCGCAAGTATCTGGCGAAGAAGTAACCTATGGGCGAAGAAAAGACTACTCCCGAGACCGAAAAGAAACCCGACCGTCCTGACCGCAGCCAGCTGAATGCCTTTGAGAATTTCTATGAGAATTTCCGCAAGGTCCCGCTGAAATACATCGACATCTTCATCGGCATCTGCGTAGCCGCTCTGGTCATCGTAGTGCTGGTCGGCATCCTCAAGAGTAAGGGAATATTGTAAAAAAAGAAGCACCGTTCACGGAGAAAAATCTCTGTGAACGGTGCTTTTGTTTGTGCTTTAGCAGAGTTGTAGGGACCGCACATCTGCGGCCCGCAACCTTGCCTTTACAGCGCGACGGCCTTCTAGCCGAGAGGCGGATATGGAATTTGCCCTTATTATTTTTTGATCGCCTTTTTCTTCTTCTTGACGCTATACCCAAAGCTGCCCAGCTTGCGGCCCAGCGCCAGATAATCGCCGTGGCTGTACACAATGAGCTTCGCCTTGTTCAGGCAGAGCTTGCCGCTCTCATCAAGCAGCCGCTCATCGACATCCACGGCCACACATTCGGCCAAAAACAGGTCGTGGCTGCCCAGCGGAATGACCTGTGTGACCTTGCACTCAAGGTTTACGGGGCTTTCCTCGACCAAAACCGTGCCGACCTTGGCGGCAGGCGCAGCGGTAAGGTGCATGGCGGCGAACTTATCCACATCGCGGCCGCTCTTGACGCCGCACCAGTCGATGGCACGGACAAGGCTCTCGGTGGGCAGGTTCACAACGAACTCGCCGCTCTCCTTAATTAAATGGTGGCTGTACCGCTCGGGCCGCACGCTGATGGACAGCATGGGCGGCTGTGTGCAGATTGTGCCTGTCCAGCCCACGGTGATCAAATTCGGATTTTCGGGGCTGCCGCAGCTGACCAGCACCGGCGGCTCCGGGTTCAGCAGGGTAGACCCCTTCCATACCTGACGGCTCATTGTGCGTCCTCCTTGATCTCGCCGAAATTCGGCGTTGATTCGCTGATGATGTAGCGCGGGCGATGCTTTGTTTCCAGATAGATCTTGCCGATATACTCCCCGATGACACCCAGACAGATAAGCTGTACGCCCGATACAAAGCAGATAATGCTGGTCATAGACGCCCAGCCGGAGACGGTAAGCCCCAGCGCGGCCTCGATGACAGCCCACAGCACGCCGATAAAGCTGACCAATGCCACAAAAACGCCGAAGCCTGTAATGAAGCGGATTGGCTTTGTGGACAGGCTGGTGATGCCGTCAAAGGCCAATGCCAGCATTTTGGAGAGCGGATAGTGGCTTTCGCCTGCAATGCGCTCGTGGCGCTCATAGGTCACGCAGGTGGATTTAAAGCCGACCAGCGGCACCATGCCGCGCAAAAACAGGTTGACCTCCCGGAACTTGGCAAACTCCTCCAGCACGCGGCTGCTCAGCAGGCGATAGTCCGCATGGTTGAATACGACCTCGGCCCCCATGGCGTTCAGCAGTTTATAGAAGCTTTCGGCGGTAAAGCGCTTGAAAAAGGTGTCGGTGTCCCGTTTGCTGCGCACACCGTACACAACATCACAGCCGTCACGGTAGGCGTCCACCATGCCGTCCATGGCGTTGATGTCGTCCTGACCGTCACAGTCGATGGAGATGGTGATGTCGCAGCGGCTCTTGGCCTCCATCAAGCCGGCCAGCACGGCGTTCTGGTGGCCGCGGTTGCGGCTCTGGCAGATGCCGACATAGTGCTCGTCACTGGCGGCCAGTTCGTTGATGATCTCCCAAGTGCGATCCTTGGAGCCGTCATTTACAAACAGGACCCGGCTGTCAGGGCTGATCTTGCCTGCAGAGGTCAGATCGGTGAGTTTTTGCAGGAACATCGGCGCGGTGATGGGCAGAACTTCCTGCTCGTTGTAGCAGGGGATGACGATGTACAAAATCGGTTCAGTGCGGTTGTTCATACAAATAACCTCGATGTGTTTATTTTATGGGTACTTATGGGCAGGCCGCGCGCAGCCGCTCCGGGTCAGGCAGCTTAAAGCTGCCGCGGAACAGCTCGATCAGCCCCTCCTCCTGCATACGGCTCAATTCGCGGGAGAGCGCGCTGCGGTCGCAGTTCAAAAAGGCGGCCAGCTCGGTGCGGCTCATGGCGGTGGTAAAGGTGTCGGCCCCGCAGCGCTCGCGCTGCTCCAGCAGCCACATGCAGATCCGCCCGCGCAGGCTCCTGCAGCAGATCAGCTCCAACCGGCGGTCCAGCGCAAAATATTTGTCGCTGATGGTTTCAAGCCAGTTCTGTAGCAGCTTTAAATGCGCACTGTGCAGGGCTGCGCAGGGGCGCAGCAGCGCCTCACAGGGCAGGTATAGGATCAGGCAGCCCTCGGCGGCAGAGACATTGACGGGGCTGCGGCTGCGCCCGCCGGCCAGTACATCGGCAAACACGCCGCCCGGCCCCATGTGGGCGATAACCACCGTGCCGCCGTCAGCCAGCGGCTTGCTGGCCGTGATGGCACCCTCCAGCACAAGGCCGAGCTCGTGGGTTTCGTACCCGGCCATCAGCAGCAGCTCGCCCTTGGCGTAGCGGCGCACCCGCGGGGCAAAGCAGGTCATCAGCGTGTCCAGTTCCGCATCGGACAGGCCGCGCAAAAGACTGGTGCTGCGCATGATCTCATAGTAGGGTGTGTAGTCCATACGGCTCCTTGCGTGGGTTACAAAAGGGTTTCCTGTTGCCGGTGCAACAGACAATTCATCTGTATTATAGTATAGTAAGGCCGCAAAAGCAACAAGGAGGATAAGATTTTTATGAAACTGAAACGCGTTTTCGCCGCTGTGACGGCGTTTGCTATGTGTGCCGCTCTGGCAGGCTGCGGTACGGAAGCGGCTGTGAGCGAGTCTGCTGCCGAATCCGCTGTGGAATCTGCCGCGGAGGCCGCACCGGAAACCGAGGAGACCGCCGATGCCGCCGCGACCGAAGCCGCCCTGCGCATCGCGGGCCTGAAAGGCCCCACAACGATGGGACTTGTCAACCTGATGAGCGATGAAGTCGCATCCAGCTATGATTTCACGATGTACGGTGCAGCCGATGAGATCGTTCCGCTGCTGGTCAAGGGGGAGCTGGATGCCGCCGCTGTGCCTGCCAACCTTGCCGCCACGCTGTACAACAAGACGAACGGCGCGGTGGAGGTTGCCTGCATCAACACGCTGGGCGTGCTCTACATTGTCGAGAACGGCGATACCGTCAACTCGGTCGAGGACTTGAAAGGCCAGACCATCGTCACCACCGGCAAGGGTGCCACCCCTGAGTATGTCCTGCGCTATGTCCTGAGTGAGAACGGCATCGACCCCGACAAGGATGTCACGCTGGAATACACCAGCGAGGCCACCGAGGCCCTGAGCAAGGTGCAGGCGGGTGAGGCGACCATCGCCATGCTGCCCCAGCCCTTTGTCACCAGTGCGCTGTCTCAGGTCGAGGGTCTGCGCGTTGCGTTGGATATGAACGAGGAATGGCAGAAGGTTGCCGGCTCCAAACTCGTTACCGGCGTTCTGGTCGTCCGCAAGGATGCTGTCGAGAATGACCCCGAAGCGTTTGCCGCTTTCATGGACGGCTATAAGGCCAGCGTTGAGGCCGCCAACAACGATGTCGAGGGCACGGCAGCCCTCTGCGAGCAGTACGGTGTTGTCGCCAAGGCTGCACTGGCCCAGAAGGCGCTGCCGCAGTGCAACATCGTCTTCGAAACGGGTGACGAGATGAAGAACGACCTTGCGACCTACTTCAATGTTCTGTATGCCGCCGACCCCGCCAGCGTGGGCGGGAGCCTGCCTGCGGACGACTTCTACTATGTCGGCTAAATTGAATCTGCATGCCCACTGCAGGGGCCGATGCAAGCATCCGCCCCTGCAAACGCCGTTGTGGCAAAAAGCCGCCGCCATCCTCGCATGGATTGGAATTTGGCAATTTGCTGCTGTGGGTCTGGGGCATGGCGGGCTCTTTCTGGCCACGCCCTTGCAGACACTGGGGGCGCTGGCAGCACTGGCGCCTACCGCTGCGTTCTGGCAGCGCATCGTGTTCAGTGCGCTGCGCATATTGGCGGGCTTTCTGCTGGCAGCAGCAGGGGGCCTGCTGCTCGGCGCAGCAGGGGCGCGCTGGCATTGGGTGCGGGTATTCATTGACCCTGCCATGCAGCTTATACGCGCCATGCCTGTGGCCAGCTTTGTCATTCTGGCGCTGCTGTGGGTGCGCAGTGCAAATCTTTCTGTCATCGTCAGCTTTACCCATGTGCTGCCGGTGGTCTATGCGGGGGTGCTGGCCGGCATCGCCGACACAGACACGAAGCTGCTGGAGATGGCACAGGTCTACCGCCTGCCGCTGTCTGCGCGGCTGCGGTATATCTGGCTGCCGGGCATCTTCCCATCCTTCTGTGAAAGCTGCATCGCTGCAATGGGCATGTGCTGGAAGAGCGGCGTCTCTGCCGAGGTTATCGGTCTGCCGGATCATTCGGTCGGCGATGCGCTCTACCGCGCCAAGATCACGCTGTCCACGCCGGATGTGTTCGCATGGACGCTGGTGATCGTGCTGCTGTCGGCGGCGCTGTCCGCTGCGGCAGCCCGGCTGCTGCGCACGGCAAAAATGCGCCTCTGCGGGGAGGTACAGGCATGAGCATTGTGATACGGAGCCTCTGCAAACGCTTTGGCGATACGCCTGTTCTGCAGGATTTTACATGGACGGTCGATGGCCCGGCGGTGCTGATGGGACGCTCCGGCTGCGGGAAAACAACGCTGCTGCGCATCCTGATGGGGCTGGAAGCACCGGATTCCGGCACTGTCACGGGCGTGGAGAGGCCCGCTGCCGTCTTTCAGGAGGACCGCCTCTGCCCGCAACTGACCGCTGCTGCCAATCTAGTGCTGACTGGCCATGGGCTGACGCAGCGGGAGGCAGAGCGGGAGCTGCGCGCGCTCGGCTTTGGCGATGCGGAGCTGGCACTGCCTGCTGCGCGGCTCTCCGGCGGGCAAAAACGGCGCGCTGCGCTGCTGCGGGCGCTGCTCTGCCGTGACGCACAAACGCTGCTGCTGGACGAGCCCTTCACCGGTATGGACGCCGAGCTTGTAGCCGATGCCGTCAGCGCCACAAAACGCCTGGCGGGGGCGCGCCCCACGATTCTCGTCACCCACGACCGCGCTGCTGCCGATCTGCTCGGCTGGCCGGTAAAGGAAGTATAAAAAGCACGCCCACGTGAAAAAAATATCATGTGGGCGTTTTTTATATCAACTCTGTCAGAATCGCGTTCTGCACGACCATCCCGGCGGGGGTCAGCCGGAAGCTGTTGCCCTCCCACACGGCGTAGCCGTGGGTGACGCACTGGCGCATAAATGCCTGCTGCGCCGTGGTGAAATGCCCGCCGCGCCGCGCATATTCTTCTAAATCCAGACCGCGGGTCAGCCGCAGCTGCATCAAAAGGTAATCCTCGGCAGTGCAGTCACCCTCGATTTCCTCGTGGATCGTGCCGTCAATAAACCCCTGCACATCCCCGGCCCAGAACCGCCGCACATTGTCCACGCAGCTGTGGGCTGCCGGGCCGATGCCGCGGTACGGCTCGCAGTTCCAGTACAGCAGGTTGTGCCGCCCTTCGTGCCCGGGGCGGGCAAAATTGCTGATCTCGTACTGGCGGTAGCCTGCGGCCTCCAGCTGTCGCACGGCGTACAGGTAAAAATCTGCGGCGGCATCGGCATCGGGCAGGCCGGCGGGCGGGTTGCGGTAAAATGCCGTGCCCTGCTCTACTTTTAATAGGTAGGCGGAGATGTGGGTGCAGCCGCCGTTCTGCAGCAAGGCCAGTGTGCGGTCAAATTCGGCGTTTGTATACTGCGGCAGCGCCAGCATGATGTCCCCGCAAATATCGGGGAAACCGGCCTCCTGTGCCCATGCCAGCGCCCGGGCGGCCCCGGCAGCCGTGTGGGTGCGGCCAAGCCGCTGCAGCTGTGCGTCATCGGCGCTCTGCACGCCGAAGCTGATGCGGTTCACCCCGGCCCGCCGAAACCCAAGCAATGTTTCGGGTGTCACCACATCGGGGTTGGCCTCCAGCGTGATCTCGGCACCGGGCAGGGGGTCAGCAGCCTGTATCAGGGTGCTGACCTGCCCCGGGGAAAGCAGCGCCGGGGTGCCGCCGCCAAAGTACAGGGTGTCGGGCCGGCGGGTGTTTTTGGCAAGCTCCCGCAGCAGGGCGTCTACATACGCCTGCGGCACGCCGCGCGCCCCCGGTGCCGAGTAAAAATCACAGTACCGGCATTTTGACCGGCAGTAGGGAATATGAATATAAATGCCAAACGGCTCGTTTCTGGACATAATGCACCTTTTGTATTATGGATTTCACAATTCTGTGATGATTTGCTATCAAAATACCTGTATAATACATCATAAAGAAAGGAGATTGCAACTATGAATCGCAATTATTCTACTATTTCTTATGCGGAAAGCCCGTTTGGGACTCTTTCCGAGTTTATGTCCAAGAGCTTCGGCTGGATGTTTGCGGGCCTGCTGGTCACCTTCGCGGTCGGCATCGGCGCGGTGATGACAGGGCTGATTTATCCGCTCATCAACTCCGGTCTGTTTATTCTGACCTCCATTGCCGAGCTGGTGCTGGTGTTTACGCTGTCTGCCCGGGTGCAGAAGCTGCAGCCCTCGACGGCCACGGGAATCTTCTTCGGCTATGCGGTGCTGAACGGTCTGAACCTGAGTGCGATTTTTCTGGTGTATGACTACGGCAGCCTGATCCTTGCGTTTCTGGTCGGCGCAGTATATTTCGGCGTTATGGCCGTGTACGGCAATGTCACCAACCGTGACTTGACCGGCTGGGGACCCAAGCTGATGGGCGGTCTGATCGCGCTGATCGTCTGCTCTCTGGTGGGCGGGCTGTTCAGCCTGTTCGGCTTTGGCTTCGGCATCATGGACCTTGTGCTCTGCGCCGTTGGTCTGCTGATCTTCATGGGTCTGACTGCCTATGACACCCAGATGCTCAAATACTACTACTCTTATTTCGGCGGCGATGCGGCAATGCTGCACAAGGCCTCCATCATCGGCGCCCTGAATCTCTATCTGGACTTCATCAACATCTTCCTGTATATCCTGCGTATGCTGGGCCGCAGAAACAACGATTAAAAAAGTCAAAAGTTTTTTGCAAAAACCTGTTGACAATCCACGATAGCTTTGCTATAATAACAACCGTCGTCAGGAGCAAACGGCGCTGACGGCGGCCAGCATGGGGGATTAGCTCAGCTGGGAGAGCGCTTGCATGGCATGCAAGAGGTCACCGGTTCGATCCCGGTATTCTCCACCACAAAGACCCGACAGAGATTTCTGCCGGGTCTTTTTTGTTGCACATATCCGCTTGCATGGGTGAAAACCGCGCCTGCAGGAGAAATTTTCAAAAACCTCTTGCATTTTGTGTCGGGGTATGGTACTATACTAAAGCAATACACACGCATTGCGCTGTTTTTTTGTGCCTTTTTTGCGGTAAGACGCCAAAAGGTTAGAAAACAGAAACCCCGCAGTGCGGAGGGTAAAAACTAAATTTTTTGGAGGAAACAAACAATGGCAGTCGTATCTATGAAACAGCTTCTCGAGGCCGGTGTCCACTTCGGCCACCAGACCCGCCGCTGGAACCCCAAGATGGCTAAGTACATCTTCACCGAGCGCAATGGTATCTACATCATTGACCTGCAGAAGACCGTGAAGAAGCTCGATGAGGCTTACAACTTCGTCCGCGACACCGCTGCACAGGGCGGCGAGATCCTGTTCGTCGGCACCAAGAAGCAGGCTCAGGAGTCCATCCGTGACGAGGCTACCCGCTGCGGCATGCACTATGTCAACGCTCGCTGGCTGGGCGGCATGATGACCAACTTCCGCACCATCCGTAAGCGCATCGACCGTATGGAGCAGCTCAAGACCATGCAGGAGGACGGCACGTTCGACCTGCTGCCCAAGAAGGAAGTCGTCAAGCTCGAGCTCGAGATGGCCAAGCTGGACAAGTATCTGGGCGGCGTCAAGAACATGAAGGCCCTGCCGAAGGCCATGTTCATCGTTGATCCTCACAAGGAGCGCATCGCTGTTTCTGAGGCCCGCAAGCTGAACATCCCCATTGTTGCTATCGTTGATACCAACTGCGATCCCGATGAGATCGACTATGTCATCCCCGGCAACGACGACGCTATCCGCGCTGTCAAGCTGATCTCCGGTGCCATGGCCAGCGCTGTGCTGGAGGGCAAGCAGGGCGTTCAGGACGCTCCCGCCGCCGAGACCAAAGAGGATTGATTTACTCCCTACAATTCAGAAAGGACATTGAGCACTATGGCTATTTCTGCAAAAGACGTTATGGAGCTGCGTAAGCAGACCGACTGCGGCATGATGGAGTGCAAGAAGGCACTGACTCAGGCTGACGGCGACTTCGAGAAGGCTATCGAGATCCTGCGCGAGCAGGGTCTGGCTGCTGCCAACAAGAAGGCTGGCCGCATCGCCGCCGAGGGCATGGTCTATGCCGTTTCCTTCGACAACTGCGCTGTTGTCGTTGAGGTCAACGCCGAGACCGACTTCGTCGCCAAGAACGACAAGTTTGTTGACTTCACCAAGAATCTGGCCAAGGTCGTTGCTGACGAGAACCCCGCCGATGTTGAGGCCCTGATGGCCTGCAAGATGGGCGGCGGCACGGTTGACGATGCCCTGAAGGCTCTGATCCTCGTCATCAAGGAGAACATCAAGGTTCGCCGCTTTGCCCGCTATGAGGGCCACTGCGCTGCCTATGTCCATGGCGGCGGCACCCACGGCGTCATCGTCAAGTTCGAGACCTCTGACGATGTCGCTGCCAAGCCCGAGTTCGCTGCCTTCGGCAAGGACATCGCCATGCAGGTCGCTGCTGCTAACCCCAGCTACCTGAACGAGTCCGACGTGCCCGAGGACGTTCTGGCCAAGGAGAAGGAGATCGTTCTGGCTCAGATGGCCAACGATCCCAAGACTGCCAACAAGCCCGACGCTATCAAAGAGAAGATGGCCATCGGCAAGCTGGGCAAGTTCTACAAGGAAGCCTGCCTGGTCGATCAGGCCTTCATCAAGGACGGCGGCATGGACGTCAAGAAGTACGTTGCCGACACCGCGAAGGCTCTGGGCGGCGACATCAAGATCGCTTCCTTCACCCACTTCACCAAGGGCGAGGGCTTGGAGAAGCGCAACGAGGACTTCGCTGCTGAAGTTGCTGCTGCCATCAAGGGCTAATCTAACCGCATAATTCCGGCCGCCTGCGCGTTTGCGCGGGCGGTTTTTTGATTGGCGAGTGCCATGGAAAAGCGGCAAAATGCTTCATCACTGCCCATATTGCCTGATTTGGTGAAGGGTAAAGCATAAAAAATCCCCGGACCGTGATTGCAGCGGTTCGGGGATTTTTTATACATAATAAAAAGGGGCAGGCAGCGAGTTACTGCTCGCGGAAGGTCAGCTGATCATCGGTCATGCTGTCGACGATCGCAAGGCTGGCCAGCTTGTAACCGGCAGCACGCAGCTCGGCACCGCCCGGCTGGAAGCCCTTCTCGATGCAGATGCCAATGCCGCCCACGGTGGCGCCCGCTTGGGCGCAGACATCCAGCAAGCCCTTCATGGCCTTGCCGTTGGCAAGGAAGTCATCAAGGATCAGAACCTTGTCAGCAGGGGAGAGGAACTTCTTGGCAAGGGTGATATCGTAATCACGGCCGTAGGTATAAGAATGTACGGTGGAAGTGTAAACATCGCCGTCGATGTTCTTGCTCTTGGCCTTCTTGGCAAAGACCACCGGCACATTGAAATGCCGGGCTGTCATGCAGGCGATGGCAATGCCGGATGCCTCGATGGTAAGAATCTTGTTGATGCCATCGTTTTTGAAAATGCGATAGAACTCCTCACCGATCTTATCCAGCAATTCAACATCCAGCTGGTGGTTCAGAAAGCAGTCGACTTTGAGAACATTGCCGGGACGAACCTGTCCCTGCTCCATAATACGCTCCTCCAGAAGTTTCATCTGCGCTGATGCCCCTTTCACAAATCCGAGTTTCATTCTATTATGACAAATTCTGCGGTGTTTTTCAAGTCTTTTACATAAAAAAGCTGCGCTAAAATGTCAATAGGTAAAGTTGATAATATTTTGTAATATAAATTTGTGAAAATCCCCCATAAAGGCGGGAATTTGACAGCGGAACACTGTTGAATTGCATTATTGCATTTTTGTGAACAAAAGATTATAATTTAGTCAATGAAACGGCAGGGGTTGTGCGAACCCATTACTGTCGCTTGCATATCAGGAGGGAATGTACATATGAAAAAACTCGTTAGCTCTGTGCTCGCAGCCTCTATGGTCATGAGCCTGGCCGCCTGCGGCTCCACCGCATCTACCGACAGCGCAGCAGATTCTTCCGCTGCCTCTGCTGCTTCTTCCGCCGCTACCACCGAGGCAGCAGGTGAGGGCTCCGGCGCTTATACCGGCACCCCCATCAAGATCGGCGGCATCGGCCCTGTTACCGGCGGCGCCGCCATCTACGGTCAGGCCGTTAAGAACGCCGAGGAGCTGGCCGTCAAGGAGATCAACGCCGCCAACGGCAGCGATGTCTTTGAGTGGAAGTTCGAGGACGATGAGCATGACGCCGAGAAGAGCGTCAACGCCTACAACACCCTGAAGGACTGGGGCCTGCAGGTTCTGGCCGGCCCTGTCACCACCACCCCGTCCATTGCCGTTGCCGCCGAGACCGCCAATGACAACCTGTTTATGATGACGCCTTCCGCTTCTGCGCCCGCTGTCATCGAGAGCGGCGACAATGTGTTCCAGATCTGCTTTACCGACCCCAACCAGGGCGTTGCCTCCGCAGATTATATCGCAGAAAATAAGCTCGGCACCAAGGTCGGCATCATCTATGACTCCTCCGATGCCTATTCTTCCGGTATTTATGAGAAGTTCAAGGCCGAGGCCGATGTCAAGGGGCTGGAGATCGTTGCCGCAGAGGCCTTCACCGCTGACAACAAGTCTGACCTGTCCACGCAGGTTGCCAAGTGCCAGCAGGCCGGTGCTGATCTCGTATTCCTGCCCATCTACTATCAGGAGGCTTCTCAGATCCTGATTGCCGCCAACAAGAGCGGCTATGCGCCTGTCTTCTTCGGCTGCGATGGTATGGACGGCATCCTGACCATTGAGGGCTTTGACACCTCTCTGGCCGAGGGTCTGATGCTCCTGACCCCGTTCGCTGCAGACGCACAGGATGAAAAGACGCAGGCCTTTGTCTCCGCTTACAAGGAGGCCTACGGTGACACCCCGAACCAGTTCGCTGCCGATGCTTACGATGTCGTCTACGCCATCTATCAGGCTGCGGTTGCCGGCGGCATCAACGGCGACATGGATGCCTCTGACGTCTGCGATGCTCTCAAGGCTCAGTTCACCAGCATGACCTTTGACGGTCTGACCGGCGATGGCATGACCTGGGATGCCTCCGGTGCGGTTTCCAAGGCTCCTAAGGCTGTTGTGATCAAGGACGGCGCTTACGCAGCTATGTAACCCGCTGCGGCACAGGTAAACTGATTATTTCGTTGCCAGGGGGGGGACTGCCGGACATAAGGTC
>ERZ1673745.734-NODE-734-length-30862-cov-14.672996_pt1 | contig 30862 bp, 19 predicted proteins | sample MGYA00580206_ERZ1673745 | MGnify/ENA primary metagenome ERZ1673745 (study PRJEB41218, sample SAMN15661753) | gut metagenome | host: Homo sapiens | place: Canada: London | collected 2015-08-20/2019-03-30 | study: EMG produced TPA metagenomics assembly of... | reverse complement strand
TTGCCGGAATTGGCGTTTCTTATATTAGGGACTTATTTTACAGCCCCTTTCTTTTTCTTTGGATTTGAATAAATTTCTTTCTTTTTCACACAATAATGAAAAAAGGAGGACAATAGGAATGGGTCTGATGATCAAAATTATTGAAATTCATGGAAGGGAAATTCTGGATTCAAGAGGAAATCCTACGGTTGAGGTGGAAGTGACCGCGCAGACAGAGACAACGGGAAAGAAGACTACGGGCAGGGAATCTGTGCCATCCGGAGCCAGTACCGGAAGATTTGAGGCGATTGAGCTGCGGGATGGACAGGAACGTTATTTTGGGCTTGGAGTACAGCGCGTTGTGGATCACATCAACACAAAGATCCGCAAGGAGCTGTTGGGAATGAATGTGCTGGAACAGGTACAGATTGACCGCAAACTTGTGGAACTGGATGGGACAGACAACAAAGGAAATCTGGGGGCCAATGCTTTACTTGGTGTTTCTTTAGCCTGTGCGCGCTGCGCAGCGGCAGCACTGGATATGCCGTTGTACCGTTATCTGGGAGGACCGAATGCAAAAAAATGGCCGATGCCGATGATGAATGTCATAAATGGCGGAGCGCACGCAAAGAATTACCTGGATTTTCAGGAATTTATGATTGTACCGGTCGGAGCCGAGTCGTTTCCGGATGCACTCCGGATGGGTGCGGAAATTTATCATTTTCTGAAAAAAATTTTGCAGAAAGAAGGCAAACTGACGGCAGTGGGGGATGAAGGCGGATTTGCACCGGATTTTTCCAGTGCGGGAGAAGTGTTTGCATGTCTGCAGCGTGCCGTGGAGGAAGCCGGATATAAGGTGGGCAGCGATGTTGCATTTGCCATGGATGCGGCAGCATCCGAGCTGTACAGTGAGGAAGACGGAATGTATCATTTTCCGGGAGAAGCGCAGACACATGCAGAGGTGGATGTCAATCTGCGGCGTCCGGACACGCAGGGCGGTGCTTATACATCTGACGCACATGTGAAAACGCAGGAAACCACCGAAAAAAAAGAAATCCTGCGCAGTGCACAGGAAATGATTTCGCTGTATGAAGAACTTACCACGGAATATCCGCTGATTTCTATTGAGGACGGTCTGGATGAAGACGACTGGGAAGGCTGGCAGGAATTGACAAAGCGCATGAAAGAACAGGTGATGCTGGTGGGAGATGATCTGTTTGTCACGAATGTGAAACGAATCCGGTGCGGAATGGATCTTAAGGTGGCAAATGCTGTGCTGATTAAGGTCAATCAGATCGGAACGCTTACGGAAGCCATGGATGCGATTGAACTGGCACAGAAGAACGGCTATAAGGCAATTATTTCACATCGTTCCGGAGAAACGGAAGATTCTTTTATTGCAGATCTCGCGGTGGCAGTAAATGCCGGCTGGATCAAGACAGGCGCTCCGTGCAGAGGAGAGCGCACTGCCAAGTATAACCAGCTTCTGCGGATCAGTGAAACATTATAAGAGATTCAGACGTTTGGACATGATCTCCGGATTGACCGCTTCCGAGATGGCGGTGTGTTTGTCGATTCGTCCGTCTTTATAAAGCTGTAAGATGCTACTGTCCATGGCGATCATATTTTCTGCGGCAGAAGTGTAGATAATACCGTTGATCTGGCGCAATGCAGCACGAAGTGCCGTCAGATAGCTTGCGGTATCGGTATTGATTTCCCGCTGGGAAACAATGCTTTCCATTTCGCCGGTCCGGGAACCGATTACAATCCAGCTGGCGTACATCTGGGAAAAGATGCCGGACAGCAGCAGTGCTTTGTCGAATGATTCCCCGTGGCGGACATTCTCGTGACATTTGTCGATAAGTGCCTGCATATGCGGATTATTGACAAGTTCGCGTGCCAGGGTAAGACCGATATTACTGTCGAGTCCGCTGGAGAGAACCAGATACAGGCAGTTTGGAACGCGTCCTGAGGCAACCGTCATGGCAAGTTTCTGTCCGAGGAACAATACGCGCCCGAGATCGGTGTGATATAAAATCATACAGATGATAAGCAATACCAGAAAGGCAATGATAAATCCAAGCATATAATGATTGAGAATGGTACTGATGTGCAGAAGCGTCCGTGTGGTATGTGTAATGATATAATTATATACACTGCTGATGATGTCCAGATCGCTGGAAGCACCGTCTGCAAGTTCTTCGGCCTTGGCCACAGGGAGGGAATCGGCGGTGAAGTTCACGTACTGGTTCGGATACAGATAAGGCTTTAGCGGATCTGTAAGTGTGACAGAAAATGTCTCGGAGAGCAGCGTTGTGTAACGGTCATCGGAAACATTTTCGCAGACACCGACCTGATAGGTTCCATCTCCGGAAGTAAGGGGAAAGGTACTATAATCTTTGTAAAGACTGTATGTATATGTGATGCTCTGTTGTAAAAGTTTCGGTGCCGTCTGCCTGCGGGGTAAGTACCTGTGGGGGGGATCCGTATGGGAGGCAGCTTCTGTGGCCGGGGTCTGGTTGTGCGTGGCAGAGGGCTGATCCTTGTTTTGGGAACATCCGCCAGTGAACAGACAGACACACAGTAACATAATCGGAATAAATCTGTACATTTGACAGGATTTCATGGTATACTCCTAATGATACAGTAAGTTCTATATTATCTGTGTTATATTATAAAGTGGAAATGAAAAGGAAAATTGTGAAATATAAAAAAATGTTGAAAAGACTTTTCTTTTATGATATAATTAGCTAGTCGTGAGTTTGGAATTAGGAGGTGGAAATCGTGACCGTTTTAAATACGATTTTAACTATTGTATTTATTATACTGAGTATTGTAATTACAGTGATTATCTTAATGCAGGAGGGGAAATCTGCAGGTCTTGGCGCGATCGCCGGAGCAGCAGATACTTACTGGGGCAAAAATAAGGGACGTTCCATGGAAGGAATGCTTGTAAAGCTTACAAGAATTTTTGTGATTCTGTTCCTTGTCATTGCAATGGTTCTGAATTTGGGAATCTGGTAGAAACCGGAAGCTGTCGATTACATCGGCAGCTTTTTTCATTATATAAGGAGAAGATCTGGGTATGGACGCAAAGTATGAACAGCGGAAAAAAATGATATATGACTTTATGTGCGATGATATGTATGTCCCGATGAAAATCAAGGAACTGGCGATCGTCCTCGGTGTGAAAAAAGATCAGCGCCCACAGTTGGAACAGATTCTGAATGATTTGATGATGGAGGGGCGCATCGTCTGCTCCAAGAGAGGAAAGTTCAGCAAATCGGAAGAGAAAAAGATCGTAGGCACGTTTCAGGCACATCCGAAAGGATTTGGATTTGTCAGTGTGGAGGGGGAAAAGGAAGATATCTTTATTCCGGAATCCGAAACTAACGGTGCGATGCATATGGATACGGTAGAGATCTCCGTATCACCGGCAGTGACCGGACGCCGCAGGGAGGGAAAGGTGCTGCATGTGCTTGAGAGGGGCATGAAGCAGGTGGTGTGCACGTATCAGCTGAATAAAAATTTTGGCTTTGCAGTGCCGGATAATCCAAAGTTTGGTTCGGATATTTTTATTCCGCTGGAGCGTTCGAAAGGAGCTGTAAACGGTCATAAAGTTGTTGTTGAAATCACACAGTACGGAAAAAAGGGAAAGAATCCGGAAGGAAAAGTGGTGGAGATTCTCGGGCATATCAATGATCCGGGGGTGGATATCCTTTCTATTGTGCGCGCTTACGGGCTTCCGGTGGAATTTGATCCGAAGGTCATGACGCAGGTAGAGCATGTGGCAAAGCCGGTATCGGAAGCGGATATGGCAGGACGCAAGGATCTGCGCGACTGGCAGATGGTGACCATCGATGGCGAAGATGCCAAGGATCTGGATGATGCGGTGTCACTTACCATGGATCATGAAAATTATATTCTGGGTGTGCATATTGCGGATGTGTCCAATTATGTGCAGGAGCACAGTGCTCTTGACACAGAAGCGTTGAAGAGAGGAACTTCTGTATATCTGGTGGACCGGGTGATTCCGATGTTGCCGCATGCCCTGTCAAACGGAATCTGTTCCCTCAACCAGGGGGAAGAGAGGCTGGCACTCAGCTGCATCATGACGGTCAATCCTAAGGGCGAAATTATTGATCACACAATCACAGAGTCCGTTATCTGCGTGAACCGGCGTATGACGTATACCAATGTGAAAAAAATTCTGGCAGACCATGATCCGGAGGTGATGGCGGAATATGAGCCACTGGTTCCGATGTTTGAAAAGATGGCAGAACTGGCGGCAATTCTTCGCAAAAAGCGTATGAAACGTGGTTCCATTGACTTTGATTTTCCAGAAACAAAGGTAATATTGGATAAGAATGGAAATCCGGTAGATATCCGTCCGTATGACCGCAATGTGGCAACGAAACTGATCGAGGATTTTATGCTTGCTGCAAACGAGACGGTGGCAGCCGAATATTACTGGAGAGAACTTCCGTTTGTCTATCGTACGCATGAGCAGCCAGATTCGGAAAAAATACAGAAACTATCCACGTTTATCAATAATTTCGGGTACTCTCTCCACATAGGAAGTGATGAGGTGCATCCGAAAGAACTGCAGAAGCTGCTGGAAAAAATCGACGGAACTTCGGAGGAGCCGCTGATCAGCCGTCTGACCCTTCGTTCGATGAAGCAGGCACGCTATACGGTGGAAAATACCGGGCATTTTGGTCTGGCAGCGGATTGTTACTGCCATTTTACTTCACCGATCCGCCGGTATCCGGATCTGCAGATCCACCGGATTATCAAGGACAGTCTGCGGGGACGTCTGGGCGAAAAGCGCATTGGCCACTATACGCAGATACTGCCGGAGGTTGCAAAGCATACCAGTGAGATGGAACGGCGTGCAGATGAGGCCGAGCGGGAGACAATTAAGCTGAAAAAAGTGCAGTATATGGAAAACCATATCGGAGAAACCTTTGCCGGTGTTATTTCCGGAGTCGCAGAGTACGGATTTTTCGTGGAGCTGGAAAATACTGTGGAGGGTCTGGTACGTGTGACTTCCCTCACCGATGATTTTTATCAGTATTATGAAGAAACTTATGAACTGGTGGGAGAAGCAACGAACCGCAGGTTTAAACTGGGGCAGCAGGTGCGTGTGACGGTGGATAACTGTGACCGGATCATGCGGACGATTGATTTTACACTTGCAGATTCTGACGAAAATTGATGGAATTCTTAAAATTTTCAAAATAAAAGCAGCAGTTTATTGCATTTTGCAGGAAAATCATATACACTGAGTTTACAGAACAAAAAGGAGGGAGCCGGGATGGCGAAACAACCGAAGAAGTTAATAGCCAACAATAAAAAAGTCTATCACGATTATTTTCTCGAAGAGACTTTTGAAGCCGGTATCGCTCTTGCTGGAACCGAAGTAAAGTCCATGCGCATGGGCAAGTGCAGCATCAAGGAATCCTTTATCCATATTGAAAATGGGGAGGTGATCCTCTATGGTATGCATATCAGCCCATATGAGAAGGGAAATATTTTCAACAAAGATCCGCTCCGGCCGCGCAAGCTTCTGATGCACAAGAAAGAGATTCAGAAGATGGTCGGTAAGATCGCGCAGAAAGGATACACGATTGTTCCAGTGGAAGTATACTTCAAAGGAAGTCTTGTAAAAGTGCAGGTTGCTCTGGCAAAAGGAAAGAAGCTTTACGATAAGCGTCAGGACATTGCCAAAAAAGACCAGCGGCGGGAAGCCGAACGGGATTTCAAAGTGCGGAATCTTGGATAGGTGTTTCGCAAAAAACAGGCGGGAGGCAAGAGTTATATTTTTGCTCCGCAAAAACATAACAGGGGCTAGTAATGGTTTCGACAGGGATCATGCAGCTGGAGAAGCGAGTCGTACGGGATACGTTAAATTCCACAATTAAAATTAAACGCTGAAGATAATTTAGCATACGCTGCCTAATGGCAGCAGTCTGACCTAGGGCACTCACACTTTAGGATCCAGGCTTCGACTCTGTGAGAAACGACGCAGGCTAAGCTTTGCACCTGTGGGCGTATCATGAAGCTACTAAAACCGCAAGGATGTTTGTTTTCGTGTGGCGGAGGGAATGTCAAAGAATAAACTACACTCGTAGAAGGACAGGGAATTGGTTTTTGGACACGGGTTCGACTCCCGTCTAGTCCACTAAAAAAGGTGCTTAAATAAGCACCTTTTTATTTTAATAATTCCGTGATATTGATTACAAGATTATCATAAATACATACCTGTATATCATCATCAAAACGGTATTGATCTGACTTTTCTGGTGAATCCGGTTTGGCGGTGCCAAATGAAATTATAGCATAATATCGTGAGTGTTATTTTAGTGGAAAAATTACGAAAAAAGTGATAGCATGATAGCATAGAAAATAACCAAAGATGAAGGAGAAGAAATGTTTCGACTGGTGGCAGATATTACAGAATTAAATATTGATCAGGTAAAGCTTCCGAAGATTCCGGGACTGGGTATGCTTATGAAGCTTCCAAATAAACAAAAAATTTCCATGATTGTCAGTGTTTTAAATGCGCAGAAAGGTCAGTTCCTTCCAAAATGGCAGGAGGCAGTGAATCAGAAGTGGGGGCAGTTGCAACTTTTGGATTATCAGGTGGAACAGCCGGGGGACGGAAGCTGTCTGGCGCGCATCCGGATTGATGTGGGAAATGCGGATTACGATAAAGCGATTGATTCGGTCATTCCGCATGTGTTTCAGGAAAAGGATGCCCATACGGTGCTCGGTGGGGATTATGCCGGATCTGGAAACCTGCAGGAAGTGATGCAGTTTATGCACAATGCACCGACGGCGGCAAAGAAGGAATTTTACATTGTAAAGACATTAAGCGTGGAAAAGGAAACAATTGCAAGAAACTTTGAAAACAGTGCGGCTTCCCAGGGAGCGGTACTTCGAATTGGAAGTCTGCGTTTTTTCCTGAAACAATCCTAAAAAGGCAAAGGAACAAAAGATGTTAGGAAATACAAAAGGTAAAATGATTAATCAGTATGTGCCGGATTATGTACTCTATGATCTTGAGACAACCGGTACTTCGAGTAAATATGACGAGGTTATTGAAATTTCGGCTGTCAAAGTAAAAAACGGCGTGGTTACAGAAGAGTTCAGTCAGCTTGTGAATCCGGGCAGACCGATTCCCAGCGCGGCAAGTGCAGTAAATCATATCACGGATGATATGGTGGCGTTTGCACCAATGTTTGATTCCGTATTGCAGCAATTTCTTGCTTTTATCGGAGATGATGTGCTGGCAGGACATAATATCAATCGTTTTGATATGAAATTTTTGTATCGTGATTGTGAACGGTATTTCGGTCAGACACTAACCAACGATTACATTGACACACTGAAACTGGCACGGCTCTGTCTGCCGGAACTTTCGCATCATCGTCTGGGGGATCTGGCACAATATTACGGGATTTCCACAGCCGGGGCTCACCGTGCATTAAACGACTGCCGAATGAACCAGCAGATTTTTGAAAAGCTGGCAAAGGAGCTGGATGGTACTATCGGGCGGAATATTGAAATAAAAAATTGTCCGGTGTGTGGGCAGCCACTGAAAAAAAGGAACGGAAGGTTCGGAGAGTTTTGGGGATGTACGGGATTTCCGACATGCAGATATACAGAAAATATATGATATATGACGGAAAAACTGTGAGGAGGAGTGTATGAAAACAAGGGAAGAGGCGCTGGCATATGCATTGTCTTTTCCGAAAACCTATCAGGAGGCACCGTTTCATGATAATAACTGGCAGCTTGTGCGGGTAGAGGGAAGCAAAAAGGCGTTTTTATGGACCTATGAGAGGGAAGGATACATTAATTTAAATGTGAAAGCGGATCCGCAGTGGCGTGATTTCTGGAGAAGTACCTATGCATCTGTCATTCCGGGATGGCATCAGAATAAAGATCATTGGAATACCATTATTCTGGACGGTACCGTTCCGGAGCAGGAAATCCAGCGTATGATTGCGGAAAGCTATGATCTGGTTACGGACAGTCCGACCAGACGGATTTATGAAGCGGTTAAAAAAATTCCGCGCGGAAAAGTGGCAACATATGGACAGGTTGCGGAGATGGCCGGAAATAAAAAGATGGCACGCGCCGTGGGAAATGCATTGCATAAAAATCCGGATCCGGAGAAGATTCCCTGTTATCGTGTGGTGAACGCAAAGGGAGAATTAGCTGGAGAATTTGCGTTTGGTGGAGAAGGTGCGCAGGCAAGGCTATTGCAGGCGGATGGAATTGCAGTTGTCGATGGACGTGTTGATTTAAAAATCTATGGTATATAAGTCGTTGTTTTGCTGCGTGTTCCGTTCCTCTTGCAAAAATCAAAAGCCTCAGACCATGTCGTGAATCACCAATTTAGAAAAAATTAAGAAAATTGTTAGCAGACATGCTTGACGAGTGCTAAAAACAATGCTATAACAAAACTGAAGCAAAGATATAAGTACGTCTTAGTGGAAAATGCTCTGACTGAGATGGAATGACAGGAAGTGCATTTTAGAAAGCAGTTCCTGTTTTTGTGGTTGGTGAGGTGATAATTATGGCAGCAAAAAGAGATTTTTACGAAGTTTTGGGAATAGATAAAAATGCAGACGAAGCAACGATTAAAAAGGCATATCGAAAACTTGCCAAAAAATATCATCCGGATATGAATAAAGGAAATCCAAATGCGGAAAAGATTTTTCAGGAAGTAACGGAAGCTTACGAAGTGTTGGGAGATCCGAAGAAGCGGAAATTGTATGATGAGTACGGTCCGATTTCGCTGGAGGCAGGTTTTGATCCGGAGAAGATGAAACAGGCACAGTACGGGAATCCATTTGGAAATGGAGGATTTTATCAGTCGTATTCTTCCGGAGAACCGGGCAGCGGATATCAGGAGTTCCATTTTGATGGTTCTTCCGATATGGATGATATTCTTGACAAATTGTTTGGAAAAAAAGGTGGATTCCACGGAACCGGAGGTTTTGGCGGAAGAAGCGGATTTAGAAGTACCGGAGAATTTGGCAGTGGTTTTGGCGGAGTACATGAGAAAAGAGGGCAAAATATCGAGACGGAAGTACCGATCAGCTTTGAAGAAGCGGTATTTGGCTGTGATAAAAGGTTTACGCTTTCTTCCAGTGACGGAAAGAGCCAGAACTTTGAAGTGCATATTCCGGCAGGCATTGCAAACGGGCAGTCTGTGCGTCTGAAAGGGAAAGGACAGAAAGGGTACAATGGAAAGGACGGAGATCTGCTGATCAAAGTCAAAGTCGGAGAAAAATCTGGTTACGAGCGAAAAGGCCAGGATGTTTATACGACGGTGAAAATTCCGTATACAACAGCTGTGCTCGGAGGAGAGATAAAGATCCATACGTTGTATGGAGATGTTGTCTGTAAGATTAAACCGGGTACACAGTCTGGGGCAAAAATCCGATTGAAAGGAAAGGGCGTAGCAGCCATGAATAATCCGGCAGTTCACGGAGATGAATATGCCCAGGTGCAGATAGAGGTTCCGACACATTTGTCGCAGACTGCAAAAGAAAAATTACAGGAATATGCACGGGCATGCAGCTGAATGTGAGGTTACTGTTCGCAGGGTAACCTGTGAACAGTAACATGTGAGTGAATAGTAACGATGAAATAACAGAAGATCCCTTGACAAGAGGAACTTTCCATGCTTAAATAAATTTAGTTATATGACTGACGGATAAGTGGAAGAACCACGTGGAGTATAACAAGAGATATAAAGGTGACAGATCCAAAGATTGCACCGCAGATAGGGCGATACATCACAGATGTACCGCAGATAAGGCGATGCTTCAGAGAAGCACCGCAGGGGCCGACCGTCTGGGCACCGCACATTGCAGGGAAATACATGAAATATGTATTTGATTGAAATGTGGGTTCCCGGATGTGTCGGTTTTTATTTATTTTAGGCGTATTTGCGAAAGGAGAAACAAATGCAGAAGGTAGCACTCAGTAAAGAATTAGGCGCAACAACATATCCGGGACGTGGTATTGTGATCGGACGTTCTAAGGATGGAAAGAAGGCGGTAACTGCTTATTTTATTATGGGAAGAAGCGCAAACAGCCGTAATCGTGTATTTGTAGAGGATGGCGAAGGTATCCGTACACAGGCATTTGATCCGTCAAAGCTGGAAGATCCGAGCCTGATCATTTACGCACCGGTTCGAGTACTTGGCAACAAGACGATTGTGACAAACGGAGATCAGACCGATACGATTTATGAGCTGATGGATAAGCAGCAGACATTTGAGCAGGCGCTGCGCACCAGAGAATTTGAGCCGGACGCACCAAATTATACTCCACGTATTTCCGGTATCATGCACATTGATAAGGGTGAGTTCAATTATGCGATGTCTATCTTAAAGAGCAACAACGGAAATCCGGATGCATGCAACCGTTACACGTTTGCATACAGCAACCCGGTTGCCGGAGAGGGACATTTTATCCATACTTATATGGGAGACGGAAATCCACTGCCAAGTTTCGAGGGTGAACCAACCTGGGTTGATATTGATGGAGATATCGATACGTTTACGAAAATGGTATGGGAGAATTTAAATGAGGATAATAAAGTTTCCCTGTTTGTACGTTTTATTGACATTGAGACCGGAAACTATGAGTCAAGAATTGTAAATAAGAATAAATAAAAATAAATAAGAGCGGATTGTTGAAAAAGGAGAAAATCATGCAGGAATATGAATTAAAATACGGATGTAACCCAAATCAGAAACCGGCCAGAATCTATATGGCAGATGGCAAAGATCTGCCGATTAAGGTGCTCTGTGGAAGAGCCGGATATATCAATTTTCTGGATGCTTTTAATGGATGGCAGCTGGTAAAGGAATTAAAGAAGGCAACCGGACTTCCGGCAGCAACTTCTTTCAAACATGTTTCCCCGGCTGGTGCAGCGGTAGGACTTCCGCTGTCTGACGTGGAAAAGAAAATTTACTGGGTCGATGATATGGATATTGAGTTTACACCGCTTGCAAATGCTTATATCCGTGCCAGAGGTGCAGACCGTATGTCTTCATTCGGAGATTTTATTTCCCTGTCAGACATCTGTGATGCAGCAACAGCAAAGGTCATCAAGCGCGAGGTTTCCGATGGTGTGATTGCTCCGGGATATACTGAGGAAGCTTTGGAAATTTTAAAGCAGAAAAAGAAGGGCAATTACTGTGTAATCGAGATTGATCCGGCATACGAGCCGGCTCCGATCGAGCATAAGGATGTATTTGGTATCACATTCGAGCAGGGAAGAAATGAACTTCATATCGGAGATGATTTCTTTGACAACATCGTGACAGAAAACAAAGAACTGCCGGAGCAGGCAAAGATTGATCTGGCAATTTCCATGATCACTTTAAAGTATACACAGTCTAACTCTGTATGTTATGTCAAGGGCGGACAGGCAATCGGTATCGGAGCAGGACAGCAGTCCCGTATCCATTGTACCCGTCTGGCTGGTTCGAAGGCAGATAACTGGTGGCTGCGCCAGTCTCCACAGGTTTTAGGACTGCAGTTTGTTGACGGTATCAAGCGTGCGGACCGTGACAATGCCATTGATCTGTACATGGGTGAGGATTATATGGATGTCCTTGCAGATGGTGCATGGGAGAAGATTTTTAAGGTAAAACCGGCGGTATTTACCGCAGAAGAGAAGCGTGCATGGCTGGATAAAAATACCGATGTGGCACTGGGATCGGATGCATTCTTCCCATTTGGCGACAATATTGAGCGCGCACACAAAAGCGGCGTAAAGTATGTGGCAGAGCCGGGCGGATCGGTACGTGATGACAATGTGATCGAGACATGTAATAAATACGGTATGGTTATGAGCTTTACTGGAATCCGTTTATTCCATCACTAATTTCAAAGGGACAGGATACGGACATGCGGAATCTGTTCGTAGGATCATAAACTCTAAAGGGCGAGGAGGGAAAGTATAAGAAAAAAAGAAGGGTACACTTCTGTAACCTTCTCAATTTCATAATTTTGCTGGCAAAATTCAATTTCTATGCCCCGCCTGACAGCGGGACATAGTTTATCGCAGATACACATTTGGTATTGTCTCTTTTTAAATCTATGTATCCCGAAGGGGGGGATACAACAAACCTTACTCGTTAGATAACAGACGGACCGCCTGCTTATCAGAAAAAGCTGTCAGGAATAAATTTGGCATATATTGACAGAGTTGGCCAAGGAGACCCATCATGTCATCGTAATTTTTCTGATCCGAAAGAAGAATACCTTTTTCTCCATTAATAGTTGTCTCTGTAAAGAAACCTGAATATTCTCTCAACATTAGGTCGATATCGTCTCTGGAAAGTGTAAAAGTAGTCGGGATTTCCTTTTCTTTTAAAAGATGCGCGACTTTTTCTCCATAACATTTCAATGTGTGGTATGAAATGAAGGATTGGCTTGGATCAAGGGAAAGAAGTTCGGCAAAAGCATGTAATGATACCGTCTCGATTCCAAAACGGTATACCACGTCTTTTGAAAAATGCTGCAGTAAAAAGGATTCCCCGTCCCAGATGATTCCACGTCCATCTTTGTTGAGAACAGAAAGACTAACGATTCCATTTTTGTTAATGTTTGCAGATGGTGCATACTTTTCATCGCTTTCGTAGCTTACATGGTAAAAATCGAGAAACTGCATAAAAGCTTCAGAATCATCGCAAATATTTTTGCAATCTCTGTATCTCAGAGAAAAAATGGTTCCGTTATCCGGGAATACTTTCAAACAGATGGCAAGCATTTTATTCAGATCTGCATTTTTTAGCTGAACATATTTCGCAGATTTTTCTTCATCGTCTTTTCCCCCGTAGTACAACATTTGACTGATGTGGCCGAAATACTCTCTGGCAGAAGCAAAGCTGAAGCCGCGCACTTCGTCTTCCGTAAGTGGAATATAGCAGTAGTTGTTAAATGCCCTGAATTGGCGTATCCATTCTGTAAGGGTCGAAACTACTGCGTACTTCAATACAAGGAGAATACACAACAACAGAAATAAGCCAACTATGTTGCCTGCCATAAATGTAATCAGTAAAAGACTGTAAAAAAGTCCACTGTTTGTATCCGGAATAGCAAGGGAACATTCCCATCTGGCAGCCAGGTAGTTCAGAATACACAGCAAAACCATCGCAAGCAGACAAAGAATAAACTGAATCAGTTCTGATCTTTCCAGAAGCACTTTGATACGACTTTTCTTTTTCAATAAATTTTTCACAAAAAAACTAAGCTGGAAGCTGCCGCGTCTTCGCGTGCAGAGGAAAGCGCCACCTGCACATACACTTCTTTTTATATCCATACATTCATTTCTTAAATATTTATAAATTTCCATTTTCATTGTTTATAAACAATAGATTTAGTAGTATAATTCTATTATGGAAAATAAAAGAGAAAACAATAAAAGTGATGAATATCATTCATTATCCCATTTGAAATATTTATGCCGTTATCATGTGATCTTCTGTCCGAAATACAGAAGAAAGATCTTAGTTAATGGTATTGACGAACGGCTGAAAGAAGTGTTTACAGAAACAGCCAAAGAACACGGCTTCAGCATCATAGAGATGGAAGTCATGCCGGATCATGTACACCTGCTTATCGACTGCAACCCCAGATATGGGATCATGCAGTGTATTACAGACCTTAAGTATGGATCAGCACATGTACTCGGGCGGGAATTCCCGTCCATCCGGAAAAAGATCCCGTCCATCTGGACACGCAGCTGTTTTGTAGCAACTGTAGGAAGTGTTTCCCTTGATGTTGTAAAACAGTACATAGAATCACAGAAAGGAAAGTAAACTATGCCGAGTTACTGTCTCGAATTAAAGTTAAAAGTGAAGAAAGACTCCGACAGGAACTACCTGCAGAACTATTTTAATGCGGTGGCAAAGCTCGGTAATGAAATACGCAGGTTCGCAATCCGACAGCTCGGGCATCTGAAACAGGATAAAAACTACAAGTCCCTGCTTGCGGAGTACGTAAAAGTCAAAGGGGACAAAGATTCCCCGGAGCGCGAACGCCTGTCAAAAGAACTGTCTGTCATCGTAAGTTCCTACGGGCTTACAAAGTACGGACTTCAAAAGTCAGCCTGTCAAATGCGTAAACATCTGAAATACGTGCATTCTGATGTTTACCAGAAACTCAGTGACAGTATCTGGCGAAGCGTAGAGAAATACCTTTACGGCAACGGAAAACAGATCCATTTCAAGAAGTGGGATGATGTCATGAGTTTTGAAAACAAGAAGAACTCCACCGGCATCATTTATGCGGATGGAAAGGTATACATCAACTGCACGCCAAAGAAACCAAAAGGAGGAATTGTCCTCGACATCATCCTCCCGCGCAACAAAGAATCCACCCACTACATGTATGAAACCACATGTCTTGCTGACAGGACGAAATACTGCCGGATCGTAAGGAAGATGTTTCCATCCGGATGGCGGTATTACGTACAGCTGGTACAGGAAGGGATTCCTCCGCAGAAACATGAGATCGGGAAAGGGCGCGTCGGTATTGATATCGGCACATCCACAATCGCTGCGGTATCAAAAGATGGCTGCATCCTCGAAGAACTTGGGGATCCTGCTTCCTCTCCTGCTGAAGAATGCCTGCTCCAGCGGAAGCTTGACCGGAGCCGCCGTGCCATGAACCCGAACAATTACAAGGAGGATGGCTCCGTAAAGAAAGGCAAAAAGACCTGGAAGAAATCAAAAACTTACCAGGCTGTCCAGAACCAGCTGAAATCCCTCCGGAGACAGAAGGCTGCACGCCTGAAACAATGGCAGGAAGCCGAAGCGAATAAGATCGCCACAATGGGAAACAAGGTCTTTGTGGAAACGATGGATTTTAAAGCTTTGCAGAAGCGTGCAAAAAATACCGAACGACAGGAACAGACGTCCATTGTAAAACAGAAGGACGGCACGGAAAAGAAAGTACATAAGTATAAAAAGAAAAAACGGTTTGGAAACTCTATCGGAATGCACGCCCCCGCGCAGTTCATATCCATACTGGGACGGAAGCTGTCGTACCACAAAGGCGGACTTTGCAGAATCAATACCTGGAAATTCAAAGCCAGCCAATACAACCATGTGGATGACACCTATGAGAAGAAGAAGCTCTCAAAACGTTACAACACCATAGACGGCCGGTGGGTGCAGCGTGACCTCTATAGTGCATTCCTGCTGATGTGTTCGGATGATACACTTGAACACGCAGACCAGAAACGGTGTACCGGAAACTATAAATGTTTCCTTAAAAACCACGATGCCTGTGTCAACGCAATCCTTACAGACATCAAAAAGAACCAGAAAAAAGTTCCATCCTGTTTCGGAATCAATAAAAAAATGGCCGCCCTTTAAGACAGCCATAGATATAAAATGTAACTATAAACAAACATCGATATAACCTTATAAATATAGATATATGGGATCAAACTGAGTCCCTGGGCCGCATCCTGAGCTGAGTACACAGCTGTTCCCCTGATGCATAAACCGCTTTGCCGGGAGGTCCTGAAAGTTAATCCCTTCTGTAGTACGCAGAAGTGGCTGCAGCAGCAACACCGCTGTGGAGATCATCCATTAGGCTACAACAAAAAGCGCGTATCGTCATCATAGACTGACGGAGATTCCCAAAGGGAAAATCCAGATGTCTGGCGTACGTTTCTCAAGTGATGCCTTCTGGACCTTAAACCTGCCGCGTCTTCGCGTGCAGATCAGTTAGCAATTTTCCTCCGTTTCTTTCGTACCCTTCGGATGGAGTACATGTTTGTTCTTACGGTATGTATATTGCGCCTTTTGGAAAATCGTCAATGGATTTTGGAAATTTTTTTAATTTTTGGTTAATTTTTTCAAATAGTTTTACGGAAACGTGGAATGACCGGCAGGTTGGACCGAACGGAAAGGTATTCCAGAAAGACAAGACGAAGATCATCAAGAAACTGGATATTTACGAATACCGGTATCCAAATCTGACGGCATCAGAAAAGAAAGTTGTGAAACCGGGATTGCAAGAGCTGGCGTATAAGTTAATGCCGGAGATATAGGGGGACGTATGAGTAAAAAAGAAGAAGCATTGGAAAAGGCATTCCCGGATGGGTTCTCTTTGCAGAAGGATGAGCATACTTTTGTAGTTGCCGGGGACGAGAAGGGAAAGTTTTTCGTTGGATTATCGGATATCCTACAGGCGCTTGCCTTTGCAGAAGATGAAGCGGATGTCCCGGAGATACCACAAGAGTGGTGGGATGAGATCGGAAAGCTGTATTCTGCGTAAGAAATCTGGATGGGATTATCAAAAGAAAGGCACTTGATTTCTCAAGCGCCTTCCGTTATAATCTAGTTAGAAGCTGATCGGAAGCAATTTCCGATTTGCCCTCAGTTAAATATGTTAAAGAATAGCATCCTTCACTTTAGGCGGTGGGATGCTATTTCTTTTTGTTGTTATGGTTGTCTATGTAAGACAGTGCCGCGAAGACTACAAGCAGCAAAGTTAATACTTCTGATGTACTCATAGGGCATCACCCTCTCTTTCGTAATACTAGAGGGCAGTCAACAATCGGAAAATCGCATCCGTACTTCTGTTCGATTACATACTTATTGTACCAAAAATTGAATGGGAAGACAAGAAACAAAATTCCTTGATATATTCCCTTCAAATGCTATTCTTCCAAAATCTTAATCTCAGATGGTTTCACCGCGATCTCTTTCCCGGAATCCAATTCAAGAATGGCGAGGTTCGCGCTCCGCCAGCTACCCGTGTTCTGGTGGCAGGAAGCAGGGGTGGGGAACTTTTCTTGTTTCATATTAAAGTTGAAATAACAAACACGTATCGAAAGGAGAGTGAGGATTTATGGGAGAAAAGAAACATGCGAGCACGCAGCACATGGCTATCTGACCATTTTCCCACTGTATTTTTTCGATTGCGGGTGTTATAATAAAATCAGATAAGGGATGGTCCCTGATTTGAAATAATCAGGGATGCCTAAGCTTTCCCTGATTAGAAACAAAAAATTTGCATAAACAGGGAAAGAGAGGAAAAAATATGGGTGAAAAAGATTTAACCGAAAAAATACTTGAGGATTACAATGATGTTTTTGCAGATATCATAAATGCTTTTGTATTTGAAGGGAAAGATGTAGTACATCCGGATTCGCTGAGAAACAGTTCTGTTCATTCTCAATACAAAGCAAGTGATCAAAAACTTCATGAATTGGAGCGTGATGTCGCAAAATATTGGATGGATGGAAATGTCCGGATCGCCTTATGTGGCATGGAAAATCAGACTAAAGTCGAAAAGTTTATGCCATTTCGAGTGTTCAGTTATGACGGAACTGCATACAGGAGCCAGTTGCTGGACCGGAAGAATAAAATCGTCCCAGTGATTACCATAGTGCTGTATTTTGGCAATGAACATTGGACAGCACCGAAAAGCATCAAGGAACTTTTGGATATTCCAGCGGGACTTGATGAATATGTGAGTGATTACAACATCCATGTATTCGAGATCGCATGGCTTACGGATGAGCAGATTGCTAGATTTAAAAGTGATTTTGGGATTGTTGCTCGATTCTTTTCTGAGAGAAGAAAAAATCCGGACTATGTACCGGACGATCAAACCGTCATCACGCATGTCGATGCCATGTTAAAACTCTTGGCAGTAATGGCTGGAGATCGAAGATACGAGGAAATTTTACAATCTGACAATAAAAAGGAGGTTGGTTGTATGTGCGATGTAGCAGAAAGATTGGAACGCAAAGGAATTGAAAAAGGTCTTGTAGAAGGCCGCGCAGAAGGCCAGAACCTGCTTGTGGCTGTGGTTAACCGTTTGAGGAATGGCGAAACGGCAGAGCAGATTATCGCAAGTGGTGTAGATGCTCAAACAGTAGCACTTGCACAGTCAATCAAATAAGCAGCAGAATTTAAGGATCATCCATAGCGGTGATCCTTTTTTGTGTGTGTGGACATTGGAAAAGAAAGGGATAGGACTTCCAAATATTCATGTCGCAGTTCAAAGGAAGCCCCGCCCCGGTTGACCTTTTTGTGGTGTTGGGGCGGGGCGGGCAATTCACCTGTGCAATATAAATTTCAATCCATGCACCCCGGAGGGCGCACCTGTGTAAATAGCTTATTTCCTGCATTCAATATATTTCAATCCACGCACCCCGGAGGGTGCAACTGTGTAAATAGTTTATTTCCTGTATTCGATATTCATATCAAACGAATATGCCTTCAGGTAGTTTCCACCAGAAAGACAGCTCTGATGATCGCTGCCGTGTGTAGTAAAGTAAGGCGGGACAGCTTTTTGCATTCCAATATTGTCGACAGAAAATACATAAGTCTGACCTTTTTTGAGTCGGGTGGTAAACTTGATTTTATTAACAGGACGATGGTTTACAAAATCTGTTTCATCGCTATACGTTTCCTCAATAACATCTGCATATTCCGGATGCTCTGCCTTATAATTGTCGAGGATTGTGCGGAGCCTTGCGAGGTAATTGTTTTCGTAAAGATCTCCGTAATTACCAACGGTGTCTGGGTAAAGATCATCTTCCAAAAAATATTTTTTCCCGTTTTTTGCAATTCGACAAATATAAATATTGAGGCATTTTAAAGATTTATCGTCTGTACCCTGCAGGTTGTCGAGCGTGAATACGTATTTCCCTGTCTTTTGGGCTTTGAATTTCACATAGGATTCATATTCAGGCTTCCCTTTTTCTTTGGATACAGATTTTACTGAGGATGTTACAGCCGGTACGTTAATGGTTGTTTTCCCTGTTTTAACAGCCGGCAGGGAGTTTAAATCCTTATAAAAAGAGGTCTTTGAAAACCCACTCACAGGATATCCATTTTTGTCGTAGCCTTCCAAGTGGTACTTGTATGCAGAAGTGACTTTCTTTGTAGCAGCTTCTGCGGTAATGACATCATCAGCCATTGCAGGTACAACAGCAGTGGCAACACATGCAGCAGCAAGAACTGCACACATCAGTTTCTTAAAAACATTTTTCTTCATGATAAAACCCTCCTTTGGATTTTGTAAATATATTTGAATAAGTAATTGAAGGTTTCTTTTGTTCCCTTCACCTTATATATTGCGCCATTTTGAAAAACGTCAAGGAGAAACGGAAAACTTTTTACATTTTTTCCTATACACATTTCCCTGTTTTGACGTTTTCACATTTCCCGGTTTCCGATCCCGCATCCAACAAAAAAATAAGGCTACAAAAACAGCATTTCACATTTATATTGTAGCAGATTAAATATAAAAAAGCTACCGCAGGAGCGGTTTTATAATAGATATTCTTTTATGAAGGAGGAAAACCATGGAAAAGAACAATGGTATTTCAGACAGCAGATACAAAAGCAGGTTTTTCAAAAAGCTTGCTGCGTGGATGGGAAAGCACGGGGCAGTGCTGACAGCAGTGGTGCTGATTGCGGTTTCAGCCATCCTTGGGTGTGCCGAGGCCACAATCATTTATGCAGCAAAGGGTAATGAGGCATCGAATGATTACGGAACCAGGGGCAATACATCCAGCCCATCTTATATTGGCGGGAGTGGCAATAATCCAACCGTTTATGAACCCGGCGTCATCGGGGTATCGGTGGTTACCTATGATCTGAATGAGGTCAATAAGAAAGGGACACTGTATTATGGGGGAGACAAGGATAATCCCAAGAAGGGTTCTTCCTCAGTAGCGTCCACCAACGACCCGGAAGTCGTAAAGGCTGCCAAGAAGGAATATGCAAAGTCTGGCAAAGCTCCCAAAGACCAGCCGGACTATTACCCATACTGGATCGATAAAATGGGAACCACGGATAAGGGGAAAACAATCTACAAATACAGCAACGCCCTGCATCATGCGATCACATCCAACATCCTCGCGATGCAGAACTCGTATGAATATGATGACAGCACCCTGGTATTCGTCCCGCGTGTCATCGCGAGCAGCAAGCACCACGCGTGGCTTATGAACGAAAAACAGTCCGTTGTAACCGGCCGTGCGAAAGGGAGTAAAAAGTCCGTTTTTTATGACCTCGACCCATGGTATGAGGAAAAGGATGCCGGGAGCTTCAAGAAAACTTCAAAGGGTGTCACGGACGGTGTTGCCGGCAGCAGGAAGAATAAGGCAGGCATTTATTATGCCGATTTGAAAAAATACATCAAGAACAAAGAGAAAAAATCATCAAAAAACAAGAAATCTTTTGTGGAAGTTACATCCAGCGACTCCAAGGAAAAGTATGAAGTGTGCAACTATGCACATTTCTCGGAACTGAGTAAGGATGATATTAATAAGATCACCGGGTTTAACGGGAAAAGTTTTTCATCCAAGGGGAAGACAAACCTTGCCCGTGCCAGAAGACTGTATTCTTCCATTGCAAACGTAAATGAAACAAGTAAAGGACAGTATACGACAACACCGGAAATGGCAGATGTCTTCCTCCGGTATACGACAGCTGCCGGACTCAGCAGTAAATCCTATGGCACGGAAATGTTCTCCAAAAACGGAACAAAAGAGGGATTATATGGTACCCAGAAAGGGGTAAGGGATGCAGCAAACAAAAACATGGTCGGATCCCAGGTATTAAGAAGTATTTACCAGAGCAATTCCCGTTTTAAAAAGGTGCTTGCCCCGGGTGCCACCAGGGAAATGGACGAGGTAAAAAAACGTGTCCTGAATGATGAGTACAACACGCATTACCTGGATCTTTTGGTAAGCGGTTACGCCCTCGCCCAGTCAAGTGGTGATAAAAAAGCAGCAAACGAATGGCTGAAAGCCGTAACAACATATGCGAAAACAGCGGCCGACGGAAGCAATGGAAAGGGCGGAAGCAGCAGCCTGGAAAACGTTGTCATCCGTCTTGATATGGGAATGGCCTATGCCACGAGCAAAGAGGTCACCTATGCCTCCTGCGGCAGTGTCATTAATAAGCATTACAACTTTTCCGGCAAAGCAGACGCCTTTGCATCGTCAAAGGGTGTAAATGCCAAGAGCCTGAACAAGGGGTTTATTGGTTTTGCGGCATCTGATGATAAATCCGGACAGAATTATCAGGCGCACAATGGAGAGGTCGCGACGAAAAAAGGCGTTGTTAGCAAATCAAAGTATAAAGATGCTGGCTATGGCACGTATTATGACAGGCTTTCAAAGGCAGTGCAGAATACAAAATCCGTCACGGGCAGCGGCAAAGACTGGTACAGCCGCATGGTCATCATGCGTACGACAAAGGCTTATTACAGCATGCCCAATAAAAACGGGAAGCCGAATGCAAGGGTATACAACAGGCTGGCCACGGTCGAACTGCTTCAAACAGTCGGGTCCCAGCAGGGTATTAACGTGTTTAAGGGAACGGCAAAAAATATAGCATGGCAGTATGGTACTTACGCAGTTGACGGTTTTTACTGGACTTCCACACAGCCGGAAGAGACCCCGGATGTGAAATTTAACCTTACCATTTACAGCAAGGATGTCAACGGCAAGGAACCGGCCCAGAATGGAAAAGATATCAAGGATACCTTCCAGTCTTACAGTATGACGGGGAAAACACACACAGCAACTATTAAGGACAACCTGTATGTGAAACTGTCCCCGGGGAAAGACAAGGAATCCAAGAAACTTTTCGATAAGGTGCTTGCATCGGATAAATACTATGTAAAGATTGTGTTTGAAAATGCAGACGGGACAACCGCTGCGAGCCTGCTTGATCCGAAAATCGTAAAAAGTGTCCAGCAGGTAACGGATCCGGAAACAGGAACCAAATATGATGCAAAAAAAGAAGCTACCTATTATAAGAAGCTCAACGCATACGATTCCACCAACAAGGGAAGTGAAAAGGGAGATGAACAGAATTACAACAAGCTTGTGTCTGCAAAACAGATTGGTGGTAAAGACCTGCAGGCAAACCGGAGCCTGATCTGGCGCATTTCCAATGCAGATGTGCGTACCAAAGGGTTTAAGATTTCCGGCACCGGCAGTTATTATGTGAACTGGAAAGCAAAAGTGTACATCATGCAGAAATCCGGCAGTGGTGCGAAGACAAAATGGACAAGCGTGATAAATGGAAGTTCGGTCAAAAAAACAAAGCCATCCATGTCTGACCTTAAGGCAGGTGGCTGCGCAACAACAAACAATGTCATTGCACAGTATATCTACCACAAGGATGATACGAAGGATGTGAACCTTTCCGACACCTATGAATCCATTCCGGAAGCATATGCCGAGCTGAAGGAAGGGTCCATTTATAATGAGACATTTGAAGCAATGGCAGGTGTGCCGAGCACACGGTCCCTGTACTTTGCAACCGGCGGGTCAGAATTCATTGTCAACATGCAGGCAGTCTATGATGATTATTATCTTAAAGAAGTCCCGGGCGGGAATAAAGACAGCTACCGTTCCCGAAGACGCTATAAGAGTATTTTCAACAGCACGGACTGTGAGTACAAGAAAGGTGATACTTTAAAATCACTTACCGCAGGGAATACAAAAGAAGAGACTTTTGTTGCAGATGCCAATGACAGGAAACAGGAAAAATCGGTCACTGCAGAAAAGAACAGTGCCGTAAACCCGCAGGGCGCTGCCGGTTATAACACGACCGTAAACGGACACGACAGCACAACCAAATTCCATGCGACATGGACAGGGACGATCGGGAACAATACTTCCCGGTGGTCACAGAGCGGGTCGAATGTAAGCCCGTCCGGAAAACCATGTGAGGGCGGAAATGCCGGTGAAGTATACAGCATGTCCCCGACCCCGGCAAACTGGGATGTTTCTGCCTACAATACAGCATTAGGGCAGGCTGCAAACTGGGCGAAGAAGATGGAACAAATCGGTAAAAGTGCAGATGGCACGGTCTACCGTATTGATGACTCTGACGGATATAAAAGGGTATACCACGTAGGGACTGCCACGATCAATGTAACACTGACCGGAGGGGAAAAGAGCTATGATACCGGTTCCTCACGGTCTTATGGAGGTGGAACCTATACGTCATCAAACCTTGTATCAGGTGCAAAGAGGACAAATACGTCATCCGACCTTGGAACAGGATGGAGCTATACCAAAGGTAATATAGCCTCTGCTTCCGGCTCCCACACAACGGATGAACATGGAAAAGTAACCGGACACTCCAGCTGGAGCGGATACAAGGGATCCGTGGATGGGAAATCTTCCAGCATCCAGTACAAAATTGAAGTAACCTTCAGGGATGGAAGCATTACGGCAAAGAACTATGATGGCAATGCCGGGGAAAGCGGGCTGAAAGTAGAAAAGAAAAGCGGCCTGACCCAGTTTGGGGCACATGACCTCTGTGGCGCATGCTGCCAGCATGTACTCCCGGCAATCGAGGATACCTGGATCCAGAAGCTGCGTTTCGATACCATCCGTTTCACGAACCTTAAGGTATGGAAGCTGCAGGAAGGCTATGCCGAAGGCATGGGGGAGATCCGTAAGACAGACGATGGCAGCGGAAGCAGCATTGAAGGGGAAGCAGGAAAAGCAGAAGCAGATGCAGTAAAGAAAGAGAAGGAAGATAATAAGGATAATACTCAGGTCGTTGACCCGGACCTGTCCGGTGTGGAAGGCACGGAAGCTGCAAACGATAAAGAGTATGATGAAAACGGTGACCTTGTTATCCCGGACTATGAGACTGGGGATATAGGGGATGACCCGGATGCAGAAGGGGAAGAAACCTGGACGGACACCTCAGAAAATGACCTTGATATTGTAAAATCAAAGATCGTAAGGTACGACCCGAATATTTTTTATAACATTGCACAGGCAGATACCTCAAAAGCCGGACGTATCCGCTACAGCCTGCAGACCGGGCAGGATGATGTAGTTACATGGACAGAGTTCAATAGTGATAAAAAGCTGACCCGTACAGATTCCTGTGACGGACAGACTGCATCCCATGGAGGAAGCCCGGTTGTGGTTACGGCAAACGGCCATAAAAAGAGCTGGTGCAGGGGATGCCTGTATACAAACAGTACATACAGCAACCTCCGCAACAGACACGACAATGCCAAGACAAGCGGGGAAGAAAAAGGAGAAGCCGGGGAAGCAGCAAAGACCAAGACCGGATATACCGATAACACAGCCGATGCAGTGGACAAGACAACGTTTGAGTGGAAACGTTTTGATAAGAGACGTAAGTTAAACTGCAAGGCAACCGTTATTTCAGATTTCCTGATTTTACAGACCAGCTCAGGCAATGAGAGTATAGTCTACTATCAGGATACTGCAGAAACAAAACACCATGAGTGCCAGGAAAATTATGAGGATACCCTGTGGTATTCCAAGCCGGCAGATATGAACAATCTCAAAAAAGAGAATGTCAGCAAGGCAAACTGGATGTGGACCGATAAGATGTGGACGGATAACCCTCTGGTTAAGAAGACATCAAACCTTAATGTAGGAAGCTATAATGGCAATTACAGCAGTACATCCACGAAGTACCAGGGCACCGGAGGCAATGCAGTTGTAGAAACCGCATTTGATAAAGATGAAGAGAAGTATAACCATATCACGGACACCGATGAGAATGGAAAAACCCTGGATCTTGCAAAAGTAACATCTGCAAGGACGATTGAAACAAAACAGAAGCAGATGGACGATGTAAAAACCATCATGCAGACAAAATCGGATTCGATTGATGGAAATATCTGTTCCCCTGGATGTGGAAACACTTATGGCGGAACAAACTATGATACTTATGGCAGCGGATCAGCGCGGATGGGAACAAATACTGCGGATGTTTATACTGCACCTACCAAGCAGAAAGTATGGGGAAAATACGGCTGGATTAACCGGATTCTTCCTTCCTTGAACGGACAGACGGATGCACCGGAACCGGCGCAGTTTGGTAATGCCGGACTTGTGCTTATGCAGGACGGTATTGCACAGTGCCCGACGAACCCGAACCAGGAATATGTCACAGGGCAGTCCCGTGCATTCTTTATCCCGCTGGTTACATATACGAACTTTGGTGCTGATAAAAACGCCGAATCGCATGATATTACCAACTATACATTCAAGTATACAGACGAGAACGACAGCGTAGTCGGGAGAGTCGGTTATACCATGGATTCCATCTACACAAACGGACAGACGAAAGTCAACAACATCGTTGTCCATGACCCGGTTTCCGTACAGGGGGCAAATATCCTTACGGTAAACAAGGAAATGGATCAGCGTGTGCTCGGCGATGATAAAAGCGGGGCAGCGGAGATGAATAAGGAAGCTGATGATGCGACTTGTCCGGGAACGGCAGAAGAATGCCAGTACCGGCTGTTAAACTGCCAGTATGGAAAGCCGGTGCGCAGGGCGGCATTTAATGTTGACAATGCAAAGCACAGTGATGTGGAAGACGATGATGGAGTCGTACACAGCTATGATTCCATTATCAGTAATATCCTTGCCCCTGGAGGCACTTACATGGATGTCAGTCTCGCAGACAGTGGCTTTGTCATCAAGCGTTATGACGGACTTGGGGCATTCGAAGGCACGTCCGAAGATGATGAGAACCAGCCGGACCGTTACCTCTCCGGAAACGGCAGCGCATCCCTTGCAATGTCATGGAGCGCAATGGGAGTGGATACAGAAGAAGCAAAGAGTGATACTTATGAACTCCAGGGAGTATTTAATTTCCACAATGCACTGGATTCAGAAAAGGCACTGTTTACTACCCGGGCAACAAAACTTCTTGCAGAGCCGGACGGTTCACTGAAGATCGTGCTTGCAGATGGATCGGAATATACATCTACGACCTCTCCTCTGGTAAAGGATGGAAAGAACACTATTCAGTATCATTTCGGAATGGATTCTGTGGTGTTATCTCCTAAGAAGATTAATTACAAAGACGGTTCTTATACCGTTGATGCCAATACAGGCGCAACCGTGGATGGAAAAGAAATTTCCTTTACCAAAACAAAGAATTCTTCTGGGGACATGACAAATTACATTGGTGACGGCATCTGGTTCGGTAACCAGGATGATTCAACTTCCAATGATACAGCTTATGATACCGTTTATGACTGCAGTTATTCATTGGATAATCTTGCAGTTACGAGACTTGCACCGGAAAAGGACGCAAACGGTATTTCATACAGGCATACCTTATCCTGCTTTGCAGGTGTAACAGAACACGCCAAAACAACACAGGATTATTACAATGGCATAAGTGATAAAAAGGTACAGTATACTTACAATTATACAGGTGATGTGCAGACATTCACTGCCCCGGCAGACGGAGTCTATACCCTTGAGGCATGGGGAGCTTCTGGCGGTGATGGATATGATGACAGCGTTGACAGGGAAACTACAAGTTCTGTCGCTGGAAATGGTGGATATTCCAAAGGAAATATCAGCTTAAAGAAAGGACAGAAAATTTATGTTTTTGTTGGCGGCGCTGGAAAATATGGAGCCGGGACAAACCGCTTTGGAGGACCAGCTGGTGGTTACAACGGCGGTGGTGACGGTGGTGTTGCTGACAGCGGTTCTGGTGGAGGAATGTCACATATTTCTACCACAAATAATCCTGCAGCAACAAGCTGGAACCCGGACGGAACACTTCTGGTTGCCGGCGGCGGTGGCGGAGCAGACAACAGCGGGGGAAGCCGTGGATCTGATGATGGACGCGGTGGAAACGGCGGTGGAAAGAATGGTGAAAATGCATACATTGAAAATATAAAATCTACCGGAAATGCGACATGGACACCAACAAGTGGTTTATCACTGCGTACCGGAACAACACTTTCTGGTAACAGTGCAGTAACGAATGGAAGTGAACAGGGTGTATTTGGCCCATATAAAACCTATCTTCCGGGACAAAAGGTTACGATAACAGTAAAAGGTGATAATCTTACAAATGGATATCCGGTTGTATATACCAATTATGGAAGATACCAGACAAGAAATTATACGGTTGAAGTAGCAGGAAGCAATGAGTACAGATATTCATTTACTGTGCCAAGTGGACTTACATCTACAACAAACACCGATGGATCTTCTACAGATTCCGGACAGAATCCATATACTATCTGGGAATTCTGTTTCCATGCAAGGGGTTCTTCACGGATGAGGATAGACTCTGAAACCGCATCTTGTGACTATAACGCAACCAACCAGAATATGGGTGGCTGCGGAATGGGAGGAACCCAGAGCAGCGGATACAAACAGGGTGTTGGGGAATCTGTAACATTTGGAACTGATTCTGGCGGTGCCGGAGGTGGCTGGTACGGTGGATATGTCACTAATGCAAATAATGGCGGCGGTGCCGGTGGTTCGGGATATACAGCGTCCAGTCTTACAAATACAGAAATGAAGTCCGGGGTACGCCGCGGAAATGGTCTTGTAAAAATCACTGCAGCCGGGACAATTGACTGGACACGCAAGTTTGATGATGGCTACCAGAAACAGACATCAGAAAACAACAGACATGTACATACAGAAGCATGCGTGGACACACCATCGGAAGGTTTTAAGATTGCAGTAGATGAAGCAAGCAGCGGAAATACTGCAGATCTTGAGAAGATGCTTGGATCTGCGGTATGGAGCAAAATTAAGGATCAGCTGAAGAACTGCTATGGAAGTGGCAGCGGCGGATCTGCAGGTGGTGTAGCTGCTGGAAAGACATACACCTATGACTATTCTGGATCCGTGAAAAGTATTACCCTCCCGGCTGGTAAATATAAGCTGGAAGCATGGGGAGCATCCGGTGGAGGTAGAAACCCTGGAAAGGGCGGATATTCAGCCGGAACAGTAACATTTGCAAATGAAACCACCGTATACATTGTAGTTGGACAGTCTGCAGGTACATATAATGGTGGAGGTATCGGATGCCATGGATATGGTGGCGGTGCAACACATTTTGCAACAGCAAACGGTGAATTAGCTACATTGTCAAATAATAAAAACAGTATCCTGCTTGTAGCAGGAGGCGGAGCCGGAGGAAGTTCTGGAGTTGGTGGAGCCGGAGGCGGCGCAAACCAGAGTGGTACAACCGGTGGAAACGGATGTGGTACGAAAGGAGAAGGTGCAACAGTCAACGGACCGGGAAATGCTTATTTCAGCGGATCATTTGGAAAAGGCGGATCGAATTCCGGCTGGAATACCTGTGGCGGAGGCGGAGGTCTCTATGGAGGCGGCGGAAGCTACGAAAGCTATTCACGGAATGATGATGATGACGCTGGCGGTGGCGGAGGATCGGGATTTGCTTCTTCATCCTTGACAGATGTATCCGGTATAACCGGAGAGCATAGCGGAAATGGTTATGCAAAGATCACTGTTATCGAAGCACACACTGACTATGATCCAGACAAAGTGTTTGACCTGGTCAAGAAAGCCGTTGGAAATAATTATTCACAGATTCCGGACAGTGTCACTACAGATGGACATACCATCGTGAACCCGTTCTGGAGCTGCCAGTGCATCTATGACAGCCATGTATGCACGAAGGACTGCAAGACCACTTATGTCCTGCAGTGCAGGGAGCCACATCACAAGGTAGTTAACGGAAAGATTGGACATTACGATGTTGGTAATGAGATCTGCTATGATGCATGTAACAATGATGAGCTGCATAAAAAGGGTGCAGAGCAGGCAAATGCAGGAAAACCGGGAACGTCCAAGCCACTGAAATTTGGAGATTTCGTCCTGCTTGATAACTATTTTTATATTTACTTCCCAAACTGTGGCGACTTTTATGAGTCAGATGATTATGGAATCGCCCAGACCGAACAGCGGAAGGGAAAAGGATATACGAATAATTATGACTGCACGGAGTGGACCAGGGAGAAATGGATCAAATTCCCATATTCCGTTTTGTATAATCGAAATGGTACCTGGGAAGAGCATGCTGCCGGAGAATGGTTCCAGCTTGAAATCACGGATAAGGTAACAAACCGTAACACAAAGAACAATTGTTACGACCTGACCAATTTGTCGGAGCGTGATGATGGATTTACATATCAGTTCTACGCCCAGCTTGACAACCATGAGATGAGTGGTGCTACAATTGAGTATGCAGTTGAATCCATCAACAATCAGCCTTCTCCGAGCGGTAGTGAAAATCCGTACGATCGTGACGGAGCGTTATCACTTGACTGCTCTCAGGATAACTCGAGCATTACAAATGCAGAACGTGCAATTGACCTGACGGCAAAACATTCGGCATATAAGCAAACGTTCGTCGATTTAATATCAAGGATTGGCAACCTCACGGTGCAGGATAGTACCGACCTCCGCTTTAGCAATTTGTTCAAACGTAAGACAAATGATGATAAATGGTATATAGATGGTATTGTTCATGCAGTCGATAAGAGTATACAGAACGCATACCTGTCATGGCATAAAAATAATGGAGATACCGCAACGGATATCCGGGGCGAAAAGGTATCCGCATATAACCAGTGGTACAATACATGGCATACAGCAAAGTGGTCTGATGTAGGAGAGGACTCCAGCAGGTGCGTATCAACCCCGCTTGAGTCAGCAAAGAATAACATCGCAGCACTGCGGGGAAAGAGTGAGCAGCTTCAGCTTGGATACAACCTCTTATGGGATATCCAGGTATTAAGCCGGGATTTCGCGGACGGAAACGTCCAGATCGAGCCGAAATATTACATCCTCGATACTAAGAAGGACAAGCTCATGGCAGTTGATGTGTGGGGCAGCCGGAATGAAGATGTAACGCTTGTTAATGAGTTTGGTCTTATGGATAAGTATGGAACAGACTACTTTAATCAGCAGAAAGACAAAATTTATGACCACGCTATGTTACTGAACTGGGATGACGAGAAGGCACGCCGGAACTACAGCGATGAAGAGAAGGCTGCGACCGAAACGGCATCGAAAGTGCTCGGCCGTACAATACTCGATGCAAATGGAATGCCGATGACCCAAAAAAATCCATTAACTGGTATGGAAGAAGAGGTTGTTGCACCGCTGTCTATCCCGATGGGGGATGGCTACCGCGAGGGTAACGCGCAGTTCCTGTATCTGAATGGACGTACCCGTACTTTTATTGGAAACAGTAAAGTTACAGCACTCCATAAAGATATTAATGGTGATGATGACCAGGAGCTTTTCAAGGAATTTGATGCTATTGGAAATGATCTTGGATCTAATGGGGTTTCAGAGGATGAGTACAGTTTCTGTGCATCCCGCTGGCACGTAACACTCGGGCTGCCGTCTTCTGCAAAATTTACGGATGTGACCGTGGATAAAGATGGTAAAGAGCAGCATATCAATCCTTACGATATGATTACCGATGAGGATACCGGGGATAAGATTCATGCGTACCAGAAATATGACCCAGATTACCTCAAAGAGCATGGGGATGAGAACCGGTACATGATTCTTGAAACAGCACGTATCACAGCATACGGAGCGGTCTACAACCTGAGATATTCGCAGTTACAGGACAATGGATCGATCACAGCAGCCAACGGAAAAACATATAATTTCGTTGACAGTGCGACGTATCCGGGCGAGCCAAACTCGATACCGACATTACTTGCGGTTTATGGCATCACCAGCTCAGGTAGGGACTATGATACACTCCAGACACATTAATTGTTTGGATAATAGCTGTTGATGTAATAATATATTGTAACACAAAAGAAAACTACTCAAGGGCTTAAGCCAAGAGTAGTTTTTCTTTGTTTTTTGAAATATGTTATTTCAATCCCTGCACCCCGCGCGGGGTGCAACATGCGAAACAAAATGCTATACCAATTACACTAGAAATTTCAACCCATACACCTCTTACGAGGTGCAAGGGGCTGTAAAATAAGTCCCTAATATAAGAAACGCCAATTCCGGCAAATGTCG
>ERZ1673745.733-NODE-733-length-30904-cov-42.979351_pt1 | contig 30904 bp, 22 predicted proteins | sample MGYA00580206_ERZ1673745 | MGnify/ENA primary metagenome ERZ1673745 (study PRJEB41218, sample SAMN15661753) | gut metagenome | host: Homo sapiens | place: Canada: London | collected 2015-08-20/2019-03-30 | study: EMG produced TPA metagenomics assembly of... | reverse complement strand
TCAAAACATCGCTGCTCCCGTTCTCGAAAGCGGGTGCAAAAGTAGGACTTTATAATATACGCGCCAAATATATAAGGGGATTTTTTTCGAGTTTCTCTTGAACATTTTTATAAGACGCTGATTGACAAATGTGTTGAAGAACATATTTTTTAAGGAGGATGGAAAGTCTGGCAAAAGGGATACATTATAATATATGCGCATGCGCGCGGAAAGAAACAACGGAAGGTGGAAAGAAAACACGGAGATACGGAAGGGCATTGCATGACACCCGGGTCTTGACATGTTCGACACCCGGGTCTCGGCATGTTCGACATCCGGGTCTCGGTATGCACGACACCCGGGTGTCGGACACAAGATAAAGGCTAACGGGAGAAATGACACAGGAAGGAAACAATACAGAAACATGCAACGAAAAGAAAGACAGAAAGAAAGACGGCAGAGAAAAAGATACAAAAAAACAACGACACAGTAAAAGAACAGAAGACACAGAAAAAAGGAGAAAGGCGGCTGACAGCCCGGAAAACACGAAGCAAGCCACAACCCTACAAACCTGTTAAAGGAAGACGCACGTTGTATTAAATGTTAACAGAAGCAACTGTCTCATAAACCGTGTTACCAAACAATAGATTTCCAGAAAAAATATTGGATAATACCAGGAATAGAATAACTTTGCAATGTGTTTTTCATAGTATTAGATTTAAGGTTAACAAAAAGATTGGCTGTCTGGGAGAGATAGCCTTTTTTTATGGAATATGATAAAGAAATATGCAGCGCTCCTCTGTACATAATTTTTTTTCGTATATTTGCGAGAAACTTATTAAAAACCAATCAAATCTATGCTTACGAAACTTAACCACGTACTCCTTGCAGGTGTTGTAGCTTTGGCATGTTCTTCGTGCCAAACAGAAAAAAAGGCCGATTACCAAATAATACCTCTCCCCCAAGAGGTTGTTCTGACACAAGAAAAGCCGTTTCTATTAAACAAAAATGTTTCCATTACCTATCCAGAAGGCAACCTCCTGCTAAAGCGCAACGCTGAATTCTTATCCGGATACATCCGGCAAGCCATAGGGTATACTCCTCCTGTAAAAGGCTTGAAGGACGGAGAAGCGGCAAAGCATGCAATCAATTTAGGTTTAGATGCGGATATAGCCAATAAAGAAGGTTATGTGCTGACGACAACTTCGGAAGGTATTCAAATCAACGGGCAGACAGAGAACGGTGTGTTCTACGGTTGCCAGACATTACGGAAATCAATCCCCGCCGAGGCTCAGGGAGCTGATATTCTGCTACCGGCAGGCAGTATCAAAGACGAACCCCGCTTTACATATCGCGGTATGCATCTTGATGTATGCCGACATTTCTTTCCGCTGGAGTTCATAAAAGAATATATCGACTTACTGGCGCTACACAATATGAATACTTTCCATTGGCATCTGACAGATGACCAGGGATGGCGCATCGAAATAAAGAAATATCCGAAGCTGACGGAAGTCGGTTCAAAACGCAACTGCACCGTTGTCGGCAAGGCAAGAAGCGGAAAATATGACAACATTCCGTATGGCGGCTTCTACACGCAGGAACAAGCCAAAGAGATCGTGAAGTATGCACAAGAACGTTACATCACCGTAATTCCCGAAGTAGACCTGCCGGGACACATGCTTGCCGCTTTGGCCGCCTATCCTGATATGGGATGCACCGGAGGACCGTACAAAGTATCTCCCGACTGGGGTATCTTTGAAGATGTATTGTGCATCGGCAACGAACAGAGCATGCAGTTTCTTGAAGATGTAATGGCAGAAATCACCGAGATATTCCCTTCTAAGTTTGTACACATCGGTGGAGACGAAGCTCCCCGTACCCGCTGGGCCAAGTGCCCCAAATGTCAGGTACGCATCAAAGCGGAAGGCTTGAAAACAGACAAACAACATACAGCCGAGGACCGTCTGCAAAGCTATTGCATGACACGCATCGAAAAGTTCCTCAACAGCAAAGGAAGGCAGATTATCGGTTGGGACGAAATATTGGAAGGCGACGTGGCGCCCAATGCCACCGTTATGTCCTGGCGTGGCACATCCGGCGGCATCAAGGCTGCACAAATGGGACATGACGTAATTATGACACCCAATCTTTACTGCTATTTTGACTATCTCCAAACTGCGGACAGTAAAGACGAACCTCTCGGCATAGGCGGATACGTACCGGTAGAGAAAGTATACAGTCTCGACCCTACCGCTGCGCTTACCGAAGAACAGGCCAAACATATTCTCGGTGCACAAGCCAACTTATGGACAGAGTATATCGCCACTACCGAACATGCAGAGTATATGATACTCCCACGCATGGCTGCCCTTGCCGAAGTGCAATGGACACAGCCCGAAAAGAAAGATTACGCGGACTTCACCCAACGCCTGCCGCGCCTCATCAAATTCTACCAACGGGATAGCATGAATTATGCCAAACACATATTCGATATCCAAGCGGAATATACCACTACCCAAGAAGAGGACGGAAGCGGTAGCGGAGCTATAGTAGCCACGCTTCGCACCATTGACAATGCTCCCATTTACTATACCTTAGACGGTACTGAACCCACTACAGCCTCCGAACAGTATAACGGAACCGGCATCGTTATCCGCCAGTCCGCCGACTTGCGTGCTGTTGCTATCCGCCCTGAAGGAAAAAGCAAGGTAACAGAAAAAAGCTTCTACATCAACAAAGCCACTTTCTGCCCGATTGAGCTGACAGGTACACAGCCCACTCCGAAATACGCCTTTAAAGGTGCTACCGCTTTAGTAGACGGAATGAGCGGAATTGACAATTATGCAACCGGCGAGTGGATTGGCTTTTTGGATGGAGACGTAACGGCTGTTATCGACCTCGGTGCGTCAAACGGCAATACCGCAGGCAAGACAGTTGCCGAATTACCGGAGATAAAGCATGTCTCTACCCATGCCGTAATAGACATGGGCGCCTGGGTTGCTGGATGTACAGGCCTGACAGTATCAGTGTCTGACGATAACAAAAGCTTCCGCGAGGTGGCAGCCAAAGAGTTTCCCGTTGAAATGGACAGCCGTAAAAAAACTGTGGCAAACTATGAAGTTACTTTCGAACCGGTGAAAGCACGCTATGTTAAAGTATTAATCAAGCGTACCCCTGCCCTGCCCAAAGGACATCCGGGAGAAGGAGGAACACCTTTCCTGTTTATCGATGAGATTGAAGTGGAATAAGGCAACTTATCAAAAACGGTAACATATACAACAACTATCATCCTGTCATTCGGAGGAATCTAATATCCAAGAACGACAGGATGATATTTTCTGCGGAAGTGCATCTAAAACATTTATTCAATCACGAAACTCCCACGTTGCAAATCCCGATCCTGCGAGCTTTTCCCCACCATCACATCGTACCTGCCTGCACAAACCCGCATCGTATTACTTTGAGCATCCCACCATTCCAATTCTTTGCCGTTCAAATCAAACGCTACCTCAACACTCTTTCCGGCAGGAATGCGGACACGTTTAAAAGCACGCAAAGTCTTGCCCGGTCCTTCTGCGTCATCTTGCTTCTTGAGGTAAACCTGCACCACCTCTTCACCGTCACGCTGACCGTTATTCGTAACGTTAACGGTCAACTTCAAAGGCTCTCCCACCTTAATCTGTTCCTTGGCCAAGGATAAGTTGCCATATTCAAAGGTAGTGTAGCTCAAGCCGTAACCAAACGGGAACAATGGTTGCTGAGTCATATAACGATAGGTACGTCCTGTCATATTATAGTCCTCAAAGTCGGGAAGCTGAGACATATTGCGATAAAAAGTTACAGGCAAGCGTCCACCCGGATTATAGTCACCGAACAATACATCTGCCACGGCAGTGCCGCCCGCCTGTCCCGGATACCAAGCCTGTAGGATAGCTTCACAATTCTTTGTTTCAGGCTCCAAAGCGATGGGTGAACCGGAACAATTCACCAAAATTATCTTCTTTCCGGCACGATGCAATGCGTGAATCAATTCACGCTGAACAGCCGGCAATTCAATGTCCGTACGGTCTCCGCCCTTGAAACCGGGAAGGTTCACTCCCATCTCCTCTCCTTCCAAAAGAGGAGATATACCACCGGCAAAAACTACAACATCGGCCTCTTTCACACAAGCTACAGATGCATCGATATTTACCTTTTGCTTGAAGCCGATATCGAAATTCAGTTGCGCATCGCTTCTGAAATATTCAAAGTCAAGTTCGATGTCGTAAGGAACACCCGCTTTTACCTGTAGCGTATAGTCCAGTGACCTGCCACCATGCGTATTGCGGAAACGCTTTACTTCTTCGCCATTGATACGCAGGCAACCGGAACCGTATGTATAAATTTCGAATACCACTTCGCCCGATTGTAGAGGGGTGAGCACGCTGTTGTAAGTTGCAGAGAAGTCGGTCAGGTTTACGCCCGGTGCAAAAACCGTAGCTCCCGAGGTACAGAAGCGGAAAGGGGTGGTTACTTGTGTAGTAGTCACCGGGGTGCCCTCATGCTTTACATTGTTCCAATAACGTGCCGTAAACCCCTGTCCGTCTGCCGACTTACACTGGCTGAACACGCTTTGAATCAGTGTTCTTTCCACCCAACTGCAACCCTGTTCATAAATCAGCTTATCGTCCGCTCCCAACGCGTTCCGTATTCCATCCAGAATGGTGACTGTATGTGACGGCATACCGTTATAATTGCCCCATTGCATTACGGAGTCATTAGCATTAGGTCCCATGACAGCTACAGTCAGACCGCCACGTTTCAAGGGAAGGATATTGTCCTTGTTTTGCAGTAATGTCATGGACTTGCGGGCCATATCCAATGCCAATGAGTCGTGTGCAGCCGAAGCTACTACGGAGAAAGGAATCTTCGTCCAAGACACATCTTCCGGAGCATCCATCTCTCCCAAAGCAAAACGGGCTTCCAGCAGGCGGAGCACAGCCTTGTCAATGTCTTTCTCATCAATCTTGCCTTCTTGAGCTGCCTTTACCAATGCCTTATAACTGGAGCCACACTCCAGATCCGTTCCGTTCAGCACTGCGGCTGCCGAAGCAGACTCTGCATCGGAATATGCCTTATGCCCGTATTCATTATAAAAATCGGCAATAGCACCACAATCGGAAAGGACAATACCATCGAACCCCCAATCGTTACGGAGAATTTGCATCAGCAAACGGTTGCTGCCGCAACAAGGCTCTCCCTCGAAACTGTTATAGGCACACATCACCTCCTTTACACCGGCTTCCTTCACTAACGCCTCAAAAGGCGGCAGATAGGTTTCATACAAATCACGTGTACTAAGGTTCTCCACGTTGAAAGAATGACGGTTCCATTCCGGACCGGAATGTACGGCAAAGTGTTTGGCACAAGCATGCAACTTATCGTATCTTCCGTCATTGGTTCCTTGCAGACCTTTCACTACCATAACACCCATGCTACTGGTGAGATAAGGGTCTTCACCGTAGGTCTCAATACCCCGTCCCCAACGCGGATCACGGTAAATATTCACCGTAGGCGTCCACATGGTAAGTCCCTGATAACGCTCGTAACTGCCCTGCGATGCGTAATATGTATTTTTTGCACGCGCCTCATCCGATACGGCATTGAATACTTCATATACTGTTTGCGGCGAGAAAGAGGCTGCCATACCTATCGGTTGCGGAAAAACCGTAGCCAATCCGGCACGTGCCACACCGTGCAGCGCCTCGTTCCACCAGTTATAGGGTTTGATACCCAAGCGCTCCACCGGTTGGGAAGTGTCCATCATCAATGCTACTTTTTCTTCCAAAGTAAGTTCTTTCAATAAAAGTTCCGCCCGCTTATCCGGAGTCAAAGAGGTTGTTCTGTACGTAGGTTGGCTGCACCCTATCAGCAATAGAAGAGGCAACCAACAGATAAGTTTCCGTTTCATGGTTGTTGCTGTTTTAATGATAGTAATCAGATTTATTTACCGTACAAAGATACAGGGTTACCCGATATACCATTGTGCCAAATGTTTCATAAAGTTTACTGTATGTATCATGACATATACTATTTACACATATTAATCCGGTAGGAAAGAATAATACCGGCAGCATGCTAATAATGAAAGGGATACGTGTACCAAGATATTTCACGCCGTGGTACACGCCGTACCACACAGTGGTACGAGCAGTACCTTACTAAGGTACGAGACCTACCACCCTTTGGTACATGAGCTACCAAAGAGCGGTACAGGGAATACCAGCAGCCGGTACCGGCAGTACCACCCTTAGAACTGGAAGTAAATGAACGGTTGTATCTCCGAACTCTTCATCTGAATAACCAGATAGACTATGGCAACCAGCAGCAACGCCTTCCCTATCAACGGAAGGCGAACAACCGCCTTGCTGCAAGCGTGCTCCCAACTGTCAGGCACGAAATGCAGGAAAAAGCCGAGCGCCATCAAGGCAAACACTTCCCAATAGCCCACTATCAGTTGCGGGAAAAGCCCGGGACGGAAAGTCGTGAATATCTGCCTCAACATATCCAGCGAAGCGGAGAAATCGGCATTGCGGAAGAATATCCAGCAGAAGCAGACGAAGTGGAACGTAATGACGATACCGAAGAAGCGGCGGATGCCACGACTGCGTTCGCCCTTCTTCCGTCCGGTAACGCCCATCCAGAACTTATGGACAGCCAAAGCAACGCCATGCAACATTCCCCAAAACACAAAATTCCAGGAAGCCCCATGCCACAAGCCGCCCAGGAACATGGTAATGATAAGGTTGGCATACTGGCGTATCTTGCCCTTACGGTTGCCGCCCAGGGATATATAGAGATAATCGCGCAGCCAACTGGAAAGCGAGATATGCCAACGACGCCAGAACTCCGTAATGGATGCCGACTTATAAGGCGAATCGAAGTTTATGTTGAAGTGAAAGCCCAATAACAAGGCAATGCCGATAGCCATATCGCTATATCCGGAGAAGTCGCAATAGATTTGCAGTGCATAGCCGTAAACACCCATAAGGTTTTCCACACCCGAATACAAAGTAGGATTATCGAAAATGCGCTCCACAAAGTTGATACTGATATAGTCCGAGATAACCGCCTTCTTGAACAGTCCGCTCACAATAAGGAAAATCCCCCTGCCGAACATCTCTCTGGAAACAAACAACGGACGGCGGATTTGCGGAATAAAGTCGCGTGCACGCACAATGGGACCCGCCACCAACTGCGGGAAGAATGATACATAGAATGCGTAGTCCAACAAGTTGGTGAGAGGCGTTATCTCCTTGCGGTACACATCGATTGTATAGCTCAGCGACTGGAACGTAAAGAAGGATATACCCACAGGCAGGAAGATGTCCATTGCGGTAAACGTGCCACCCGTGAGCGAAGCAAAGAAATCGCAGAGAAAGTTCGTATATTTAAAATAGCACAGCAGTCCCAGGTTTATCGCCAGACTGGCTGCAACCCACATTTTGCGTTGCCACTGCACGGTGGCACGCGCCATAAGGCGGGCTATGAAGAAATCGCTCACCGTAACGATAGCCAGCAGAAAGAAATAGGCACCGCTGCTTTTATAATAGAAATAGTAAGAAAACAGGGTGACGAACATCAGGCGGGCGGTGGTGCGGCGCTGCAAAAGCAGGTAGAACAGGATAAAGGCTGCAAACAGCCACAGGAAAATGCCGCTGCTGAATATCATCGGTGCATGCGGATTGTACACCAGCAGGTCGTGCAGGCGGGTAGGGTCTATATTCAGTTTGTTCAAAAGTTCGCTAATATTCCACATCGGTCGGTTTACGGCTAAATGAGTTAACTACATTCACTGACTGCAATAGTCATTATACGCTTTCAGCAGAGCGCGATAGAACATCTCGCCCTGCAATGCATATCCTTCCGGAAGATAATGCACATGGTCGGGACGCATCAGACGCGCTTCCTGCCAGTTGAGACAAGCCCGGCGGACACCGCCGAAAGTCTCGTACATATCCCACACCGCCAGTCCGTTGGCATCGGCAAAACGGCGGATGGTCTGTGCGGCAACAGCAGTACGGGGATTAATCTTATAGGTACGCCGGCGACGGCGCTGACGGAAACTATCGTATGAACCGGGCGGAGTAGTCATCAGCATCGGAACATCGGGCAGACTCTTGCGAAGCATGCACACCAGTTCTTCCATCTGCCGGTAGTGCAGTATGGAGTTATAACGCCGGTTGTGGCTCTCGTTCGTTCCGAAAGAGAGAATGACAAGGTCGGGATGCAACGCAGCAATATCCGCCACACGGTCCGGACGGGTAAAGGTTGTACAAAACGCACCGTTTATCCCCATGTCCGTATAAGACAGTGCTCCGAATGTTCTTTGAAGCAACCCGCCCGTGGTTTCGGGAAAGATATGGCCACGGATATGACTGTCGCCCACATGCACGATGCGTACCGTATCGACAGCTATGCCCAGGCGGAGCATGCGCAGTTTCTCCCAAAAGGGCTTCAGGATGCCGATGCTGTCTATCAGCTCGTTCCCACCCAATTGCCGAAAGGCTGCGGGCAGGGTGATGAGAGGAATGGGCAACGTGTCCGTACGCTGTCCGTAGATTCTAAGCGTGTCGCAATCAAATGCCGTTTTCTGAAGCCGGGGACAACCCGGAAGCACATCTTGGGCATAGTTCCGTTGCACCGGCAGGAAGAGCAACGCCAATACCGCGCAGCAAACGGCAAACCGTAAATCGGCCAAGTACCGGCTCCTTTTATGGCTCCGCTTCATAGGCACGCCTCCTGTCGTATTGTTCTTTGCCATAAACCAGAGCCTCATAAAGCAGTTCCGCCAGATGCTTGCCGCCACGGAAGTTGATATGCGTATAATCGTAATTGGCTAAAGAAGGTTTGGCATGCACCATATCCGCCATACTGCCTTCACCGCCCATGGCTTCGAACATATTCCAGAAAGCCACCCCGCTGTCGGCCGCCAGATTCTGCTGGTAACGGATAAGGTTTTTAATGCCGGGCATGGTCCGCAGGCTGCCCTCTTCGGTTTTATACTCGCGGTCGCCCACACCGACAATGAGAATTCCGGCTTGGGGGAAGGCTTGCTTCAAATGGGCAATGGTCGTCAGCATACCGTCGCGATAGCGGTCGTAATTACGCCCGCGTTCCGTAGCTACGTTCAGTCCGTACTGAAGGACTATCAAATCGTACGGACGCAATTCGTTAAATTCGCGCATAGTCCGGACAGGTATGGAACGCAAAGACAGACCAGAACTGCCCCGAAGCGAAAAATTATCGACGGCAATCCCTTGCGTGCCGTCCATAGCCACTCCGTAGAATAAGGTAGAATCGGCGCTCTCCACTTTCCAGCGCACAGAGCCGATACGTCCCGTTACATCCATTTCACGAAGTCCGTCAGCAGGCGGGAATGTCCCGGTCTGCGGTTCGCCCTTGTTTACGGATGCCGAAAGGCGGGCTTCGCCTTTATTATAAAAGAAGATAGAAGCACGTTCGCAAGTATCGAGCCGGGAAGCATACTTCCTCTGTCCGCCAAGCTCTACGTACGCTCCGGGAGTCGGAATAAAATAATGGCCCGAAACACCTTGTTTGCCACGGTCGAAGAATACGGAGTCCGTAACGGAATGGCTCTGCCAGCCGCCAAAACTGTGCCGTACCGTAGGCCGATAGCCGTTGACCGGAGAAGTAATCGTCACGAAGCCTACCCCGCAGCCGCCATAACGCTCCTGCAACATCGCACGCAGGTCGGCCGTCAGGATGTCCGCCTCGATGAAAGAATCTCCGAAATAGGCGATACGCACCGGACGGGGCTTTGCTGCCAACTCATCCAGCGCGCGATAGAAAGGTGTCATGCCGCGCAGGGTAGAGTCGCTGTAATCCTCAATGCAGGTCATGCCGCTGCGACAGGTATCCACAAAGGCGGGCTTCACTTTCGGGGGCGGCGGCAACAGACTGTCCGGTTCGCTCACGACTTCCGGCACGGGACGTACATCGCCAAGTATGTCTACCCGCCTCAACACATGGCCCCCTATCGTGCCCCCCGGCAGCAAGTTCAGCAGCAAAAGTACCGCCAGCACAATAAGCATCAGCCAACCTGTATGTTTTAAAACGCTCTTTTCCATAACTAATCCGGACGCAAAGATAAAGAATCGGATGAAAATAAATATCGTCCTTCCTAAAAAGAAATCGTCAGGTTCATTTTAACACAGTCTTGACTGCTGTTTGTATGGCAGAAACTTTAAACAGTCCGCTCTATGTTCCAGACAAATGCCCGGAGCCCCAATTGCTCGGTCTGCTTGTCCATGTTGTGAAGGACCTCCAGCAGGGGCTCTACCCGCTCGTCCTCTACCATTGTAAGAATGGCGGAGCACATGGAAGGCCAGGCGTGACTGCCGTAATGAGGCTCACCGGTCTTGGAACCGCGCCCGCGAACCTGCTCCCAATAAGTGAAGCCCCGGCAATTGAGCCGGTCGAGTGTAGCAATGATACGCTCGTAATATGCCTGATCGAATGTGATTAATACTGATTTCATTATTCAATTATTAAATGTCAACTATTAATTATTAGCCTGTTCCTCGAAGTAAGCATCCAATTGCTTGCGCATCTTGCGACGTTGGCGTTTGATGCCGACACCACCGAAGATACAATACATCGTAGGAACGTAAATCAAAGTCAGAATGGTGGAAACCGCCAGACCGCCGATTACGGCAATCGCCATAGGACTCCACATCTCAGAACCCTGACCGCTGCTGATGGCCATCGGAATCATACCGAGAATGGTAGTCATGGTCGTCATCAACACCGGACGGAGACGGCTCTTGCCTGCCGTAACCACGGCATTCAGCACCGACTGCCCGCGTTCGCGGCAGAGAATGGTGTAGTCGATGAGTACGATACCGTTCTTCACCACGATACCGATCAACATGATACTGCCCAGCAGACTCATCACACTCAGCGTTGTATCGGTTATGAACAGCGCCATCAGCACACCGCTCATGGCAAACGGCACGGAGAGAATCAGAATAAACGGATAGGTAAGCGACTCGAACTGGGCTGCCATTACGATAAACACGAGGATGATAATCAATACGCCGAGTGTTCCCAAATCGCGGAACGAATCCTGCTGGTCTTCAAAGGAACCCGCCACCTGAATGGTTATGTCGGACGGTTTCTCCATTCTATCGATAATGGCATTGCCCGTAGCCACCACGTCACCCAACGGAGCGCCGGAGATGACGGCAGACACCGTTACGATACGTTCACGGTCCTTACGCTCGATAGTAGGCGGAGCAAAACGTTCCACCACCTTTCCCAAATCCTTGATACGGACGCCCTCGCCTTTGGCATTGTATACCAATATGTTCTCGATACTTTCAAGACTGGTACGGTATTCGGGGGCGTAGCGCACCTTGATATCATACTCATCGCCGTCTTCACGATACTTGGAAGCCGTAGCACCATTGATACGGTTGCGCAGATAGGTGGCGGCAGTAGAGAGGTTCAGTCCGTGAAGCGCCAGCTTCTCGCGGTCGAAGTCCACCTGGTATTCGGGCTGGTAATCGCTGCGGCTGATGTTGACTTCGGACACGCCTTTTACGTTCAGCAGTTCGCGCTTCAGGCGAGCGGCAACGCTGTCGGTTTCTTCCATACTGTAGCCATATACCTCGAAATCGGCGGATGCCTGGGCCGACATACCCGTATTACTACCGCCGAAAATAACCTGTGCCTTACTGAATTCGGGATAAGCCTTCAGGTCTTCGCGCATTTCCTCGCAGACTGTCTCCAGCGTAACATCACGGTCTGCCGGATCTACCAAACTGATATTGAAGGAAATGATATGCGAACCGTTGTCCTGCATGGAAGCCCAGGTATTATCCGAATCGGCCTGCCCTACGGTATAGTTGCATATCTTCATGACACCCTTATACTTCTGCAGCCACTGATTGGTAAGTTTCTGCGAAACCTCCTGCGCCACTTCTTTACGCGTACCGATAGGCAACTCCAACTGTACGGCAATACGGGCATTGTCCTGCGCCGGGAAGAACTCCGTACCAATGGTCTTTGCACAGAACAGGCTCAGGATAAAGAATATCACACAACCGACAAGCACGACCATACGATGACGCACCGCCCAGTTGAGCATACGTGCATACCAGTTGTCCAAGCCGTCCAATGTGTGCTCTATCGGCCCGAAGAATATTCGGAACATCTTGGACTGTTTACGCTGCAAGCGGAGCAGTTGCGAACAGAGCATCGGCGTCAGCGTCAAAGCCGAAACGGTGGATACAAACATAATGGCGCACATCATCCAGCCCAACTGCTTGAACAGCACGCCGGACATACCGGTTACCATGGTCAGCGGGAAGAATACGGCAATCATCGTCAGCGTAGAAGCCACTACGGAAATAGCCACCTCGTTCGTTCCGTGAACCGCTGCCTGCTTCGGGTCGGAACCGCGCTCGATATGTGTCGTGACATTCTCCAACACCACAATAGCATCGTCCACCACCATACCGATGGCTATGGAGAGTGACGAAAGCGAAATGATATTAATCGTATTCCCCGATATTGCCAGGTATATGAACGAAGCAATCAGAGAAAGCGGAATCGTAATACAGATAATCAATGTAGCCCGCCAGCGTCCCAGGAACAGGAATACCACAATCACGACGAACAGCAGGGCGTACATCACCGTCTCCGTCAAACTGTCGATAGTGTTCAGGATGTTTTCGGACGTGTCCACAATGACGCCTAACTTCACATCGCTCGGCAGATTCTTCTGCAGACGGGGCAACGCCTCCTGTACTTTCCTGGAAATCTCCACCGAATTGGCGCCCGACTGTTTCTGAACCACAATCATCGCACCCTGCACACCGTTGTTATAGGTTTCCTGCGCACGTTCCTCCACGGTATCCACAATCCGGGCTACGTCGCGCAGGTAAACGGTAGCACCGTTATAGGTGCCCACCACCACATCCGCCAGTTCACGGGAGTCGTCAAACTCACCCTCCACACGCAAGGAATAAGTCTCATTGCCGATGTCGAAATTACCGCCCGGTATGTTCTTGTTCTCCGCACCGATAATGGAACTGATTGTTTCGATACTCAAGTTGTACGCCTCCAGCTTATAGGGGTCGCAGTACACCTGGATTTCACGCTGCGGCGCACCGCTGATAGACACCGTACCCACACCGGGAATACGCGCCAGAGGGTTTACCACACGGTCGTCCAGTATCTTGTAAAGTGCCGACTGGCTTTCGTTTGCCTGTACGGACAGCAGCACGATAGGAATCATATCCGTACTGAACTTGAAGATGATAGGATTCTCCACATCATCGGGCAGTTCGGAACTAACCATATCCAGCTTGTCGCGCACATCGTTTGTCAGCACGTCAATATCATTACCGAACTCAAACTCCAGCGTAATCAGCGACATATTCTCCGAAGAACGGGAAGTGATGTGCTTCAAATCGCTGACTGAGTTCAAAACATTCTCCAACGGACGGGTCACGTTGTTCTCGATATCCGAAGCACTTGCTCCCGGATAGGCCGTCATCACCATAATCGTATTCGTATCAATGTCCGGATACAAATCAATAGGCAACTTGGACAACGAGAACAGACCAAATATCACCACTGCCAGGAAGCAGAGCGAAGTCATAATCGGTTTCTTAACCGCACCTTCATATAAACTCATATTATTAGGGATTAGGGATTAGCGTTTAATGATTAGGGATTAGGGATTAGCGTTTAGTATTTAGAGATTAGCAACTTATTTACCGGCAAACCACTAATCACGAATCACTAATCGCTAACCGCTATTTCTACTTCCATTCCGTTCACCAGTTTGGTTTGTCCGGCTATAACCACCCGGGAGTTGTCGGGCACACCGGAAATCAGCTCGTATTCGGCCCCCATGCGACGTCCAAGCTCTACCTTATTATAGGTAACCTTGCCGTCCTTGTACACATATACATAACGGTCGCCGGAACCGGATTGCTTCACGATGGCCAAATCGGGTACAACCACATTGTTTTTGGTTCCGAAGTTAAGCGTGGCGCGGGCAAACATTCCGGGACGTACCCGCCGGTCTTTATTGGCAAGTTTAATCTCTACCGGAAAAGTACGGGTGTTCGGGTCTACTGTAGGATACACCAGACTGATATAGCCTTCAAAGGGTTCGTCTCCGTAAACATCCAGCTTCACGGCTACCGGAGCGCCTTTCTTCACTTGGGTGAAGTAAGTTTCGGAAACATTGATAAGCAACTTCACCGGCATAATCTGCTCTACCACCAGCACGGGTTCGCCGCCGCTGTACATATCGCCGTTGTCATAGTTTCGGGCAGTTACAACACCGTTTATCGGACTGAGCAACGCGGTATTCTCCAGCAGATTGCGGTAGGCCGTTTCTTTTATGTCCAGCGCCATCTTGGCTGCATCCCACTCCGATTTGGATGCACCGCCCACTTTATACAGTTCGTCCATACGCTTGAACTCAATCTCCTGATTATCCAACTGGAACTTTGTCTGTTTCAGGTTTGCCTCATCCATGCTGACCAGCTTCTGACCTTTGGACACGCGGTCGCCCACTTCCACCAATATCCTATCGATGCGTACCGGAGAGGAAGGAGCTATGTTGTTCTTCACCTCTGCTTCTACGGTAGCTGTGTACTCATGAATCTGCTCTACCGGACGTGCTTTTACATCCGCCAGCTTCACTCTCGGCTTTTCGTCCACCTGCTCAACGGCAACTTTATCTTTTCCACCGCTGCAAGCACCCAACAGTGCTACTGCAAGCAGGGCAATCAATTGAAAACGTTTCTTCATATCGTTGTTCTTGTTTTATTTCTGATTACTGATGATATAGTCTCTTCCCAATACCTGGTCAAGGTCGGCCTTAGCCACCAGGTAGTCATATATGGATTGGTTGTAAGTAAGCTCCGCCTCGGTGAGCTGAACCTGCGAAGTATTCAGTTCGAGTACCGTACCCTTGCCCACTTCATAACGCTTGCCGGCAATCTGCACCGCCTTTTCGGCCTGCATCACATTCTCCTTGTTACTGGATACCTGCTCCGAGCTGGCTGCCATATTATCCTGGTAGCTTGTAATCTGCATGTTCAGCTTACGTTCCGTATCGATACGGTTCTGGTCCAACTGGCGCATCTGGATGCGGTTGGATTTCAGTTTCGTAAAGTTGCTTGCCTTATATAAAGGAATAGTCAGATTGAATACCAGCGAGGAGCTGCCGCTGTAATGGTAATCGAAGATGTTCCAACTGTCGTTGTTCATGGACTGGTACTGATAAGAATACCCCAATCCTATCGTCGGCATGAAGTTGGTGCGCAAGGACTTGATATTCTTCTGAAGCATCAGACGGTTTAACTCCAATTGCTTCATGGTGGTATTGTTCACCAAGCCCTCGTGAGCGTCATTCTCCAACTGATTGGCAAACACGATGCTTTCATAAGCCGCCAAACTGTCGTCAATCTTAATCTCTACATCGGCGGTAACGCCCATCAGCACCTTAAGTTGCAGTTTGGAAAGCGTAACGGCATTTCCGGCGGAAATGACACTCGGCTTCACGCTACGCATCTGCACTTCAGCGGTGATTTTATCGAATTCGCTTACCGCCCCCTGCTGATATTTGGCATTGACAATATGATAGTTTTCTTCCGCCAGTTCATAGCTTTTCTGCAAAACTTCGTATGAGTCCTGCGACAGCATCAGCTGATAGTAGGCTTTGGTCACCTGGTTCACCAAATCCAGTTTGGAAGCCCGCGACTTCTCCACAGCCAGCTCTATATCCGTCTTGGTCATCGACATGGCACGATAGACGGAAGGGGCAAACAATGGCAAACTGATATTCAATGTTCCCGCAACGGTATTCGCCTTGTCCTGTCCCATTTTCACGATTTGGTCGCCGATACTGAACTGCGGAGCCGTGATGGTATGGCTCATACTTCCCGTAATACTTGCCTCGGGCAACAAGTTCTGCCAAGTTTCCTTACGGCTCACTTTCTTGAGGGCAATCTCCTCTTCCGCCACTTTAATGGTGGGATTGTCGCTCAAAGCAATCTCCAAGGCTTTGTCAAGGTTCAAGGTCAGGGTATCCTTCGTCCCTTGCGCCCGTGCATGGCTGCCTGCCAAGACTATGGCAATAAGCAAAAGCCATTTTTTACCCTCAAAAAATCTCTGCATCTTCATAAACTATTAATTGTTATTCTATTTGGTTTTCGTGTCATTGTCTGCGGGCAAAACCTTTTTACGGTATTCCCGGATAAACGCTTCCAGCTCGTGCGCCCCCTGTTCCGTAGAGATTCCGCGCAGAAAAGTGAACATTATAGACTCGTAGACTTCAAGGAAGGAATACTCTTTGCAGATGTCCGTATTCATCAACACGTCTATCTGCTCCCTTACCAACAGATTGATAATGGCAAAGTTTACATCATCACGGAAAATGCCCTGCTTCACACCTTCCTTAAAGAAGTTTACCGTTTCTTCCGAATCCTGGTTATGACGGTTCGTCATCAGCGCATAGGCTTTGGGATACTTCTTGATGTCTTCAAAGAACTTCTTATTGGTGGCATGGAACTGTTCGATGCTGCGCTGATAGCATTTCAGCAGGACTTCCAATACATTTCCGGAGGTGGCAAGTACATTCTTCAAAAATTCATCCCCTTCCTTCTGACCTTTCAGTATGCACTCTTCCAACAAAGTTTCCTTATCCGAAAAGACTTCATAAAGGGTACGTTTGGAAATGCCCAGTGAAGTGGCAATATCATCCATTGTAATACTCTTGATGCCGTGCGCAGAAAAAGCTTCCACCGCAGTATCAATAATCCGCTCTCTCAGTTCCGGGCGGGGGACAAGATGCTTGGTATATTCGCTCATTTCTCTTTCTTTTAAAATTCAAAAACTCTTTTTATCCATTTTTCAAAATAAAAACAAGCAAATATAGAAAGAAAACTTAATTAAGCAATTAAGTTTTCTTTCTTTTCTCAAACGGTTAATAAAAATTAGGGATATAACAGATATACAAGGAGAAATATCCTAATAATCAAATTTGGTGCGGCTGAGGAATGCCACTGTCTTATGGATTTCCTTATACATTACAATATCGTCCTTCACAAAGGGAACTTCCTTGCGGTATTCGCACAGGAAACGTTCCAGAATGGGCGAAGTCTTTTGCGGACGGCGGAAGTCGATACCTTGCGCGGCATTCATCAATTCAATGGCAAGGATATGTTCCAGATTGTCCATGATGCGGAACAGTTTTGTTGCGGCATTGGCGCCCATACTCACATGGTCTTCCTGTCCGTTGCTGGATACGATGGAATCGCTGCTGGCGGCATAACAGTACATCTTGTTCTGGCTCACCATGGAAGCGGCGGCATATTGGGGAATCATGAAACCCGAATTCAGACCGGGATTGGCAACCAGGAACTCCGGCAGTCCGCGCAACCCCATGATGAGCTGGGCAATGCGGCGTTCGGAGATATTACCCAACTCGGCAAGGGCGATGCCCAGAAAGTCGTACGAAATAGCCAACGGCTGCCCGTGAAAGTTTCCACCCGAAATGATGCGGTCTTCATCGGGGAAGATAGTAGGATTGTCCGTTACGGAATTGATTTCGGTCAGCAGTACCGAAGACACATACCTGATGGCATCCTTCGTGGCGCCATGCACCTGCGGAACACAACGGAAAGAGTACGGATCCTGCACATGCTTGCCGGGACGGGCGATGAGTTCGCTGCCTTCCAACAGCTTGCGGACGTTCTCGCCTGTCTCGATTTGTCCTTTGTGGGGACGGATTTGCTGGATACAGTCCATGAAGGGGTCGATACGGCCGTCAAAGGCTTCCAATGAAAGGGCTGCTATCAAATCGGCTTTCTTGGAGAGGCGGAAGGCTTTAAGGATGGCAAAGACACCGTTGGCACTCATAAACTGCGTACCGTTCAACAAAGCAAGTCCTTCCTTGCTCATCAGCTTGACGGGCTCCCAGCCGAACTCGTCGAGTACGCTGATTGCCTCGCGCTTTTTACCTTTATAATATACATCGCCCACACCGATAAGCGGCAGGAAAAGATTGGCAAGCGGTGCAAGGTCGCCCGATGCTCCGAGCGAACCGCGGTCGTAGACGATAGGCATCACATCGTTATTGAAAAAGTCGAGGATGCGCTGTACGGTAATCACCTGCACACCGCTATGCCCCAAAGAAAGCGCATGTGCCTTGAGCAGCAGCATCAGCTTAATGATGACCGGACGTATCTCCTCGCCCACGCTGCAAGCATGGCTCTTGATAAGATTCTCCTGCAAGATGCCCACTTCGTCTTGCGATATATTCTTACTACACAACGAGCCGAACCCGGTAGTTATTCCATACAAAGGCTCTGCCGATTCAACGGTTTTCTTATCCAGATAGTCGCGGCATTTCTGTATGCGTTCCTTAGCTTCGGGAGCCAGCTCAAGTTTCAGGTTCTCGTTAATGATGCGTTCGATAAGTTCGAAAGTCAGCTCGCCCGAACCGACATAATAGACATTCTTCATACTTTGAGCTCCTCATTGATTTCGTCCAACAATTCTTTTTCTTTGGCGCAGGCAAGGCGTTCCAGTTCATCGGCTTCGGCTTGCAGTTTGGCAACGAACTCCTTATCCTTCAGCGAACCGAGGTTAATGCGCACATTCATCAAGGCTCCCAACACGGCAGAGCGGGCCGACATCATTGCCACGCAGGCATCGGTTACGGCATTGCGGTTGCCCAGGCGGGCTACGTCCATAATGACGGTCATCAGTTCGAAGGCATTGCGCGCCACCTGCACAGGCACAAGTGCGGCAAACTTCGTAGCTTCCTGAATGGCTGCGCTGCGGGCAGCCTTTTCCTCATCGGTGGCCTTCGGCATCTTGAAGCAGGCAAATACGCTGTCGTAGGCCTCGGAGTCGCGGTCTATGTCGCCGATGAAGGTATCTTTCACTTGCAAAGCCACTTCGGAGATATGTTTCATCAGTTCTTCATGCTCCTCATAGCCTTTCTTGCCGATAGTGAGGTTGGCAACCATTGCCGCCAAAGCCGAAGCGACGGCTCCATTCAATGCGGCGATGCTTCCGCCGCCGGGGACGGGATCGCTGCCCGCCACTTTATTCAAAAACTCTTTGACTGTTAAATCGACTAACATGGGATTTAAGTATTAAATATAAAGTATAAAGTATTAGTTTTCTGTTTCAAAGCACCGGATAAAGCACACCTTCCTTCACCGTGGTGTGTACACAGTTCATCCCCACGTAATAGGGCAGGAAATGGTAATTGTCCGTGTTCAGCACCACAAAGTCTCCTTTCTTTCCTACCTCGATACTGCCGATGCTGTCGGCCCGGTTCAAGGCGGCTGCTCCGTTCAGCGTGAGGGCGGTTATGGCTTCTTCGATACTCATCTTCATATAGATACATGCCAGCGCAAAGGTCAGCGGGATAGAACCGGAGAAACAACTGCCGGGGTTGAGGTCGGTGGCCAATGCTACGGCACAGCCCGCATCAATCATCTCGCGCCCGCGGGCATACGGCTCTTTCAGGGCAAAGGCGGTAAGAGGGAGCAATGTGGCAACCACGCCTTTATCCGCCATGGCACGGATGTCGGCATCGGAAGCATGCAGCAAGTGGTCGGCGGAGACGGCGGAGAGTTCCGCAGCCAGCCCCGCACCGCCCAGCGGTACGATTTCATCGGCGTGGAGTTTCAGTGCCAGTCCCATTTCACGGGCGGCGGTCAGCAAGCGGCGGGACTGTCCGATAGAGAACACGCCTTGCTCGCAAAAGACATCGCAAAACTCTGCCAGCCGGTTTTGAACAACGGCGGGCATGACTTCACGGATAATGAAATCCACGTAATCATCCGTGCGTCCATTGTATTCCTGAGGCACTGCGTGCGCGCCCAGAAACGTAGGAACGATGTCCACACGCTTGTGCTCGTCATTGTTCAGACTGCGCATCACGCGGAGTTGCAACAACTCAGTTTCCTTGTCCAGGCCGTAGCCGCTCTTGCCCTCAACGGTGGTAACTCCCATAGTGCTCATCTGCTTCAAGAAGCCCTCTGCCTTGGCGCGCAGTTGGATAAAGTTGCACTCACGCGTAGCTTTCACCGTACTGACAATGCCGCCGCCACGCTCCATAATGGACATATAGCTCTCGCCTTTCAACCGCCAGGAGAATTCCTCGGCACGTTCCCCGCCAAACACGAAGTGCGTATGCGAATCGACAAAGCCGGGCAAAAGGCACTTGCCGCGGGCGTTGTAATGCCAGTAGCGCTGATAATAGCCGTCGCGCTCCTCGCCACGGTTAGGGCCTACGTAGGTGATGACGCCTCCGGTAACTTCCACCGTAGCGTCATCGATGATGCAAAGTTCTTCCATTTCCCTGCCGCGGCGGGCGGAAAAGCCGACGGGAGTTACGACACGGGCATTGAAGATTATCAGATTTTCTGTCATAGCTGTTTCTGTTTCATTTTCTTCCGGTTACTCGCGCAGTCTGCGTATTCCTGCACTCATTCCATTATCCGGGCTTCCAGCACCTGCTGCATCGAGAAGTTCTCCAGCCCGAGGTAATAGGAAGCCGTATCAATCAGCGCTTCCATAGGTACGAGGCCTATAATCTCACTGCCCACGATGCTGACACCGTAGCGGCGCGCTTCGATGCGTACCAGTTCGAAGGCACGGTAAAGCGCCGTGCGGGTATAGTCGGTCATGTTGATGGATACCTGGGTAATCCCCCGGTCTTTCAGTTCCACGCCCATAGCCTTGCAGTAGCGCAGTCCGCCGCCGATGAAACGTATCTTTTTGGCAATGTCGTGCGCAATCTCCAGACTCGGCGTATTGAGGTTGATGTTATAGGCCACCAACGGCATGCGTGCTCCTACTGCCACCGTACCGGCGGTAGGATGACGTTCGGCGGGACCGAAATCGGGTTGCCATTCGGGAAGCTTTATCTTCTCCGCCATGCCTTCGAACTCTCCTTTACGGACAGCCGCAAGGTTCTCGCGGTGAGGTGCCGAAGCGGATTTCTCGTAGAGGAATACAGGCAGGTTATAACGTTTTGCCACTTCCGCACCCACTTCCTTAGAGAGTGCAACGGCCTCTTCCATGGTCACATTCTTGATTGGGATAAAAGGAACAACGTCCACAGCGCCCATACGGGGATGCTGCCCCTGGTGTTTGTTCAGGTCGATGAGCTGTACGGCCACGCCGATGGCTTCGAGCACGGCATCGCGGAGCGGTTCGGGCTCGCCCACTACGGTAACCACCAGCCGGTTGTGGTCTTCATCGTTACTGTAATCCAGCAACTTCACACCTTGTTTGCCACGAAAAGGGGCTACAATACGGTCTATTTTCTGCAAGTCACGTCCCTCGCTGAAATTGGGGACACATTCTACGATTCGGTTCATAACGGTTATGTTTTTGGAGCTTACTACAGAGGAGACGGTATTTTTCTTTGATATTATCTCCGGACAGACCTATTATTTTTTCAGACAGAAGAACAAAAGGACATAAACTATGCAGGCGGATACCTGCCGGACATCACAGTTAAGTTTATCCTCTTAACCTTATATCTTTTTGCGCATTTGTTCTTTGGTTCTCTTATATTCTGAATATCCTTTATGTTCTTTGGTTCGTCTGTCTGAAAAAAAAATACTCTTATGTCCTTATCTCCTCTATAAATAAGCCTGTTACTATTATTTTATATATTTATCAATCAGTTCTTCATCCGCCACGTAAGGCATCGTGATGTGATAGCCTTCCGCATGGGTGCGGTTAAACTCTTCGCTGGTTTCCATGGCATGTGCATTTCGTGCCCACGAACGGCGTGCCACACCGCCCATCACATCCCAAAGCATGGCAGAGCGCAAGATTTCGTCCACCCGTTCGGAACCGTCGCACACCATGCCGAAGCCGCCGTTAACGGCCTTGCCGATACCTACTCCGCCGCCGTTGTGCAACGCCACAAGGCTCATGCCCCGCGCGCAGTTACCGGCAAAGCATTGCACCGCCATGTCCGCCATTACGTTGCTGCCGTCCTTGATGTTGGATGTCTCGCGGAAAGGAGAGTCCGTACCGCTGACATCGTGATGGTCGCGTCCCAGCATAATGGGACCTACTTCGCCGCGGCGCACCATTTCGTTGAAGCGCAAGGCAATCTTCATGCGTCCCTCGGCATCCTGATAAAGGATGCGCGCCTGCGTGCCTACCACCAGGTTGTTCTTCTCGGCATCGCGTATCCAGTTATAATTATCCAAATCCTGTCCGCGGCGGGTAGGGTCAATGCACTCCATGGCGGCACGGTCGGTCTTTACCAGGTCCTCATGCTTGCCGCTAAGACATACCCAACGGAAAGGCCCGTAGCCGTAATCGAAGAGTTCCGGCCCCATAATGTCTTCCACGTAGCTGGGGAAGATGAAACCGTTCTTGTCGCTGCCGTTGCGCGCTATTTCGGGAACGCCGGCATCATAAACGGCTTTCATGAAAGAGTTGCCGTAATCGAAGAAGTACGTGCCCCGGCCGACAAGCTCTTTTATGGCAAGGAAGTGGCGCTTCAACGTGGCATCCACCTTACGGCGGAATTCGGCAGGATTCTCATGCAGCATCCGGGTACGCTCCTCGAAAGTCAGTCCCACGGGGCAGTAGCCGCCGTCGTATGCCGCATGGCAGGATGTCTGGTCGGAAAGCAGGTCTATATGTATCTGTTCCTTTACGGCATATTCCAAAAGGTCCACCACATTGCCGTGATAGGCGATGGAAATCGGAGTGTGACTGTCCATGGCCTCTTTGGCCAGCGCAAAGGCTTGCGGCAGCGAATCCGTTACGTGTCCCACCCAGCCTTGACGGTGGCGGGTTTCAATACGCGAGGCATCCACTTCGGCTATGACAGCCGCCGCACCGGACATCTCGGCAGCTTTGGGCTGGGCGCCGCTCATACCGCCCAGACCGGAAGAGACGAAAAGCCGTCCGCGCAGGTCACCGTCCTGAGGGATGCCGAGCTTCAGCCGTCCGGCATTCAAAAGGGTGTTGAAAGTGCCGTGCACAATGCCCTGCGGCCCGATATACATCCACCCGCCGGCAGTCATCTGACCGTAATTGGCTACACCCATCTGCATGGCTGTATGCCAGTCCTGCTGATTATCATACAGCCCTACCATCATCGCATTCGTAATAATGACGCGCGGCGCTTCGGGTTTCGACTTGAAGAGTCCCAGCGGATGCCCGCTTTCGATAACGAGCGTCTGGTCATCGGTAAGGACTTCGAGGTATTGTTTTATCAGGCGATACTGCATCCAGTTCTGGCACACCTGCCCCGTCTCGCCGTAAGTGACAAGTTCGTAAGGGTAAAGGGCTATGTCGAAACAAAGATTATTGTCTATCATCACCTGAAAGGCCTTGCCCTCGATGCAGCGTCCTTTGTATTCGTCGATGGGCTTTGCTTTGAGGTCGCCTTGCGGACGGTAGCGGTAGCCGTAAATGCGTCCGCGTGTACGGAGTTCTTCCATAAACTCCGGAGCGAGTGTTTCGTGCAGTTCTTTAGGGATGTAGCGCAGGGCATTCTTCAATGCCGTAGCGGTTTGTGCCGCGTCAAGAGTGTAGCCGCGGTCGGGCGCCCGCCGGATACCTTCTACGAAGGTGGGATAAGGGGGCAATGTTTTGCTTAAAGTTATCTCCATAGTATATAAGGTGAATAGTTACAAATTGTCAGAATACACTGGCTTGTATCTGCCGCAATATAAAAATAATTCCCGATATTCGCAATAGAATACCGGGAATTTTATCATTTAGTAAAGTTGGAATAGTGTACAGCTTATTCTTGATCACGGATTTTCATTTTAGCAATATCATCGCGATAATCCGGTATAGACCTGCACAGGATTAGTCTTTCAGCTTATTTTTCAGGCAAAGGCAGAATACGTCCCTTGAAACTGTAATTTCCTGCCATGTAAACCTTGTTCGCCTGCACGGAACATTGGTTGGAATCGTGATAAAGCGTCATTACCCACTCGAATACCCGATAATGCTGATTCCCCTGCACCCGCAAACTGATGTTGACATCTCCGTTATGCCGCACTTCCGGTTCGCCTATCTGCAAATCGGCCTCACCGCCATTCAACGGAGAGATGCCGGAGAATAGCTTCGAACCATCGACTTCACGCGTAAGGTAGGCCCGCAGTTTGTCCCCCCTTATTACAAAATAGCTACCTGAGACCTGCTGCGTACGAAGTTTTTCGGGGCGGTCGGAAGGGATATAAATCTCTTCCAATACAATCTTGCAGTTGCCGGATGTCAATGCCTGCAAGGCAACATGATGAGCCGTTTGTCCTTCTACGGTATCGACAGTTCTGCAACCGGAGAACACTACGGCAAAAGCCAAATACAAAAAAAGCGCAACCAAGAATCGTCCTTTCATACTATTTTAATTTTAGTTAAAGTCAGAAAAGTTACTTCTCCATTAACTTATACTGTTGTTTTACATAAGCCACAAATTCATCAGTAAAGACATATTCATCACCTGCCTTTCGCGCAGCCTTGTTATAGGTTTCCACAAACATCACCGGTTCCACAGAATTGTCGGCAATCGCCTGCAATCCGAGTTGGTGCTTGATGAGCGTCGCCATATAAAAGCCATTCGGATGTCCGCCGTTAACCGGCAACTTGGCAACCTGCCCATAGACATCGGCGTCCACTGTTCCTTTCGAGTAACCCACCGTCAAAGAATCTATCTTTTGCAGTAGCTTCGGCGTATTGTAGTAGTTTTCGTTCATCTGTTTCAGCACATCTTCACCGAAAAGCCCGGCGTCTTTCATAGAATAAGGCCCCTCGAACTTGTTCAGAATATCAGCGCAACCCTCCGACTGCATCATGCTCAACGCGACCGCAACAGGACTTCCACTGTCTTTGTATTTCTCTCGAAGATAGCCCCAACGATAGCTGTGATGCAGTTCGTGGCCTATCAGATTGACCAGGGATTCTTCATCCTGACTATAAACACAGTTCAAATCCATAAATACATTGCCGCTGAGCGACCAGGCTTCGGGGGTAAACAAGAGAATGTAGAATTTACTGTGATCGGGATGTCGCATCGCAAAACTATCCGGTAAGTATTTCAAGGCTTGCTTGTTGCCACGGACAAAAGCGCCGGAGAGGGCAGAGCCTGCCAAATAGTCATCGAGCCTATCAAGGTCATCGCCAAACCGGCTGAGATTTTGAATACAAAAATAACGTACGATATCTTCATTGTTCTTCATCGTCTGAAGGGGAACGGACAAGATACTATCCTTAACAGCCTTTAAATTCCGGTCGAAAACAATTTCATAAGAAGCCTTGAAAGTTTTTTTCAGCGATTTCCCCACAGGGCGGTCAAAAAACTGCTTATATCCATCGGTGGCAAACAATATTTCCCACTCCTGTTGTGAAGGCAGATGACCGTTTCTCGCTTTCTTGGTCAGTTCGATAAGGGCTTGGGCTGATTCGATGGAACAAGTCGGTTCAGACTTGAGTTGTCTCAGATACTTTCCGATGACCTCTGCCGACTCGCTCGTTTCTTTTTCAAAAGCCTCTTTCAGCTCAGGATAATCCGCCAGCAGTTCCAGCATCTTCTCCCTGCCCACAAACTCCGAGCGTCCCGTTTCCGGATTCAACTCATAATACACGCGCGCAAAAACCAGCCCCGAAGCATTGATAGCATCTCCCACTTCACCGCCCAGCTTAGTTGCATCGGGCGGAGTTGCCGTACTTGCGGCAGCCTGCCCCACAGGTTGCGCACAGAAATAAATCCTGCCTTTCACCCACATGGCAGGTGCATACCAGCCGCCAAAGCGGTAGCGTTTATAACGCATTTTCTTACAATTTACATATAGCGACGTATCCATCCGCACCGCATAACAGCGAGACTTCAAATATCTGCAAAGACCGGAATTGTCCTTCGCTTCTATACGGTAATCCGCTCCCCCCATCAGATAAATCTGATTCTTGGAACGCTTCTCCACCTTCAGTATGGTGACCGTATCTCCACGCCCTTCCACCAACTCTTTCAAATTGGAATACATTATCTGCTGTGCCGAACATGGCAAGACCAATAATGCCAATAGCCCTAACACCCAACCTCTTTTCATATCGCTATCCTTTCTTTTTGAAACTTTGCATACTCAGGCGAAAGGTACATTTTTTATTGATATTCAGCAAATATAGAAGAGAAAAAACATCATATTTCCCGCAAAATCATTTGCATATACCTATCATCGGCCTTGCATGCCGCCATCGCCGCGAACGGAAACCTATGGTACGGAAGCCCGAAGCCACCTTGCCGCAACAAGCAAGATACGCTGCTGATTACAAGCAAGATGCGTGTACCAACAATGTACCTCCTGCTGGTACACGCCGTACCAACCGTTGGTAGCTCCCGTACCAAGCAGCGGTAGCTCTCCTACCCAACCGTGGTAGGCCTCGTACCAACCCGCGGTACTTCGAATACCGCCAGCCGGTATTTCGCATATCCTTAGGGGAAAAAACATATATTTCGTTATCTTTGTCGTTCTCTAAAGCATGGAAACAAAATGGAAAGCATTGAAAATATAAAATCGGTCTACCGGTGCATCGGGGATGAAGCCCGATGCGAATTGAATAAAGTACAGCAACAGATTTATCGCATCAGCACACTGCGGCTGCTGCTGTTCGTGGCAGGAATTGCGGGGATTATCTATTTCCGGACGGAAAGTTGGGCAGTGCTTACGGGCATTGCACTTGTCACCCTACTGCCGTTCATTCTCCTGATAAAATACCACAACCGCCTGTTTCACCGCAAAGATTATCTGGAAAAGAAGGCAGAGGTCAACCGGCAGGAACTGGCTGCGCTGGACTATGACACATCCTGCTTCGACGGCGGCGAGGAATTTGCAGACCCTGCACATCTGTATGCTTACGACCTGGACGTATTCGGCACGCATTCGCTGTTCCAATACATCAACCGTACCTGTACCGAACCGGGGAGACGCCTGCTGGCCGACTGGCTGGGACAGCATCTTACAAAGAAGGAGGATATACTGGAGCGCCAGGCTGCCGTACGCGAACTTGCTCCCGAACTGGAATTCCGCCAGCGGTTCCGTATCCTCGGCCTGCTGCATAAAGGCAAGGCAGCCGATGAAACCGAGTTGAAAGCATGGGCGGCAAGTCCCGGGATATTTCGCAAGAGCAGACTCTTGCGTGTGCTGCCGGCAACCGTTACGGGTATCAACGGTGCATGTTTGCTTTTGGTCGTTGCCGGTTACCTGCCGGCAAGTATGTGGGGAGTAATCTGGACACTCTTTGTCGTTGCCGGGTTTGCCTTTACCGGAAAGATTACCAAGATACAAGCCGTGTACGGCAAGAAACTGCAGATTCTCGGAACGTATGCCGGGCTGCTCAGGCTTATGGAAACCCGCCCCATGCAATGCCGCCTGCTGAAAAGCATCAAAGAGGAAATCGGCGGCGAGCAGCGGAAAGCATCCCTCTCCATCAGCCGTTTGAGCAAGCTGATGAACGAGTTGGACCAACGCAACAATATGTTCATGTACGTCATCCTCAACGGACTGTTCTTCTGGGAACTGCGGCAGATTATGCGCATCGAGGCATGGAAAGAGCAATATGCCGGCGAACTGCCTCAGTGGCTCGACGCCCTCGGGCAGATGGATGCTCTTAACTCACTGGCAACCTTTGCTTATAATCATCCCGCATATGCTTATCCTACTCTGCTCGACAAGGCTGATATGGCTGCCGCCAAAGCCGGCATCTCTTCCGATGCAAGGAAAGCCGGTGCGGCAAATACCGGCAGCAATGCCCGTTTCATACTCCGTGCAAAGGCCTTGGGACATCCCCTGATGCATCGCGACCGTTGTGTGCGCAACGACATCGACATGGAGAAACGCCCTTTCTTCATCATCATCACCGGCGCCAACATGGCAGGAAAAAGCACGTACCTGCGTACGATAGGCGTCAATTATCTGCTTGCCTGCACCGGCATGCCCGTCTGTGCGGAGGAAATGGAAGTGTATCCCGCGCGCCTTATCACCAGCCTGCGCACCAGCGACTCCCTGACCGACAACGAGTCTTACTTCTTTGCCGAACTCAAGCGCCTGAAACTCATTATCGACAAACTGCAAGCGGGTGAAGAGCTGTTTATCATTCTGGACGAAATACTCAAAGGAACAAACTCGATGGATAAGCAGAAGGGTTCATTCGCACTTATCAAGCAGTTCATGGCTTTAGAGGCAGACGGCATCATCGCCACCCACGACCTGCTGCTGGGTACGCTCATCGACCTTTTCCCGGAGAATATCCGCAACTTCCGCTTCGAGGCGGATATCACCGACAATGAGCTGACCTTCTCCTACCGTCTCCGTCCGGGCGTGGCGCAGAACATGAACGCCTGCTTCCTGATGAAAAAAATGGGGATTGCCGTCACCGACTAATCCCCGTTTTATACCGATAAGCTAAAGCGCCCGCTTTTATCTGCGCAAACTTACACTGCCCTGCACTTAGACAGGAAAGCCGAGACCGCCGCTGCGTCGCTACCCGTGAAGTAACGTACGGAAGTCACCGGAGTATAGGTGTAAGGCACAAACTGAAACAGTTGCAATGCGGCAAATTTATTGTCCTGCGAAATCATAATGTCCATACGTACATTACCGCTCGATTCGCTCTTTATACCCGCCTCGCAGTCCGGATTGCCGCGCTCAATCATTTCGGTCAGCTCACCTATATGCTTCAAATCGAAAAACATGCTGCGCTCCTTCGTCACGCTTCCCGTAGGCAGGTACACCATTTCCTTCGACTTCCAGAACAAACGGAATACCCCCAGCAGAATCAATGCCGTGCCCACTACCATCAGCGCCATGCTTATGGTGGAAGATTTATCGTGCATTTCAAAAATAGAAACAAAGATAAGAAGACCCGCCACCATCATCGCCAATGAGATGAGCAGTCCGGAAACACTTGTACGTTTTGCAATATCGGGATGTGAAGACGCAAAAAGAGTTGCGTCGATAGTTTTAGTTGCCATATTATAAACAGTTTTATAAATTAATGAATTATTGTAATAGAGGATAAGGGAGTACAATCTCTTCTCTATACGGACATCTATCCGATGCCCATACACAGAAAAAAGACCTGAATACAATAAGACATTAAATCAGAATCCGCCTCAGTGTGAAAATATAGTATTCACACACAGGCTTGCAACCATAGTAAGCGGTGGAATCATAAAGCTTCTCTTTATGCAAAGACAGAACCGCTTCGCGCCGGGCAAGCTTATCCACCCAGTCCTTTAGTGAGAAGATGTATTCGGCGGTATAGGAACGCTGAATGCGAGACATGGCAAGCGAGTGCAGATGACCGCTGTTACTCGCCAGCTCCGCTACCGGCAGATAGGGCAACTGAGGTGAAGTAAAGCATGTGCCATCCTGAGAATGAGCGGCAGTCACCGCCTGAATATCCGTAGAATCTTCTGTAATCACCCCGCCATCGGAAGTAAATACAGCGCCCGACGTCTGCCACAAAGCCAACGCAAGCACCAGGAGTCCTATGATTTTCAAATATCTGCCCATAACTGTGTGCAAATATAACGGTTTATTTCACAGGTTTGTTTTATACACACATCTTTTAAGGTTTGTTCATGTAAAAAGAGGATTGCCAAAATACGTTTGATTGAATCTCTAAAAAATCTTACTTTGTCATAAATAGAAAGGTTACAGCTGTTGCAATATTGCAGTGGCAAAATTGCAACACAACCATAACCTTTGAAGTAGGAACTTCTGTTAGTGCTTACCGTAAAATGATAAAAGCGTAAACAAAAAAGCCGCCCCAATCGCTGGGACGGCTTTCTATATATAAAAAGAATAGTTGAATTATTCTGCTTTTGCTTCTTCAGCAGCAGGAGCTTCAGCAACCGGTGCAGTTTCAGCAGCGGGAGCAGCTTCGACAGCAGCGCTCTTCTTTGAACGACGGGTACGGGTAGCTTTCTTAGCCACTTTTTCCTTAGCCATGTTTTCGTTGTAGTCAACGAGTTCAATGAAGCACATTTCTGCGTTGTCACCCAAACGGTTACCAGTCTTGATGATACGAGTGTAACCACCCGGACGGTCAGCAATCTTCACAGAGATTTCCTTGAACAGTTCAGTTACAGCATACTTGTCTTGCAAATTGCTAAATACAACACGACGAGAGTTTGTCGTATCGTCCTTGGCTTTTGTAATCAAAGGCTCAACGAACTTCTTCAGAGCTTTAGCCTTTGCAACGGTCGTAGTGATTCTTTTGTGCTTTATCAAAGAACACGCCATATTAGCCAACATAGCGTTTCTATGAGAGGCAGTACGACCCAAATGGTTGAATTTCTTATTATGTCTCATTTTTTATTCTTTATCTAATTTATATTTAGAAATATCGGTTCCAAACGACAGATTCAGACTTTCCAGCAAATCATCAAGCTCGGTAAGCGATTTCTTTCCGAAATTTCTGAACTTCAGCAAATCGGTCTTGTTGAACTGTACCAAGTCGCCCAAAGTCTCTACATCGGCGGCCTTCAAACAGTTGAGGGCGCGAACCGAGAGATCCATATCGACAAGCTTGGTCTTCAGCAACTGACGCATGTGCAATACTTCCTCATCAAACTCTTCATTGCCGTCAGCATCGTTGCTTTCCAGCGTAATCTTCTCATCGGAGAAGAGCATGAAGTGATAAATCAGAATCTTTGCTGCCTCTTTCAGAGCTTCTTTCGGGTGAATGGAACCATCCGTAGTAATCTCAAGCACCAGCTTTTCGTAGTCGGTCTTCTGCTCAACACGGAAGTTCTCTACCTGATACTTAACATTACGTATCGGAGTATAAATAGAATCGATAGGAATTACGTTCACATCGGTGC
>ERZ1673745.709-NODE-709-length-31766-cov-8.508909_pt1 | contig 31766 bp, 23 predicted proteins | sample MGYA00580206_ERZ1673745 | MGnify/ENA primary metagenome ERZ1673745 (study PRJEB41218, sample SAMN15661753) | gut metagenome | host: Homo sapiens | place: Canada: London | collected 2015-08-20/2019-03-30 | study: EMG produced TPA metagenomics assembly of... | reverse complement strand
GGTGACGGTTTCCGCGGAATTCGCTGAGATCGAGACGCTGGACTTCGCGGACGTTTCCACCGACGCCTACTACTATGAGGCCGTGAAGTGGGCCGCCAAGAAGGGTATCACCGGCGGTACCGGCGACGGCACCTTCAACCCCAACGGCTCCTGCACCCGCGCCCACATCGTCACCTTCCTGTGGCGCGCCGCCGGCTCTCCCGCGCCTAAGAGCACGGTGAGCTTCGCGGATGTTCCCGCAGGCAGCTACTACGCCAAGGCTGTGGCCTGGGCTGTGGAGAATGGCATCACGCTGGGTACCGGCGACGGCACCTTCAGCCCCAACGCCACCTGCACCCGCGCGCAGAGCGTGACGTTCCTGTATCGCGCACTGGGCACCGCGCCCACCACGGTGAACGGCTTCACCGACGTGACGGCCGATGCTTTCTATGCTGACGCAGTGGCCTGGGCCGTGGAGAGCGGCGTGACCAACGGTACGTCCGCTTCCACCTTCAGCCCCAACAACGGCTGCACGAGAGCACAGATCGTTACATTCCTGTATCGCACCATGAAGTAACTTCATACGCAAGCAGCGGGAAACCTCATTCGAGGTTTCCCGCTGTTTTTTGCTGCCCGGCCGGGGGCGCGGTTTACAGGGACCGACTCATCCGACTTTTGCAAAAGTAACGTAACCGTCGTAACCGTCAAAGCTAACGGCGTATAGACTCCTATGGGATAATAGTGGTGGGACGTTGCGCAACGTTCCACCACTATTAACGTCAGGGGGGATACGCCATGATATCCATAGAGTTGAAGCACCAGGCACGGCTGCAGGAATGGGCGGGAGCCATTCGGGATTGCAGAAGCAGCGGATTGTCAGTCAGGCAGTGGTGCAGGGAGAGAGGAACCACACCAACTACATACTATCGCTGGGAACGTGAGCTATTGTCTGTTGCCAGTACAGCGAAGGCACTGTCTGAAACGCCTGCGGTTGCATTTGCAGAATTACCAGTACCGAAACAGGTGTGCTGCAACACAACGGAACGTTCCGCTACGCTGCGCATCGGCAAAGAATGATTACCTACTGTCAAGAGATGGTGGGTAAAAGACGTTCAATGCGGAAATGAAGAAACCGGAATTGGCCTTCAAGTGTTTTATCCGCTTTTTGCTGGCACGGGCGGCGATGACCTGGGGCGTGGAACTGATGGCAGGAGCCTTTCGGGTATATCAATTCTATCGACAAGGGAGCATGGGGCGTGTTATAATCATGAAAAACGCGGCGAAGGGAGGCGGCGGAAGGATGACAGACGAAGCATTATACCGCCGCTACCTCAGCGGAGATGAGGACGCTCTGGGCGAGCTTATGGAGCGTTACGGCACCAAGCTGACCCTCTATCTGGACGGCTACCTCTGCGACCTTCACGAGGCGGAGGACCTGATGATCGAGGCCTTTGCCTATCTCATCGCCAAAAGACCGGCCATCCGGGACGACGGCTTTCGCGCCTACCTCTACCAGTCGGCGCGGCACATGGCCCTGCGGCTGCTGCACAAAAAGAGAGCGAGAAACTGCTTCTCTCTGGACGCGCTGACGGAGGAACCGGAGGCGCGGGAGCTGGTGGAGGAAGCCGTGCAATCGGCAGAGCGGGCGCGGCTTCTGCGGACCTGCATGGGGGAGCTGCACGAGGACTACCGGGAGGCGCTGTTCCTCGTCTATTTTGAGGGACTGAGCCATGCGGAGACCGCCGCCGTCATGGGCAAGCGGGAAAAGCAGGTGGCGGACCTCATTTACCGTGGAAAAATCGCGCTGCGAAAGCGGCTGGAACAGGAGGGGATCACGGATGCGCACAACAGCTGAACGATTGGCCGCGGCCAAACAGCGGGCAAGGGAACTGGAGCGGGAACGGCAGCGCCGCCGTGCCCGTGGAATCCTCTGCGCCGGGACAGCGGCCTGTCTCGCTATAATCGTCTCCCTCGCGCTGGCCATGCCCGGCATCACAGAGGGCTTTTCCGATACAACGCTGGGCGGCGGCATGGCCGCCAGCATTTTCAGCGGCCGGAGCCTGGGCTATCTCGTGGTGGGCCTGCTGGCCTTCGTGTTAGGCGTGTGCGTGACGGTGCTGTGCGTCCGCCTGCGGGGGCGTGAGGGGGATTCGGCGGACGAGGAGCGGTACGATGATTGAGTTCTGGGACTATCTCTCGCAGTTTCTCGCCGTGGCGGCGGGCTTTTGCGCCGCTTTGCGGGCGTATCTCAAAAGCCGCAGACAGCCGTGGTTTCTGCTGACCTGCTTTTACGGCACCTTCGCCCTGGGCACCCTTTACTGGACACTGCACCTGCTGCTGCGGCAGGAGACCCCGCAGGTTTTCTACGTCTCCGACCTTGCGTGGCTGGCCAGCTATGTCTTTTTGCTCGCCCTGATGCTGACGCTGGCGGACGCGGGGGAGCGGCAGTCCCGGACGGGGCTGTGCTGGCTGGTGCCGGTGTTCTGCCTGCCGCAGTTTGGGCTGTATGTCACCTACGGCGATCTGCTTTTCAATGTCCTCATGTGCGGCTTGACGATGATGCTGGCGTGGTGCGCGATGCGGGGCCTCGTCTGGGCGAAAAAGACGGAAAACGGGCGGCTGCGCCGGTTTCACGGAACGGTACTGGCCTTCACAACGCTGGAGTACGCCCTGTGGACGGCCTCCTGCTTCTGGGTGAGCGACACGCTGACGAACCCCTACTTCTGGTTCGATTTCCTGCTGACCCTCGTTCTGCTCCTGTTTCTGCCTGCGGTGCGAAAGGCGGTGGAGGCATGACCTATATCGAAAATGTATTCGTCTGTATGGCGGCCCCGCTGGTGGTGGCACTGCTGTCCCTCAAGCGGGGGCAGCGCGCCGCACTGATGTTCTGCCTTGCGGGGATGGGAGTCTGTCTGCTCTCCGCCTATCTCAACACCTTCTTCGCCCAGCTGTATCAGGCGGACGCCGTCAATGCCGCCACCCAGATCGCCCCGGTGGTGGAGGAGATCATGAAGCTGCTGCCGCTGCTGTTCTTTCTGGCTGTGTTTGAGCCGACCTTCGCCCGTTTCCGGCTGGCCGCCGTCATCGTGGCCGCCAGCTTTGCCACCTTTGAGAACATCTGCTACCTCACGCAAAACGGCGCGGATCAGATCCTCTTTCTGCTGATCCGGGGCTTTGGCACCGGCGCGATGCACGTGGTCTGCGGGAATGTGTACGGCGGCGCGCTGCGCCCTGTGTGGGGCAGCCGCCCCCTGCGGGCGGCCTGCCTGTTCGCGCTTTTGTGTGTGGCCATCATCTACCACGCCATCTACAACCTTCTGGTTAGTGCCGGGGGGACGCCTCAGCTCATCGCCTACTTTGTCCCGCTGCCCACGGCGCTGTGCTTCCGGCTGCTGGCGCGGAAGGCCGAGGCGTAAATACAGTCTCATCAGATCGTCCGACAGGACGGTCTGATTTTTTTGAAAATTTTTCTAATTTTCGGTGCGTAGTTTTCTCCGTTTTTGTCCCTATGGTAATGTAAGGACTTTTTTTCGGGAAGGAGGAAGGGGCATGTATGACACCACGGAGCGCGTCCGGCGTGTGAAGCAGACGGCCCTGCGGCTGATCCAAAAGCGGGAGCGGACGGTGTTGCGGCGGCTGGGAACGCTGTGCACCGTGCTGGCTCTGGGACTGACCGGTGCGCTGGCCCATTTCACCGACGGGGCACCCAGCGCCGCCGTCCAGGGGGCCTACGGCGCGACGCTGCTGGCGGACAGCGCAGGCGGCTATGTGCTGGTGGGCGTGGCGTCCTTTACGGCCGCCGCTGTCCTGACGGTGGTCTGTATGCGCCTGCATGAGCGAGAGAAAAGAGAAAAGAACAATGAGACAGACAAGGAGGGAAACGCATCATGAAAAAAACGATCACCCTGTTATTGACGCTGTGCCTGCTGCTGTGCCTGCTGCCCACGGAGGCTGTGGCCTATTTAGGAGACATCCAGACGGTCGACAGCGGTACCGTGACAGCGAAAAAGCTGAACAGCGGGTCGTGGGAACTGCGAAACGATTATCTTCGCGTGATCGTGCGGAAGGACGGCACGCTCTCCACGGCCCCGGCGGCGGACAGCGCCGACCCCACAGACAGGCAGACGCCGTTTTGCAATTTTGTTACATTTAAGGGCTCCGGAGATAACAAGCGGGATATCGTGCATCCCGCCAAGCTCAGCCTGAAGCGCATCAGCTCTGTGGACAAAACGCTTAACGGCCCCGCAAAGGCCATCAAGGTGGAGTACGACCTGACGGCCACGGTGTCCGGGAAAACCGTCACAGGAACGACCACGGTCTACTATGAGATCGCAAAGCTGTCTTTGGACGGCACATGGGGCGTTCTGACAAGCGTTGACGCTATCAAGATCACCAGCGCGGATTCTAATGGCTCTCTGGGCATTGAGCTTGAGACGCGATGGGGCTATACCCTCAGCGGCTTTGCCGCCATGGGTCACAGAAACGCCGCTGACAGCCCCGCCCTCAAGCTGAGCCGCACCGTCTACGATCATACAACGAAGAAAGAGCTTTCCACCGAAAACTCCGTGCTCACCAGCAAGGTGGAAAATCTGGATACGGCGCAGGACTATCCGCCGGGGGGCAATTGGTGCTCCAATTACATCACCGAGGTCTATACGGACGGCTACAACTGGGCCAATCCCTTTGTGGGGCTGTCGAACTATTATGGATATAGATATAGCGACAGCAACAGCGGCACCATCAAGACCTATCTGCCGAACAGGGTCAGCGTAGCGCCGGCCAGCCGCCCCGGCGACACCCGGGTGGAGTGCGGGGATGAGATCGGTTATTATTTCGGTGATAGAAGCGATTACAGCATAGTTCCCTCACACTTCCTTTGGGGCTTCCGCAGCCTGACGAAGCTGACGCAGCCCATCCCCAGCGAACCGGACAAGGTGAATATCTCCATCAGTGCCAAGCGGCTGGCCGTTTTCTCCAGCGGCAGCGGCGTGACGGTGGAACACGTGGCCGACGACGCGGCGCTCGAGGCGCTGAAGCGGCAGTACAAGAAGGACCCCGCCGCTCTCATCAACGGCGATTATGAGAGCAAAAACGGGGAAGACTTCACCTTTACAGGCGGGGCGGCGCTGCTGTCTCCCTCCGTCACGGCAACGTGGGACAAAAATAGCGGCGGCAAACTCATTATCCACAAGAACGGAACCGTGGAGCAGAGCGGCGTGAGCCTGAGTGCGCCTACCTTCAAGTTCTACCAGCCCAAAACCGGAGAGGGGAGTGCGTTGGGCATCTCCCTTACGAAAAAGGGCTTTGAGTTTGCCATTGAACCGGCCAAAAACGACGCCATCGTCTATGTGGACATCCCCTACGCCACGGTGAAGCTGGAAAACGCCGCCGCCGACGCGGCGGGAAACCTTGTGTTCAGCGGCGAGATCGGCTTTCAGACCATCTTCGAGGGCGCGGAATTCAAGATGGAAAAGCTGGGCTATGGCTTAAAGGGGAATGAGTTCAAGGTCAACGGCGTCCACGCCACGGGCAGCTTTACCACCGCGAAGATGATGGCGCTGGAGCTTGCCGATGTCAAGGGCGAGGTCAACACCTTCAAGGATGATGAGCTCTACGCCTTTGAACTGGAGCTGAACGTCTTTGACCTCTTTGAGACCAAGGCGGAGCTGGAGCTGACGCGCAGCAAAAAGGACGGCAGCCTGCTGCCTAACACGCTATATTTCTATGTCAAGGCAAGCCCCGGCATCCCCCTTATTCCGCCCATTCCCGTTGGTCAGCTCAACGGCGGCGGCGCGGGCTTCATGGATCTGGCAAAAACGGTGAACGGCGATTACCGCGGCATTCCGCCCATCAAGCTGCGCGGCACGCTGACGGGCACCTATCTCCACCTCATCGAGGGCACGGGGGATGTGGTGATCGGCCCAAGTGAAATATCCCTCACAGCAAGTGACGTGGGCATTGTAGGCGCGAAGTTATCCATCATCGATAGCTTTGGCTACGCCCTCAAGCTCAACGGGCAGGAGCGGACTTATAACGGCACGCCCTACAAGGGCGTCTACCTCGTCGGCTCGGAGGCGCTCGAGCTCAATCTGCCGAGTACAGAGCTTGATGTGATCGTTCTGGATTCCTCCATCGAGCTGGGGGCCTTCGGCGGCACGGGTACCAAAGACGGCCAGAATTATTTGCATCTCGGCATCGGCGCCAACGGCAAGGTGCAGGGCATCTTGCAGATCCCCAGTAATTTCTTTATCCCCTGCCTCAGAGAGGCAAAGCTGTCGCAAACGGATATTCAGCTGATCATCGGCGGACAGACGGAATTTCCGATCAGCAACGTCAGCGTCAGCGAGGGCATGAAGCAGGCGTTCAATAACATCGATGTCTACCTCGGCGCGATGGCACAGTCGACGAACTGGCTCTATGATGTGCGCGCGTGGGTCATTCTTCCGAATATCATCAAAACCGACTTCGAAAAGGGTAAGGGATGGGATCTTGAGGGCAAGCTGATCAAAAAGCTGCCCGAGTGGAAATGGGAGGACCACGGCGTGACGCCCGTCGTGCAGGCGGTGTCGCTTGAGGACGGCGAGGAGGCTCTGATGCTGACGGCTCTGGAGCCCGTTGTGTTCACGAACGGCAGCGGTGAAAACTCTACGACAATTACGGTAAGCGCCAATGGGGAGGAAACGCCGTATATCCTGCTGGCGTTTGACGAGGACGTGGATGAGGATGCGGTCAAACAAGCTCTGAATGTTACGAAACAAGGTGAGACCGACTCTATTCAGATCAACTGGGTGAAAAAGGAAGGCGCGAGCGAAGAGGAGATCGGCAAGATCGATCCCGCCGCGGAGATCAACGCAGGCACCGACCTTATCGAGAATGTAGACGGAAACAAATACCGCGTGGTGCTGCTGCGGCTGAAGAATGGCGGGACTTATGAGGTCAATACAGGCTCCCTTACGCTTGTAAAGGACAAATCTAAGGGTGTTACCGTTGCGCCGTTTGAGAAGCTGGAACTGAATTTGGATAGCAGAAGAAGTATAAGTAAGGTGCTCGGCAAGATCAAATACGCCGAAACGGACACAACGTATACCCTGCGCACCTATCTGGGCAGTGCCGAGGGCGAGGCCGATTATCTGGTGGACGAGTGTAAAGTGCTTGGTTTCGACGCCATTTCCGTCGATATTCCCTCCGACGGTACGCTCATGCCCACGGGCAATTACTATGTGACCTCCTTCTTAATGACGGAAAAGGACTTTACCCTTGAGGGCGGAACCAGAAAAAACGCCCTTGTGGCCATTGACAGCTGGCAGTCTAAGGACAAGGTGCACTATACGAACACCAACGAGCCTACCGCACCCGCGTGGGCCAAGTTGGAATTTGTCGGCAACGAGGTGATGAAGGCTGAATGGGATAAGGTGGACGGCGTCGACGGCTACCGCGTGACGGTCTATCAGCTGGATTCAAAAGGCAAGTGGCAGAACACCGGCTTTGGCTATGACCTCAAAAAATCCAAAGATGGGCAGTTGGATAACTCCATCAACATGGCGCTGACCGTGGGCGGAAACGCCGTTGAGGTTTCGGAAAATGGTAAGGTTTCGTCCGTTCCCGCCAAAAATCTGTCCGCCGACGAGACCTACAAGATCGGCGTGAGCGCCTACAAAGAGGAGCCGTACTTCACGGAGAGCGCGGGGGCGGGTTCTACGGAGAGCACGGAGACCGGCTCCATGGAAGGCGAGGAGACAGGCGCTGCGGAGGGCGCAGAGGGCAGTACCGCCGGGAGCGGGGGAACCAGCGCCCCAAAGGCGCTTACCGCGAAGTATTACAGCCCGGAGGAAATGTCCAATGCGGAAACCCTGCCGAAATATGAGCCGCTGGATATGACGCTCACCGTGGACGGCATCCCCGTCAGCGCGGACGAGAACGGCGTGTACCACGCCTATGTGGGCGAAAAGCCCGGCACGCTCACCGTGACCTGCGATGATCCGGACGCCGAATTTACTGTCACGCAGATGGACGATACAGACCACCCCGCCCTGACTAACGGCAACTATGAAATTCCCACTTTTGAAGGCAGTCTGATGCTCAAGATCGACGGCAAGCAGGGAATGAACGTGACCAGCGTGTTCCTGCTGGTGAGCCGCGACGTGACGCCTCCCGTACTGACCCTCTCCGACCCGGTGTTCTTCGCCGATCAGGAAACCGGCGCTTACACCGTCACCGGCACGGCGGACGCCGGCAGCGAGATCCTTTACGGCGGAACGGAAAAGATCTATGCCAGCAGCAAGGGCCGCTTTACCGTCTCCGGTACGCTGGATACAAACTCCGGCATCCTCTCCCTCAGCGCGAAGGACAGCGCGGGCAACGAATCCGCACAGCAGCTGGCGCTGATCACCCGTCAGACCCGGTATGCCGTCACTGTGAACGGCAGCTATGCGGACGCCTCCGGCGAGGGGAAGTACGCGGCGGGCAGCATTGTCACCGTCCGCGCAGGCAGCCGCAGCGGCTACACCTTCAACGGCTGGACGTCCGACAGCAGCGTTGTCTTTGACGATGCCAGCGCCGCCGAAACGACCTTCACCATGCCGGACGGCAGCGTGACCGTCACGGCAAACTGGTCGAGGGACGGCGGATCGTCCTCGTCTGGCCGGGATGACTCCGATCCCAGTTATGCTGTCGGAATTCCGGACAAGACGGAAAACGGCAGCGTGAGCGTCAGCCCGAAGAACGCCAGCCAGGGCGACCGTGTGACCGTTACGGTGAAGCCGGACGCGGGCTATGAGCTGGACAGCCTCAAGGTGCTTGACAAAGACGGCAAGGAGCTTGAACTGACCGACAAGGGCGATGGCAGATTCACCTTCATCATGCCCGCCGGGAAGGTGGAGGTCAAGGCCACATTCACGGAGGAAGTGAAGATCAGCCCCTTCCGGGATGTTCCCACCGATGCGTATTACTACGAAGCCGTGAAGTGGGCCCAGAAGAAGGGAATCACCGGCGGTATCGGCAATGATCTTTTCGGACCGTATCAGCCCTGCACCCGGGCCCAGATCGTCACCTTCCTGTGGCGGGCCGCCGGTTCTCCGGTGGTGAATTACGCGATGGATCTGGCGGACGTTTCCGGTGACGCTTACTATGCGGAGGCCGTCCGTTGGGCGCTGAGCCAGGGCATCACCACCGGCACGGCTGACGGCCGGTTCGCCCCCGATGCGACCTGCACCCGGGCTCAGGGCATGACCTTCCTGTTCCGGGCATCCAAGGCATCCGCCGACGGCGCGCCTGCCTTCAGCGATGTGGCCGCCGATGCCTACTACGCCGAAGCGGTGAAGTGGGCCACGGACAACGGTATCACCAACGGCACAACGAGCTCTACCTTCAGCCCCGGCAGCGGCTGCACGAGAGCGCAGATCGTGACATTCCTGTGGCGGCTGTATGCGGAGAAGTAATCGCAATATATGTAAAGTGGACTCCCTTGACTGCAAAAGCGGTCAAGGGAGTCCATTTCAACCTATAAAACGGATTCTCTGATGTGGGTTTGCGGCTTCGGCACCTGCTGTGTATGCCGCGGGTAAGCGGTTGATGTTTTAAAAATCGGCTTGCCTAATACACGATCCGAAAGTAATCCAAATATGCTTTACTGGAGTGCTTTGCGCGTCAGTCATCCAACTCCGACTCATACTTGAGGATCGCGCCGGTGGCGGCGTTGATCTCGTAGTCATATTCCATATTACCAGATTTGAACTCGACCTCATAGACGAGTATTCCATCTTCATTGTCCAGTTCGATATCCATGTCATACGCTTCATTTTCACTCACACCTGCGTGATTCAGGGCAATAGATTTTGCCTTGGCGTAGCCAATGTCCTGCGCTGTTCCGGACGGATCGGGCTTCTGATCAGAGAGCTTCGTTGTCACATTTGGCGTGGAAGCAGTGGTCAGCAAGTCCTTCTGTCCGCTGATCACCTTTCCCGTGTAAGCATCTACCAGATACTCGAACTCGCCCCATGCCGTGTGCAGCTCCACCTCGTAGTGGGCGGGAAATTCGTCCAGTTCGGAATCGACCTCCGCTGTGACGGAGTCCAGCGCCGTTGTTCCGGCATACTGCTCCGCAGCATAGGCGGCGGCAGCTTTGCCGATGGGCATGGCAGGCGCACCCGCTTCCGCGAGATCCTTTAGTTCCTCGACTGAGAGCTTTGCCAGTGCGTCAAACTTGAGTGCGGAGTTGAGCGCGAGCACGTGGTTCACCAACGCCGCTTTTCCGGTGGAAATGTTGTTTTCCCGGGCCTGCTGTTCCCGCCCCGCGTCCTGCGTCAGCGTCTGCGTCAGGACGGCGGCCTTTGCTTCGCTGGTCTGCAACACACCGTCCACAGTGCTGGTCAGCTCACGCTGGAGCTTTTCCGCACGGGCGGTATCCTTGTCCTCCACCGAGATCATGATGGCGGAGGAAATGCTGTCGAGATAGCCGTTGCGCACGAGACTTCCCACGATGGCGTTTACCGCCACATCGAGCTTCGCGCCCTTGAGGTCAGCTCCATTGCTCATATCCGCAAGGATGTCTTTTGCATCCTCGTTGAGCGGCGTACAGACGAGCACCTTTTCACTCCGATTCACCTTCAGCTCAATGCTGGGGTTCACATCCAGCGACACCACGGACGCCACCGCGTTCGCTCGCTGGTAGAACACGCCTCCGCCGCCCAGCAGCATTACAGCAAGGCAGGCGGCCACAAGCGTTGTCCATTTTCTATTTGCCATTTTCTTTGTTGTCATGGGAATTACCGTTCCTTTCCGCTCTTCACAGCGGGAGAGAACGCCGTTCACATCATCCGGTGCGGTCTTTTCAAGAGCCGCGGCCAGCCTCTGCTCCATTTTTTCATTGGTCATCGGGCGTCATCTCCTTCCAGAAAGCTGCGCATCTTTTTCAATGCTCTGTGATATTTCGACAGGACGGTGGGAAGCGGCAACTCCAGCAGCGCCGCGATCTCCCGGTGCTTCAGGCCCGTAACAGCGTGGAGCAGCACGATGCGCCGCTCCTCGTCAGTGAGGCTTGCCAATGCGCCTTGCAGCAGCGCACGCTCATCTGCGTCCAGTCCGCACTCCCGCGCGGGAATGGCGTCCCATTCCTCCTCGCTGAGGGCGGCATGGCGTTCCTCCCGCCGCAGGCGCGTCAGGCACAGATTTCGGCATACAGCCAGTAGCCAGCCCATGGGCGAGCCGGTGAGTCGGTACTGCTCCGCACGGTCCCACACCTGCACGTAGACGTCCTGTGTGAGATCCTGTGCGTCGTGTGCGTTTTTGAGGTAGGACAGCGCTAAGCCGTACACCGCCGATCTCGTGCGCTGATACAGCTCCGCCAGCGCTTCGCGCTCACCGCCGGCAATGTGAATCAGCAACTGCTGCAGCTCGTGCCGATCCTCTGCCGGAGCATATTCGGTTGTCATCAGCATACTGAGCATAGGTTTCCATCTCCTGTCATCCGTGTAATGCACGGAAAGGACGATTTATTGCATGAGATTTTTATTTTTTATGATTCTTCAAGTTCAAATTGCCAGTTCTTTTCTGCTGACATAGCTGCATCTCGCTTCTTGCTTAATATGCAATCCTAAAATAATCCAAATACGCTTTATACTTATTCTGTGCGGTCAGGCAGGTATCTGCCAGATAGCCCTTTTCATTGCCCCATTCCTTTAGTCCACGGTAATAGAACATCTTCAGATTGTCCTCAATGATGAACGGAACGATATTGTATTTCAGGCACTCCTTAAACATAATCAATCTGCCCACACGACCGTTGCCGTCCTGGAACGGATGAATCCGCTCAAACTTCACATGGAAGTCCAGAATATCCTCAAAGGTCTTTTTTTCCTTGGCGTTGTATTCCGTCAGCAAGGCCTTCATTTTATCGGCAACTTCTTCCGGAAGGGCTGTATCCCTGCCACCGACTTCATTCGGAAGTTTCTTATAATCACCAACAGCAAACCAATCTTTTCTGGAATCGCTGGTGCCATTCTTCAAAACCAAGTGAAGTTCTTTGATGAACTTCTCCGTCAGAGCTGCTTTTGCATGATCAATAATCATGTCAATGCAGCGGAAGTGATTTGCTGTTTCGATCACGTCATCCACATTCAGCACTTCTTTTTCTACGCCGATGGTGTTGGTTTCAAAGATATATCGGGTTTGATCGTGTGTCAGGCGGCTTCCTTCCATATGGTTGGAATTGTATGTCAATTCGATCTGTGTTTTATGGTAGATCCCACCGGAGCATTTACTTGCCTTCTGTTCTTTCAGAATATCCAACAGAGTAGTCGGTTTATCTTTTCTTTTGTTGGTACGCTCCGGCTTTTCTGCGTTTTCCGGAATGTTCCATGTCTTGCCGGTAAGAAACGCACCGTTTACACGCCCCTGAGCACAGTAATTTCTAACACTGCGCTCGGACACATCCCACTTTTTCGCTATTTCAGTAACTGAAAGATATCGCATCTATGATCCTCCGCCATAAAATCTATCCAAAAAACTACGTTGATCTATTACATAGTATACCATGCCATCGGCAAAAATATCAATAGCATTCAAAACGAAATTGTTGCACTTTTTGCCGACACAGGAAATGCTGCTTCTGGATATAGAAATCCGGACTCCATCGAAAATGGAGTCCGGTAAGATATTATCTATAAACTTGACCTCGATCTCAAAATTTTTGTCACATCGAGACTCACTGGTGTAGTAGTGGTGTAGTAGCACTACCTTCAAATCTGAAAAACCTTGATATTACAGGGGATTTTAGAGATTTCTGCAAATAATGCCGTGACACACAAAAAGTAGTTTTGCCAAAACGCAATTCCTCTTATGAGAAATATAAAAATCCGGAATGGGAGCCGCTGCTTATCGGGCGGCCGTGTTCTCCGCCATCAGCCTGCGGCGGTCACGCTCCAGATAGATCAAATGGATCAGGAAAGTCAGGAGCCAGCTGACCGGATAGGACCAGTACATGCTCTCCACGGTGCCCACCGCCTCGAACACGGTGTACCGCCAGACTACCCGCAGCAGACACGCGCCAATGAGGGTGGTGACGGTGGGATTCATGGAGTGGCCCAGACCCCGGAGGGTGCCGCAGGCCGTTTCCATCAGGCCGCCGACCCACTGGAACCGGCTGAGTGCCAGAACCCGGACCACACCGGCGGCGATGACCGCGTCGTAGGCCGGATCGGTGGACTGGACGTACAGTCCCAGCAGGGGCGCCTGAAAGATCTGGGCCAGTGTGCACAGCACAATGCCCAGCCCTGTTGTCAGGGCCAGATTGATCCGAAAGACCCGCACGGCCCGGTGGGGATCGGAAGCCCCGATGCTCTGGCCGGTGAAGGTGATGGCGGACTGGTAGAAGGTGTTCAGCGCGGTGTGGATGAAGTTCTCAATGCCGGAGGCGGCGGAGCTGCCCGCCATGACCACGGAGCCGAAGGAGTTGATGGCAGACTGGATCATCACGTTTGAGGCGGAGAAGAGAACGCCCTGCAGCCCGGCAGAGAAGCCCAGCCGCAGCATCTGGCCCGTCCGGTCCGGATACAGCCGGATCTTCCGCAGCTCCAGACGGCACGGCCCCCGGAAGGTACACAGGCGGACCGTCACCAGCACCGCGGAGAGGAGCTGAGAGACGGAGGTGGCAATGGCCACGCCGGCCACATCCAGAGGGATAACCACCACTAACAGCAGATTCAGCGCGACGTTCAGCGCGCCGGAGACGATCATGAACAGCAGGGGATAAAAGGTGTCGCCCACCGCCCGCAGCAGGGCACTGCCGAAGTTGTAGACCACCAGAGCGGGGACGCCTAAGAAATAGATCCGCAGATACAGCACCGACAAAGGCAGAACGTCCTCCGGGGCGTCCGCCCAGCGCAGCAAGGGAGTGGAGAGCAGAAGTCCGCACACACAGGCCAGCAGTCCGAGAATAACGCTCAGCAAGGCGGCACAGTGTACCGTCCGGAACAGCCCCTTGTCATCCTGGGCGCCAAAGTCCCGGGCGGCCATGTAGTTCGCGCCGATGGAGACGCCATTGAACAGCGTGATGATGAGGAAAATGATAGAGGTGGTGGAACCGACGGCCGCCAGAGAAGCGTGGCCCGCATAGCGGCCCACGATGATGGAATCCGCCGTGTTGTACGCCAGTTGCAAGATCCCCGTCAGCATCAGCGGAATGGAAAAGCGAAGAATAGCGGGAAGCAGAGGCGCTTCCCGGGAATACCCGGTTTGTTTCAACATGTTTCCTCCCATTCGGCCCGGCGGATGCCGAAGCTCCGCCAGCTAAAGATGAGTATTGCAGAAAGGGCGGATCTTGTCAATAGCCGGGGAAAGAAGGGGAAGCGCCGCAGAAATGGCCGTATCGGCAGATGAACGCCGTATTGACAGGAACGGGCGCGGCCCCTATAATTGTCCGTGAGAGAAATACAACCGGAAAATCGGAAGTTTGTGAAGGAGGTCCTATGAGACTGATTCGTGCGAAAAATTATGATGACATGAGCCTGAAGGCGGCGAACATCATCGCCGCGCAGGTGTCCCTGAACCCCAAGAGTGTGCTGGGCCTTGCCACCGGCTCCACCCCCATCGGCACCTACCGCCATTTGGTTGAGTGGTATCAGAAGGGCGAGCTGGATTTCGGGAAGGCGGTTTCCATCAATCTGGACGAATACTGCGGCCTGTCCGGGGAGCATCCCCAGAGCTACCGCCGCTTCATGCGGGAGAATCTGTTTAACCATATCAATATCCCGGCGGACAGAAGCTTCCTGCCGGACGGCACCCAGACCGACAGCGCTTTGGAGTGCGCCCGGTATGACCGGATCATCGAGGAGCATAACGGCATCGATCTCCAGCTGCTGGGCATCGGCCGCAACGCTCACATCGGCTTCAACGAGCCGGACAGCTGCTTTGCCTGCGGTACCCATCAGGTGACCCTGACGGAGAGCACCATCGCCGCCAACACCCGCTTCTTTGAAAACGAGGCGCAGGTGCCCCGGCAGGCGTACTCCATGGGTATGCAGGCCATTATGCAGGCCAAGCGGGTCCTGCTGATCGCCAGCGGCGCGGACAAGGCGGAGGCCATCCGGAACAGCTTCTTCGGCCCCGTGACGCCTCAGGTCCCGGCGTCGATCCTGCAGCTCCACCGGGATGTCATCGTCATCGCCGATGAGGCTGCTCTGGCGGACTGCCCGGCAGAGGCGTAAGTGAATCGCTGCCCGTTAAGAGGACGGTAAACATATAGAGCTTCCCGGCCGGCAGTCAAACTGTCGGCCGTTTTTTCGTGCAGACGCTGTTGCGCACAGGCGTGAGCCGTGGGAAACACCGTGTCACCGGCGGCGGTGGATGCCTTGCGCACCGCTGCTTGCACCTGCGGATAGATTGCCATGTTCCTGATGCAAAACAGTAAACTGACCGTTGAATTATTCTTTACATTTCCCGTATGGGTATGGTACAATGCCACCGGAATCAGGAGACACGAGGGGGACCTTTTATCCAAAAGGAGCAAACTACGGCAGAACTGATTAACATTAAAATCAAGCGCTGACAGAGTGCATTGAGGACAATCTCATCCGGTATATTCTGGATGAACGGCTGGCGGTGGGTGCAAAGCTGCCCAACGAATATGAACTGGCGGATCGGTTCGGCGTCAGCCGGGGAATGATCCGGGAAGCGGCTGAAGCTGCTGGCCTACGAGGCCATCAACGGCCTTGCTATGATGGCCGCCAGCACACTGGTGTTCGATGTACTGAAGCTGGCTGATTAGGAGGATTTCTATGGCAAAGATCATCGCGCCTGTTGTCACGATCTTCAACGAAGAGGAAAAGCCCGACTACGCAGGCAACAAAAAGGTTATCGATTTCCTGATTGAGGGCGGGCTGGACGGCATTCTTGTGCTGGGCTCCGCCGGAGAATTTCCGGATCTGAACGAGCAGGAGCGTCTGGACTTCTTCCGCTTCTATGCGGAGTATGTCAACGGACGGGTGGAGCTGCTGGCCGGTACCGGCTGCATCCGCTATGCCGATACGCTGGCCCTGTCCAACGCGGTGTATGAGCTGGGCTACACGCCCATGGTCATCAGCCCCTACTATTTCGAGATGGATCAGGAAAAGCTGTTCGTCTACTATGACCGTCTGGCCAAGGATGTGAAGGGAGACCTGTATCTTTACAACTTCCCGCCCCGCACCGGACATTCCATCGCTCCGAAGACGATCCGCCGCCTGATCGACGCGAACCCCAACATCATCGGGCTGAAGGATTCCGTGTCCACCCCCGGCCACACCAATATGGTGTGCCGGGCGGTAGAGGGGAAGCCCTTCACCGTCTACTCCGGCTTTGACGACCAGTTCCTCAGCAACATCGCCAACAACGGGGGCGGCGGGTGCATCGGCGCGCTGTCCATCATCGTACCGGAGATCTGGAGCAGTCTGGTGAAGGCTGCCAACGAAAGGGACTTTGATCGCACCTTCGCCCTGTACCACCTGATCCAGAAGCTGATGCCCATTTACGATATGGACACCAACTGCTCCCTGATCCTCAAAAAGCTGCTGGTGCACCGGGGACTGGAGATCAGCGACCGGGCTGTTTGCCCCTTCAACCAGATGAACGCCGCCATCTATCAGAGCGCCGCAGATCTGCTGGACAGCGTGTTGGCTGAATACCGGTCCATGCGCTGACGGGGAAACCGATTCAAGGCTGGCCCCTCGGTCGGCAAATACAATAACAGTAAAAGGGCAGGGCCGGACAGAAATTTTTCTGTCCGGCCCTGCTTGCTATGTTCTTCCTTGCATCGTTTCCGGCAAATTCACAATACGGGCATTGTACCGCAGGGCGGGGCGTTGTCCAACTCGGGCATTGTGAAATACCGTGGTTTGTGGTAAATTAAGTTCATAAAACAACGGAAAGAGGAATACACATGAAGGATTTCCGGCAGGAATTATATAAAAACGGTTACTTCCGGCAGGAGGAGCTGTGCTTTGCCGACTGCGACCGGTATCAGCGGGCAAGGGTCTCCGGCCTTTTGAACAAGGCGGCGGCCTACGCGGGGTATGACTACAACGCCCGGGGCCTGACCCATGACGTGCTGTTTGAAATGGGGGAGGTATTCCTGCTCTCACGGATGGCCATGCGCATCCACCGGATCCCCATGGCGGGGGATGTGCTGGACATCGCCACCTATGAAAACGGGGTCAAGGGCGCCCACATGCAGCGGGTCTATGAGATGAAGGACCAGACCGGCGGGCTGCGGGTGTCGGTGAAAAGCGACTGGATCCTGGTGAACCCCGCCACTCGGAAGATCATGCGGCCCTCCGCCTTTACCGCCAAGCCCATACAGACCTGCGACCGGGTCATCGACTGCCCGGACCCGAAAAAGCTCCTGCTGCCCCACGAGGGGGTGGAGGAGCTGGGGACCCGACAAGTGGTCTGGTCCGATCTGGACGGCAACGGCCACCTTTACAGCGCCAACTACGGCGACATTATCTGGGACTACCTGCCCTGTGACTTACAGGAGCGGACGCCCCGGGAATTCTACATCAATTACAACCACGAGGCTACCTTTGGCGAAACGCTGCGTCTGGTGGGCTTCCGGAACGGGGACGGCAGCTATCTCATGGAGGCCCTCGGCCCGGACGCCGCCTGCTTCACCGCCCTGTGCGTGTTTTAATTGAAAATCTTTGCTATGCGGACAAATGTTTCTGTCAGAAATGCAAATTGTTTTTGCATTTTGCGGCGATACCCGATATCATGTTATTATAATAAGTAATACCATTGGGGCGGCTGCACCGCAAAGGTGATGTCAAGCGGGCCTGCCGCCCATCTCTTACAAGTGAATAGGCGCTGGGGGTGCGGTGCGGAAACCGGCGTACCCCCTGTTCAAACTGCGGTCAGCCCCCTGAGGGCTGTGTCGGAATCGGGAGGAACGAACGAGCGGAGAAGCGATCGGCTGCGGAAGAAAGGAGAGGCGCATGAAGAATCTGAAAAAGCTGACGATTCTGCACTCGAATGATATGCATGGCGATTTTCTGGCCGAACAGATCGACGAACGGCTGGTGGGCGGCGGGTCGCTGTTGTCGGGCTATGTTAATAAAGTGCGGCGGGAGGAAAAGAACGTGATCTACGCCGTGGCGGGCGATATGTTCCGCGGCAGCGTCATTGATTCGGAGTACAAGGGCACCTCCACCATCGGCATCATGAATCTGGTGGGGCCGGACGTGGCCACCATCGGCAACCACGAGATCGACTACGGCCTCGCCCATCTGCTGTTTCTGGAAAAGTGCGCGGATTTCCCTATCATCAACGCCAATCTGCACATCAAATCCAACGGACGGCGGATGTTCCGGCCCTTCTGGATCGCCCATATCGACAATATGAAGATCCTGTTCATCGGCATCATCACGGAGGAGGTGCTGGCCGCCACCAAGACGGACGAGCTGATCGGGTCCTTTGTGGACATCGGGGAGGCGGCCCGGGAGGTGGGCAACATCTGCAACGCCTACAACGCCATCGACATTGATTTCACCGTGTTGCTGACCCACATCGGCTTTGAGGAGGACAAGAAGCTGGCGGCGATGCTGGACCCAGACTGGGGCGTGGACGTCATCATTGGCGGCCACAGCCACACAAAGTTAGAGGAGCCCTTCAAGGTCAACGACATTTACATCGTGCAAGCGGGCACCGGCACCGACGAGATCGGCCGGTTCGACATCATGGTGGACACCGACCTCAACGCCATCGACACCTTTACCTGGCAGATGGTCCCCATCGACGACGCTCACTGTCTCCGGGACGAGGAGGTGGAGAACTTCATTCAGCGCTACAGGAGCGCCACCTCTCAGAAGTATGACCGCATCATCACCCGTCTTTCCTGTGAGCTGACCCATCCCAAGCGCAATCAGGAAACGGCGCTGGGAGACCTCATCGCCGACATTCTGCGGGACAGCTTCGGCATCGACCTGATGCTCATGGGGTCCGGGGCCATCCGCAGCTACGCCCTCGGCCCGGTGGTCCACTACGCAGACCTTGTGGAGTGCCTGCCCTATGATGACGCGGTGTATATGCTCAAGGTCACCGGCACCCAGCTGGAACGGATGATCCGCCATATTCTGCGGGATGAGGCGTTTCAGGGGGAGCACACGGAGTTCTACCAGTTCTCCCACGGGACGCACATCGTTTGGTCCCGGAGCGAGCAGGCCTTCCGCACCCTGACACTGGACGGCGAGGCCCTGTACGCTGAGCGGCTCTACACCGTGGCGGTGCAGAAGTACCACTACAACAACCTCAAGCCGTTTTTGGACATCACACTGGAAGAGGTGGAGAAAAACGGCAAGATCCGGGTGCTGTCCACCTCCGCCCGGGACGTGGTGGAGGAATACCTGACGGTGAACCAGCACCTCAGCCGGGAGGTGGAGGGCCGCCTGGTGGTGGAGGACTGAGGGCCGCTCCTGGAAAAGCGACGAGTTTCCTGAACGGATCTCTGGTACAGAAAAGCGGAAACGAGACGGCGTTCTCTGATGTGCCGCATAAAAATACCCGCCGCAGTGAAAAACTGCGGCGGGTACTGATATCAGTTCCATTCCTCAGCCAAGAGGAAGTCGCGGATATTCCGGTGTTTGATCCCGTTTCGGCTCATATCGAACTCATCGAGAGAAACAACGTACTTCGGGAAGTTGTCGCGGATAGAGTCATACGCACCAAACTCACGGTTGACGGTTTCTTCCGATGCCAGCAGGTAAGTGACCTGAACATACAGCTTTTCTCCGCGCTTGTCGCATACAAAATCAATTTCCTTATCGCCCGTTCTGCCGACAGTCACTTCATAGCCCCGGCGCAGCAGTTCCAGATACACGATATTTTCCAAAATGAGATTGATGTCCCGCATATTGCCGCCGAAGACCGCCTCGCGGATGCCATGATCGGCAATATAATACTTCTCATTGGAGGCATGGATCTGTTTGCCCTGCAAATCCTCCCGCTTCACCTGATAGAACAGGTACGCCTCACAGCAGTATCTGATGTAATTCAGGATCGTTTCCGGGGCAACGGTGCGCTGCTCGTTTTTCAGGAACTTCGCAAGCGAGGTCGCAGAGAAGGTCGTTCCCACATTGGCGATCACATAGGCAATGATTCGTTCCAGCAGGTCAACATCCCGGATTTTATTCCGCTTCACGATGTCCTTGAGCTGGACAGAGTTGAACAGATCGTGAAGATATTGCTTGGATGGCGCATCCGCATATCGGAGATTTGCGAGATAGGGCATCCCTCCGGCGAGCAGGTACTTTTGGAAACACTGCTGGATGGACGCATCGGGGGCAATCGAACGGTACAGCTCCATGAACTCCCCGAAGGAGAACGGATAGATCACAAACTCCACATACCGACCGCCCAAATAGGTCGCAAGCTCACCGGACAGCAGCTTTGCATTGGAGCCGGTGATGTAGATGTCGCAATCCAACGAAACACGGAGAGAGTTAATGCACTTCTCCCAGTCCTTGACCTCCTGTATTTCATCAAAGAATAAATAGACCTTGCCCTCTATTTCTGCGGCTCTTGCGGTGATCTCATCATGCAGCGCCTGTGCGGTTTGCAGGTGGGAATAGCTCATATCTTCAAAATTGATGGAGACAAACTGCGTCGGGCTGACACCAGACTCCGTGAGTTCCTGCTTGATCAGCTCCAACATGACCGACTTCCCGCAGCGGCGAATACCGGTCATGACTTTAATCAGCTCTGTTCCGATAAAAGGACGGATACGGCTCATATACAGTTCGCGTTTGATCATAAGTCTTAGCCTCCTTTCCGTGGCTGACTATAGTATAGCACACTTACGGTTGAAATTCAATGGAGAAATTGCGAGCTTATAAGTTATAACTGATAAAATATAAAGTTTGACATAAAGCGACAGCTACGAACAGAAAATGCGCGGCCGATCATCAAAAGGTTCCAATGTGCTTGCGGAGGTGGAGGACTGAGGGCCGCTCCCGGAACAGCAGCCGGGTCTCCTGAGCGGATCTCCGGAGCAGAAAAACGAAAACAGAACGGCGCTCCCTGTCGGAGAAGGAACTCCGGCGGGGGCGCCGTTTTGGGTGCTGTATAAGTCTGCGGCCCTTTTGCAGAACAGATCCGGGATTGGCTTTTTATGGCAAAATTTACAATTCCCATTTGTCGGGATTCCGCAAATTTTTGGAAATGCTACGAAAGATAGGTCGATCTATCAAAACCGGATTGACAAAGCACTTCATGAGTGGTACTGTAACCACATCTTACGAGAGGGGTGTGGACAGGATGAGGAAGATGTTCGATCATACTGTCGCAGCGGCTGCCAAGGCAGACGCCGTATCCTCTTGCGCCGCAAGCTCCCGCTCTATGATCGCCATTATTATGGACGCCATTATGGCGTCCATTTTTGTTGCCATTATTTCCATTATTGGCACAATTCCATATGGCTGGCGTGGGGTACAGAACGGTTGAGCTTGTAAGAAAAACGAGCCGAAAGCGGTCCCGCTGGTCAGCGGGGCCGCTTTTTTTGCTACTTGTACGGGGAGGTAATCGACATGAAACTCACAGGCGCGCGGATCTTGATGGAATGTCTGCGGGAACAGAAGGTGGATACCATTTTCGGGTATCCCGGCGGCACGATCCTGAACGTGTATGATGCTTTATATGACTATAAGGAGATCACCCATATTCTGACTTCCCATGAGCAGGGGGCCGCTCACGCGGCGGACGGCTACGCCCGCAGCACCGGCAAGGTGGGCGTGTGCTTCGCCACCTCCGGCCCCGGCGCCACGAACCTGACCACCGGCATCGCCACCGCGTACATGGATTCCTCCTCGGTGGTCTTTATCTCCTGCAACGTGCCCCAGAACCTCATCGGCCGGGACGCGTTTCAGGAAGTGGACATCACCGGCATTACGATGCCCATTACAAAATCCACCTATCTGGTGCGGGATGTGACAAAGCTGGCGGACACGGTGCGGGAGGCCTTCGCTCTGGCTCGCAGCGGCCGCCCCGGTCCGGTGGTTATCGATATCACCCGGGACGTGACCAGCGCCGAGTGCGACTACGAGCCGCTGCCTCTGGAGCAGCACGCCGCCTCCGGGCATCTGGCATCCTTGATCCGCCGGGCCTACACCAGCAGCCTGAAAATGCCGGAGGCGGATCTGGATGACGTGGAAAAGCTGGTGGAGATGATTGCGGAATCCAAAAAGCCCATGCTGATCTGCGGCGGCGGTGTGGTCCGCAGCCGGGCCCACGAGGAATTCCGGCAGTTTGTCCGCCGGATCGACGCGCCGGTGGCCATCACCGTGATGGGTGGCGGCGGCGTTTCCGGCCGGGACGTGATGACCACCGGCATGATCGGGATGCACGGCTCCGTGGCCTCCAACATGGCCTGCGACAACTGCGATCTGCTGATCGCCGTGGGCTGCCGGTTCTCCGACCGGGTGGCGTTGAAGCCGGAGACCTTCGCGCATCAGGCCAAGATCGTCCATATCGACATCGACCGGGCGGAGATCAACAAGAACGTCCAGACGGACCATCACATCATCGGCGACGCCAAGCAGGTCCTGAACCTGCTGCTGGAGCGCCTGCCCCAGTACGAGCATAAGGAGTGGAAGGACTTCGTGCTCTCCTTCCCCCGGGAAACGGAGTACGGCGAAAGCGAGAGCGTCCTGACGCCGAAGCAGGTGCTTTCCGCCATCGCCCGGAAATGCCCGCAGGATTCCATCGTGGCCACGGATGTGGGCCAGCACCAGATGTGGGCCATCCAGCACCTGCATTTCGACTATCCCGGCCAGCTCCTGACCTCCGGCGGCTTCGGCACCATGGGCTTCGGCCTGGGGGCCGCCATCGGCGCCAAACAGGGGAACCCGGACAAAACGGTGATCCACATCACCGGCGACGGCTGCTTCCGCATGAACGGCAACGAGCTGGCAACCGAGGCCTATTATGGGCTGCCGGTCATCACCGTGATCTTCAACAACCGGAATCTGGGCATGGTCCGGCAGTGGCAGAGCCTGATCTATGACCACCGGTATTCCCAGACGTCTCTGGAAAACCGCAGCCCGGACTTCGTGAAGTTCGCGGATGCCTTCGGCCTGAAGGGCCGCCGGGTCACCCAGCCCAGCGAGCTGGAGGAGGCCATCACGGAGGCGCTGGCGGAAAGCGCTCAGGGCCGGGGCTACGTCATCGACTGCGCCATCAACGCTGACGAGATGGTGCACCCCATGGTCAACGGCGGCCATCACATCACGGAATTCCTGCTGAGCTGAGGAGAGGAGGACAACATCATGGAAACGACATTACGCACCTTTTCCGTCCTGGTGGATGACGAGCCCGGTGTGCTCTCCCAGATTTCCCGGCTGTTTTCCCGCAAGGGGTTCAACATCGAATCTCTGGCCGTCGGCCCCACGGAGGAACGCGGCCTGTCCCGCCTGACGCTGGAGGTCCTGACGGACGACCAGCAGACGGAGCTTCTGTGCAACCAGCTGTCCAAAATGGTGCCGGTACATTCCGTCCGGCTGCTGGCGGAGGAGCACTCCATCCGCCGGGAGATGGTGCTCTGCAAGGTCCGAGCGGAGGAGCGGAGCGTCCGCAGCGAGCTGATTCAACTTGCCAATGTGTTCCGGGCGTCCATTCTGGACGTCTCCGCCACCTCCATGACGCTGGCAGTCATCGGCGAGGAGTCGAAAAATGAGGCCCTCACAGACCTGCTGCGGGAGTTCGGAATTTTGGAAATGGTCCGCACCGGCATGGTGGCGCTGGAGCGGGGCCGGTACACCATTCAGGACGAACGGAAGGAAACGCTGGAATTCAATCTGGGAAAAATGCTGTAAATTGTGCATTTATCATTCATTTCAACACAAAACCATTATAAAAAGGAGAAATCTACCATGGCTAAAATGTATTATGAAAAGGATTGCGACCTGAACTATCTCAACGGCAAGAAGATCGCCGTGATCGGCTACGGCTCTCAGGGCCATGCCCATGCCCTGAACCTGAAGGACTCCGGCTGCGAGGTCTGCGTGGGCCTGCGGGAAGGCTCCAAGAACTGGGCGCAGGCGGAGGCCGCGGGGCTTACCGTCAAGACCGTTGCCGAGGCCGCCAAGTGGGGCGACATCGTGATGATGCTCATCAATGACGAGGTACAGGCCGACGTTTACAAAAAGGATATCGCCCCCTATCTGGAGGAAGGCAACGCCCTGGCCTTTGCCCACGGCTTCAACATCCGCTACAAGCAGATCGTGCCTCCCGCCGGTGTGGACGTGTTCATGGCGGCGCCCAAGGGCCCCGGCCACACCGTCCGCTCCACCTATGTTTCCGGCAAGGGCGTGCCCTGTCTGGTGGCCGTGGAGCAGAACGCCACCGGCCGGGCCTACGAGATCGCGCTGGCCTACATCGCCGGCATCGGCGGCGCCCGGGCGGGCATCATGGAGACCACCTTCCACGATGAGACCGAGACCGACCTCTTCGGCGAGCAGACCGTTCTGTGCGGCGGCGTGGTGGATCTGATGCAGTGCGGCTTCGAGACGCTGGTGGAAGCCGGTTACGCCCCGGAAAACGCCTATTTCGAGTGCATCCACGAGATGAAGCTCATCATCGACCTCATCAACAAGGGCGGCGTGGCCGCTATGAATTACTCCATCTCCGACACCGCCGAGTTCGGCGAGTACGTCTCCGGCCCCCGGGTGCTGCCCCACGAGGAGACCAAGGCCCGGATGCGGGCAGTGCTGGCGGACATTCAGGACGGCACCTTTGCCGGCCGCTGGATCGCGGAGAACAAGAGCCGGGGCCGTACCTTCTTCAACTCCAAGCGGGACCAGCTGGCCAAGCACCCCATGGAGCAGGTGGGCGAGGAGCTGCGCCGCAACATGATCTGGGGCGGCGACAAGGATCTGGACACCGCCTCCAACTGACCGAGGGGAGGAGAAGCGTATGCGTTCTGAACAGATCAAGACCGGCGTGGAGCGGACGCCCAACCGCAGCCTGCTTTACGCGCTGGGCTATACCGATGAGGAGCTTGCCCGGCCCCTCATTGGCGTGGTCAGCTCCTATAACGAGATCGTCCCCGGCCACATGGGGCTGGACAAGATCGCCGAGGCTGTAAAGGCCGGTATCCGGGCCGCAGGCGGTACGCCGGTGATGTTTCCGGCCATCGCCGTGTGCGACGGCATCGCCATGGGCCATGTGGGTATGAAGTATTCTCTGGTGACCCGGGACCTCATCGCGGATTCCACGGAGGCCATGGTCATGGCCCACCAGTTTGACGGCCTTGTGATGATCCCCAACTGCGACAAGAACATGCCGGGCCTGCTGATGGCGGCGGCGCGGCTGAATATCCCCACCATCTTCTGCTCCGGCGGCCCCATGCTGGCGGGCCGCCTCAAGGATGGCCGCCGCACCTGCCTGAGCCACATGTTTGAGGCGGTGGGGGCGTATCACGCCGGAAAGCTGGACGAGGCCGGGGTGGCGGATTACACAGAAAACGCCTGTCCCACCTGCGGCTCCTGCTCCGGTATGTACACCGCCAACTCCATGAACTGCCTGACGGAGGCCATCGGCATGGCCCTCCGGGGCAACGGCACCATTCCCGCCGTGTACTCCGCCCGGCTGCGGCTGGCCAAGCAGACCGGCATGAAGATCATGGAGCTGGTGGAGAAAAACGTCCGGCCCCGGGATATTATGACGGAAGCCGCCTTCCACAACGCCGAGACCGTGGACATGGCGCTGGGCTGCTCCACCAACACCATGCTGCACCTGCCCGCCATCGCTCACGAGGCCGGGGTGGAGCTGGATCTGCGCATGGTCAACGGCATCAGCGACAAGACCCCCAACCTCTGCCATCTGGCTCCTGCCGGTGACACCTATATCGAGGATCTGGACCGGGCCGGCGGCGTCTGGGCCGTGATGAAGGAACTGACCAAGGCCGGCCTGCTGGATACCTCGCTGCCTACCGTGACGGGTAAGACCGTAGGGGAAAATCTGGAAACGGCGGAGAATCTGGACACCAGTCTCATCCGCCCGCTGGAGGAGCCTTATTCCAAGACCGGCGGCATCGCCGCCCTGTTTGGCAATCTGGCCCCGGACGGCTGCGTGGTGAAGCAGAGCGCCGTGGCCCCGGAGATGCTGCGGCACAAGGGTCCAGCCCGGGTGTTCAACAGCGAGGAGGAGGCCATCGCCGTCATCTACGCCGGGGGCATCCGTCCCGGTGACGTGGTGGTGATCCGCTACGAGGGACCCAAGGGCGGCCCCGGTATGCGGGAGATGCTGAACCCCACCTCCGCCATCGCCGGTATGGGACTGGACAAGGACGTGGCCCTCATCACCGACGGCCGGTTCTCCGGCGCGACCCGGGGAGCCTCCATCGGCCACGTCAGCCCGGAGGCTGCCTCCGGCGGCGTGATTGGTCTGGTGCGGGAGGGGGATCTCATTGAGATCGACATTCCCGGCCGGTCCATCCACCTGTGCGTGGAGGACGCGGAGCTGGCGGAGCGCCGGAAAACCTGGGTCTGCCCGGAGCCGAAGATCAAGAGCGGCTATCTGACCCGCTACGCCAAGCTGGTGTCCTCTGCCGACAAGGGCGCTATTCTGCAATGAGGGCAGGGTTTATGCACACAGTTGAGGCATTAGACAGCCTGATTTTGTTCCGGCAGAAGCCGGACAGCCTTCTCCGGCAGCTCATGGCGACGGAGGAAGCCGTCCGCGTGGCCGCTCAGGGGGAGCTGGTGGCGCTGGCCGTGGAAAACGGCTGGCAGGGCGACCTGTGGCGCTGCTGCATCGCCCGGGAGCTGGTGTCAAGTGAAAACCCTTTCTCCCTCGCGTGGGAGCGGCGTTCCGGCGGACAGGACACACTGGAAGCGCTGGCACTGGCAGATATGAAGCTCTTTTTTGAGCTGGTGAGCGCGCCGCTGGAGGGCGGGGTGTGGCCGCTGCTGCGGGACTTCCGCCACGAGAGCCGCCATACCGCAGATTGCGCCTCGTTTCTGGCGTTCAGTGGGGAACTGGCCGCCGCCAATTCCCCGGAGGGGCTGCTGGACTGCGTGACGGCGTTCTACCAGACTCGGGGCGTCGGTCTGCTGGGCATGGGGCAGGTGTTCCGGGCCAGAAGGACAGGGAACGGCGCGGAGCTGGTCCCCGTGGAGGACCGTCCTCCTGTGCGTCTGGCGGATCTGGTGGGCTACCGGCAGCAAAAGGATCTGCTGATCCGCAATACGGAAGCCTTTTTGCGGGGGAAGGGCAGCAACAACGTGCTGCTCTACGGCGACGCCGGTACCGGAAAATCCACCAGTATTCAGGCCCTCGTCAACGAGTACGCCGATCAGGGATTGCGGCTCATTGAGCTTTACAAGGAGCAGTATGACCTGATCCCCGACATTCTGCGGCAGGTGAAGGGCCGCAATTACCGCTTTCTCCTGTTTTTGGACGATCTCTCCTTTGAGGAAAACGAGACCTCCTATAAATATCTGAAGGCGGTCATGGAGGGCGGTGCGGAGGCCCCGCCGGAAAACGTGCGAATCTGCGCCACCTCCAACCGCCGCCATCTGGTGCGGGAGGTGTGGAGCGACCGCAGCGATATAGAGCATGACGGTGACATCCACCGCTCCGATACGGTAGAGGAAAAGCTGTCCCTTGCCAGCCGCTTCGGTTTGCAGCTTTTCTATCCTGCCCCCACCTTTGAGGAATATCAGCAGATCGTCTCCGTCCTCTCCGAAAGGGCAGGAACGGACCTGACTGCCGAGCAGCTCCGGGCGGCGGCCGCCACCTGGCAGGTCCGCAGCGGCAGCCGTTCCGGACGGACGGCCCGGCAGTTCGTGGACCAGCTGGAGCATTGAATTGACTAGATGCAATTGCAAGGCCCTCTCGGTCCTTATTTCAGTGTATCTGCACGTTTTTTGGGAATGAAAACGTATAAGCATAGAGGGCATAAAAGAAAAACACGGCATGCTTGCCGTGTTTTTCTTTGCGCTTTTTCACTCTAAGCCGCGCCATTATCAGAGAAATTCCGAATTTGCGGTAAAATGTGCGTCCATTTCCGCTTGCGCCTGCGCAAGGGCCTCCTCCGGCGTACAGACGCCGAGGACTGCCCGCTGCACATAGGCTGCCAGGATATTCTCCATTTGCAGCTCGCTGAAGTTGCTGTAATAGGCACTTCCACTCCGGCGCTGGGCGCTGGGAAAGCTGCGGCGGGCCGCAGACAGCCAAGGATACCGCTCCTTGATGTCCCGGTTGCTGTATGCCGAACGGCAGGGTGACAACCCGCCCAGTAAGGTGAACGCCGGTGCGGTCTGGTTGGAATACAGCCAGGACAAAAACGCACAAGCCGTTTCCGGGTGCGCGCAGCTTCGGGTGATTCCCACCACGCCGCCGCCTGACAGGGGCTTGCCGCCTGGTACCGGCGCAAAGCCAAGCTTGCCGGCGATGCTGGACATCTTGGAGTTTAAAATGTGGGAGGCATAGTTGATAAACACCACTGTCATGGCGGCGGAGCCATCCGCAAAGCCTTCCAGCACGTTTTTCCAGATGTCATGCACGGTCCTGTCGGAGCAGGCATACGTTTCCCGGTAGTTTTTCAGGGCTGCCAAGGCTTCCGGGGTGTCGACAGTGATCTGGCCTTTGGCGTTGAACAGCTTTCCACCCTGCTCAAACAAACGGGGCAGAAATTCACTGGGGCTTACCACCACGTTGCCGATGGCTACCGTCGTACCATACTGCACAGGGGAAGCCGGATTGAGGCTGCGGGTGAAAAAGCCTGCGATCCGATTGTAGTCTTCAAAGCTCTTTGGAACCTCCAGTTCCCGCCGGTAGGCTTCAAAATACATTCGCTTGTAGGTGGGGTCGCAAAACAAATCCCGCCGGTAAAACATAAGCTGTGTGCTGGGATCGTAGGGGACGCAGATGCGCTCTCCGTTGACGGAGGTATAGCTGTCTCCGAACTCCGGCAGCGTCTGCGCCAGCAGACGGTCCCAGGCAAAGGGAATTTGATGGAGCGGCCGAAACAGCTTTTTAGCAAGCTCGTCCATCCAGGCCACATCCATCCGGATCAGATCATACCGTCCGCTGCCGGAGGATTGGATCACCTCGTAGACATCTCTCAGGGAAGGGAGCACCGTCAGTTCCAAATGGATCCCTGTGCTTTTTTCCAGATGCGGCAGCAGGCGTTTCAACGCTGTGGTGGAAGGGGACGCCATCGTGAGCATCCGCAGGTTTGATTCCGTCAACTGCGGCACCGGCATCTGATTTCGAAAACCATTGTTCTCCATAAAAAGGGTCGGCGGCAGGGGGGATCGCGTTTCCAGACGTGCCAGCAGAGCCTTAACGATCCGGTGCGCCAGACGCTTGTAATCCAGCTCATATGCCAACGCCAACGGATCGGTCACAGCAGACCGGGGGGCAGCAGACACGATCAGCGGCAGCGGCCGACGGCTGGCATAAGCACAGGCCGCCCGGACAGCCGATTCCCGGCGCTGATCCGTGCATACGATGGCATCAAACGGTTCGTCCTCTTCAAAAAGCTCAAAGGCCCGCAGATCCACCTGATGATTTGGGCAATCCAGAACACTTGTCTCATCCGCGCAGACCGTCCGGAATCCATTTAGAAACAGCGCGGTATCCGGAAATGCGGCGGGCTCTGTAAAAATACCAATCCGCCGCAGTCCTTTCCGCCGCAGATGCCAGGCGATGTCTGTTCCCATTCGCTCGGGATCGAACGCGGCATACATAACATTTTCGAGTGCACGGCTTTCCCGAGAAAGGAGTACAATTGGAAGCTCCGGGGCCTCTGCCCGATAATACGCTGCGGCATCCAACAGACACGAACGGCTGATGACCGCGCTGACCCGCTCAGCCAGAGCGGCAGCCAGCAGTTCTTTCTCGGTGGTCTCCATAGAGCGGGTGGAATATAGCTGAACTGAGTAGCCGTGCCGGATAAACTCGTTCTGGAATACCTCATACATGGCCGCCCAGCGGCGGTCCTCAATGCTCGGCAGAAGCACCGCAATGCTGCGGTCCTGACCCTGCCGGAGGCTTTGTGCCTTGCTGTTGACCTTGTAGCCCAGCTTCTCCGCAGCCTGCCACACCAGTTGTATCTTCTCCACGCTGACGTTGCCCCGGCCGTTGATAACGTTGGAGACCGTCCCGTGGGAAACACCCGCCTCTCGGGCAATATCTTTGATGGTGGGCATACGTCATCCTCCCCCTATGCTTGTGATACATTTATTTTACTATGTTTTTGCTGCTGCTTCAAGTCAATGGGCGCAAGAGCGCACTGTGCAATGCGCCGATTGTTGTTCATATTATATATGCATAGCGACGAAAGCTCATTCAGATTTTGCGAAATGTCAAAAATCTAATTGACACGTTCCAAAATATTTGGTACGGTATAGATACAGAAACGCACCGCGTTTTCCTCAAAATCAATATGATGAAAAGGAGCCGTGTCCCATGAAGAAGTTTTTGAGCTTAGCACTGGCGCTGACTATGGCGCTGACTCTGGCCGCATGCGGCGGCAAAACGGATACCCCTCCCGCAGACACGAATGACGGCAGCACCGCAGGACAGACCGGCGGCAAGCTGGTGGTCTATTCCGCACTGAACGAGGACAATACCATCGCCATCGCAGACCAGTTCAAGAAGGATACCGGCATTGAGATCGAGTACATCTCTCTGGGCGGCGGCGATGCCGTGGCCCGTGTGCAGGCAGAGATGGCCAATCCAAAGGCAGACATTCTGGTAGGCGGCTCTGTGGACCTGTATGGCTCTTTGGCCACCGCAGGTGCTTTTGAGGCATATGACTCTCCCAACAATGACAGCCTGGATGCCCGCTTTAACGATCCCAATCATTTCTGGCAGGGCTGGTACATGGGCGTTCTGAGCATCATCATCAACGAGGAGCGCTTTGAGAAGGAATTGACTCCCAAGGGTGTCAAGATGCCGGAAACCTGGGATGATCTGCTGGATCCCAACTATAAGGACGTGTTCGTGTGGGCCAACCCCACCACGGCCGGCGGCGCTTACATCGCCACTGCCTGCCAGATCTTCCGCTTGGGCGAGGACGCTGCGTGGGATTATCTGAAGGCTCTGGATCAGAACGTACATCATTATTATAAGGGTGCCGGCGATGTCATCAGCCCTGTGGCTACCGGTGAGTTCATCGCCTCCATCGCCTGGGCTCATGATAGCTTCAAGATCCAGCAGCAGGGCTATCCGCTGAAGCTCATCATCCCCAAGCAGACTGCTTATGAGATCGGCGGCTCCGCCATCATTAAGGGTGGCCCCAACACCGAGAACGCCAAGGTGTTCATCGACTGGCTGCTGACGAAGGAAGCGCAGGAACTGAGCGTTGCTACTTCCTACCGCTATCCTGTCCGCGCCGATGTGGCAGCCCCTGCCGGTCTGCCCACTCTGGAGGAAGTAGACCTTGTTGACTATGACCGTGATCAGGCCGCTTCTATGATATGCGTCATTTCCTGCTGACGGAAACCGATACGGGCATTTCTCAGTCCAATATCCTCGCAGTAATACTTGTTGGGGTAATCAAAATAGCTTTTGCCCTTCACGTCCCAGCGTTTGCATTCGGTAAAGAGGAAGAAATCCGATAAGTGATCCATATAGGTTTTCACGGTGTTCAGGGCAACGACATTCTCACCGCTGCGCTTCTGCACGGTGTTGATGGCGGCTGCAACCTTCGTCGGATTGGTCAGAGAGCCGATGGACGAACACAGCAGATCAAGAATAGCGGACAGCACATCCTCCCGCTTGATCTTCTTTCGCTCTACAATGTCCTTCAGATAGACCTC
>ERZ1673745.643-NODE-643-length-33973-cov-8.322572_pt1 | contig 33973 bp, 29 predicted proteins | sample MGYA00580206_ERZ1673745 | MGnify/ENA primary metagenome ERZ1673745 (study PRJEB41218, sample SAMN15661753) | gut metagenome | host: Homo sapiens | place: Canada: London | collected 2015-08-20/2019-03-30 | study: EMG produced TPA metagenomics assembly of... | reverse complement strand
CCTGCGTGTGATGCAGGTGCTCTAACCAGCTGAGCTAATCCTCCGAATCGGAACAAGAGAATTATACCACAACCGAAGTGGATTGGCAAGCCCTAATTTTGATTTTTTCGCAATTTTTTCCCACTGCGGGGCAGTTGCTCTTTTGCGCAAAATGGTGTATACTGAAATTGCGCATTCCAGCGCAAAAAGAGAGGTTTTTTCAATGCTGACACTTCGTGGGATCATTACCATTCTGGTGCTGGCAGGGCTGTTTGCCCTGGCAGTGGTCTGGATCTCCAAGCAGGGCGGCTGGAAAGGCGAAGGCTGCGGTGGCAACTGCGCCTCCTGCCACCAGCACTGCGATACTCCGGAAAAGAAAACGCACTGACTGCAATGCCCCCGGATGGCTGTCCGGGGGCATTTTGCGTCACAGGGCACCGTAGCGGGCGGCAAAAACGGCTACGGTGCTCAGCAGATCGAGCTGGGCTTTCTGGTAGGTGGTGCGCCCGATGCAGAGCCGCTCCAGCACATCCTCCTCCTTGCGGCGCTCCAGGTAGCGCAGCTGGAGCAGGCCTGCACGGATGGGGTCGGCGGTGCGGTAATACTCCTGCGTCTGCTGGATGGCCCGGGCCCAGCCCCAATTGGCCGGGCTGCGGGCCCACTGGCGGGTACCGTAGTTCTGCAGGGCCTCCCGGGTCTTTCTGCGCTGTTCAGCGGTCATCACGCCGCCCCCTTTCTTTGGCACATCCGGGTGCCCGGGCCAAAGAAGCAGGCATCCCGCTGCTCCATGGTCAGCCCCAGCATGGCAGAAAGACGGTCGGCTTCGCTGACTTTGAAATCGCTCTCGTCGTTCAGCTTCTGATGCAGAGCGCTGCTGCTGATGCCCAGCACCCGTGCCACATGGCCCAGCTTGAGGCCCTGGCTTTCAATGTAGGCGCGGATCTGTGTGGTATTTGTCATCAAAGGTTCTCCTTTCATCTGGATCTCTGCGCGTCGTTTCACAATCTTTGGTTGTATTATAGTTCGATGTTGATTTTTTGTCAACTATTTTACCAAAATCGCGCGAAAATCGTTGATTTTTAAGAACTTTTCTGATATACTCACGGCAGAACATTCTTTTTCAGGAAAAGCGAGGTCTCTGCCATGTCAGAACTTTCCCGCCGTATCTTACAGCGTCGGCTCGAGCTGGGGCTCTCTCAGGAAGAGCTTGCCCAGCGGATGGGCTACCGTTCCAAATCCTCCATCACCAAGCTGGAAAAAGGGGTCAACGACATCCCGCAGTCCAAGGTGGAGGAGTTTGCCGCTGCATTGGAGACCACCCCCGCATGGCTGATGGGGCTGGAAAACACTGCGTTTGTCCCGCCGGGGTTTGAGCCCCTGCCCGAAATGGTGCGGGTACCGCTGGTGGGCAGCATTGCCTGCGGCTCCCCCATCACCGCCGAACAGAACATCGAATGCTACATCGGCGTTCCTGCCGCATGGCACGCCGACTTTGCCCTGACCTGCCACGGCAGCAGCATGGCCCCCACCATCTGCGATGGTGACATCGTCTGCATCCGCTGCCAGCCCGAGGTGGAGCAGGGCGAGATCGCCGCCGTGCGGATCGGCGACGAGGCCACCTTAAAGCATTTTCACCGGCAGGGCGACACCGTTATGCTTCTGGCCGACAACGCCGCCGTCTGCCCGCCCATGATCTATGCCGGGCCACAGTTGAACGAGATCCAGATTGAGGGCAGAGCCGTGGGCTTCTGCAGAGGTTTATAATATGAGCAACGAAACCATGACCCTGAAGGTCATCGCACACATCCACACCGCCTTCCCCACCAAGTTCGGCATCCCCCGACAGAGCGGGCTGGTGGACGGTCTGCGGGGCGAGATTATCTTCACCCCGGAATACCGCAACGCCGATGCCCTGCGCGGACTGGAGGATTTCAGTCACATCTGGCTGGTGTGGCAATTCTCCGGCGCGGTGCGAGAGAGCTGGTCTCCCACCGTCCGGCCCCCGCGCCTGGGCGGCAACACTCGGATGGGCGTATTTGCCACCCGCTCCCCCTTCCGGCCCAATCCGCTGGGCCTTTCCAGCGTCAGGCTGGAGGCCATCGAGCACCGCCCCGAGGTGGGCCCGGTGCTCATCGTGCGGGGCGCAGACCTGATGGACGGCACCCCCATCTACGACATCAAGCCCTACATCCCCTACGCCGACTGTCACCCGGACGCAGCGGCAGGCTTCACGGCCCGGACCCAGACGCACAAGCTGCGGGTCGAATGCCCGCCGGAGCTGTGGGAGACCGTGCCCGCCGCCGAGCGGGACGGCCTGCGGGGCGTGCTGGAAAACGACCCCCGCCCCTCCTACCAGCACGACCCGGAGCGGGTATACGGAATGGAATTTTCGGGATTGGAAGTCCATTTTGTCGTAGATGGTGCTGTTCTGACCGTGACCGGCATCACCCGCCGCTGAGAGGTGCCGCCGTGGAACTGCGTACCATCAACACCTTTTTGCATATTGCGGAGCTGCACAGCTTTTCCCGTGCGGCACGGGAGCTGGGGTATTCCCAGTCGGCAGTCTCCGCGCAGGTGGCCCAGCTGGAAGCCGAATTGGAAACGCCGCTCTTCGACCGGGTGGGCAAAACGGTCCGCCTGACCGATGCCGGGCAGACCTTTCTGACCTATGCCCGCTCCCTGCTGGCCACAGCCGAGCAGGCCAAAGCGGCCCTGCAGCCTGCCCGGCAGGTCAGCGGCACCCTGCGGGTGGCACTGGCAGATTCGGTCTGCAGCACCTTTCTGCCCGACCTGCTGCAGCGGTATCACGCCCTCTGCCCGCAGGTGGAGCTGGTGCTCCGCACCGCCACCGACGATGAGATGCTCCAGATGCTGGGCTCCAATCAGATCGACCTGGCTTACACGCTGGACAAGCCGCTGCTGCAGCCCAGCTTTGTGCTGGCTGTGGATGAGCCGGAGCCCATCTGCGTGGTGGCCCCCGCCGGGCACCCATTGGCCGGGCAGGCGGAAGTCACGCTTCAGGAACTGGCCGGGCAGGAGTTCCTGCTGACTGAGCGGGGCATGAGCTACCGCGATGCCCTCGACCAGTGCATGGCAGCGCAGGGGCTGGCCATCAAGCCCTTTCTCGAACTGGGCAGTGCTTCCCTGCTCTGTCAGATGGTCGAGCACGGCATGGGGCTTTCCTTCCTGCCCGAGTACATCGTGCAGAATGCCCTCGCCGCCGGAACGCTGTCCCGCCTGAATGTCCCCGCCTGCCGCGTGGAGATGCGGCGGCAGCTGTTCTACCATAGGGATAAATGGCTCACCCCCCAGATGAAGGCATTCATCACGCTGGTGCAGAGATAAAGCGATAAAAAAACAAGCCTTTCCGTTGGTGTCGTACTGTGAGGTGCACCACACGGAAAGGCTTGTTTTTTACATTATTTTTTCAACAGGTCGGAAAGGCACTGCACCGTCCGGCCATGGTAGCCGGTGACGGTCTCGGCGTGGAGCAGGCTGCTCAGGACGCTTTCCTCCACACACTCGGCCACCGCCCGGAACAGCGGGTTAATGGCATCATCGTGGAGCATCTCCATGGGCAGGAGGGCCTTTTCCGAGTAATGCGGCATCCGGTTGGCCGTGGTAAAGGCCAGAACGATCTCACCCGAACCGTTGCCGCAGGCACTGCCGGTGCGGGAAAGCCCCACCAGCGCCCGGTGGCAGAGCCGCCGCAGCTGGCGCTCGCTCAGGGGGATATCTGTTGCCAGCACCGTGATGATGGAGCCCTTGTCCTCATGGGGCGGGATGCGGGCCTCCAGCAGCTCGTGGATGGGCGTGCCCGCCACGATGAGGTCATCGAAGGTGGCGTGATTGGAGAGCACCATTGCCCCGATGGTGTAGGACTTACCGTCCAGCTCCACCAGCCGGGAGGCAGAACCGATGCCGCCTTTCAGCCCGTGGCAGCGCATTCCGCGTCCGGCACCCACTGCACCCTCGGCGAAATCGGCTTTGCAGTCTGCCAGAGCGGCAGCCACATGCGCCTCGGTGACATGCAGGCCCCGGATATCGTTCAGGCCGCTGTCGTTGCACTCGCAGACGACCGGGTTCACACTGCCGGTGGTCTCGCAGATATCGGGGTTGCGCTCCAGCATATATTTGACCAGCGCCGTCTCCACAGTGCCCACACTCAGGGTGTTGGTAAACAGGATGGGGGTCTCCAGCGTACCCAGCTCATCGATCTGGACAAGGCCCGTGGTCTTGCCAAAGCCGTTGATGACATGGCAGGCCGCCAGCACCTTATCATGGAACACATCCCCGGGGTGAGGCAGCAGCGCGGTCACACCGGTCTGGATATCGCCATCTGCCAGTGTACAATGGCCCACCGTCACGCCCGGCACATCACTGATCTTATTGCGCTCCCCGTGGGGCAGATGTCCCACCCGGAAGCCCCATTCATTCCTATCGATTCCCATAAATACCTCTCTGTTATTGCTTTCCAATACCGCCCCTCCTGATAGGAGAGGCAGAAAAACAGTCGTGCGTCAACCTGGCTTCCCCATGGGGGGAACTGCCGCAGGTAGCTGAGCGGGTTCACCCTTCAGAGTGCTTCACGCGCTGCATCTCTCCCAGATCATAGGGGGTGTTCTGGTAGACGTAGTAGTTCAGCCAGTTTTCATACAGCAGATGGGCGTGCGCGCGCCAGCGGAAGAGCGGCGGCTGGCTGGGGTCATCGTGGGGGTAGTAGTTTTTGGGCACTGCAATGGGCAGACCCTTGGCAACATCCCGCTTATACTCCGCATCCAGCGTGTATTTGTCGTACTCCGGGTGGCCGATGACAAAGATCTGCCGGCCGTTCTCGGTGCTCATCAGGAAAGGCCCTGCCTCATCGCTCTCGGCAAGGATGCGCAGCGCGCCGCAGTGGTCGATATCCTCCCGGCTCATGGCGGTGTGGCGGCTGTGGGGGGCATAGAACACCTCATCAAAGCCGCGCACCAGCGGGTTGGAGGGCCGGATGACCCGGTGCTCGAACACGCCGAACATCTTGGCAGGCAGCAGCTCCTTGCGGATGCCGTAGTGGTAGTACAGGCCCGCCTGCGCACCCCAGCAGACATGCAGGGTGGAATAGACGTTCGTCTCGCTGAAATCCATGATCTCGCACAGCTCCGGCCAGTAATCCACCTGCTCAAAGTCCATAGTCTCCACCGGAGCGCCGGTGATGATCATGCCGTCGTAGCGGTTATGCTTCACCTCGTCAAAGGTCTTATAAAAGGCCTCCAGATGGGCCGCGGAGACGTGCGTTGCCTCATGGCTCATCGTCTGCAGCAGGGTCATGTGCACCTGCAGCGGCGTGTTGGCCAGCAGCCGGGCGATCTGGGTCTCGGTGGCGATCTTGGTGGGCATCAGGTTCAGGATCAGGATCTCTAGCGGGCGGATATGCTGGGACGCTGCCCGCTCCCGGTGCATGACAAAGACGTTTTCCTCGTACAGGGCATCGTAGGCGGGGAGCGTTTTCGGGATGATGAGGGGCATAGATGGTTACTCCTTTAGATGGATTGCCCTCTCCGTCATTGCTCTGCAATGCCACCTCCCCCAAAGGGGGAGGCAGCGCATCTCCCAGGTTCAGCATCTGCTGACCATGGGCCGCAATTGGCTCTCCCCTTGGGAGAGCTGTCACCGCAGGTGACTGAGAGGGCGAGACCGTTAAATTTTATCCAAAGCCTGTGCGATATCTGCGATCAGATCCTCAGCGCTTTCCAGACCACAGCTCATGCGCACCAGCTCTGCGGGCACACCGGCGGCTTTCAGCTGCTCATCGTTCATCTGGCGGTGGGTGCTGGATGCCGGGTTCAGGCAGCAGGTGCGGGCATCGGCCACATGGGTCTCAATGGCAGCCAGCTTGAGCTCCTTCATAAAGGTGCTGGCAGCTTCGCGGCCGCCGGCCAGACCAAAGCTGACCACGCCGCAGCTGCCATTGGGCAGATACTTTTCAGCCAGTGCGTGGTAGGGGCTGGACTCCAGGCCGCAGTAATTCACATAGGCCACCTTGGGATGGCTTTCGAGGAACTTTGCCACAGCCATGCCGTTGGCGCAGTGGCGCTGCATCCTGACATGCAGGCTTTCCAGGCCGAGGTTCAGCATATAGGCATTCATCGGGGACTGCATGGAGCCGAAGTCCCGCATCAGCTGAGCCGTTGCCTTGGTGATAAAGGCACCCTCTTTGCCGAAGCGTTCGGCGTAGGTGATGCCGTGGTAGCTGTCATCCGGGGTGCACAGGCCGGGGAACTTCTCGGCGTGGGCCATCCAGTCGAACTTGCCGCCGTCCACAATGGCACCGCCCAGCACTGCGCCGTGGCCGTCCATGTACTTGGTGGTGGAGTGGGTCACGATATCCGCGCCCCACTCAAAGGGGCGGCAGTTGACCGGCGTGGGAAAGGTGTTGTCCACGATCAGCGGCACGCCGTGGGCGTGAGCAGCCTTGGCAAATTTCTCGATATCCAGTACAGTCAGGGCGGGGTTGGCAATGGTCTCGCCGAACACCACCTTGGTGTTGGGCCGGAAGGCGGCGTTCAGCTCCTCCTCGGTGCACAGCGGGTCCACAAAGGTGGCCTCAATGCCCATCTTCTTCATGGTGACGGAGATGAGGTTGAAGGTGCCGCCGTAGATGGTGCTGGATGCCACGATATGGTCACCGGCCTCGCAGAGGTTGAACAGGGCAAAGAAGTTGGCTGCCTGACCGCTGGAGGTCAGCATGGCGGCAGTGCCGCCCTCCAGCTCGCAGATCTTCTTGGCCACAAGGTCACAGGTGGGGTTCTGCAGGCGGGAGTAGAAGTAGCCGTCGGCTTCCAGGTCGAACAGCTTGCCCATATCCTCGCTGGTGGCATATTTGAAGGTGGTGGACTGGATGATGGGGATCTGGCGGGGCTCGCCATTGCCGGGCGTATAACCGCCCTGCACACAGATGGTATCACGGTTCATTGCAACATACTCCTTTACTGGGTTTGTCCGAATAGTACAATTCCCCGCAGGAGCACATGCCTCCGGCGGGGAATTGAAACGTTGAATTTTTCCTGCCGGGGGGTCTTGCCCTCTCAGTCAAAGCCTACGGCTTTGCCAGCTCCCCCAAAGGGAGAGCCGATTGCGGCTCACGGCCAGCACCTGCGAAACCTTGGCGATGCGCAGGCTCTCCCCCCGGGAGAGCTGTCGAGCGAATGCGAGACTGAGAGGGCGCGGGTACTTCTTTTACTTCCTCAGCCTCTTATCGCTTCTGGCGGCCCAGAAAGTGCCAACGGTCTGGAAGATCTGCACCAGCAGCACCAGCAGGATGACGCAGACGATCATAATGTTGGTCTGGTAGCGGTAGTAGCCGTAGGAAAGGGCGATCTTGCCCAGGCCGCCGCCGCCGATGACACCGGACATGGCCGAGTAGCCCAGAATGGTGGTCAAAGCTGTGGTCATGCTGGAGATCAGGCCGGGCAGGCACTCGGGGATCATTACCTTGGTGATGATCTGGAACGGGGTCGCACCCATGCTCTGGGCGGCTTCCACCACACCCTCATCCAACTCGCGCAGGCTGGTCTCCACCAGACGCGCCACAAACGGGAAGGCCGCCACCACCAGCGGGACGATGGTGGCCTTGGTGCCTACGGTGGTGCCCACGATGATACGGGTCAGCGGAAAAACGCAGATCATCAAGATCAGGAAAGGCACACTGCGCAGGATGTTGATGATGATATTCAGCAGGTGCATCAGCCAGCCGGGCAGGGGCAGAATGCCATCCTTATCACCGGCCACCAGCAGCACACCCAGCGGCAGGCCGATGACCAGAGAGAACGCGGTGGAGAGCACCGTCACATAGAAGGTCTCCCAGATGGCAAAGCCATAATCTGCAATGGTCATTCTCCGGTCACCTCCTCCACCGTAATGCCGGGCTGTGCCCGCATGTAGGCAGCAGCCTGTTTTGCTTCGTCCAGGTCAGCGGGCAGCTTGAGCAGCATGGAGCCGTAGCACTGGCCGCTCAGGTCGCGGGTATCGGCGCTGAGCACCGACACCAGAATGCCCTTTTCGGCGGCAAGGCTTGCCACCAGCGGTTTTGCGGCAGAAGAACCGTTGAAGGTCACACGCACCACATGATCGTCCGGCGCAAAGCTGGACAGGTCGCGGGCGGCGCTGCCGCCGTTGGGAGCCACCAGACGCTTTGCCGCGGCAGTCTTGGGGTTGGCGAAGATCTCCTTCACCTCGCCTTGTTCCACCACAACGCCGCCGTCCAGAATGGCAACGTGATCGCAGATCTCCTCCACAACGCTCATCTGATGGGTGATGACCACCACCGTGATGCCCAGCTTCCGGTTGATGTCCTTGATCAGGGTCAGGATGGAGTGGGTGGTGTTGGGGTCCAGCGCGCTGGTGGCCTCATCGCAGAGCAGGACCTTGGGGTCAGTTGCCAGTGCGCGGGCAATGGCAATGCGCTGCTTCTGGCCGCCGGAGAGCTGGGCCGGGTAGGCGTTGGCCTTATCGGGCAGGCCCACCATTTCCAGCAGCTCCTTGGCGCGCTTTTCGGCATCCTCTTTCTTCACACCTGCCAGCTCCATGGGGAAGCAGATGTTCTTCAGGCAGCTGCGCTGCATCAGCAGGTTGAACTGCTGGAAGATCATCGTGATCTCCCGGCGGCGCTGGCGCAGCTGGGCGGGCGTGAGCTTTTCCATCTCCACGCCGTCAATGACCACGCTGCCCTCGGTGGGGCGCTCCAGCAGGTTGATGCAGCGCACCAGCGTGGATTTGCCCGCGCCAGACATGCCGATGATGCCGTAAATCGAACCATCCGGGATGGTCAGGCTGATGTCCTTCAGCGCATTCACTGCGCCGTCCTTCATCTGGAAGGTCTTGGAAAGGTGTTTGATCTCGATCACAGAAATTGCTCCTTGCTGTTGAATAAACTCCTTCAGTCAAATCCTTACGGATTTGCCAGCTCCCTCATGGAGGGAGCCTGAAACAGAACGGTCAGGCAAAGGCCCCCTCCCCCGAGGGGGCTGTCACCGCAAGGTGACTGGGGGAGTTCGCTTAACCCTCGATCGGGCTCAGGTCGCTCTGCTTGCCGCCGTAGATGCCCATGGGCTCAACATGGATGCCAGCAACGGAGACCAGGTGGGTGCCCTTCTCCTCATTGAAGTTGTCCAGGTAGGGCTGATGCTGGAAGTAGTTGGTATCGCACTGGCCATCCTCAACGATGGTGTTGGGGATCACATAGTCATCGTACTCCTGGATGTCCAGCGTAATGCCCTTGTCGGCCAGGATCTGCTTGCAGACCTCCAGGATCTCGCAGTGGGGGGCGGGGGTGGCAGCGCAGCTGACGGTCTCACCGTTCAGTGCGTCATAATCGATGGAAGGATCATAGCCGTCGGTGGGGTCTTCCACAACGGAGACCACAGCGCCGCCGTAGCTCTCGGTCATAAAGTCCTTGACCTGCTGACTCTGCAGGGCAGCGACCAGAGCCTTGATCTTGGGCTCCTCCTCATTGCCTTCCTTGCAGACCAGAACGTTGACGTAGGCAGAGGTGCCATCCTCCATGGCCAGAGCATCGGTCATGGGGTCCAGACCGGCAGAGATGGCGTAGTTGGAGTTGATGACAGCGTAGTCCTCATCCTGCAGGACGTTGGGCACCTGAGCAGCCTCGACCTCGTCCACATTGACGTTCAGGGGGTTCTCCTCGATATCGTTCTTGGTGGCGGTCAGGCCTGCATCTGCCTTCAGCTTGAAGAATCCGTTCTTCTCCAGCAGGGTCAGAGCGCGGGCCTCGTTGGTGGTGTCGTTGGGAACAGCGACCTTGATCTTGTCCAGCTTGGCAGCGGTGGAGGCAGCCTCAGAGGATGCAGCACCGGAAGCGGCGGAGCTTGCGGTGGAGGAAGAGCCGCCGCAGGCGGTCAGGGCAGCGGCAGCAGCGGCCACGCCGGAAACTTTCAGAAAATTACGACGAGTGATCTTAGACATTTTGTTTTCCCTCTCTACTTTTACAAAAATGTTTTTGTGCGGTGCGGCACAATCCGCACCCTTTTGCACCGGAAGCAAAATAAAAAACGCTTCCGTCCTCAGCGGGCATACACCCACAAGGACGAAAGCGTAAAACTTCCGTGGTACCACCTTGGTTTACTGTCCCCTCACAGAGACAGCCTCACTGCTGCGGCGTTTTGCAACGCGACAACCGGACGCTGTAACGGGCGCTCCCGTCGCAGGCTTAGCACTCTTGCACTTCGCCCCCGCGGCTCCGAGACCATTTTCAGTTCCCTGTTTCCTGCCCTTTTCCACCGCCCGGGCTCTCTGGAAGGATCAATGCGAAAACCTACTCTTCTCTTCACAGCCATTTTTGTGATATTGCATACATAATACCCCACTCTTCCGGGTTTGTCAACCCTTTCAACGAAGTTTTTCAGTAGGGAATTGCCTGCTTACTGCTGGCCGGCATCCTGCTCCGTGCTGTACAGCACCATCAGGTGGTTGGCACTGGCCTCCAGCTGAGATTTTGCCTGACGGAGATTTGCTTCCTCGGTCTCGTTCATCTTTTCGGGCTTATCCTTGCGCAGGCAGCGGCGCAGGCTGGCAAGGTCGTTCTTGACTCGGTTCTTCTCGTCCTTGTCCAGCTCCTTTTTACACTTGGAGAGGGCCTCATCCACCTTGTAAGCCAGCATCTCGGCCTGATTGTGGAGTTCCAGCCGCTCCCTGCGGCGGGTATCCTCCTCCTCGTAGGCGGCGGCATCGGCCATGGCGCGCTGGATCTCGTTCTCAGAAAGATTGGTGCTACCGGTGATGGTGATGTTCTGCTCCCGCCCGGTGCCCAGATCCTTTGCGGACACCTTGACCACGCCGTTCACATCAATGTCAAAGGTGACCTCGATCTGGGGCTTGGAGGAGAAGCCGGAGCGGATGCCGGTGAGCTTGAATTTGCCCAGGCTCTTGTTGTCGCGGGCAAAGTGGCGCTCGCCCTGCAGCACGTTGATCTCCACGCTGGTCTGCATGGGGCGGGCCGTGGTAAAGATCTGGCTCTTGCGGGTGGGAATCATACTGTTGCGGGTGATGAGGGGGGTGGCCACGCCGCCCAGCGTCTCAATGGACAGCGTCAGCGGGGTGACATCCATCAGCACAAGGCCCTGCGCGGCCGCGCCGGTGGCACCGGCCAGCTTTCCGCCGCCCTGCAGCAGACCGCCCTGCACGGCGGCACCCATGGCCACGCATTCATCGGGGTTCAGGGTGTGGCTGGGCTCACAGCCCAGCAGCTCCCGGACCTGCCGCTCCACAGCAGGCATCCGGGTGCTGCCGCCCACCAGCAGGACTTTGCCCAGCTGGCTGGCGGAAAGCCCGGCATCCCGCAGGGCGTTCTGCACCGGCTGAACGGTGCGGGCCAGCAGGTCACCGGTCATCATCTCAAACTGGGGGCGGCCCAGGCTCAGATCCAGATGGTGAGGGCCATCCTTGCCCACCGCGATAAACGGCAGGTTCAGCTGGGCGGAAAGCGCACTGGAAAGCTCCTTCTTGGCCTTTTCCGCTTCCTCCTTCAGGCGGCCCATGGCGGCGGGGTCCTTGGTCAGATCGATGCGGTCAGATCTGCGGAACTCCGCCACAGCCCACTCAACGATGCGCTCGTCAAAGTCATCGCCGCCCAGATGGGTATCGCCGCCGGTGGCCAGCACCGTAAAGGTGCCGTCCTCGATCTCAATGATCGAAACATCAAAGGTGCCACCGCCCAGATCATAGACCAGGATCTTCTGGGGAGCCTCGTTGTCCAGGCCGTAGGCCACTGCGGCGGCGGTGGGCTCGTTGATGATGCGCAGAACATTCAGGCCCGCAATGCGGCCCGCGTCCTGAGTGGCCTTGCGCTGGCTGTCGTCAAAATAGGCAGGCACGGTGATGACGGCCTCGGTCACAGGCTCGCCCAGGTAACTCTCGGCATCGCGGCGGATCTTGGTCAGGATCATGGCGCTGATCTCCTGCGGGGTCAGATCTCTGCCATCGATATGCACCCGGTAATCAGAACCCATGTACCGCTTGATGCTGGACACCGTGCGGCCGGAGTTTGTGGCGATCTGGCGCTTTGCCGCGCCGCCCACCAAACGCTCGCCATCCTTGGTAAAGGCCACCACGCTGGGGGTGGTGCGCTCGCCTTCGGCGTTGGTGATGACCACAGGCTTGCCGCCCTCCACCACCGCCACGCAGGAGTTGGTGGTGCCAAGGTCGATTCCGATCACTTTGCTCATAGTGCTTGTCCTCTTTTCTTCGGCGCAGAATATTTCCTTGAATATCTTACCGGTTTCCTATGACGATTCCTTAGAACAAATGTAAAGAAACTGTGTTTCAGGCGTTTTTATCGTCGGCCAGCAGCTGATCGGTCAGCAGTTCAGCCTCCCGCAGCCAGTCGGCAGCATCCGTTTCGCCCTCGGCCTGCAAGATCCGAAAGCCCTGCACAGCTTCGGCCACCTGCAGCAGCGCCTTTTTGCGGGAGAGGTACTGGGTCTCGTACTGGGCAAGACGCAGGCAGACCTGCGGGGTGTAGGCGATGTCCGGCACCTCCCGGGCAGCGCTCTGGGCGCGGCGGTAGTATTGCAGGGTCTCCGCCATCTCCCCGCCCGATGCAGCACAGTCATCCCCCAGGGCGATCATGGCCTGCACCTCCCCGGCCTGTGCGGCCTTTTTCCACATCCGCCGGGCCTGGGTCTTATTCTTCCGGGTACCCCGGCCATAATACAGGCAGTCCCCCAGGGCAGAAAGCGCCTCTGCGCTGCCCGCCTCGGCGGCGGCAGTGTAGCGTGCCGCTGCCTCCGGCCAATCCCCGGCCCGGGCGGCGGCGTGCCCGGCTTCCAACTCCTGAGCGCCGGGGTTGTCGCTTCCCCGCTCCGATCTCAGCAGCCCGCTGAGCAGGGAGACATCCAGCGTGGCAGAGCTTGTCCACGGATCCAGCACCACACCATCGATGCCGTCCGTTTCCAGCGCATACTCCATGGCGCTGCGCAGGCTGCGCTCCACCATGGGGCGGGTGGCGCTGGCCTTTTCCGCCTCGGCGTTCTTTACCGAGGTGAACAGCGGCAGATAGTTCCGCTCTTTCCGGGTGTGGAGCAGCCAGGGCGGCAGGCCCTCGGCCCGCTCCTCCGGGATGGGCAGGTGTGCCCAGGGGGCGGCCCCGCTCTGGGGGTCCACCGCCGCATCCAGCGGAACCAGCACCTTGGTCTGCAATTCCAGCGCATAGTTCAGGGCGTTCATCAGGCTCCAGAAATGTTCCTCGTTCTGCTCCCGGTACAGCCGCGCCACGGCCTCCTCCACAAACGGGCAGCCTGTGCCCACCGGCCCGTACTGCGGCGCAGTCCGCTTTTTTCCGCTGCCCACCGGCCGGAAGCGCCGACCGCCCATGTTGTATGCCATTTATCTCACCCTTCTTTTTCATCAATAGGATAAGTATAGCAGGAATCCGCAAATTTCACAATATTTTCCCGCAGGCAGCCGAACGCAAAAACAGCAGGCGGCTGCACATGGCCGTCTGCTGTTCAGTTCACTCTTCTGCCGGTTTCTCCGCATCGTCCAGATAGTTCTCGATGCTGCCGATGCTGTATCGGTTCTCGTTGGCTTCCACGCTCCGTGCACTGGCATCGTAGCAGGCTTCCAGAATGGGCATCACTGGCTGCTGGCCCTCCGGGTCGGTCAGATGTCCGATGGCCCGGGCCTCATAGTAGTTGTCGATGATCTGGTTCACGATCCGTTTGCGGTCACGGAGCGGAGTCTGCAGGTTGGCCAGCTGCTCCTGCCGGATGCCGCAGCTGTTGCTGCCGTGGTCGCCGAACAGGATGTAATACTCCTGCTCGATCTCCAGCGGTGCAGCCTGATGCAGATAATAATCCGCCAGTACCCTCCGCTTCTTTTCGGTGCTGAAGCCCTTGATATCCTCCATGCCGCACGGAAAAAGCTCCGGATGCCGGATCCACATTTCATAGGGCCCCACCGGCAGGTGCAGAGTATCGAATACATCCAGATAATCCTCCAGCGCAATGCGGATCTCGCCCCGCTCCCATTTCTGAATGGTGCGCTTGTCCCGCCCCAGCATATCCGCAAGCTCCTGCTGAGATCTGCCCGCCACGTTCCGGGCAAAGGCAATGGCTTCCCCGATTCGGTTCCGGTAGTTGGTCATATTCTTTCCCTCCTGACACACACTTGTACACCAGGCATTCCAACGTCTGGCGACATAAAATACTTTCCTCTGATAAAAGGATAATGGTTTGTCCCGCCTTCTGTCAAGAGTTGCAAATTCAATCACTTCACGTCAAATTTTTGTTAAATGTGTCATCCAAGCCGGGCAGCCGCCTTTTTTGCAGAGATTTTGCCGCTCCGTGGGGCATCCGCCCCCTGTCTTAAACAACGTTCGGGCCATTTTGTCCTTTTTCACCTGCCGGAGGCGGCCGGATGTGTCAGGTACACCACACCATGCGACGCAAAATATTTTTTGCAAAAAATTCCTCTTCGGCAAGTTTTTCCCAGCGCATCCGTTTCCATACACGCAAAAACCGCCCATAGCCGTCAAAAACAGCCATGGGCGGGTGCTTTTTCTTTATGCCAGTTTATTCAGCCTTACGGCAACGTAGGGATCCGGGAGCTTGAGCTCGTCGGCAAGGTCGGCTTCAGATTCGTACTTCTCCGCCGCCATGCCCACCACAACGCTGCACACGTCAAAGCGTCCGGCGGGCGAAAGGGCCGTAACCTTGGCTTCTCCATCGGCAATGGCGGTCACCACGCCATCCGCATCCACGGTAACGACACCGGGGTTGCTGCTGACCCATGTAATGGGCACGCTGCCGCCGCCCTCCACCGCAACGGTGGCCGTCAGACGTTCCTGGGTACCCACGGTGCGGAGCAGCAGGTCACTCTTGTTCAAGGTCACCTTGCCGATATCCGAAGTCACCGTGACGCTGCACCGCAAAGCCTGGCCGTTGGAGACCATTGCCGTGATGGTGGTGGTGCCCGCCGCCTGAGCCGTGACAAGGCCCTTATCGCTGACTGTGGCAACCTCGGGGTTGCTACTCATCCACTGGTAGACATAGAGGAAGGAGTGGTCGCTGTTGGTCAGCTGGAGCTGATGGGTGGGGTGCAGGTCATTGTACTGCAGCACAAGGCTCAGGCTGGTGGTATCCAGCGTGGGCTTTTTTCTGGCTGCTTCTTCATTTTTGCGGGTCACGGTCACCTTGCAGGCGGCGCGTTCGCCGTGGTCGGAGATGGCGGTGATGATGGCAGTGCCTGCATTGCGGCCCGTCACCTTGCCGTCGCCATCCACCGTGGCAACATTGGAGTTGCTGCTCATCCAGACGATGAAGTAATAATCGCTCTGTCCGCTGGTGTACAGGTAGCCCTTGGGGCGGGGGTCATCATCGGTGATCTCCAGCTCCATCTCGGTCAGCTCCAGTTCCAGCTTGGAGCCGGTTCCGGTCAGGCCTGTCAGCACACCGGGCGCGGCCTGCGCGGGCAAAGGGGCAGCCAGCAGGGCCCCGCTCAGAGCCAGCAGGGCCAGAAGCCGCCCCGCGGTTTGGAATTTCCATTTCATTGGGTCGAACTTCCCTCCTTGTTTCATCCCATGGGATCAAAGGAATGCCGCACACATGGAAAAATTTCGCGTCCATGATTTTTCTCACTACTGATTCATTTTACACGTCCGGCCAATGTGGGTCAAGTTTTTCGCCCAAAGTGCTGTGCTTTCGCACCCGATTTCGTGGACTATACCAGTTTTTCCGGAAAATTTTGTGCAAAAAGAACGCCGCAGTCCCGGCGTGGGAGCTGCGGCGTTCCGGACAGGATCAATAATTGTGCTTTTTCAGCTCAAAGTAGCTCTGGGGATGTGCGCAGACCGGGCACTTCAGGGGAGCCGACTTGCCGATATAGGTGTAGCCGCAGTTCCGGCACTGCCAGACCTGCTGCTCTTCCCGGGCAAAAACCTTGTTGTTCTTCAGGTTCTCGGCCAGCTCACGGTAGCGCTCCTCGTGCTCTTTCTCGATCTGCGCCACCATGGTGAACAGGGCAGCCAGCTGGGTAAAGCCCTCTTCCTTGGCCTCTGCGGCCATCCGGGGGTACATCTCGGTCCACTCGTCGTGCTCGCCGCCGGCTGCCATTTCCAGGCAGGTCATGGTATCGGGGATGGAGCCGCCGTTCAGGGCCTTGAACCACATCTTGGCGTGCTCCTTCTCGTTGGCAGCCGTCTCCTCAAAGATCGCTGCCAGCTGCTCATAGCCCTCCTTCTTGGCCACGCTGGCGAAGAAGGTATACTTGTTGCGGGCCTGGCTCTCGCCTGCAAAGGCTTCCCACAGGTTTTTCTCGGTCTTGGTACCCTTGAGTTCCATATTCATGCTCTCCCTTTGTTTGTGCGGTGTATCATTTCGCCGCCGGTGACCGCCGGGGCGTTCCTTCTGCACTGATTATACCAGAGTTCCGAATTGAAATCAAGAATAATTCCTATTTATTTTGAGAACATTTCTCAGTTATGCTGTTTCAGGGCGCAGACCGCAATGCTCAAAGCGCTCCATGCCGCCTGATACATCAGGACAGCGGCCACCGACAGGGTGCCGATGCTGCCCGCGTAGGTCAGCAGAACACCGATGACCACCGAGAACCAGACCGAGACCATCTGCACCGTGGTGGCGCTCGTCTCGGCGTTCTGGGCCTTTTCCGCCGCGCGCAGGCCGCCGATCAGGCTGGCAAAGCCCTTATCATGCAGCATACAGCAGCGGGCAGTCTCGTCCGGCTGGGCAGGGGTCAGCGCGCTGCACTGCTCCTGATCCAGCAGAGTGATCATTCCCTCGGGCAGATGGTAAGCCTCGGTGATGTGGCGGGCCGTCAGGCTGGGGTCCTCACAGGTGACCAGCAGGCGGATGTTCTCCCGCTGCAGCACCTCCAGACCGCGGGCGGCGTTGCGGCCGCCCACATAGTGGAGCACGAACATGGCGTGCAGGCTTCCGGAAACAGCCAGATACAGGATCTGCAGCGCGCCGTTCTGGGAGTGCTCATCCTCGTACTCCTGCTCAGGCAGGGGCACGCCCTCCCGCTCCATGTACAGCCGGTTGCCGATGAGCACCCGGTTGTTATCGCACCAGGCGGCAAAGCCAAGGCCGTGGTGGACCTCCAAGTCCTTCACAGGGTACAGGATCTCGGTGCGGTCCTCGATGATCTGGCGGAACAGCCCCCGCAGGGTCTCGCAGCTGTGGTTGAGGATGCTGGCCGCATAGAGGATGGCGCGGTCGATGCGGCCGCCCTTGAAGATGCGGATGTCCTCCAGATTCACGCTGTCGGCGGTAAAGAGCTCGTCGGCATCCACCTGCACAGTGTCCACACCGCCCAGCTCCTCAATGGCAGCCCAGCCGGGCACCACGGCACCGGCGGCGGCTGCGGTCTTTTGCAGGCGCAGAGAAGCGATGCCCGCAACAAGGGTGGAGGACAGCGGTGCACCCATGCAGAGCATGGAGGTCAGGGCTGCGGCCATGCCGTTGGGCCCGCCGCCAAACAGCAGGAACACCAGCCCGCTGAGCACGGCGGCACCCAGCAGGATCAGGGCTGTCTTGCGGGCGCGGCGCTCACTGGCGCGCTCCCCGAAGCTCTGCTCCACCAGCGCCTCGTCCCACTGGACAGGGCGGCTGAGCAGCACCCAGGGATCTTTCTGATCCAGGCTCCGGGCCAGCACCCGGATCAGATCCTTATCCCGGACGCGGAATGCGCCCTGCAGCCCCTCAGGGGATCGGGCGGCAAGGTCATAGCCGTTTCTGACGGCAGTCAGCAGGACACGGCTGCCCAGCAGGGCCAGGAACAGGCCCAGTGCGGCCACGCCGGAAAGCAGCGTCCAGCTGGAGTTCTGATAGCTCTGGGCGTTGAGCAGGGCGACCGCAGCCTGCACCAGCGCACCGCAGGCAGCCAGCGCCGGCATGGTGTCTGCACTGGGGCGGCCCTTGAGGCCCTGCAGGCCATCCCGCAGGACAGGCCAGCCCACAGCCAGCGCACCGGCCAGGAAGAGCAGGTTGGCGGCATAGAACGCCGCCGGGGCGATCACGGGGTCAAGGGAGGCCACAGGGGCCAGCAGCCCCTCGGCAACAAGGCCAAAGTGGAGCAGTACCACGGCAAGGATGCCCTCCAGCACACACCGCAGCGTCAGCTCCGCGCCCATCCGGCGGAGCTTCTCCCCCACCTGCTCGGGCGTTTCCGGCTCGGCTTCCTCTTCAGGCTTCTCCTCAGCCTCCGGCGCGGCAGGGGCCGCTTTCTCAGCAGGCTGGGCCGGGGTCTCCTCTGCCAGGGCGGCAGGCCGGGCGGGTGCATCGTCCTCTTCCAGCCCCATCAGCGGCAGGCTCATGCTGTCGTCCTTGCTGGGGGCCTCGGTGCGGGTAGGGGCCTGCGGCTCGTTCTCGTCCGCGCCCTTGCCAAAGAACTGGAAAGCCGTTTCCGGTTCCGGCTCAACCTCTGGCACGGCTTCCGGGGCAGACTTCGCCTGCTTCACCGACTGATCCTCGGCAAACACCATGGGGATGGCCGGGCCCTCAGGCGCTGCGGGAGCTTCCGGCTCCACGGCCAGCACCTCTTCGGGGGCATCCTGCACCTCCTCCACCGGGGCGGGCTTGGGGGTGCCATAGAGCATGGCCTTGAGTTCGGCCATCTCTGCATCCTCCTGCGGGGTCAGGGGTTCCCGGCGGCGGGGCGGCTCCGGCTTTTTCTCGGGCTGGGGTGCGGGCCGGGGTTCCGGCTTCGGCGCTGCGGGGGCTTCCGGCGCGGTGGGCAGAGCCACAGGCTCTGCTTCCTCCAGCTCTCCGGGCTCCAATGCCAGCTCCAGGCCGGCCTCGGCTTCTTCCTCATGGCCCAGCACGATCTCACCCGTGGGCGGCAGCTCATTCTGCACGGTCGGGGCGGCGGCTGGCTCCTCTTTGTCCTTTTCGCGGTGAAAGAGCTTGCCCAGCAGGCTGCCGGTATTCTCCTTTTCCTCATCGCGGCGCTTCATCTCTTCGGGCACCTGTGCCACGCTGGTGCTGAAAAACGTGCGGAACTTCTCGTTCTGCGCATCGATCTCTTCCTGTGTCAGCTCTTTGCGCTTATCATCCTTTGGCATCCTAGTCCCTCCCTGTTCTGGTCACGGCGGTCTGGCCGCTGTTTCTTACTCTGCTGCGCGCTGGCTCTGGATCTCGTACAGGATGATACCAGCTGCCACCGAGACATTGAAGCTGTCCACACCGGTGCCCTGAGCGGCCATATCCAGCCGCACCACACCGTCACAGAGCTTTTTCACCAGCTGGGATACACCACTGCCCTCGCTGCCCAGCACCAGTGCAATGGGGCCGGTCAGGTTGTTCTTGCGCAGGGGCACACCGTCCATATCGGCACAGTAGACGAACACCCCCTGATCCTTCAGGCGGCGGATGGTCTCGCCGATGTTGGCCACGCGGGCCACAGGCAGGCGCTCGGCCGCACCGGCGCTGGACTTGATAACGGTGGGGGTTACGGACGCGCCGCCCCGCTTGGGGATGACGATGCCGTGGGCTCCGCACAGCAGTGCCGAACGCATCACCGCGCCCAGATTATGGGGGTCCTCGATGCCGTCACTCAGCACCAGGAAAGGGGGCTCCCCCTTCTCTCTGGCAGCGTTCAGCAGGTCCTCCACGGTCACATATTCGATCTCGCTGGCAAAGGCAGCCACGCCCTGGTGGCTCTCGGTGCCGGTCATCAGGCGCAGCTTGTTGGGGTGCACCCGCTTGACCGTGGCCCCGGCCTCCTTGGCCATGGCGGTATAGTAAGCTGCCACGGCGGGGGCCATGCCCTCCGCGATCAGCACGGTATCCACGCCGGAACCGCTCTTGAGCAGCTCGGTCACGGGGTTTTTGCCGTAGACCAGGCTCTCATTCTTGGGCTGCTCCTCCGTGCTGCTGCGGCGGGGGCGGCGCGGCATTTTCTGTTCGTCCATTGATGTGTTCTCCTTCCATTCTATGGCAAGGCGGGCCGTTTGAGCCGCGCCATGGTTTCGTTCTGTTTCAGTTTTACTATATTTTGACACTGATACATCTTAAAGTATAGCATACCCCGGCATTCTTCGCAATGTTTGCCGAAGGCAAAAGTTTTCCACATTCAGCAGGCTATACAATCGGTAATTCGGCTCAATTTTTTCCACGTGTTGAAAACACGGTGGAAAATGTTCAAAAATCAAGTTTGTACGCCCACTTTCCGGGTGGAATTCCACAGTTTCCACCGAGTTTTCAACCTCCCGGGTTCGACACGCAAACTTTCCGCCGTACTTTTTGTAAAATTCAAGTCGGAATTATGACAATTTTTTGAAGGGAGATCCAGTGGTTTTTGCCAGAATCTCCAACATCAAAATGCCCAATGTGAATTTGTGTTGAAAACGCCGCGGGAACCGCCTTGATTTTATCCTGTAATTGGGGTATACTACCCTTAGGTTCGTTAAAGGATGCGCAATCTTGTATCCAAAACGGCTTTTTCACCCCAAAATGATTTTGCGGAGGTAATGAATAATGTTGGTAAATGCAACCGAAATGCTGATCAAGGCACGCGATGGCCACTACGGTGTGCCCCAGTTCAACATCAACAATCTGGAGTGGACCAAGGCAGTCCTGACCGCCTGCGAGGAAATGAAGAGCCCCGTTATCCTGGGTGTCTCTGAGGGCGCAGGCAAATACATGACCGGCTTCAAGACCGTTGCCGCCATGGTCAGCTCCATGGTGGAGACCATGGGCATCACCGTTCCCGTTGCCCTGCACCTGGACCACGGCACCTACGAGGGTTGCAAGGCCTGCGTTGAGGCCGGCTTCTCCTCCATCATGTTCGACGGCAGCCACTACTCCATCGAGGAGAACGTGGAAAAGACCAAGGAGCTGGTCGCTCTGGCACACTCCAAGGGCCTGAGCATCGAGGCCGAGGTCGGCTCCATCGGCGGCGTTGAGGACGGCGTTGTGGGCGCTGGCGAGATCGCAGACCCCGCTGAGTGCGCAAAGATCACCGATCTGGGCATCGACTTCCTGGCTGCCGGCATCGGCAACATCCACGGCGTTTACCCCGCCAACTGGAAGGGCCTGGACTTTGAGGCTCTGGACCGCATCCACAAGGCTACCAACAACATTCCTCTGGTCCTGCACGGCGGCACCGGCATCCCCGACGAGATGATCCAGAAGGCCATCAGCCTGGGCGTTTCCAAGATCAACATCAACACCGAGTGCCAGCTGGTCTTTGCTGAGGCCACCCGCAAGTACATCGAGGCTGGCAAGGATCAGCAGGGCAAGGGCTTCGACCCCCGCAAGCTGCTGGCTCCCGGCGCTCAGGCCATCGTTGACAAGTGCAAGGAGAAGATCGAGCTGTTCGGCTGCGCAGGCAAGGCCTGAGCCGAAGCGCATCTCCTGAGCACATCCCCACCTCATAAATGATACTGCCCCGCTGTTCTGTGCATCACAAAACAGCGGGGCATTTTTTTGTAAGCCAGTCCGCAAAAAGGGGGCTGCTGCACCGGTTTTTCCCGTGTGCCGCAGCCCCTCTTCTTTACTGGTTCAATTTTGCAAACGCTTCCCGCACATCGCCGGAGAAGTAGAGCGTGCCCAGCGCGCACACAGGGCCGGTGCCCCCAAGGGCGACCGCCCGGGCCACACCGGCTTCAATGGTGGAAGCAGGCTCGGCCCTGCCGCCCCGGGCGCGGATCTGTTCGGCCAGCGTCTCAGCGGGCATGGCGCGGGGGGTATGGGCCGCTACGGTGACGAACTGCCCGGCCAGCGGCAGGAGCAGTGCCAGCATCTCGTCCACATCCTTATCCGCCATGATGCTGAGCAGGAACACGAACTTCTGCCCCGGAAAGCGGTCCCGCAAGCTCTGCACAGTGGCCCGCATTCCGTGGGCGTTGTGGCTGCCATCCAGCAAAAAGACGGGCGAATGCCGCAGCAGCTCGAATCGGCCCGGCCAGCGCACCTGTTCCAGACCGGCACGGATGGCACTGTCCGGGATGTTCCAGCCCCGGCTGCGCAGCACCCGCAGAGCCGTAATGGCCGTGGCGGCGTTCCGGGGCTGATAGCTGCCGATCAGGGGCAGGCGGATGCCGTTCAGACCGTCAAAATCAAAGGTGACAGCATCCAGATCTCCGTCCTCGATGGTCAGCCTGCTGAGATCTACCACGGTCAGCGGCGCGTGCCGCTCTGCCGCCGTACGGGCGATGACGGCATCGGCCTCGGGCACACCGCCATAGCTCACCACCGGACTGCCCGGTTTGATGATGCCCGCCTTGGCCGACGCGATATCGGCCAGGGTGGGGCCCAGCTCCTTTACATGATCCATGCCCAGCGCCGTGATGACCGCGCACTCCGGCGGGTCGATGACGTTGGTGGAATCCAGCGTGCCGCCCAGGCCCACCTCCAGCACCACGATGTCGCATTTCATCTCAGCGAACCAGAGCATCCCCAACGCCGTGATGATCTCGAACTCGGTGGGGATATCGGTCATGGCATCGGCAGCGGGCTTCACACGCTCCACCAGCCGCACCAGCGCCTCGTCCGGGATCTGTTGGCCGTTTACCTGAATGCGCTCGTTGAACCGGTTGATAAAGGGCGAAGTATACAGGCCCACCCGGTAACCCGCCGCCTGCAGGCAGGAGGCCAGCATGGCCGCCGTGCTGCCCTTGCCGTTGGTACCCGCCACATGGATGAATCTCAGCTGCTTGTGCGGATCTCCCAGTGCGGCCAGCAGGGTCCGGGTGCGGGTCAGGCCCGGCTTGTGCCCCGCCCACTGGACGGCGTGGATATAGTTCAGCGCTTCTTCATAGTTCATTGTGCAATGCCTCGGATCGTTTTATTTTCCAGCAGCAGGCGCACCAGCACGGTGTTCACCGCTGCCAGGACCAGCGCGTTGGGAATGCGGGTCACCAGCACGCTCCACGGATAGTTATAGAAGAGGTGGAGTGCCAGCGAGTTGATGACAATGGAGCCCACCGCATGGCCGGCAAACACGCTGATCTGGGTGCGCAGGCCCAGCCGCAGGTTGGGCAGGGCGCGCCAGAGAAGGCCCGCCGTCAGGCCGATGGAGCCTGCCCCCAGCGTGATCAGCGGGTTGATGGCGTAGCCGGAAAGGGTGCCGCCGATCATATCGGCCACTGCACCCACGGCAAAGCCCTCCACCGGCCCGAACAGCACAGCGGCCAGCAGGGTAGGCAGACTGCCCAGGTTGAACCGGACAAAGCCGGTGGAAATGCTCAGCACCCGGGCAAACACGATGCTCATGGCAGTGAGCAGGGCCAGCATGGTGAGCTTGCGGACGGAATTTCTGGAATGGTTCATATCAATTGTCCTCCCCTGTTTCGGGAACCGCGGGGCGGGCAATGCAAAACGCCCTCCCCTGTGACAAACCGCACAAAGGAGGGCGTGATTCAACGGTTCACATCCAGACGAGGCCGCAGACGGCCCCATCTGCACCCAAGTCCATGCAGCAGCGGGATGCAGGCCATGCACCGCGGGTCTTACCTTCGTCCGCAGCACAACTCCCCGTTGATGCGGCACTTAACGCGCATGGCCTTACTCTGTTGATGGTCTTATTATATGCCTTTTTCCGGCCCATTGCAACCACAACTCCCATCATCTTTCCCAATTCGCGGGGCAGATTTTTGGCGGGGGTGCACAATTCCGGGCCTACACAAAAAGCCCTCCGGTGCGTCTCATCCCGGAGGGCTTTGGGGTACAAAAGGGCTGGTTATTTACTGCACATCGGTCAGCTCAGCCAGCTTGTGGAAGATCTCGGTGTTGTCATACACGCCGCGGAACTTGTCTGCACCCTGGCCACGGGCGTAGAGGTTCACCATGGCACCGGTGTGGGCGTAGGTGGTGTGGTCCACACCGGACTTGTGGTTGATGGTGTGGCAGATGGCCATGCTGAAGGGGATGTAGGTGCCATACAGCTCGTAATCCTGCTGGCTCATCTTGCTCTGGCTGGAAGAGCCGACCTTGAGGGTGCGCTCGTAAGCGGTGCGCAGGTTCTCCACCTCGTAGTCGGTCAGCAGCAGCTTGCCTGCGCTGGCGGCATCGGGGTCGGTGGGCAGGGTCAGGCCGAAGTTTGCCTTCACGTCCTGCATAGCGGTCTCAAAGGGAGTCTGATTCTTCACGTAGTTGTTCACATAGGTGGAATCAAACTTTGCGTAGGACATCTTCTGGTGGGCCAGGTTGGTCAGGAAGGTATCGTAGTTGGTGGTCTTGTAGCCAATGCCCAGGCCGCCGGTCTCGTGGTCAGCAGTCACCAGGATCAGGGTATCATCGGGATGCTGGGCGTAGAACTCCACAGCGGCCTGCACCGCGTTGTGCATCTCGATCACATCATGGATGGAGGCAGCGGCATCGTTGGCGTGGCAGGCCCAGTCGATCTTGCCGGACTCCACCATCATAAAGAAGCCGTTGCTGTTGTCCAGCAGCTCAATGCCCTTGCGGACATAGTCGGTCAGCTGCCACTCTCCCGGAGCGGCATCCATGGCGTAGTTCATGGCCTTGCCGTCGGCCAGGTTCTCGGCAATGATCAGGGTCTTGCCTGCCCCGGCCTTCAGGGCAGCAGCACCGGCCTGGGTGGTGACAACGTTGTAACCAGCCTGTGCAGCCACCTCGTGGTTGTTGGGGCCGGTGCCATCGCCGTTCACCTTCTGGAACTCGCCGCCTGCGAAATACTCAAAGCCGGAGTTTGCCAGCTCCACGCCGATCTGATAGTAGTTCTTGCGGGTCTTCTGGTGTGCATAGAAGGCAGCAGGGGTGGCGTGGTCAATATTCACCGTGGAAACAATGCCAACCTTGTAGCCCTTCTGCTTGTGGAGCTTCTCCGCAATGGTCTCATAGGGCACATCACGGGTCCAGGGGCACATATTGATGACACCGCTCTCGGTCTTTTTGCCGGAAGCGATGGAGGTGGCGGTGGAAGCGGAGTCCGGGCAAAAGGAGGTGCTGTCATAGGTGGTCACGCTGCCCACCTCCTGGAACTGGGTAAAGCTCAGCTCTGCCTCGGTGATGGCACCGTTGTTGGTGACAGTGCCCTGATAGAACCGGGCAGACTGGATCTGGGCAGTGCCCATGCCATCGCCGATGAACAGGAAGATGTACTTGGGCTTCTTCTGGAACAGGCCAAAGCAGTTCTCCTCGTCAGCTGCGGTGGAAGCGGCCGGAGCAGCAGCGTTTGCAGCCACGGGGGCAGCAGTCATCAGACCGGCGGCAGATGCCACAGCACCCACTTTCAGGAAGTTGCGGCGGGACATTTTATGTTCTTTCATACGATAATTCCTCTCTTATCCTGAGCCCTCCCGGGCCCTGTTGCAATGTATCCTGGGAACGGTTCTATTGTACCCGTTTGAAGAAAGAGGGGAAACCATGGTAAGGCAAATCTTAGGTAAACCTTGGGCAATGAAAAACAGGCATTGGTAAAAAACAGGTGGTCTTTGTAAAATCGGATTGTTCCTGCCCGCGGGCCCTTCCACTCCGTCAGGATTCACCCCGGATCGGTTGCATCCGGTGGGCAAATCGTGTATACTGTAACCCGATTTTTATTTGCGGAGGGAGGGGTGCACATGTCCGTTTTGTGTCTGGGCGAAGTCTGGCTGGAACTGAACGCCGCCACGGCTCCGGAGCTGACGGAGACGTTCCGGGCGCAGACCGGCGGCTGGGGCGCAGGCTTCTGCCGCCAGTACGCCGCATTGGGCGGGCAGGCGGCTCTGCTGGCCCAGCTGGGAGCCGACCCCTTTGGCCGTAAGCTGGCGGCCCGGCTTGCCGGGGATGGTGTGGATTGTGCCCTGCTCTGCTTCACGGATGCCTTCCCCACGCCGGTGGTGTTCACCGGAGCAGACACCGCTCTGCCCTACCGTGCCCACACCGCCGGGCTGGCCCTTGGGCCGGAACAGCTGGAGGCCGCCCCGTTCCGGGGCTCCTCTGCCTTCTGCTTTTCCTCCGCCGGGCTGGTGGACAGCCCCCTGCGGCTGGCCCACCTCAAAGCCCTTGCCGCCGCCCGGGATGCCGGGGCGCTCTGCTGCTATCTTCCCCGGCTGGCGCAGGCCGCGCCCTACTGGCCGCAGCGGGAGGCCCTGCGCCAGACCGCCCTGCAGTTTCTTGACCGGGCAGACGTTCTCTTTTTAGAGGAGAGCGACCTGCTCCTCCTCTTCGGCTCCCGAGAGCTGCGCACAGCCCTGTTTGCTCTGTTCACCGGCCATGTGCAGCTGATCTTTTTCTACAAAAAGGACAGGATTCTCTCCTTTACACGCAGTGTTATGGCTTCTGCCGCAAAAAAAGACCAGAGCCCCGCTCTGGTCTTGTATCGGATGGAGAAAATGATGCTCCCTGTCTCCTCTCTGCCCAGATTAAAGGAATCTGAGCTGAATGCGCTGATCGGATAGCCCCCTGCCGCTGAGATGGCGGCGGGAACCAAACAAAAACAGCCAGCGCCGTGGAAAGGAGGAGAAAGCGGCGCTGGCTGTGTATGAGAACTCCCAAACATTTGCGGCTGTCAGGAGATGGTTGGTAGTCTGTCCGCTGCCTTGGCTATTGCCTCGCATCAGCAGGGGACAGTGTTTTTTTAAAGGGGCCGCGCCGCCCGGTTTCTGCCGGAGATGCGCGGTTTTCATTGCCTGCATGGCATCTTGGGAGGATGTTTTTCTGTTCCTCCCTGACTGCACCCTTATTGTACAGGATAAAAATGGAGTTTCTTTGTGAGGAATTTGAACAAATTGAAAATAAACGGAGCCGCTGCACATCATTTTGTACAGCGGCTCCGTTTTTTACGCTTTTTCTTTAATTTTCAGCCAGATTACCGGTGTAGAGCTGGTAATACTTGCCCTTCTTGGCGATCAGCTCGTCGTGGCTGCCGCGCTCGATGATGCGACCCTGCTCCAGAACCACGATACAGTCTGCATTGCGGACGGTAGACAGACGGTGGGCAATGACAAAGCTGGTGCGGCCATACATCAGGCCGTCCATGCCCCGCTGGACCAGCGCCTCGGTGCGGGTATCAATGGAGGAGGTCGCCTCGTCCAGGATCAGCACCGGGGGATCGGCAACCGCGGCGCGGGCAATGGCCAGCAGCTGGCGCTGCCCCTGCGACAGGTTTGCACCGTCGTTGGTCAGCATGGTGTTGTAGCCATCGGGCAGACGCTTGACAAAACCATCGGCATTGGCCAGCTTTGCGGCGGCAATGCACTCCTCGTCGGTGGCATCCAGGCGGCCATAGCGGATGTTCTCCATGACCGTGCCGGTGAACAGGTGGGTATCCTGCAGAACGATGCCCAGAGAGCGGCGCAGGTCGTCCTTTTTGATCTTGCGGATGTTGATGCCATCATACCGGATCTTGCCGTCTGCGATATCGTAGAAGCGGTTGATCAGGTTGGTGATGGTCGTTTTGCCGGCACCGGTGGAGCCGACAAAGGCGATCTTCTGGCCCGGGCGGCCATAGAGGTTGATCCCGTGCAGAACAGTCTTTTCCGGCACATAGCCAAAATCGACATCGGTAAAGGTGATGTCGCCCGCCAGCTTGTGGTAGGTGGTGGTGCCGTCGTGGTGGGGATGCTTCCAGGCCCAGATGCCGGTGCGCTCGGTGGTCTCCATCAGCTCGTCATCCTTGCCATACTTGACGTTGACCAGGGTGACATAGCCTTCGTCGGTCTCGCTGGTCTCGTCCATCATCTTGAAGATACGCTCCGCACCGGCCAGTGCCATGATCACGCTGTTGGCCTGCATGGACACCTGGCTGATGGGCATATTGAAGCCCTTGTTCAGGCTCAGGAAGGCCATCACGGTGCCCAGGGTCATGCCGCCGACATTGCCAACGGCCATGGCCGCGCCCGCCAGAGCACAGACTGCATAGCTGATATTGCCCAGCTGTGCGGTAACGGGCATGATGATGTTGGCGTAGTTGTTGGCCTGCTTGGCGCTTTCCTTCAGCTTATCGTTCAGCTGCCGGAAGCCATCCAGAGCCTTCTGCTCGTGGGTGAACACCTTGACGACCTTCTGGCCCTCCATCATCTCTTCGATGTAGCCGTTCACCTTGCCCAGATCCTTCTGCTGGGCCACAAAGTACTTACCGCTCATGGAAGTGATCTTCTTGGAGCAGAACAGCATCAGGGTCACCATCAGCATGGTGACAACGGTGAGCTGCCAGCTCATCAGGCACATGCTGGTGAACACGGACACGATGGTGATGGCGCTGGACACCAGCTGAGGGATGCTCTGGCTGATCATCTGGCGCAGGGTGTCCACATCGTTGGTGTACACCGACATGATATCGCCGTGGGGGTGGGAGTCAAAATACCGGATGGGCAGGCTTTCCATGTGGGTGAAAAGCTGGACGCGCAGGTTGCGCAGGGTGCCCTGGGTCACGTTGACCATGATACGGGCGTTGAGCCATGCAGCCAGCACGCCGATGGCGTAGATGCAGCCAATGCGCACCAGTGCGCCTGCCAGCGGGCCGAAGTCCGGCGTGGCCTGCTTGGTCATGGGGACAATGTAATCATCGATCAGGGTCTTGAGGAAGAGGCTTGCCTGCACGTTTGCCAGTGCGCTGACGATGATGCAGATCAGCACAAGGATGCAGTGGGGCAGATAGTGCTTGAACACCTCATCCATGATCCGCTTGAGCAGCTTGCCCGGGTTCTCGACCTTCGGCTTGGGGCCGCCCATCCTACGGGGGCCGGGGCCCTTTACTTCTTTCACCTGTGCCATTACTGCTCACCTCCCTGCTTATCAAAATCGCCGCCGCCCTGGGTCTGGCTGTTGTAAACTTCCTGATAGATCTTGTTTGTCTTGAGCAGCTCCTCATGGGTGCCCAGGCCGTTGATCTGGCCGTTGTCCAGCACCAGGATGCGGTCCGCATCCTGCACGGAGGAGATGCGCTGTGCAATGATGATCTTAGTGGTGCCGGGGATCTCCTCCCGGAAGGCCTTGCGGATCTTGGCATCGGTGGCGGTATCCACGGCGCTGGTGCTGTCGTCCAGGATCAGCACCTTGGGCTTGCGCAGCAGCGCGCGGGCAATGGTCAGGCGCTGCTTCTGGCCGCCGGACACGTTGGAGCCGCCCTGCTCGATCCAGGTATTGTACTTGTCGGGGAAGCGCTCGATGAACTCATCGGCGCAGGCCAGCCTGGCCACCCGGATGCACTCCTCCTCGCTGGCGTTCTCATCGCCCCAGCGCAGGTTGTCGAGGATGGTGCCGCTGAACAGAACGTTCTTCTGCAGCACCATGGAGACCTCCCGGCGGAGGACATCCAGGCTGTAATCCTTAACGTCCACGCCGCCCACCTTGACAGAGCCGGTCTCGGCATCATACAGGCGGGGGATCAGCTGCACCAGGCTGGATTTTGCACTGCCGGTGCCGCCGATGATGCCCAGCGTCTCGCCCGGCCGGATGCTGAAGGTGACATCGTTCAGGACAGGCTGGCCGGAGCCGTGCTTATACTTAAAGGTAACATGCTCGAACTCGATGCCGCCATCCCTGACCTGCTGCACCGGTGCCTTGGGGGCGGGCAGGTCGGTGGTCTCGTCCAGCACTTCCACGATACGGCGGGCAGAAGCGGCGGACATGGCGATCATCACAAAGGCCATGCTCAGCATCATCAGGGCCATCAGGATGTTCATAATGTAACCGAACAGGGCGTTCAGCTGGCCGGTGGTGATCGCACCGTTCAGGACGTAATGTGCGCCGAACCAGCTCAGGGCGATGTTGCAGCCGTACACAGAGACCAGCATGGCGGGATTGTTGAAGCTCAGGCGGCTCTCGGCGTGGACGAACTGCTTGTACAGGCTCTCGCAGGCCTTGGTGTACTTCTCGTTCTCAAAGTGCTCCCGGACAAAGCTCTTGACCACGCGGATGGCCGAGACATTCTCCTGCACGGAAGCGTTCAGGTTATCGTAGTTCTTGAACACCTTATCAAAGATGCCGAAGGTGGGGACCATAATGCCTGCCAGCACTGCCACCAGGAACACGATCGCCACCAGGAACACCATGGCCAGCGAGCGGCTGATCATGGAGGCCATGATGAGCGCGAAAACCAGATGGACGGGGGCACGCACGCACATGCGCTCGATCATCTGGAACGCATTCTGCAGGTTGGTCACGTCGGTGGTCATACGGGTGACCAGACCGGCCGTGGAGTACTTGTCGATGTTGGAGAACGAGAAATGCTGGATGTTCTCATACATCGCATCGCGCAGGTTGCCTGCAAAGCCGGTGGATGCCGTGGCAGCAAACCTGCCGGCCAGCACGCCCAGCAGCAGGGCAATGGCCGCCACCAGGAAGGTGAGCAGGCCGTACTTGATAACGGCGTTCATATCGCCCTTTTCAATGCCCTGGTCAATGATAAAGGCCATAATGGTGGGCAGCAGCACATCCATGATGGCTTCCAGAGCAGAGAAGATCGGTGTCAGGATCGCGGCGCGCTTGTACTCGCCCAGATGTGACACAAGTTTTTTGATCATCTGTTGTAATCCTCCTGAAGTTTATTTGCAGGGGTCATTCCAGCCCCTTGCGCAGCTTGTTCAATAACCGCAGAAGCTCTGCGTTTTCCTCTTCCGTCAGCAATCCGGCCACAAACTCATCGGTCTGGTGCAGGGAGAGCATCGTCTTTTCGTGGACGCGGCCTCCCTCTTCCGTCAGGATCAGCCGTTTGAGCCGGGCATCCTGCGGCACGCTCTGGCGCTCGATGTAGCCCTTGCGCTCCATTAGCTGCAGGATGTTCGTCACAGTCGAGCGTGTGATGGAGAACTCCCGCTCGATATCGCGCTGGTACACGGGCTCGTTCTTGTGCCAGTAGAGGTAGCTCATGATCCAGTCGTGCATGGGGGTCACGTTGTCCACGTTGTTCTCCCGGTGGAACTGGTTGATCTTGCGGAAGATCAGGTTGTTCACCCGGCGCACCTGTGCCGGGATGACCTGCGGTGGCTCCCATGGGGGGTTGCAGCAGGGTTGCTTGGTGCTTTCATCGTGCATAATGGTTTCCCTTTTGAATTGTTTGTGACAGGATTGTTTTCTTTAGAACTGTTTGATGCCGTACAATATCATAACGCACGATTCGATCATTGTCAATAGGAGACGCAAAATAAAATACAGAAGCGCCCCACCGAACGGCGAGGCGCTTCCACTGGGCGCTGATTTTGCTTCTGCTGGCTCAACATCCCTTGCTTTCTGACCAGAATATGCTTTAATAAAAACAACTACGGGCGCTGCGCCCCCGAATACTGCAAGGAGAATCCCATGGAACAACGGAACACCCGCCTGCGGAACGCGGGCTTCGTCACCTTCTTTTTCAGCGGCATCTGCACCATTTCCAGCGGTGTGGTGGTCAGCCTGCTGCAGGAAGAATACGGCTTTGCCTACGGCATGACCGGCACCCTGCTCAGTCTGCTGAGCATCGGCAACCTGCTGGCGGGCCTGCTGGCCGGTGCGCTGGTGAGAAAAATGGGCATGAAGCCCAGCGTCCTGCTGCTGACCATCGGCTATGCGGTGGGCTACGGCCTGATGGGCCTGACCGGCCTGCCCATTCTGCTGGCGCTGGCCTTCTTCATTGTAGGCATTGCCAAGGGCAGTGTCCTGAACACCTGCACCATCCTTGTCAGCGGCAACTCTGCAGACCGCACCCGGGGCATGAACACCATGCACGCCTGCTACGCCTGCGGTGCCCTGCTCTGCCCCTTTCTGATCTCTGCCGCGGCCAGGGCCAGCACCACGCTGGCCGTGCTGGCGCTGGCGGCGCTGGGTCTGGTGCTCTGGCTGGTATACCTGTTCACCCCCATGGCAGGCCGTACCAAGGCCAAAGAAGCTGTCACCGATTGGAGCTTTTTGCGCTCCTCCCGCTTCTGGCTGCTTACCGGCCTGCTGTTCTGCCAGAACGCCGCCGAGCAGAGCGTTGTGGGCTGGATGGTCACCTACTTCAAGGACAGCGGCATCATTGCAGGCACGCTGGCGGCCTATACCGTCACCGTGATGTGGGGTGCCACCCTGATCGGCCGCCTGCTCATCGCCTTTGTGTTCCCACTCAAACAGCCCCGTAAGGCCATGGTGTTTATGGCGGTTTTCTGCACTGCCTTCTACTTTGCCATGATGCAGACCCACAGCCAGCTGCCTGCCATCCTGCTGCTGTTCGCCTTTGCCTTCTCCATGGCCGGTATGAACCCCACCGCCGTGGCCAGCGCCGGTAAAATGACCACCGTGACCAGCATGGGCATCATGCTGCCGGTGGCATCCAGCGGCGCGATCCTGATGCCCTGGGTCATCGGCAGGGTGGCTGAAAGCGCCGGTCTTGCTGTTGGTATGGCAACCAACATCGTGCCCTGCGTGGGGCTGATCGTCTTTGCAATTCTGGTGTCCAGAATGCGGGAGGAATAAACCTCTCCGTCATTGCATCGCAATACCACCTCTCCTGGCAGGAGAGGCAAGCAGCAGGCGACTGAGCAGTTCATCCCCTCGCCTTTGCGCTGAACTCACACCCACAGTAATCCTGACGGTAAAGCCCGTACTCCTCCGAAAGCTGGAGAGAGCGCAGGTAGCCGTTCTGCTTTTTGAAATCCGAGGGCAGGTGCCTGATGCCGAATTCGGCTTCAAGCTCCTGCCCGATTTGATTGATGCGGGCAGCATCCTTGTGGGGGCTGATGGAAAGCGTGGTGGTGAACCAATCAAAGCCGTGCTCCTTTGCGTACTGTGCCGCCCGGCGCATCCGCAAACGGTAGCAGACGGTGCACCGCCCGCCCCGCTCCGGCTCGTTTTCCAGCCCCTGCACAGCCGTATAGAACTCCTGCGGGTCGTAGTGGTCCTCGATGACCGTGACCCCCAGCGGGTGCGCCTGCGCCACGAACTTTTTCAGCTCCTCGCCCCGGCGGTAGTATTCTTCGGCAGGCCAGGTGTTGGGGTTATAGTAAAGCACCGTGATCTCAAAATACCGGCACAGCTTTTCCAGCACGGCGCTGGAACAGGGCCCGCAGCAGGCATGGAGCAGCAGCTTTGGCCGCTGCGGCCCCAGCGTTTTCAACACTTCGTCCATCTGCTGTGCAAAATTCAACTGTTTTGACATCAGTTTCATCCTTTGTTATACTTGCTTTGATTCAAATAGCTCCCTCCTGCCGCCTCGCCAAAAGAGCCGCAGCTGCCGGAAGGGGCATCCCGGTCATATTATATCACATTTTATCTAATAGGAGAACTGCGATGACAAACGAGAAGATCGCCCGTATCAACGAGCTGGCAAAAAAGAGCAAGACCACCGGCCTGACCGATGCCGAAAAGGCAGAGCAGCAGGCCCTGCGGCAGGAGTATGTTGCGGACGTAAAGGCCAGCCTGCGCGCCCAGCTGAACAACACCTCGATCAAAGAGCCGGATGGCACTGTGCACAAGCTGGGGAAAAAGAACTAAAGCAGCATCACGAAGAGGAGCGCCTGGCGGATAATTGAGAGAAAAGTGTTTCTTCCCTCTTTTTTTGTTCCGCGTTTCGTGCTATACTATAATTGTATTGTTGCGGACATTTCCGCGGGCGGTACAGATTCCCAAGGTGGCGTATCCCGGGCAAGGTGCACGGAAAAGGCTGTCTTTTGAAAAAATGATAAAGAGGTCATTTATTATGCTTACTGCAATTACGGGTATCAACTGGGGCGATGAGGGCAAGGGCCGCATGGTCGATCTGATCAGCCAGGAGTATGACATCGTTGCACGGTATCAGGGCGGCAACAACGCAGGCCACACCGTGAAGAACGAGCGCGGCAAGTTCGTGCTGAACCTGCTGCCCTCCGGCATCCTGCGCCCCAACGTTGTCTGCGTGATGGGCAACGGTATGGTCATCGACCCGCACCATCTGGACGGCGAGATCAACAATCTGCGGGAGCAGGGCATTTCCATCACCCCCGATAACCTGAAGATCTCCGACCGGGCCACCATCACCATGCCCTACCATGTCGATCAGGACGGCCTGGAAGAGGCCCGCCTGGCCAAGACCGGCGCACAGTTTGGCTCCACCAAGCGCGGCATCGCCTACACTTACGGTGACAAGTACATGAAGAAGA
>ERZ1673745.629-NODE-629-length-34614-cov-6.234179_pt1 | contig 34614 bp, 24 predicted proteins | sample MGYA00580206_ERZ1673745 | MGnify/ENA primary metagenome ERZ1673745 (study PRJEB41218, sample SAMN15661753) | gut metagenome | host: Homo sapiens | place: Canada: London | collected 2015-08-20/2019-03-30 | study: EMG produced TPA metagenomics assembly of... | reverse complement strand
TGGCCGGAAGCTTCACCGCCTCTGCCCATCGCTTGATGATCGGGGCGAAAATAACCACCACCGGCGTATTATTCAGGAACGCCGACACGAAAGCTACGGGCGGGAGCATCCTCGCCTGCGCCTTGAAGACGGTGGTCTTCCCCTCGGGAAGCAGTTTCTTGATCAATTGGCCTAAAGCCCCGCTCTGCCGCACTCCCTCACTGACAAGGAAGAGCATGGCTACGGTTATCATCCCTTTATTGCTAAAGCCCTCCAGCATCTCCTTGGGAGTAAGAATGCCTACGCAGAGAAAAAACACGACCACTGTCAGAAGAACCATTCCCGGCCGCATCTTATCCCATACCAAGGCTGCGATCATGCCGATCAGGGCCAGCAACACAAACACTATATCAAAATTCATGTATTTACTTTTAAGAGCGCAAAAATAATAAGAATACTCAAGTGCGCACTCCTTTCGCTAACCTATTTTTAGGATTATATGGGATATAGACCAATAATGATTGATTCTGGGCCAACTTATATTCTTACAAGGTAGTCTTCTAAATTTCGTTCATAACCAAATAAACAAGAATGCATTGTACGGCTTGTAGAGACGGAGCATGCTCCGTCTCCCACCGCTGACAGTAACTTAAAATACACATCCCCCTCACTTCACGATAAACCACGGATTATGCAAATCTTCCTTGTTATAGCGAAGCGGGGTCTTGCCGTCGATATGATATATGTCGCAACCGGCAGACTTGGCGATGGCGTGGCCGGCGGCGGTATCCCACTCCATCGTCGGGGCGAAACGGGGATAGATATCGGCCGAGCCTTCCGCTACCAGACAAATCTTCAGGCTGCTGCCGCTACTGATCAACGTAACGGGCTTTCCCTGCTTGCGGAGATTATCGATGAAAGCGGTGGTCTCCTCCGTTTGGTGAGACCGGGACGCCACTACCACGACTCCTTGATGCGCCAGCGCTATCGGCAAACGTATCGCCCGCTGCTTCATCTCGTCCATCGAGGGCTGGCTACTGCTATCGATTCCCGTAAACTTATAAGCACCCACAGAGGAGGAGGCGAAATACAACTCCTTCCGGACGGGCACATAAATGACGCCCAACACGGGCACACCTTTCTCCACCAAGGCGATATTCACGGTAAACTCCCCGTTTTTCTTGATAAACTCCTTGGTACCGTCCAGCGGGTCCACGATCCACAGCGTCTCCCATTTGGAGCGCTCCTTGAACGGGATCTCCTTTCCTTCCTCGCTTAAGACCGGAAACGGGGTAACGGACAAAGCGTTTGTTATCAATCGATGGGCCGCCTTATCCGCCTTTGTCAACGGCGAGTTGTCTGCTTTTCTCTCTATCCCGAAGTCTGATTCGGGGTCTTTATAAATATCCATGATCGACTTGCCTGCGTCTACCGCGGCATGGATCGCTATGTAAAGATAATTGGCGTAGCTCATCATCACTTCTCGTTTTATTATTTGTTAATAAGCAAATATATGGAAAAAAAACAAATTAACGCCCTGTCGCCTGTAAATATTCCGTACGTTTGATCAAATAAGCCGTATAATCGCCCGTATACTGGTCACGGCTTTGCTGGAGGAGCGATTGGGCGTCCAGAAGATCGCTCAGCGTTACCGTGCCCGCCTTATAATAGTCCGTATTAAGGCGGACATTCTCCTCGGCTGTCGCTATGGATTCCTCCGAGAGCTTGACTTGCTTATAAGACTCCTCCAGCTCGTTCCAAAGCTTCCGCATTTGCACCAACAGAAGCTCATTGGCGTTTTGGCGGGAATACTCGGCCGCCTTCACCTGAAGCTTTTGCTTCCGGATGGCGTGCGATCCGCCCCACCAATCACTGATCGGAACGGCTACCGTAGCGAAAACCATGCCGAACGGACGGTCTTTATCCAGCAAGTTGTGATACATATACCCAGCCCCGATCCCCACGGTTGGCAAGTATTGCCCAACCTTCAGCTTTTGTTGAAGACGGGCGGCCTCCACGTTCTTCTCCAGCAATTTATAAGAGAGTGTCGTAGGGAGCGCCTCCTCATGGCTCACCCGGTAAAGCTCCGGGGAGGGCACCTCGGCGGGCAGCGTGAAATCGATCTCGAAATCATCTTCCCCGATACCGATATATTGAGCCAGCACCATCTTGGAGAGGCGCAAGCCGTTCTCCACCCGCAGGCGGTCGCTCACCACGCCGTTCTTTTTCAACTGGACTTGCAGTAGGTCATTACGAGTCGTCACGCCGGCGCCGACCGCTACCTCCACATCCTTATAAAGACTCCCCACCAAGGATTCCACGATCTCGATCGTCCTTAATTTCTCGTGAAGGGAGATCCATTGCCAGTAATACCGCTCCACCGTCAAGGCTACCTCATCCTCGGATTGGCGCATCTGGTAACGGCTCACCTCGAGCGCCAAGTCGGCCAGCTTATTGCCGTTCACGATCTGTCCGCCGGCGAACACGGGCTGGATAGCGGTCACCCCACCCAGCAAGCCGTCATCCATCATCGACAACTCGAGAAGGCCCGGTATCACGCTCATATCCATCATCCCGTGGTTCGCCTTGAATGCCGTTCCCACGGCGCTGACATTCGGGAAGTATTTCGTAAAGGCCTCCTTTTTTCCTTCCCTCGCCTCTTCTACGTCCAAACGGGCGTTCTTCATCTTCGCGTTATTCTCCAAAGCCATTTCCCGGCATTCTTCCAGCGATAATGTCCGCTGGGCGCTCACGGTCCCCACGCATAAGACGAGGGAACCGACGATGCCATATATCCATCTTTTTATCATCTCTTTTTTCCGCATATATTCATTCCTATATTATATCCTAATCCACATCCGTATCATTCATTTATTCCCGAATATCTTCCAATAGAAAACAGGCAGGATGATGACCGCCAAGATCATCGAGAAGACCGTTCCCGAGCAGATCACCACACCCATCGGCATCCAAAGGGAACTGCCGCTGATGATCATGGGAACCACGCCCACGGCCGTTGTAGCCGAGGTCAGGAAGATCGGAAGCATGCGTCGCCGGCCGGCGTCGAAGGCGGCATCCCTCGGGCTATAATGCTTATGAAGCCGCAGGTCTTGCGCATGCTCGAATATCAAGATAGCGTTTCGCACCACGATACCGATCAAGCTAATAACGCCCAAGACGCACGTCAAGCTGAAATCGATATGGAACGCCCACAAGCCCAGCGCCGCCCCGAACAAGGTGAGCAGCAACGAGGACAGGGCCGCCAACGCCAAGCCGATCTTCTTGAAATTGACCAACAGGAAGAAGAAAACAATGATCACGGCGATCGCCAAGCCCTGCATCAGCGGGTTCATCGTCTCGAAATCCAGCTCCTTGGCTCCACCGTACTCGTACGTCACGCCCTCGGGCAAGGTCGGGATAATACGGCTTTCCATGACTCGCTCGATCCGTTTCTGCATAGCGTTCTGGTTGGTCCCCCGGGTTACCTCGGCGAAGACGCTCAAGGTACGCACGCCGTTGCGACGGACGATCTGCCCCTCATTCCAGCCTCCCTCGATCGTGGAGACTTGCCGGAGCGGGACGCTCACGCCGGGGACGATGGTAGGAAGATACTGGTCGCCGACCTTATCGAACGCGTCACCCTCCCCTTTCTTATCGGATCTCAGCTGGATCGGCAAAGCGTAATCGCCTTCCCAGAGGGAGCCAACCGAGAGACCGTCGTAACGGATCGCCAGATCGGCCGAGGCCATCGCCTTCGTGATCCCGAGGCGGGAGGCTTCCACTGGGTCCAATCGAACCCGTACGTCGGGTAAGGCCTCCTCGTAATTGGTGTGTGCCCAGACCAAGCCGTCCATCTCACGCAACACGGCCATCAAGGAATCCCCAGCCTGCTTCAACCGGGCGATATCGTCTCCCATGAAACGGATCTCTAAAGGAGAGGATACGTTTTGGTAATCCAGTTGCTTAAACTTCACGTAGGCGTCGGGGAAATAATCGGCGTACCGGTCCGTATAATCATCCAACACGCTACGGGTGGCCTCTATCGAGGCGGTGTTGACAATGAACTGGGCGTAATTCTTCCCGGCCAAGTTAGGGGCGTAGGTAGCTTGGAAACGGGGCGAGGAAGTTCCGATAAAGGAGGTGACGGACAGGATGCGCTCATCTTCCGACAACAGCTTATAGAGACTATCGCTCACGGCGGCGGTACGGTCCAGCGAGGTTCCCTGCGGGAGATAGATCTCGACGGCGAACTGATCCCGGTCGGCTATCGGCATCATACGCTGGCTCAGTTGGGTGATCATCAGGATCGCCAAGGCAACCGTCAGGACGCCCAGACCGATCGTGGTTTTCGGGAAACGGAAAGTCCACGTCAGTGCCCTCGTATAGACGGCCTGTACGGTATCCAGCAGATTGAACCTCTTCTTGCCCGTATTCTCCCGCCCGGACTTCAATCCCTTCTTGATCAAGACCCGCTCCAGCAGCGGGATAAAGACCATCGCCACCGCCAGCGACACCATGAGGGAGATGGAAAGCGTCCAAGGGAAGAAGGTCACGAAATCCAACATCTGCCCCGTCATCGTGAAAAGCAACGGGAAAAAGATCACGCAGATACACAGCGTAGCCAACAAGATCGAGCTGAAATAGTTCTTGGCGCTATAGACGGCGGCGTACCAACGGGAATAGCCCTTGTCCAGATATTCCAGATAGGCGTCTATCACGATGATGGAGTTATCCACGATCATGCCCAATACCACGATCAAGGCGGCCAGTGTCACCGTATTCAGCGGGATGCCGCAAGCGTACATGACACCGATCGAGATAAAGACACTGATCGGGATGGAGGTAGCCGCCACCAATGCCGAGCGGAACGGGAACAATACCATCATCACCAAGATCACGACCACGATGGACACAAACAAATCCCGCACGAAGGAACTTACCGAGTCTCCCACCACCTTCGGCTGGTCGGCGATCCGGCGGATCGAGACACTCTCGGGAAGATCCCGCTCGAAAGCGTGCAATACCTCGTCTACCTCCTTTCCGTATCGTACGATATTATGGCCCTCACGCATCTCCATGGAAAGGATGATCGCTTTCTTGCCGTTGTTCGTTATATAGCTATCCGGCTCGGGATATTCCCGCACGATACGGGCCACGTCTTTCAAGCGGATCATATGCCCGTCGGCATCGGCCAGCAGGATCTGCTCGCCTACCTCCCGCTCCGAGGGATAGGTCACGGAAAGGTGGATGGGAATGTCCAAGCCGCCATTCTCCAAGGAGCCGGAGGCGGTGGTAAAGCCTTGGGTGAACAAGGTTGTCATCAGCATACGGGTATCTAGGCCGTAAGCGGCTAGCTTGTCTGGATCCAAGTAGACCGAGATCTGCTCGTTTTGTACCCCGTAACGGCGCAGGTTGGATACGGACTCGATCCGGCGCAGGCGGTCTTCCAGCGTCTCCATGTATCGCTGCAATTCCCGGTAGGTCTTGTCTTCCGATTCCAAGGTGATCAATAAGGCGGAAGTATCGCCGAAATCATCATTCGCGATGACGGCGAGTACGCCCGAGGGCAGTTGCGACTTGAAGTTCTGCAAGCCGAGCTTGATCTTCGACCAGACCTCGTCTTTATTGTTCACGTCGTCGTTCAGCTCCACCATTACGTACACCATTCCATCCCTTGACATGGAGTACGTCTTTTTCTTCTTTACCTCCTTGAAGGTAAACAGGTATCTCTCCAAAGGCTTGGCCAACTGCTCCTCCACCTCTCCGGAAGTCGCCCCGGGGTAAACACCCACTACCACGCCTTGGCGGATGGTGAACTCCGGAAACTCCTGTTTCGGCATGTCCACCAAACCCAAAATACCCAACCCGACCAGCACGGTAATCACCAGCAACGTGATCTGGTAATGACGCATGGTCCATTCGATCACTCCGTTTTTACGTTCTCTCATAACGCACGCACTCTCATGCCCTCACTGATTTTCTGGTAACCGCCTATCACGACGATATCCCCCTCGTTCAACCCTTCCAGAATAAACAAGCCTCGCTCCGTCAAGTCGCCCGTCCGTACGGGCGTAGCTTTCGCCTTTCCGTCTACGACCTTCCAGACGAAACGCCCCCCGTCGTTCGCTATCAGCACGGCGTTGTTCGGCAAGGCGATAGCCGGCACGGATTCCTCTCCCGACAGGCGTACATCGCAAACCATGCCGGGCAACAAAGCGCCAGACGGGTTCTCCAGCCGGATCTTCGCCTCGTAAGTATGGGAGATAGGGTTGGCCACGATACCTTTCTCCGTCACTTTCCCCTCAAAACATTGTCCGCCCAGAGCGGCTACCTTTATCATGGCGGCTTGATCGCCTAGCGTGGCGACCTCGTTCTCCGGGACGGCGATCTTCACGTTTACCGTCTCTATCCTTAACAAGGAGAAAACCGGTTGCCCGGGCTGCACGTTCTCTCCCGCCTCAACCATGCGCTTGCCGATAACGCCGCCGAACGGGGCATACAGGTTCCGGTCCTCAAGGTTTTTCCTCGAGATTCGCTCCATGGAACGGGCCTGTTCCAATTTGCTCTCCACCTCTACCCATTTCATATCCGGCAGGCTCTTATTCTCGTGCAAGGTTCTCATGCGGGCATAGGCGTCCTCCGCTTGTCGCAAGGAAGCTGCCGAGGCGTTATAGGCGTTTTCCAGCGTCGCCTTGTCTAACACCGCTAGTAGTTGGCCCTCACGGACCTTCTGCCCCTCGCCCACCAATACTCGCTCTACATTACCCATCACCTGAAAACTAATCGAGGAAGATACGACCTCCTCTACCGTTCCCACGTAATTCCTTGTATCAGCCGGAACGGTCTTCGCTACCTTCACGATCTCCACCGGGATCTCTTTACTATCCCGTCCCTCTTTTTGACTGCCCGAGCATCCGGACAGCACGAATACGACGGATAATAATCCTCCATAAACAATGCCTTTCATCCTTTTCATATCCTATGATTTATTATACCGCAAAGATGATGAGTTTATCCACTCCAAAGAAGTTCCGTTTTGCAACCAAATTGTCCCATTTGACACATTTCAATTGGATTATTCTATTATTTCACTAATTTTATCGCCCAAACAAGAATAAATTATGAACGTAACAGATCTACCTCAAGCTTGTATCTCTCTTATCGAGAACGTACCCGGCATAGACTTCATCGACGAGGATTTCGCCATATTCGATAACATCGACGATATTCCCTCGCTCGACCATCCGATGCGAATAGACGCCGTCGTATTCGCGCTTTGCACGAAAGGCTTCATGCGTATACGGATCAATATGGAGGAATATGTCGTAGGGGAAAACCATCTCGTATTGTCCCTGCCCGATCAGATCATCCAACACGTGGAACGTAGCGAGGACGTGGCCGGGATCTTCATCGTCATCTCCAAGAATTTCATGGAGGAGATCATTCCTCATATACAGAATACCTTGCCGGCGTTCTTCTACATCAAGGAGCATCCGGTCACTGAGTTGAATGCCGAGGAGATAGGTTGTATCAAGGAATATCATTCTTTTCTCTGGAAGAAAGTGAAAGCGAAAGGGCATCCTTACCGGAAAGAGATTGCCCAGAGCTTATTGTTGGCGGTATTCCACGAGGTTTACGGCATGTTTAAGAATCATATGCCGATCGAGGTGAAGAAGAGCCGGCAAGAGGAGTTGTTCGCGGCGTTCATACAAACGCTCGCCTTACATCATAAGCAGGAACGGTCGGTAGCTTTCTACGCCGGGAAATTATGTGTCACTCCCAAATATTTATCCCTTTTGGTAAAGAACGTCAGCAACCGTACGGCCGGGGAATGGATCGATAATTACGTTGTCTTGGAGGCGAAGGCGTTATTATCCTCCTCCACCCTTTCCATCCAAGAGATATCAGACCGGCTAAACTTCGCCAACCAATCCTTCTTCGGTAAATACTTCAAGCAACACGCCGGGATATCGCCTACGGAGTATCGGAAGAAATGGTAAAATGAGGGCGAGCAGTTCCCACCCCTATTCTAATTATCCTCCGATCAACGCGGTTATCCCACAGGAGGCGAATTGATCGATACACCTTTGCAGGACTGCTTCGGAAGGGGTGGATAGCGGAAGGTGCCCGGGATTGTAGAGGGTTCCTCGCTTATCGTGCTTACCTTTTCCGATGTCGTGGTACGGGAGGAGATTGACGACTTTCCGCTCCCATGGCAAGGAGGCTAGGAAGATGGCGGAACGGGATATATTTTCCTCGTCCGCATTGACTCCCTCGATCAACGGGATACGGATGAGGAAGTCTATGCCGGCCTCGGCGATCATCCGAAGATTGGAGAGGATACGCTCGTTCGGGACACCCGTGAAACGACAATGGCTACCGGAATCCATATGCTTTAAATCCACCAGAAAAAGATCCGTGCGCTCCATTACGCTACGGACGGTATCCGGCGAGGCGAACAAGGTCGTATCCACCGCACGATGGATTCCCAACTCTCCGCAACGATCCAGCAGGGCAACCAAGTCCGACGGATGCGACAACGGCTCTCCCCCGCAGAAGGTAACGCCTCCCTCGGAGCGATCCATAAAGACCGTCTCTTTCTCGATCTCACGCATGACCTCGTCGATAGAATACTCACGGCCGGACATCTCCATCGCCAAGGTGGGACAAACCTCGGCGCATCTACCGCATGTCCGGCACAGAGACCGATCCGTGACGATACCCGCCTCCGTCAAGGTCAACGCCCCGGTGGGGCATACATCCACGCAGGCCCCGCAACCTATGCACTTCTTTCTCGTATACAGCTTCTCCGCCCGGGGCGAGATGCCTTCCGGGTTATGGCACCATACGCAGGCAAGCGGGCATCCTTTCATGAAGATCGTGACACGGATGCCCGGCCCGTCGTTTATGGCGTATCGTTTGATATCGAATAACAGCATGGCTCAGAAAGTCTCTTGCTCCGTCCGTGCGATCACGTCCGCTTGCAAATCGGCGTTCATATCGTTGAAATAGTCGCTATAGCCCGCTACACGGACCAGCAGATCCCGGTAGTCCTCCGGGCACTTCTGGGCGGCGTAAAGCGTTTCCGTATCCACGATATTGAATTGGATATGATGGCCACCCAAGGCGAAGTAACTACGGATCAAGGAGGCCAGCTTCGAGATATCCTCCTCCCGCCGGAGCAGGCTGGGCAGGAAGCGTTGGTTCAGCAGCGTGCCGCCGCTCTTCACCTGATCCAGCTTGCCGAGGGACTTGACAACGGCGGACGGCCCGTGGGTATCGGCTCCGTGCGAGGGCGAGGTACCATCGGAGATCGCACGCCCGGCCAAGCGGCCGTTCGGGGTGGCTCCCATCACCTTGCCGAAGTAGACGTGGCAAGTGGTGGATAACATATTCAAATGGAAACACTCCCCTTTCGTATTCGGCTTGCCCTCGATCGCGTCATATAAATCGTCGAAGACACGGACGGCGATCTGGTCGGCGTACGGATCATCGTTGCCAAAGAAAGGCGTACGGTTCAGGATCATTTGGCGCATTGGCTCATGTCCCTCGAAATTATCCGCCATCGCATCCAACAAGGCTTCCATCGTGAAGGTCTTATCCTCGAAGACGTGTTTCCGCAAAGCGGAAAGGCTATCGGTTATCGTGCCTAATCCGGTACACTGGATATAAGTGGTATTGTAACGAGGCCCGCAATTGTAGTAATCCTTACCCTTCGCGATACAATCATCGATAAACAGGGAGAGGAACGTGGCGGGGGCGTACTTGGCGAACATGCGGTCGATATAGTTGCTGACCCGCACCTTCATGTCCACGAAATAATGGATCTGGCGCATGAACGCCGCGTAAAGCTCCTCATACGTCCGGAAACCACGGGGATCGCCGGTCTCCAGACCGACCTTGCGGCCGCTTACCGGATCTACGCCGTTATGCAGCGTCACCTCCAATATCTTCGGCACGTTCAGGTAACCGGTCAGCACGTACGCCTCCTTCCCGAAAGCGCCCACCTCGATGCAACCGCTGCAACCTCCCTCGCGGGCATCACGCAGCGACTTGCCTTGCCGCATCAACTCCTGCACGTACACATCCGGGTTGAATACCGACGGATAGCCGTGGCCTTGGCGGATCACCTTGCATCCGGCACGGAGGAAACGCTCCGGCGTACGGGCACTGACGTGGATGGCGCTGCCGGGCTGGAGGATATGCAGCTCCTCGATCGTCTCCAACATGATATAGGAGACCTCGCTTACGCCGTCGCTGCCGTCCGCCCGGATGCCGCCGATGTTCAGGTTCGTGAAATCGTTATAGGTCCCGCTCTCCTTCGCCGTGATACCCACTTTCGGCGGGGCGGTATGATTGTTTACCTTGATGAAGAAGCAAGACATCAACTCTTTCGCCTCGTCACGGGTCAAGGTTCCGGCGGCGATCTCTTTCTCGTAAAAAGGCGCCAGATGCTGGTCGAAATGGCCAGGGTTCATGGCATCCCAACCATTCAGCTCCGTGATCGTACCTAGATGGACAAACCAGTACATCTGGATCGCTTCCCAATAGGTACGGGGAGCGTGGGCGGGAACCCAGCGGCATACCTCGGCGATCTTCCTCAGCTCAGCGGCACGACGAGGATCTTTTTCGGTGAGAGACATCTCGTCGGCCAAGTCCGCGTGTCGCTCGGCAAGCAGGATAGCGGCGTCGCAGGAGATAGACATGGCCGTCAGCTCCTCCTGCTTGTCCGTGGCCTCGGGGTCGTTCATGAAATCCAAAGCGCTTAGTTCCCCCTCGATACGGTTCTTCAAGTCCAGCAGGCCATATTGGTAGACCTTGCCGTCCAAAGCGGTATGCCCGGGGGCACGTTGCTCCATGAACTCGGTGAACATACCCACCTCGTACGCCTCTTTCCATTCCTTGGGGACGTGGCTGAAGATGCGCTCCCGCTGGGTACGGCCTTTCCAGTACGGGATCACCTCCCGCTCGTAAGTATCGATATCTTCTTGGGAGATTGTGTAACGTTGCAGCTCCCGGGTATTCAATATATGCAGGTCCTCCACGCTATGGCAGGTAAGTTCCGGGAAGGTAGGCACGGCCTTGGGGCGGGGCCCCCGCTCGCCAACGATCAACTCGTCCTCGCCGATATAGATCGTCTTCTGCTTGCAGATCTCAAGGAAGTTCAAGGCACGCAGGATAGGGATCGGATACTTTCCGTAATTCTCCCGATAAAAACGGGTCTCGATCAAGGCCCGCTCGATCGATAGGGAAGGTTGGGCCTCAAAGGTCTGCCGGCGCAAACGTTTGATACGGTCGTTCATCCCGAAATTGTTCGCTCCTACGGAAGAGACGGTATCATGTACGCATGAATGTGTGTGATGGGTCGTATTCATAAAATTATATGTTTTATCGTAGAGGTAAGATCTATCCGCCCTCATCAAGGTTATTTTTTATTGTTACACAGGACGGGCATCCCCGCCCCCATGAGTTTATATAGGGAGAGTATCTGCTAGAGATAAAACATCAGGCAGTTGAAAAGCATCCGATAGCCTTTGTGTAACATAGCGCTTGTTTCTTTTTGAAGTATGATGGCAAAAATAAGGAAATTATTGATAATATCACAATTCATCAACAGAAAGTAACCGTTTGTCAAAAAAATAACACAGGAACGTAAATAAAGGAATAGCTTTGCTTTGTATTTCCAGATCAAAGGGTTTAAAATTAAAAGAACTTATACCATGCAAAGTACATTCAAGAACCTGCTTTATGTCTTGAGACATTATAAATTAGCGACGGTCACTAATCTTTTAGGACTTAGCTTCGCTTTCCTGTTATTCATGCTGATAAGCATACATGTCGGTCATGAATATAGCTTCGACGCTTCCCTCTTGAACAGGGAAAGGATCTTTCAGTTAGAAAACAAGCGGGATGACGGGATATGGGAGGCTAATTTCGCACGTCCACAACTCGAGCGTTTCATCGCCGCCTCCCCTTATATAGAAGCGGCCGCTATCACAAACAACCTTGTTTACTCCTCCGTACGTTTTGGGATATCAGCCAGTGAAGGGCCCGACGCACGGAGCTATATGGAGCAGGTGGAACGGATCACCCCGGGATATACTAAGGTCTTTGGCTTCGAACTGGTGGCCGGCGATACGGATTGCCTGAAACGTCCGGAAGGGACGCTGATCCCAGAGAGCATGGCCCGGAAACTCTTCGGCGAGGAAAATCCTATCGGGAAGCCGGTTTATCTGTCGGAGTTCGCCGGGGCCGAAGGCTCGATTATATATGGGCTTAGTTTTGAGCCGGCATATATCGTGGGAGGCGTCTTTCGCGATTTCCCGGAAAACACCCGGGTGAAGAATGCCTTGTATATCCCGATCATGGAGAAAGAGATGATGGAAAACTGGCATACCGGCCTTTACTATTGTTATCTGCTGATGTCGACGCCGGAATCCGCCTCTGTCACTACCGAGACCTATATGGCCGATAGCCGGGCTTTCCTGAAAAGTTTCACGATCGAGGATATGCGCCTCCGGCCCTTGTCAGATCTCTATTTCGGCCAGCCGGTCCGAGCGGACGCCGCTCCCATCGGTAATAAGCTACGGACGAATATGTTATTCTTTATCGCCATCCTGATCATAGGTATCGCCTTGGTCAATTATATCAACCTGTCGATAGCCTTGGCGCCGATACGCACCAAGTCGATCACCATCCAGAAAGTGCTGGGAAGCTCGGACGCCACGCTACGGAAGTATCTGGTCTTGGAGTCCTTGGGAATCTCGGTTGTCGCCTTCTTCCTCGCCTTGCTTTTCCTGTTATTTTTGAATAACGTGCAATGGGTCACGAATATGGTGGGGCATCCGTTGAACCTGTATGCCAACTGGAAGATTCCGGCGTACACATTCTTCCTTGTCGCAGGCGGCGGTATACTAGCCGGTTTGTATCCTGCTTTCTATATCACCTCGTTTCCTCCTGTCATGGCGCTGAACAAGTCTTTTACCCTTAGCGACCGGGCCAAGAACACTCGCAAGTTACTTATGGGGTTCCAGTTCGTTATCTCGATCACGCTGATTGTCGGAGCGTTGTTCGTCTCCTTGCAAAACAGATATATAGGGAACGTGGACTTGGGGTTTAACAAAGAAAACGTACTGGAGGTAAGACTAAGCATGGGGGCGGCCTTGAAAAAGGGCGAATTGTTCAAGGCACGTCTCTTGGAAAGCCCCGCTATCCGTGATGTTTCCTTTAGTGAGTTCAAATTTGTCTCGGACGAATCACGTTCTTTCATCGGGTATAATTACAAAGGCCAACATTATTATATGAGCTGGCTGGGAGTATCCGCCAATTTCCCGGAGCTAATGGATGTAAAGATGATCGCCGGAAGGAAGTTCCGGCCGACGGATGAGGCGGCGGATAACACACAGGCCGTTTGCCTCCTTAGCGAGACGGCAGCGAGGGAGATCGTCTCGGGCCTTTCCCCCGAGAAACCGGACGACCTATCGGACTTGGTAGGAACAAGCATCACGGATAATGATATACCGGTACGGATTGTCGGTATCTTTGAGGATGTCCATTATGAATCCCTATATAAAGAGTTACGCCCGATGGGACTTTGGACCTCGGCTAAGAATCATTACCGCCGTTCGGTGCCGGAAAGATACGCTTATGTCAAGATCCCCGGCGGAAATCCCCGGACGGCTATCGAGCATATCCGGAAGGTAACGGATGAATTGATCCCGGGTTATCCGGCCGATATCCATTTCTTTGATACGGCACTGGAGGAGCTTTACAGTAAAAGTGGGCGGCAGGGAGCGCTGATTACCGCCCTTTGCCTGATGGCCGTCTTCTTATCCCTCGTGGGAGTATTCGGACTGGTTATCTTTGAGCTACAGGGACGGGAAAAGGAGATAGCCGTGCGGAAAGTACATGGGTCCACGGTCCGGCAGATCCTTTGGATGCTGAACTCGTCTTTCCTCCGGATCACGCTCGTCTGTTTTATTATCTCGATCCCGCTTGCTTATTACGGGGTGAATATTTGGCTACGAAGCTTCGCTTATAAAACGCCGATCTACGTATGGGTATTTTTAGTGGCTTTGGTAATCATAATGACACTGACCGTATCTACGGTTACTTTCCAGAGTTATCGGGCGGCGATGGCGAACCCGGCGTCTAAATTGGGACATTAAGGTTCATTACGAAAAAAGGACGGGTAGATTGATCCGTCCTTTTTTACTCATATATTATCTTGTCTCAGGTTTGGTTACCGTTTCCAATAACCTTCCATCTCCTCCAGCGTCTTTCCTTTCGTCTCGGGGACAAATTTCCAGATGAACAACGCCGCCAATATACCCATCACGCCATAGATCCAATAGGCCATACCGTGATTGAACGTATCGGTTAAGTATTGATTCTTATCCAGCATCGGGAAAGTCCATGATACCAAGAAGTTGGCAATCCACTGCGCCGCTACGGCGATACTCATCACCGTGGAGCGGATCGAGTTCGGGAAGATCTCGGCCAGCAGCACCCAGCAGACCGGGCCCCACGACATAGCGAATCCCGCCGTATAAACCAGCATGCAGACCAATGATCCCATACCCACCGAACGCGTATAGAAAGTAGTTCCCAAGATCAACATAGATACCGCCATGACGAGCGCCCCGATAATCATCAACGGACGGCGTCCGAACTTATCCACCGTGAAAATAGCCAATACGGTAAACGACAGGTTCACCGCCCCTACCACGATCTGTTGCAAAAGGGCGGCGTCCGTGGCCGCTCCCATCGTCTTGAAGATCTCCGGGGCATAGTAAAGCACCACGTTGATCCCCACGAATTGCTGGAAACCGGAGAGCAACACGCCCACCAAGATGATCAGCACGCCAAACGACCGGATCGGGAACAGCAAGGCGATACAGAAACTAGCCAACAAGGCGATCTCCAACGCATTCGTATTACCTGCCCACGACAACAACCCGTAGCCGGCCAAGAACAGCGCCAGCCAAGTCCCCATAAACCGGAAGTAAGGCTTCATCGACGGAGCTTTCTCCTTGAAACTATTCCGTATATCCTCCAGCTCACGGCCAGCGTCCGCCTGATCCATCAAATGGCTCAAGACGCCCAACGCCTTCTCCGTACGCCCACGCATCACGAGATAACGAGGCGTCTCCGGCACGAACATCAAGAACGAGAGGAACAATACCGCCGGAATAATCTCGGAAGCGAACATCCAACGCCAGCCGATCGTATTCAGCCAAGCGGCATCTCCTTGAAGGGCGATCGTATAATTCACGAAATATACCACCAGCATACCAAAGATAATGGCAAACTGGTTCCATGCCACCAGATTCCCCCGGCGATCGGCCGGAGCCACCTCGGCGATATACATCGGCGATACCATGGAGGCCAGCCCCACGCCGATACCTCCCAGAATACGATAAGCCACGAACGCATACATAAACGTATGATCACCACTTCCGGGCATGCCGATAAACAGCTCCGGCCAAGCCGAGCCGATAGCAGAAAGCAAGAAAAGGATAGCGGCCAGTATCAACGTAGGCTTCCTGCCGTAACGCTGGCTGATCCACCCGGCGAACGAGGCGCCGAGGATACATCCGATCAACGCACTACTCACCACGAACCCCTCCAAGGCGTTGGCTTGATCCAACGGAAGCCCTTGCGGCTCGATGAAGAACTTACGCAAAGACTCCACCGTACCGGAGATCACCGCCGTGTCATACCCAAACAGCAGACCTCCCAAGGTAGCGACCAAGGTAAGAGCGAAAATATAAGTGTTGTTATTTTTCATGGAATAGATTTATTAATTAAAAACTGAGAATTGAGAGCTGAAAACTAGGGCTTACGCACGATAATTTTCAATTCCCAATTCTCGATTTTCAATTATTTAAATATGCAGATTTACAATCATCTCGTATAATTCCTGCTTACCGCTGATCTGTTTCGGCTCGCCGTCACGCAAAGCGATCGTACGAAGATCTTCCAGCGTAAGCTTGCCATCCTCGAATGCCTTGCCCTCACCGGCATCGAAACTAGCGTAACGCTCGGCACGCATCTTGCGGTAATCTGAGTGCTCAAGGATATCGGCGGCGATCATCAAGGCACGGGCGAAAGCATCCATACCACCGATATGAGCGATGAAGATATCCTCCAAGTCCGTAGAATTACGGCGGGTCTTGGCGTCGAAGTTCGTACCTCCAGTAGTCAAGCCACCTCCCTCAAGGATGACCAGCCAAGCCTGTGCCAGCTCATAGATATCCATCGGGAATTGATCCGTATCCCAACCATTCTGGTAATCGCCACGGTTCGCGTCGATACTGCACAACATGCCGGCGTCGGCGGCGGCTTGCAACTCATGCTCGAATGTATGTCCGGCCAAGGTAGCGTGGTTCACCTCGATATTCAAGGCGAAATCCTTGTCCAATCCATAATGGCGAAGGAAGCCGATCACGGTCTCCGAATCCACGTCATATTGATGTTTCGTCGGTTCCATTGGTTTAGGCTCGATCAGGAACGTACCCTTGAAACCGTTCTTACGGCCATAATCACGGGCCATCGTCAACATCATGGCTAAATGATCCTTCTCTCGTTTCATGTTCGTGTTCAATAGGCTCATATAACCCTCACGGCCGCCCCAGAATACATAGTTCTCGCCCCCTAAAGCGATACAAGCGTCGATAGCGTTCTTGATCTGCGTGCCAGCGCATGCCACGGTCGGGAAATAAGGGTTCGTAGCGGCGCCGTTCATATAACGCTTATTGCTGAAGACGTTCGCGGTAGACCATAGAAGCTTCTTTCCGGTAGCGGCTTGATGCTCCTTGGCATGTTCCACCATCGTCTGCAAACGTTTCTCGAACTCACCCAGCGTAGGAGCCTCGTCCACCACGTCCACGTCGTGGAAGCAATAGTAAGGAATATTACATTTGGTCATAAACTCGAAAGCGGCGTCCATCTTGTACTTCGCACGGGTGATAGCGTCCGTGCCGTCGTTCCAAGGGAATGACTTGGTTCCACCACCAAACTGATCGCCTCCCTCGGCACATAAAGTATGCCAATAAGCCATAGCGAAGCGTAAATGATCCTTTAGTGTTTTACCCATAACTACCTTATCCGCGTCATAATAATGAAATGCCAACGGATTTTTTGACTCACGTCCCTCAAACTGAATCTGTCCGATTCCCGGGAAAAATTCTTTCTCTCCTTTAAAGTAACTCATAATAATATGTATTAAAAATGTAAATAATTCAGCCGTTAAATAGATTGTTCCAATCGTTCCTTCCAAATCTCGAACGCCCCGCAATAAGCATTCGCCTTGAAACCGTCCGGCTCGATCACGTTGATCTTCTTCAAGGAAGCGAACGCTTCTTCCGCGTTCTTGTAGATACCGGCACCCATACCGGCACCCTTGGCCGCCCCTACCGCACCGTTCGTATCATACAGTTCGATCACCGTACCCGTCACGCCCGCCAAAGCATCCCGGAAGATCGGGCTTAAGAACAAGTTCGCGTTCCCCGCACGGATTACCTGAATATCGATCCCCATCTCATTCATAATATCCATACCGTATTTAAAGGCGAACACGATACCTTCTTGCGCCGCCCTAGCCATATGCGCCTTGGTATGTATGTTGAAGTTCAATCCATGAACCGAGCAATCGATCTGCTTATTCTGCAACATACGCTCCGCCCCGTTTCCGAACGGCAAGATCGAAAGGCCGTCGCAACCGATGGGAACCGTAGCCGCCAAATCATTCAACTCATTATAGTTGATGCCTTCCGGCGCTATATTCCGTTTGATCCAAGAATTAAGGATACCGACCCCGTTGATGCACAACAAGACACCCAAGCGGGTCTGCTCCATCGTATGATTCACGTGGGCGAACGTATTCACACGGGAAAGCGTATCGTAATTCACCTTGCCGTTCACGCCATACACCACTCCGGAAGTCCCACCGGTAGCCGCTATCTCGCCCGGATTCAACACATTCAATGATAAAGCGTTATTCGGTTGGTCGCCCGCACGATAGGTAACCGGCGTACCTTTCTTCAGTCCCAACTCGGCCGCGACCGAGGCGGTAACCTCGCCCTGCAAACCGAACGTCGGACGGATATCGGCGATCAGATCCTTACTGAATCCATAATAATTCATCAACTCCTCCGATAAGGCATTATTCTTGAAGTCCCAGAAAATCCCCTCCGACAAACCGGAAACCGTAGTCACGATATCCCCCGTCAGACGCATAGCGATGAAATCTCCCGGCAACATGATCTTATGGATACGGTCGTAGATATCCGGCTCGTACTCCTTGATCCAAGCCAGCTTAGAAGCGGTAAAATTACCCGGCGAGTTCAATAGGTGGGAAAGGCATCGCTTCTCGCCTATATTCTTAAACGCACGCTCGCCATAAGGAACGGCACGGCTATCGCACCAGATAATAGATGGACGAAGCACCTCCATCTTCTTGTCCACCACCACCAAGCCATGCATCTGGTACGAGATACCGATCGCCTTGATATCCTCGCCTTTCACCTTCGCCTTGCTCATGGCACCTTTCATAGCGATCTTCACGTACGACCACCAATCCTCCGGATTTTGCTCCGCCCACCCCGGGCGCAACGCCTTGATCGGGGCCTCTTCTTTGGGATAAAAATCCGCACCTATTGTTAACCCGGTCTCCTCATCGACAATAGAGACCTTGATGGAAGAACTTCCAATGTCACATCCTAACAGACACATAATCGTATGGTTTTATATCTTATTAAACTTCGAACGTTGTTGATTATATTTCACCTTATCAAACCGATAATACCGTGCGGCACGATGGGCGACCCCGTCTTGCATATCCTCCGTGGGCACCACGTAATCCAAGGAATTCATCTTCTTATGAAAATTGCGCACGTCCATCTCACGGTTATAGATCACCTCGTACGTGCGCCTAAGCTGGAACGCCGTGAACTTCATCGGCATATAGTCGAAAATGATAGCGGGCTCCTTCTCCACCCAATTACGGATCTCCTGTATGGCAGCCTCGATAATCTCTTTATGATCGAATGGCAAGCGAGGAAGCTCGTCGATAGGGCACCAACGGATCGAGTCGGATTTATCGGCCGGACACGTCTTCCTGCTGTTCTTGCACAAGGCGAGATAAGCGACCGTGATCAACCGTCCGATCTTCACCTTGGATGTCGCCTCCAGCCACATCACGTCCAACCGGTTCGAGGTACGGGCGGGAGAACCAAAACAACGGAATTGTTTCAATTGGACACGCTTCTAGCCGGTCGAATCTTTCAGTATCCGATGGGCGGCGTCATCTAAATCCTCGTTCTCATAGATCAGGCTGCCGGGTATTTTATAGCCGATCAACTCGCCTTCCTCACTTTTTCGCTCCGCCAACAGCACGGTGAGCTTGTCATCATTGATGCCGAGAAGAACGCAGTCTACGGAAACATAGGGGGAAAGCATCTCTCTATTCTCGTTTTGTGTATCCATGATATCAGTAATTAGATTTGCGCAAATATAAGTATTTTTCTAAACAAAGCAATTACAAAAGGTCTTTTTTGCACATCCTAATTGATTATTTTTCTGATATTTCAGTATCGTACATCATACAATATGCTATACAACACATAATGTAAGTAAAACAATTAGTACGAGAACAAATAATGAAGGCGCTTTCACGTACCTCTAACTTTTATTTCCTACATTTGTTATATTTATAAAACATCGGACATGAATCTAAAAAACATATACTTCTCTTGGCTGATTTATTGGGGTAAAATGAAGGGATTGCTGAACGGGATAGCGGAAGCGATCATCCTACTCGCCTCCTTAGCCTCTTTCTTCGTATTGATCTACCAATTCGGCTTTGTACAGACACCCGATTCCGTCCATATCCTAGAGCGCTCCCGCCCATTCATCCTGCTAGCTTTTTTCACGGGCATAACACTCCGGTACGTGGTGAGGTTCCAAGAAATCATACAGGAGAAAATGTTGTATCTCGATATCAGCATCTATTTCCTTTTATTCGCCGTATTATCCAGCAAGATATTTTTCAAGGATGCCATAGCGCACTCTTTGCCTTATTTGTCTTTCCTTACGAAACCTCTCTTCGTATATGTCTTATTATTGCTGCTTAGCACGATTCACTTATCCCGGCAGACGTTCACGCTGATGCAGACACGGATCAAGCCCTCGTTGCTTTTCTTGCTCAGTTTCGTGTTCGTGATATTGGTCGGGGCCGGGTTGCTATCGTTGCCGAACGCCACTACGCACCGGATCCCGTTTATCGACGCTTTGTTTATCTCCACGACCTCGGTATGCGTAACCGGACTAACCACCGTCGACGTAGCCACTAGTTTCACGCATATCGGGCATATTATCATCATGATTTTAATACAGATCGGCGGTATCGGGGTCATGACATTTACCTCTTTCTTCGCCCTCTCCTTCATGGGGAAATCCTCTTTTACGAGCAAGATGATGCTGAAAGATATGTTGAACGAAGATCGGACGGGAGGGTTGTTCCGGGTCATCTTAAACATTCTTTTCGTGACCTTGTTTATCGAGGGGATCGGCGCCTATTTTATTTATATGGACGTACGGGGAAGCCTGCCGGGAGGTACGCAGCAGGAATTATTCTACGCAATGTTTCATGCCGTGTCCGCTTTTTGTAACGCAGGGATCTCTACCTTGAGCGGCAATATGTACGATCCGTTAGTGGCGGATAAGTACAACCTCCATTTCTGGATAGCCATGCTGATTATATTCGGAGGCTTGGGCTTCCCGATCGTCTTCAATTACCTGAAACTCTTGCATCACTTGCTGATGAATGGTATCAAGATATTGATCGGTAAGCAAAAGCATTATATCCATACGCCCCGTATTATTAATGTACATACGTACATTGTTGTTATATCTACCTTGATCCTGTTAATTACCGGAACGGCTTTCTACCTCTTTTTCGAGTATGACAATACCTTGGGCGACCTTCCCCTGCGGGGGAAACTGGCAAATGCGTTCCTAGGCGCCGTCACGCCTAGAACGGCAGGATTCAACGTAGCGGATATGGCTACATTGGCCCCTCCGACCTTAATGCTGACGTTGATTCTTATGGTAATCGGAGCCGCCCCTATGTCCACCGGCGGCGGATTGAAAGTGACCACCGTTTTCGTAGCTTTGGTTACGACCCTGAACGCCGCACGCGAGAAAGATAAAGTGGAAGTGAGAAAACGGGAGATCGCCCCATTCGCCATCCGCCGGGCATTCGCTATCATCATGATGTATTTCATGTGGGTGGCGATCGCTACGTGGGTATTATCCTATACGGAAAAAGGGGCGCCGCTGTTCTCCCTATTGTTCGAGGTTGTTTCCGCCTTGAGTACCGTAGGCTTGAGCATCGATTATACCCCTCACCTCACCCCTATCGGGAAAATCATCATTATCAGCACGATGCTGGTCGGGCGTATCGGGGTATTGGCCTTCCTCGTAAGTTTCTGCAAGGAATACACGAAAAAGGACTATACATATCCACAAGAAAATATATTAATGTAAAAATAAGATAGCATGAAATATTTAGTAATCGGATTAGGGAATTTAGGACGTGCGATAGCGAAAGACTTGACACGTGTCGGCAATGAGGTGATCGGCGTAGACATGGATCTGCATCGTGTCGATATGCTGAAGAACGACATAGCGGGGGCGGTCGCCTTGGACTCTACGGACAAAGAGGCATTGAGCACCCTGCCATTGAGTGAAATGGATGCCATTATCGTAACATTCGGTAAGGATTTCGGGACTTCCGTTCAGACCGTCGCTTTATTGAAAAGTCTGGATGCGGGCAAACTGATCGTGCGGGCGATCTCCTCGATCCATGAGACGGTGATCCGTGCGATCGGGGTAAGCGAGATTATTACCCCGGAAAAGGATTTCTCTACGATGTACACCTCCCAAGCGTCTTTAGGCGGCCTGTTCCGGCATTGGTATAAAGTAACCGACACTGAACATCTCTATAAGATCAAGACACCGGCCACTCTTGTCGGGCAAACCATCAAGAACATCGATTTCGAGGAGAATTTCGGCATCCATCTGGTAGCGATCGAACGTCCTTACGAGAAAAAGAACCTGATCGGGCTCACACAGACAGAATACAAGGTTATCAGCCGTATCACCGAGGAATTGATGATCGAGGCGGATGATCTGCTGATCTTATTCGGGAAGATGGAGCTATTGAATAAAATAGCCAACATCTAAAACAAAACATAGGCAGACGATCACGATATAATCAGCGTCGTCTGCCTACGGCAAATATCAACGAAGCGATCAAGCCCCCGCTATCTCTATCGTATAGGAGGCATCGAAGAGCTCTCCCGGTTCCAAATGCCATACCCAATCCCGGTCTTTATACTCACCCGTATAATCCACCCGGTCGCAACGTCCATACCAAGGTTCGATACAGACAAACGGAGCGTTTCTCGTAGGCGGAGACCATAAACCGACCACCGGAGCCGTAAAGGTGAGCGAAAGGTACGGGCGTTTCTCCACATCCAATAAGTCCACCCGCTTAATCTGGCTGTCCTCCAAGATAAACGTATCGATATCGAACGTATGGATATTCAACGGCAGCAAGCCGTCCGCATCCAAAGGTACCGGACGAACCACATCCCCTACGCACCCTTTCTCCACCAGCGCGCGGTATACGAGATCTTTTTTCACATCGAAAGCGAAATACCCTCGATCCGGTTGATCCACCTCATAATTCGGGTACAGGAAAGCCGGATGAGCGCCGATCTGGAAATGCATCGTCTTATCTCCCGTATTCTTCACACGCCAAAGCACCTCCACCTTATTGCCCTCCAAACGATACCCGATCTCCAGAAGGAAAGGGAACGGATAGGCTCTCAGCGTGTCCGGGGTACTTTCCAGCGCGAAACGCAACTCGTTCTCCGCCTCATCGATCAACGTAAAATCCATATCCCGCGCAAAGCCGTGCTGCGACAGCGGATACACGGTTCCCTCGTTCCGATACTCGGCCTTCCATACGCTCCCGACGATCGGGAACAATACCGGGGAATGACGTTTCCAGAAAGCGGGGTCCGCTTGCCAGAGATACTCCTTTCCCGTAGCGTTCGCTACGATACTACTCAACTCCGCTCCATGTTCGGAGACACGGATCGTTAGTTCTTGATTTGATACTGTCTTCATTCCTTATGATAAGTTTAGTAATTGTTCGGCGGGAAGTCCCTTGCTTTTCAAGAAACCGTTCAAAGTCCCGAATAATAAGGGCTGTCGCCGGAAATCTTCCAGATAAACCCGTTTCAGGCAGTCTACCGGCATCGATATCGGAACGTATGGGATCAAGTTTCCATGCTCATAACGATAGAGCACCTCATCCGTAGCTTGCAGCGAGGCCAACCGCCATTCCTTATCCCCCACCGAGGAAGGCTGCTTCACCTCCAGACAGGCGTTACACAGCATCGAGAAAAAGCGGGAATCAGGCGTAAAGCCCGTGTGCTCCTCATCAAAAAAGAAGGTATCGTATTCCTTTTCCAATTGTGCCGTAAAATGGTTCAAGATAGGCTCCTTCTCATACTTGCAGGACAACAGGGAATAATTCTCGAACAGGCAAAGCTCGCCCAACGACTGATAGTCCAGTTCAAGGACCAGAGAAGGCTCGGCAGACCGGGCCGGCTCACCGGGTTTCTCATACAAAGGGATCACGTACATGCCTATCTCCGGCCCCACCAGCATCCGGCTGTCCTGTCTGAAAAAGGGCATCGCCTTCTTGCTCTTTTCCACAGGTATCCCTTTGCGTTCCTCATACAAGCCGATAGACTCCCTAAGCAAGGAAAGCCCATACTCGATCTCCTCCTGCGGCACGATATGCATCAACCCCTTCGCCGGAAGCGTGAAAAAGGAATCAGGCCCCGAGGTATTCCGAAAGCTTTCGACAAAAGCGTTCAATGATACTCTACAATATAAAACCATACAATCTGTTTTTTGCCTCGCAAGGTAGAAAAATATTATCAGAACCGATATGCCTTCCGACAAGAAATTATCTTATTACGCAAGATCACTGCAACCCGGGTTGCAGTAAAAAGCAGTTCTACTTTGTAAAAGGAGTTGACTCGCATATCAAAATAATCATTATCTTTGTTCGGAATAACAAGCGAATAAAAAAGACCGTACCGTAAATCAAATATAAACCAATATAGTATACAATTATGAAACGTCGTGATTTTTTAAAGACCAGTGTCATCGCTAGTGCGGCTCTATCCTTAAATTTTGAAGGTCTGCAAGCGGCCCTTTCCACGAACACCGTAGCCGTAGAGAAGGCTCCCGATATGGTAGCAGTTATGGGTGGAGAGCCGGAGGTGATGCTAGATAAAGCCTTGGAAGCCCTTGGCGGTATCGGAAACTTCGTGAAGAAAGGACAAAAGATCGTGATCAAGCCGAATATCGGCTGGGACCGCTCTCCTGAATTGGCAGGTAATACGAACCCCAAATTAGTGAAAGCCTTGGTCAAAAAATGCTTGGAGGCCGGCGCCTCTAAAGTGACCGTATTCGACCACACCTGCGATAACTGGCAGAAATGCTACGAGACAAGCGGGATCGCCGAGGCCGTAAAAGAGGCCGGAGGTATCATCATGCCTGCCAACGATGAGAAATATTTTAAGGAAGTATCCATTCCGGGTGGCGTGAACCTGAAAAGCGCCAAGATCCATGAGGCCCTGATCGAGGCGGACGCATGGATCAACGTCCCCGTATTGAAGAACCATGGTGGGGCGAAGATGACTTGCGCCATGAAGAACTATATGGGAATCGTATGGGATCGCCGTTTCTTCCATCAAAATGATTTGCAACAATGCATCGCCGATATTTGCACTTGGCAAAAGAAACCGGTATTGAACATCGTGGACGCTTATCGTATCATGCACCAAAACGGCCCACAAGGAAAGAGCGCTGCCGATGTGGCTACCTTGAAATCCTTGATCGCTTCCCCGAATATCGTCGCTATCGACACCGCTGCCCTTCGCCTGTTCAACCAAGTGAAGAAGCTGGATATGGCCGCCGTAGGTCATATCGGTAAAGGCGAGGCTTTAAAGCTAGGTACGACGAATCTGGATAATGTCACGATCAAACGTATTAAGATATAATCGAGGATGAAGAAGCCTAATTACTTAAAAGGATTGCGGGTCGTACTCGCGATCCTCATTTTCGTACCCATACTTTTATTCTTCGTTGATTTCGCCGATGTATTGCCGGACAACCTGCACACGTTGTTGCATCTCCAGATCATGCCCGCTATTTTAGGGGGGATGGCGGGGTTGGTAGTCTTCCAATTCGTATTGGCTTTATTGTTCGGCCGGATCTATTGCTCGGTTATTTGCCCGGCGGGCGTATTGCAAGATATTATCAACCGGGTTTTCTGTATCGGGAAGAAGAAAAAGAAAGGAGTACGCAGGTTCAGCTATCATAAGCCCATGAATATCTTACGGTACTCAATTCTCGGGCTTACATTCGTATTGGCTGTTTTCGGGATGATCGAATTATGTACGTTGCTAGATCCGTACAGTAACTTCGGCCGTATAGCGAACAACCTGTTCCGTCCGGTCGTCATGTGGGTCAATAACCTGCTGGCCGACGGATTGGCACGGATGGATAACTATACGCTTTATCACGTCACGATTAGCAACGTGACGGTATTCGGCGTGATATCCGCTTTGGTCGCGTTGCTCGTATTCATCCTCATGGTCGTATTCCGGGGAAGGTTGTTCTGCAATACGCTTTGCCCGGTAGGAACGCTGTTGAGCCTGATCTCCCGGTATTCGTTTTTCCGGATCTCCTTTGACAAAGAAGCTTGTACGCATTGTGGTAATTGCGAGCATACTTGTAAGGCGGAGGCGATCGACAGCAAGAACCTCACCGTAGATACCTCCCGTTGCGTAGATTGCTTCAACTGCGTGTCCTCGTGCGCTAAAGGAGGATTGCAATACCGTTTCAAGCCTTCCTTCAAGAAAGAAGCCGAAACAGCTCGCGCACAAACGGACGTGATCCAACAGGCTACCGCTCCGAACAGCCGCCGTACATTTCTCTCGGCAGGGGCTACCGTCGCGGTCTCCCTCCCGATCGTATCCACCATTGCCCAAGGAATGGAAAAAGGGCATGGCAAAGGGCAGCACGGGCAAGGTAAGCACGGCAATAAATGGCCCCCTATCGTACCTCCGGGAGCGATCAGCTTAGAACGTTTCAAGGATGTATGTACCGGATGCCAGATTTGCGTGACTCAATGCCCGAGTCATGTACTACGTCCCACGGGATTGGAGTATGGCTTTGATTATATGTTGAAACCCCGTATCGCTTACATCGACAGTTATTGCAATTACGAATGCACGGTCTGCTCGGAGGTTTGCCCCACGCACGCTATAAAGCCGCTTACCAAGGAAGAGAAAGCGACTACACAAGTGGGCATCGCCACCTTCTTCATCAACCGTTGTATCGTAAAGACGGAGGGGACGGATTGCGGGGCTTGTTCGGAGCACTGCCCTACCCAAGCCGTGCATATGGTTCCTTACGAGGGCACGCTGACCATCCCGCAAGTAAACCCCGATCTTTGCATCGGTTGTGGCGGCTGCGAATCGATCTGTCCCGTACGCCCGATGAGAGCGATCATCATCAAGGCGAACGAAGTACACAAGTTCGTGGAGAAGCCTAAAGAGGAAGAGGTGAAAAAGGTAGAAATAGATGACTTCGGATTCTAAGAGAAAAATGCTACCTTTGTCACAAATTTTTGATACATGACATTTGAATTACAGTATAACGATACGAAATCGAACGCTAGGGCGGGCTTGATTACCACCGATCACGGGGTAATCGAGACGCCTATTTTTATGCCCGTGGGTACGCAAGGTACGGTAAAGGGTGTACATATGACCGAGCTAAAGGAAGATACCAAGGCACAAATCATTTTGGGGAATACGTACCATCTGTATCTTCGTCCCGGTATCCAGATCTTGGAGCAGGCCGGAGGCTTGCATAAGTTTAATACATGGGATCGCCCGATATTGACCGATAGCGGGGGGTTTCAGGTATTCTCTCTTTCCGACAATCGTAAGCTGCATGAAGAGGGAGCCGAGTTCCGCTCGCATCTCGACGGCTCCAAGCATATGTTCACGCCGGAGAAGGTGATGGATATCGAACGCTCTATCGGTGCGGATATCATCATGGCCTTCGATGAGTGTTGCCCGGGAGATGCCGACTACAATTACGCCAAGCAATCACTGGGCCTGACCGAGCGTTGGCTGGATCGTTGTTTCGCCCGCTTCAACAGCACGGAGCCGAAATACGGCTACCGGCAAAGTCTCTTCCCGATCGTACAGGGATGCGTCTATACGGACTTGCGGCAGAGGGCGGCGGAGAACGTGGCCCGAAAAGGCGCCGATGGAAACGCTATCGGGGGACTGGCCGTTGGCGAGCCTACCGATAAGATGTATGAGATGATCGAGGTCGTAAACGATATCTTACCGAAAGATAAACCTCGTTACTTGATGGGCGTAGGTACCCCGATCAATTTACTGGAAGGGATCGAACGAGGCATCGATATGTTCGACTGTATCATGCCAACCCGCAACGGGCGCAACGGCCAACTTTTCACGCGTTTCGGTACTATCAATATGCGTAACAAGAAATGGGAGAACGATTTCTCGCCGGTCGATCCGGACGGACATTCCTACGTGGATACCTTATATAGCAAGGCTTATCTGCACCACTTGATCAAGGCAAAAGAAATGCTTGGCTTACAGATCGCTTCTATCCATAACCTCGCCTTCTACCTATGGTTGGTGAAAGAAGCGAGGGCACATATCATCGCTGGCGATTTTACTACATGGAAAAGTGGTATGGTCCGTCAATTAGCGAACCGGTTATAAAAAACGAGACAGATGAAATTTAAACTAAAACGGATCGATTGGTATATCATCAAGCAGTTTCTGGGCACGTACGTGTTCGCTATCGCCTTGATTATCTCTATCTCCGTCGTTTTCGATATAAACGAGAAGATCGATAAGTTCTTGAATCCGGATGTCCCCTTAAAAGCGATCATCGTGGATTATTACTTGAACTTTATCCCCTATTTCGCCAATTTGTTCAGTCCGTTGTTCACATTTATCGCTGTGATCTTTTTCACGTCGAAGCTAGCGGATCGTTCGGAGATCATAGCGATGCTTGCCAGCGGTATGAGTTTCCGTAGGTTAATGCTTCCTTATGCGGTCTCGGCTACGATTATCGCTATCGTGACGTTTATCCTGAACGCTTACATCATTCCCCCGGCGAATGAGACTCGTATCGATTTCCAGAACAAATATATCCGTAACAAGAAGGTGGATTACGTGAAGAACGCCCAATTGGAGATCGAGCCGGGTGTTATCGCTTATTTCGATAGCTATGACGCTCGCTCGAACATGGGATACCGTTTCTCTCTGGAGCATTTCGAGGATAAAAAATTGATCTCCCGTCTGACCGCCAAGTCGATCAAATACGACTCGCTTTATCAATGGACCGTTATCGATTATATGATCCGTGATTTCGATGGCATGCGGGAACATATTTCCCAAGGCTCCCGTAAGGATACGACCTTGACCATCGTGCCCTCGGACTTCCTGATTTCCGTGAATGATTGCGAGACGATGACAACGCCCGAGCTAAATACGTATATCAACCGGCAGAAAAAAAGAGGTATCGGGAATATACAGACCTTCCAGATCGAGTATCATAAGCGCTTCGCCACGATCATGGCGGCGTTTATCTTGACTTCTATCGGAGCGTCGTTGTCTTCCCGGAAAATAAAGGGAGGTATGGGTATGAATATTGGTATCGGATTGGCGTTGAGTTTTTCTTACATCCTGTTTATGACGGTTACTTCCACCTTCGCTATTAATGGTTATGTGAGTCCTGCCGTAGCGGCCTGGATACCGAATATAGTTTATACATTTATAGCGATATTCTTATATCAGAAAGCACCAAGGTAATTGATTAGCCCCATGTTGGTATAACCCTGCCAAATTTCATCCAGTTGTAGAGACGAGGCACGCCCCGTCTTTACAACCTAGGATTTTCAATTATTTCGTGAAATTAAGTCCAAACTCTAACGTTTTTGCGTTCGGGAGTAATTGCAATACCATATCTACCATTTGCTGATAATTCTCCGGAACCATCGGTTTCAAGATAGGAGCTATCATGGTCAAAACCGGTACAATTAAATCCTTATCCGCATAAAAAGTAGCCTCACTTCCATCCACCTTCATGTTAAGAGGTAGACCATAATAACCTCCTAAATCAACCAAAAGCTTCATGATCTCGTCAATAGAGATACCAGCGGCCTCCAATTTGTCACCAGCAGCCTGTTGTAATAAAGTAGTCAAGACTGTCACATAATTTTTATCCACAACCACCATAAATTTCCCGTCTACCACACAATATTGGATACTTGCCATTTTTGTGATCTCACCGATTCCTTTATCCTCAGAAGCCCCTATAGGTCTCCAAGAAACATCGAAGATTCCATCTTCCGGTAAGTTAACATTTACAGCACTTACTTTGCCCCAAATCAAGTTACCGATAGCAGGTTTTATCATAGGCACGAGATTATCGATAGTAGAATTCCCGGTAACTATATTCGCATAAATAGCTCCCGCACCCGCTTTCAAGCTCCAATTACCTACGATAGAAGAAGTTAATTTACGAGTATAAACAACAGAAGCTACGCCCCCTTTCACCGTACCATTTACTGATACCACGCAATCGCCAACCGTACTCTCGCCGGTAAACGTATAAGTGCCGTCCGCTTCCTTCAACGCGGCATCGATAACGACCGACTTATTTTCGGGGATGATATTGTTCAAGGTTACGGATGCCTTCTCCGCAGAAGAAGCGGCAATCACGACCGATTTACCGTCAACAGGGATTGTCACTTCTCCCATTACCAGATTTACGCTCTTACCCTCGTACGTTTTCGACAGATCTTGCCAGTTACCGGAAGAACTTGAATCGTCATCATCACCACATGCCGTAAAAAAACCCATCGTGCAAATCACGGCAAATACATACAACAAACTCTTTCTCATGACTCTTGTTTTAAATTTAACATAAATAGCTATTAATATTATCACAAATATATCCATTCCAACTTCCACTAACAACAATAATTTAATATCAGATGTTCGATTCCTGTGTTTAGATCAAAATAATATCAATCTCTCACAAACAAAGCCTCCATATTCTCCCAGCATTTACTACTTTTGTCGTATCAAATACTTAAAAACAATCTATCATGAAGAAAGTGTTTATCTCAATGACCTGCGTATTAATCGCTCTATCCGGTTGCACGAATGGAGGAAGCAATAAAGAATCCATGGAAGTCGTACTGAATATCAAACGGAAAGTAAAACCCGAATGTGTCTCCGCCTTAAAGGAATCATTCTTGAAATGCAAGGAAAGCACGTTGCTAGAACCGGGATGTATCGACTATGGCATGTACCAGTCCCTCACCGATAGCACCGAATTCTTTATCGCCGAGACTTGGAAAAACGACGGGGAATTACAAAAGCACGGCGAAACCGCCCATCTTAAACAACATCTGAATGAGATCAAAGATATGGGAGATCCTTCCTATAAAGGTAGTTTCCGGAAGATTTATGTCTGCCCGAGTGTAAACGATTAATCGTTAAGAATTGAAGATTGAAAATAAACGCTTCGTGAAGCTTGATTTTTAATCTTCAATTCCCTATATTTAATTACAAAAGATCTGACGCCAATTCAGATAACTCGCTTCGCTCGCCTTTTATCAAGTTGATATGGGCGAACAAGTCCTGTCCTTTCATCTTGTCGATCATATAGGCCAAGCCATTACTTTGGGCGTCTAGATACGGGGAGTCAATCTGTTGGATATCTCCCGTGAAGACCATCTTCGTTCCCTCTCCCGCACGGGTGATAATCGTCTTGATCTCATGCGGCGTGAGGTTCTGGGCCTCATCGATGATACAATAAGTCTCGGACAAGCTACGCCCCCGGATAAAGGCCAACGCCTCGATCACCAACTGGTTGTTCTTCTGCATATCGTCGATCTTACGGACATCGGGATTACCCGGGGCAAACTGAGTCTTGATCACGTTCAGGTTATCGAATAGAGGTTGCATATAAGGAGCGACCTTTTGCTTCTCGTCACCCGGAAGGAAACCGAGATCCTTATTCGCCAAAGCGACGATCGGACGGGCCAAAAGTATCTGTTTATACGTGCCGGCTTGTTTCAAGGCAGAGGCCAACGCCAACAACGTCTTTCCGGTACCGGCCTTTCCGGTCAACCCCACCAGCTTGATATTCGGATCGTTCAACACCTCGAAAGCGAAACTCTGCTCGGCATTACGGGGCTGGATACCAAAGTTCGTGCCTTTATCCACCTTCTTGATCTTATCCGTAAACGGATTGTAGCGAGCCAATACACTATTACGTACGCTTTTCAAGATAAAGCATTCGTTCGGGTCGAGCTTAGACTTGATATCCAACGAATCTGCGTCCACGCCTTCCGGAGAGCTGTAGATCTTGTCGATCAAATCGGGGTCTATATTCTCATAGGTCTCTTGCGCACGCTCGAAAATATCTACATTCACGACCTTATCCGTGATATAATCCTCAACGGGAATACCCAAAGAACGAGCCTTCATACGAAGGTTCACATCCTTGCTGACCAAGGTTGTCTTGATCTTCGGATTCTTCTCGGCGATCGTCAACGCACAAGACAAGATACGGTGATCTGGAGTTTTATCCGGAAAAGAATGCGCTATTTTCTCCTGGTACTTATCACCGGTCACGATATAGAGTGTACCTTTTCCCGGTCCTAGTGAGGCGCCTTTCAAGAACAGGTCATTACTGGTCAATAAGTCTAGCTCCCGAACAAACTCACGGGCATTATAATTGATCTGCTCACTCCCCTTCTTGAACTTGTCCAACTCTTCTAATACCACGATGGGTAGATAGATATCATTTTCCTGAAAGTTCTCGATGCACTTATAGTCATGTAATATGACATTCGTGTCCAACACAAAATTCTTCTTTGCTCCCATGGCCTTTCGATTTAATGATTATTGCTTCTAATATAAGAACAATTCTGACACGTTGATAGTTCAGGCCTGCTAAAATTAGTTACACACACCAATAATTTCGTCATATTGACCAATTCAAAGAAAATATGTATCTTTACGAGGATTAAAAAACACAGGAGGATAACATCATGTTCACAAATTTCAATTTCCAGCAAATACTTAGCGCCTTTATCGTATTATTCGCTGTTATCGATATAATCGGAGCTATTCCCATCATCATAGACCTAAAGGATAAAGGCAAGGATGTCAATGCGTTGAAGGCAACCCTAATCTCTTTTCTATTGTTATTAGGGTTCTTCTACGCCGGGGATATATTGCTCAGGCTTTTCCATGTGGACATCGAGTCGTTTGCCGTGGCCGGCGCTTTTGTGATCTTCCTCCTATCTTTAGAGATGATTCTCGACATAGAGATTTTCAAGAATCAAGGGCCAATCAAGGAGGCTACGTTGGTGCCGCTGGTATTCCCGTTGCTAGCCGGAGCGGGATCGTTCACCACTTTATTATCGCTCCGTGCGGAATATGCCAGCGTGAATATTATCGTGGCGTTAATATTGAATATGCTATGGGTATATTTCGTGGTTCGTATGACACGGAAGGTGGAAAGGGTTTTAGGAAAAGGCGGTATTTACTTGATCCGTAAATTCTTCGGTATCATTTTATTGGCGATATCCGTAAAATTATTCATGAGCAATATCACCCTGCTAATGGAACAGATAGAAGCGAGTACGAAAGCAATATAGGATTTCCTTTAAAAGAGCATCCAGTTTCATCCTATTGAAACAAAGAGTTCATTAGGATGAAACTACAAGGCATCTATTATTTTCCGAAACGAGATGTGTCTATCGAATCATGTTCCTTCTCCTTGTAACCACCAAACTTCCAGACAAAAGATAATTTCAGACATCTCTCATCATTCAATTTCCTCATCCGGCTCCATTGATTGCCTTGGTTTATCTTGATGGTACGTGGAATGCTGCTGGCGAAAATATCGTCTCCTTTAAGTGTCAAGCTGGCACGGTCATTCAAGAAAGTCCATTTTAATCCAGCGGATATCTCATACATGGAACCCAAGTCGTATATACCTTGGATAGCACCGGGAGTCACGTATTGGCCGTCTATCGTCATTTTTAAATTCGGTTTATCACATAGGTTAAATGTGTTACTCATATGCGCTAATCCTAGATAAGCCTCACGGTTATATGAGATGCCGTGGAAGTTATCATTCTTTTCTTGCATCCTCCAACCTCGCAGTGTGATGCGGCTATTCCAAAAACGACCCACATTAAAAGGAATGATCACCGCCAATCCCGTTTCCAGACTATAATCCATATTCTCGAAACGAAAAACGGTCTTCAGTTCCGTATCGCTTTGATAAGGAAGTTGGGCGAAATAATCCGGCGTGTATTCACAGAACGCTACCAGCATATACTTTTGGCGGAAGATATAGACCATCTGCCCCTCATACGTGCGATAAGGTTTCAACAAGGGATTTCCCGCCACCTCCGAGTAAGAGTTTAGAGGCGTTACTTGCGGGGAGACTTGCCAATAACCGGGGTAGGTCTTATCGCTACTTATATCGAACTGTAAAATATGGCGGGGAGAAAACGTATAGCTCAGGGATACGGTAGGAAACAACGCCCCCTCATTCCATAGGTTCATATTTTCCCGGCTAGAGGTGTAGTCAGACTTAAAATACTCCCCTTTCAGCCCAACCGTAGCAGAGAAACGCTCTCCGAAGCTTTTCGATACCTCTGCGAAAATATCAGCGATGTATTCCTTTTGTGTATTATCCTCCAACGCTTCCTCGTCCATCTCATAGCCAGCACCTTGCTCATATAAATACTCCGAATAGTTTTTCGACGAGGCGTAACCTCCATGCACGCCGTAATTCAATCCCCACCCGGAAGCGAAACTATGTGTCTTATTTAGGAATACGGACCAGCGGGATACATCCTGTCTCGTATTATTTATCATATCAGTCCGGGAACCATTCGTATTCGTATCATGGTAATCAAGTACCGAGGGCGAATGATAACGAGTAAAATCCGCTCCTGCCGATATCCCGGCATGTCCGTCATACTGTAAACGTATATTATGGATAGCGGAGTGCCCGTCGTCACGGACCAAGCTCGTACTCTCACTTTTATTTTCCGGCTTCGACAGATCCAGATATGAGGTAAAGGCATCACGGTCCGATAAGACTTTATCTCCCTTCAGATAATATGCCAAAGAGAGTTTATCCTCATTCGCGAACGTATAATCCATTCCCAGACGAACCGTTCCTCTATTTACATGGACAAGGGCCCGATTATGTTGGCTTATTTCCGTCATACCACTATTTAATGTATGGCGGGCCAACATATCCTCCCCCATCACATCCCGTCTCTTATTACCATTCAACAGGAAATCTAAGCTAAAGCCCTTATTCGTATAAAGTAAACGCAGAAAGAAAAAGCAAGGTTGATGATAATACAGCAAAAATGCA
>ERZ1673745.602-NODE-602-length-35974-cov-7.509480_pt1 | contig 35974 bp, 29 predicted proteins | sample MGYA00580206_ERZ1673745 | MGnify/ENA primary metagenome ERZ1673745 (study PRJEB41218, sample SAMN15661753) | gut metagenome | host: Homo sapiens | place: Canada: London | collected 2015-08-20/2019-03-30 | study: EMG produced TPA metagenomics assembly of... | reverse complement strand
CGCATCACCAAGGACGACCCGATCCACGACCTGCTGGAGTTCTACATGGGCAAGAACACCTACGAGCGGCAGGGCTTCATCATCGACAACCTGCGCATCGAGGAGGATATCGTCGAGCAGGACCTTGCAATCAGTTAAAGGAATATGGCAGAAGAAAAAGATATCATCGGGCGGGAAGAGCCGCTCAACGAGGACGCATCGACCCCGGAAACGGCCGACGAGGCAGCCGACGAAACCCCGGCCGCCGGGCCTCAGGGCAAGGCGGGCAAATTCGACCGGCTGACGCAGGACGAGGGGGGCGTGCGCAAACTGACGGGCATGTATAAGAACTGGTTCTTGGATTACGCTTCGTACGTGATCCTCGAACGCGCCGTGCCCCATGTCGAAGACGGTCTGAAACCCGTTCAGCGGCGCATCCTCCACGCCATGAAGGTCGTGGACGACGGCCGCTACAACAAGGTGGCCAACATCGTGGGCCAGACCATGCAGTACCACCCGCACGGCGACGCGTCGATCAAGGATGCGCTGGTCCAGCTGGGCCAGAAGGACCTGCTGATCGACTGTCAGGGCAACTGGGGCAACATCCTCACGGGCGACGAAGCCGCCGCGGGCCGTTATATCGAAGCCCGCCTTTCGAAATTCGCCAACGAAGTGGTCTTCAACAAGAAGACCACCGAGTGGATGCTTACCTACGACGGCCGCAAGGAGGAGCCGGTCACGCTGCCGATCAAGTTCCCGCTGCTGCTGGCGCAGGGCTCGGACGGCATCGCCGTAGGTCTGGCGTCGAAAATCCTGCCCCACAACTTCGTGGAGCTTATCAACGCCTGCATCGCCCATCTTCAGGGCCGCGAATTCCAGCTTTACCCCGACTTTCCGACGGGCGGCATGGCCGACGTGAGCCGTTACAACGACGGTCTTCGCGGCGGTGCTGTGAAGGTCCGCGCCAAGATTTCGAAGATCGACAAACGTACGCTGGCCATCACCGAAATTCCCTATACCACGACCACCGAGTCGATCAAGGATTCGATCATCAAGGCCAACGACAAGGGCAAGATCAAGATCAAGAAGGTCGATGACAATACGGCCGACCGGGTCGAGATCGTCATTCAGGTCTCGCCCGACGAGTCGAGCGACAAGACCATCGACGCGCTTTACGCCTTCACGGACTGCGAAGTCTCGATCGCCCCGAACGCCTGCCTGATCTGGGAGGACAAGCCCCATTTTCTGGGCGTGAGCGAAATCCTGCGCCGCTCGGCCGAGCATACCAAATGGCTGCTGGGCCGCGAGCTGGAGATCCGGCTCGGCGAGCTGAACGAAGCGTGGCACGCCGCGTCGCTCGAACGCATCTTCATCGAGAACAAGCTCTACCAGCTCATCGAGGGCAGCAAGAGCCGCGAGGAGGCCTACGCCGCCGTGGACAAGGGGCTGGAGCCGTTCAAGAAACTGCTCCGCCGCGAGGTGACGCTCTCCGACGTGCAGCGGCTTACGGAGCTGAAGTTCATCCGTATTTCGCGTTACGACAGCGACAAGGCCGACAATGAAATCCGTCAGATCGAGGAGGACATCAAGTCCACGCAGTACGATCTGAACCATCTTACCGAATACGCCGTGGCCTATTACGAGCGTATCCGCGACAAGTACGGCAAGGGCCGGGAGCGCAGGACCGAACTGCGCGAATTCGACAATATCGAAGCCACGAAGGTCGCCGTGACCAACGCCAAGCTCTACGTGGACCGCGCCGAAGGCTTCTTCGGCATCGGCAAGTCGATGAAGGACGCCGAGCTGGTCTGCGACTGCTCGGACATCGACGACGTGATCGTCTTCACCAAGGACGGCCGTTACGTCATCACCAAGGTCAGCGACAAGGCCTTCTTCGAGAAGGGCATCTATTATATCGGCGTCTTCAAGCGCAACGACGAGCGCACGATCTACAACGTGCTGTACCGCGACGGCAAGAACGGCCCGATCATGATGAAGCGCTGCGCCATCAAGGCCATCACGCGCGACAAGGAGTACGACATCACCAAGGGCACGCCCAAGAGCGAGATACTCTATATGTCTGTCAATCCGAACGGTGAGGCCGAGGTGCTCAAGATTTACTTCAAGCCCCGTCCGCGTCTCAAGAAGGTGATCGTGGACCTCGACTTCTCGACCCTCGCCATCAAGGGGCGCCAGAGTCAGGGCAATCTCTTCTCGCGCTACGGCATCCACAAGATCGTCCTCAAGGAGCGCGGTACTTCGACGCTCGGCGGCCAGAACGTCTGGTTCGACGAGGATGTCCGCCGCCTGAACGCCGACGGCCGCGGCACGCTGCTGGGCGAGTTCAAGGGCGACGACAAGATCATCGTCTGGACCTCCAAGAACCAGTACTACATCACGGGTTACGATCTCGGCCAGCACTTTCCCGACGAAACCGTGCGCGTGAGCCGTTACGAAGCCGACCGCATCTACAGCATCTGCTATTACGACCGCTCGCAGCAGTACTACTATATGAAGCGTTTCACGGCCGAGATGAGCGACAAGATGCAGTTCTTCCTCGACGAGGAGGGGCAGGCCGATCTGGTCGCCGTGACGGAACGCACGGGCGCCAAGCTCGAAATCACCTACAAGGGCGCGCATGCGTCGCGCCCTGCGGACGAGATCGACGTGGACGAATTCGTGGGCGTCAAGAGCCACCGCGCCAAGGGCAAGCGCCTGACGACCTACGACGTCGCCGCGCTGCGCTTCATCGAACCCGAACTGCCTCCCGAACCCGAACCCGAACCTTCGGACGACGACGGCGACGACGTGCCCGACGATACGCCCTCCGGCGGCGGTGCTTTCGGCGGAGCGCAAGGCGGTTCCGGCAACGGTGCGGACAACGGTGCGGTGGGCGGTTCGAACGGTGATGCGGCTGATCGCGGCGCGATCGACGCCGCAGCACTTTCCGGTGGAGTTGGTTCTGCCGTCTCTTCCGGTGCGAATTCCGCCACGGCCGGCCCGGCCTTTGCGCCGGCCTCTTCCGCTGCGGAAACTCCTTCCGCGCCGGGCGTCCCGGCCGGATCCGCCCCTGCTCGGAACAAGCCTGCGGCGGACGGCGTTCCTGCCGCAAAGGATAATCCTGCCGCGAAAGACGACTCGGCCGTGAAAGACAACCCCGCCGCGAAGGCTTCCGCTCCGAAGAAAACGCCCGCGTCGCCCGCCGGCCTGCCCCGTACGGGCACGACTTCGGGCGGCGTGGAGTTCGAAATCGAACGCGCCAAAGGCGATGCCGACGAGGTGATCGACCCCGAACAGCTGAATCTGTTTTAACCTCCGGCGATGAAACCTCTTTTTCTGATCGGTTACATGGGGTGCGGCAAGAGCACCCTCGGACGCAGGCTCGCACGCCGTCTGGGTGCGGAGTTCGCCGACACCGACGCGCTGATCGAACGGCGCGAGGGGGCTTCCGTGGCCGATGTTTTCCGTTACGAAGGGGAGGAGCGTTTCCGCGAGGTGGAGCGCGAAGTGCTGGAACAGACGCTCGCCGGAACCGCCGCCGTGGTCTCCACGGGCGGAGGTCTTCCCGTCTGGCGCGACAACATGGCCCGCATGAACGCTGCGGGATTTACGGTCTACCTGCGCCGCGAGGCGGAGCAGATTGCCCGGCGGCTGAGCCCTTACGGACGGCAGAAGCGTCCCCGCCTGCGAGGGCTGGACGACGCCGAACTGGTCGAGTTCATGAGCCGTGACATGGCTGCGCGCGAACCGTTTTACGCGCAGGCGCAGCTGATCGTCGATTGCGGCGAGCTGTCCGACGACGAGGTGGTCGAAACGATCCTTCGACACACGATGCAGAACGAATAACCTCCCTCCGCGGCGGTTGCTTTCCCCGAAGCGGACGGAGTGACAAATACACAGAAACGAATGAACGATGCTCCCATAGGTGTTTACGATTCGGGGCTGGGCGGACTGACCGTCTGGCGCGAGGTGCGGCGCATGCTGCCCTCCGAATCGCTCGTCTATCTGGGCGACGGCAAAAACTGCCCCTACGGATCGCGCCCCCGCGAGGAGGTGCGGCGGCTCGCCGACGAGGCCGTCGCCAGCCTCGTCGCGCAGGGATGCAAGATGGTCGTCGTGGCCTGCAATACCGCCACGGCCGCCGCAATCGACTTCCTGCGGGAGAAATACGCCCCCATGCCGATCGTGGGCATGGAGCCGGCCGTGAAACCCGCCTGCCTGAATACCCGCAGCGGGGTGGTCGGGGTGCTGGCCACCGAGCGGAGTCTCGACGGCGAACTTTTCCGCCGCACGGCGGCCAAATACGGCAGCGGCGTCGAACTCATCACCGCCCCCGGCCGCGGTTTCGTCGAATTGGTCGAGAGCGACCGCGAATCGACGCCCGAAGCCGAGCAGGCCGTCCGCGACGCCGTCGCGGTGATGCTGGAACACGGCGCCGACCAGATCGTGCTGGGATGCACGCACTATCCCTTCCTGCTTCCCGTGCTGGAACGCGTCGTCGCGGGCCGCGGCGTCGAAATCGTCGATCCGTCGCCCGCCGTCGCCCGCCGCGTCGTCCAGTTGCTCGACCAGTACGGCTTGCACGCCGCCCCGGACCATGTCCCGTCCTATACGTTCCGCACCTTCGCCGGTGAAAGCTACCGTCTGCGTCTGGAACATAAGGCCGCGGAGTCGCTCTGAGCGGGCGCGGGATTCAATAAAGTTCCCCCTGATACCCCGAATGTCGAAAAAAATGCGTAACTTCGCTTGATAAAATCAAGCGCAACACGAGATGGCATCTAAAAATACGACAAATACAACTGCTTCTAAAAACGGACGTCAGCGCATCGAACGCTCCAACAGCGACAGCGCCCGCTGGATCGCGGGCCTTTTGCTGCTGTTCGTCGGCGTGTTCGCCGCTTCGTCCGTGCTGTTTTCGTTCTTCAGCTGGGCCGCCGACCAGAGCGGCCTGCAACTCTCGCCTGAGGAGCGGCTGACGCTGGGCGTCGAGCCGGAGAACCTCTGCGGCTGGGCGGGCGCGAAGCTGGGACGCCTGCTGGTCGATAATTCGTTCGGCGTCTTCGGCATCCTGATTCCGACGATGATCATTCTCGTCGGCGTGCGGATCATCCGCCAGCGTCCGCTGCTGTTCAACCATTCGATTCTCTCGCTCTTCCTGATCATGATCCTCGGTTCGCTGACGCTGGGCTTCGCCTTCGGCGACAAGTGGAGCCTTTGCAGCTCGACGGGGTGGGGCGGCGCTTTCGGCATCGAGACCGGCGCCCTGCTGCACACGCATATCGGCGTCTTCGGCACGCTTATCCTGCTCGTGGGCTGCTGGATACTGACGGGCGTCTTCATCAACCGCAATTTCATCAACAAGGTCAATCGTGCGGGCAACGTCATGGTGGACAAGAGCGGCCGGATCGTCGAGATCGTCAAGCATAAGGTCGTTCCGGGACACCTCCACGCCGAAGAAGCCGACGGGGCCGTTTCTGCTGCCGCGACGCCGGCCGCGCCGGATGCCGCCGGGGCAGCCGGAACGGAGCGTGCCGCCGAACCCGAAATGCCGCGCGCCGTGCGCGTACCGGAGCCTGAAACGCCGCGCGCCGCACGTACGCCGGACCCCGAAATCGTACGTCCCGCCCGTGAGCCGGAAGCAGCCGCGACGCAGATCGTCCGCGGCGAAGAGGACGATCCCTTCGTCGAAACCTCGTCCGACGGCACCCCCGTCGGCTCGGAACCCGCCCGCGAAGCGGAATCCGCGGTAAAGACCGACGAGGACGGCGAATTTATCGAAGTGGACCTCTCGCGTCCCGAAGGGCGGCTGGTGCTCGGCCCCGGCGGACTCGTCGAGCTGGAGCGTCCCTCGACACCCTCGGCCGCACCCTCCGCCGGAACTCCGGTCCGCAATATGCCCGTTTCCGACGGCCCGTTCACCGAACTTACCGTAGGCGGAGATGCCGGCGCATCTTCCCCGGAGACTTTCGCCGGAGCCGCTCCCGAATCCCTTTCCGGCTCCGAATCCCTTTCCGGCTCCGAATCCCTTTCCGGTTCTGCTTCCCACTCTGCTTCCGCATCCGGAGATGCGCCTGCGCATGGAGCTGGCTCCGCGCCCGAATATGAATCCGCACCCGCCGACGCATCTGTTTCCGCGGGTTCGGCCGGTGCCGAAGGCGTCGTCGTTACGGTCGAAGCCAACGAGGCCCGCATGGTCGACGAACGGGCGATCACGACCGAGAGCTACGATCCGCTGAAGGACCTCGTGAACTACAGCAAGCCGCCCGTGACGCTTCTGGAGGACTACCAGTCCGATTCGGAGGTTAGCGACGAGGAGATTTTCGACAACAAGACCCGCATCGAGGAGACGCTCAAGAATTTCGGCATTCCGATCCAGCGCATCAAGGCCACCGTCGGTCCCACGGTCACGCTCTATGAGATCGTGCAGGCGCAGGGCGTCAAGATTTCGAAGATCCAGAGTCTCGAAAACGACATAGCCCAGAGCCTTAAGGCGCTGGGTATCCGCATCATCGCGCCCATTCCCGGCAAGGGAACCATCGGCATCGAGGTCCCCAACCGCGACAAGCAGGTGGTGTCGATGTACTCCGCCGTGCGTTCGCTGCGTTTTCAGGAGTCGAAGGCCGAGCTTCCGGTAGTGATCGGCCGCACGATCCAGAACGAAAACTACGTCTTCGATCTGGCCAAGATGCCGCACCTGCTGGTCGCGGGTGCCACGGGTCAGGGCAAGTCGGTGGGACTCAATGCGATCATCACCTCGCTGCTCTACCGCAAACACCCCGCGCAGCTGAAGTTCGTGATGATCGACCCCAAGATGGTCGAATTCTCGCTCTACGCCAAGATCGAACGGCATTTCCTCGCCAAGATGGAGTCGGAAGACGATGCGATCGTCACCGATCCCCGTAAGGCGGTCTATGCGCTCAACTCGCTCTGTACGGAGATGGACAACCGTCTGGAACTCTGTAAGAAGGCCGGGGCGCGCAATATCGCCGAATACAACGAGAAGTTCACCTCCCGGCGGCTCAATCCGCATAACGGCCACCGCTACCTGCCTTATATCGTCGTCGTCGTCGATGAGTTCGCCGACCTGATCATGACCGCCCGCGAGGTCGAGGTACCCGTGATGCGTCTGGCGCAGAAGGCCCGCGCCATCGGCATCCACCTGATCATCGCCACGCAGCGCCCCGACGTGAAGGTCATCACGGGCGGTATCAAGGCCAACTTCCCGGCCCGTATCGCCTTCCGCGTGATGCAGATGATCGACTCGCGCACGATCATCGACCAGCCGGGCGCCAACCAGCTGATCGGCCGCGGTGACATGCTCTTCTCGAAGGACGGCGAGCTGACCCGTATCCAGTGTGCGCTGGTCGAGACCAAGGAGGTGGAGCGCGTCGTCGATTACATCTCCCGCCAGCAGGGCTATACCGAAGCCTACCCGCTGCCCGACTATACGCCCGATGCGGACGGCGGCGGCAGCAGTCTGGGCAGCGAGGAGTCCGCTCCGGTGAAATACGACTCGCTCTTCGCCGAGATCGCCCGCGACGCAGTTTCGGGCGGCAATATTTCGACCTCGATGATCCAGCGCAACTACGAAGTCGGCTTCAACCGCGCCGGTCGCATCATGACGCAGCTCGAACGTGCCGGCATCGTCGGCCGCCAGCAGGGGGCCAAGCCGCGCGACATTCTGTTCCACGACCTGCCGTCGCTCGAAGCCAAACTGCAGGACCTCGGTTTATTCTGATGCTTACGCCCATGAAACGACTTTTGTTCGCAATAGTGCTGCTGTCAGCGGCCCGGACGGCCGCCGCCCGCGGGATGCTTTCCGAAACCGCCGCCCTAACCGAAACCGCCGCCGCGTCCGCTGTTTCCTCAGCGTCAGCCGAAACCATTGCATCTGCTGTTGTCTCGTCGTCTGCCGAAGCTGTTGCGTCTGCTGTTTCCTCGGTGTCAGCCGAAACCGCCGCATCCGCTGTTTTCTCAGCGTCAGCCGAAACTTTCATGTCCGCTGTTTCCTCAGTGTCTGCCGAAGCCGCGTCGGGTCTTCGTGCGGTTTTCCCGGAAACCACCGTATCCGCTGTTCCTGCGGCCGCAGGTGATTTCTTCCGGTCCGGCGTTCCGGCTGCTGCTGCATCTCCCGCATCCTCCGCGGCGGTTGCCGCCCTTGAGCCTTCTGCCGACGGACGGGCCGCTGAGATTCTCGAAAAACTGGCTGCGGGATTCCGTGCGCTGGGCGCTTACGGAGTGACGTTCGAGGTCAGCTCGGACGAATACACCACCCGCGGCCGTTATGCCGTCGAGGGTGAAAACTACTATATCGCGGTGGGGGAGGCGGAGGTCTACTGCGACGGCAAAATCCGCTACGAGATCGACAACCGCCGCCGCGAAGTGACCATCGACGACGTGGATACTTCAAGCCGTAATCTGCTCAGCAACCCCGCCCATGCCTTCGACTTCATCGGCACCCAGTATGCCCCCTCGCTGGTGAGCGACGCGGAGGGCCGGGCCGTCGTGCGGCTGACCCCGACTTCGGCGGACGCCTCGCCCGCCGGGGAGATTCTCGTTACGGTCGATACCGCCGCGATGCGCCCCGAATCGCTCCGCTACGATTACGACGGCGAGCAGGTCGGCATCGCCGTTCTCGGCGTTGCCCCGCTCGACACGCCGCTCAAAGCCTTCTCCAAAGGGGACTACAAAGGTTACGAATTTATCGACTTCCGCTGATACGCCTGCGCGGATATACTCCGGCGGATACTTTCCGTGGATACACTTAGTGGATACGAACGGCGTGCGTATGTGACGGCTCATGCCCCGGATTGCGCGCCGGACTGCCGCGTCCCTGCTGCCGCAGGAATTTCCTGCCGCTTATTTCCGGTTGAGATACCAGTACAGCCCGCCCACGAAGAGCCCGCCGCCCACGATGTTGCCGAGCGTGGCCGGAACCAGATTGCCGGCGAACAGCTCCGCCGCCGATACCGGTGCGCCGAGCAGCATGCCCAGCGGGATGAAGAACATGTTGGCGATGCAGTGTTCGTAGCCGATCACCACGAAGCACATGATCGGGAAAAACAGCCCCAGCATACGTCCCGGCACGTCGTTGGCGCTCATTCCGAGCCATACGGCCAGACATACCAGCCAATTGGCGCCCACGCCGCGCAGGAAAACCGTGCTCCACGGCAGCGATACCTTCGCCTGCGCAATATTGCAGGCCGCTTCCCGCCACATTTCCGACGACAGCACGCCGGGCAGAACCACCAGAAAATAGGTGAAGAAGAGCGCCCCTGCTAAATTCCCCATCCACACGAGCGTCCAGTTGCGCGCTACTTTGCCCCAGCCGTACCGGCGGGCGAGCGCCCCCGGCATCAGTACGGCGTTGTTGCCCGTGAACAGCTCGGCTCCGGTGAATACCACCAGTATAAGTCCCAGCGGGAATACCGCGCCCGACAGCAGGCGCTGGAATCCGGGCGCTTCGGCCGCTCCGGGGAACCCGAATCCCGCCATCAGCGAGAACAGGCCGCCTATGGCGATGTATGCGCCGGCCAGAAATGCGAGTATGAGGGTCTTGCCGGCCGTATTTTGCAGTTTGTCCGCCGCGGAGCTTCCGGCCAGCGCGAGGACCTCTTTGGGGGTATTGATTCGGGTCATAAAATTCGGGTCGAAGCCGCAAAGGTAAAAAAATCCTCCCGAAACGGCAAAAAAGCGGAGCGTGCTTCCCGGAAATCGTTTTTTCCGACTTTTCCCCTGCGTCTGAAAACGCATGCGCCCCCACCCGGCCGCGGCCGCCGGCTCTCGCCCGGCTGCAAACAGGCTCGTTTTCTCCCGACACCTCGTCGGGAGATTTTTTTCAGGCCGTCAGATCGGCGGAAAAGGGGCAAAAACGGGGTGCCGGTCCGGAAATCTTGTGCGCCGGCGTCAGATTTATCGCCCTAAAGTTGCTCAGATCGGAAATAAATCGTATTTTTGTTCGTTAAAAGACCGTAATTTCAAGAGACAAGATGCTAACTGAAGAAGAAAAGAATGCCGGTTTGGTAGGACGTATCATTCCTATCAATATCGAAGAGCAGATGAAGTCGGCGTACATCGACTATTCGATGTCGGTCATCGTGTCGCGCGCGCTTCCCGATGTGCGCGACGGCATGAAGCCCGTACACCGCCGCATCCTCTACGATATGAGTGCGGAGCTCAACCTCTACTCCGATAAGCCCACCCGTAAGTCGGCCCGTATCGTCGGCGACGTGCTCGGTAAGTTCCACCCCCACGGCGATACGTCGGTCTACAACGCCATGGTGCGTCTGGCTCAGGACTGGTCGATGCGTTATCCGCTGGTCGACGGTCAGGGTAACTTCGGTTCTATGGACGGCGACTCGCCTGCGGCCATGCGTTACACCGAGGCCCGCATGAAGAAGATCACCGACGAGGTGATGGCCGACATCGACAAGGAGACCGTGGACTGGACGCTCAACTTCGACGATACGATTCCCGAACCCACGGTGCTTCCCACCAAGATTCCGCTGCTGATCGTCAACGGCGCGAGCGGTATCGCCGTCGGCATGGCCACCAACATGGCCCCGCACAACCTGAGCGAGGTCGTAGACGCCTGTTGCGCCTATATCGACAATCCCGAAATCACGGGCGAGGAGATGCTGCAGTATATCAAGGGCCCCGACTTCCCGACGGGAGGTATCATCTACGGCTACGAGGGTGTCCGCGAGGCGATGCTTACGGGCCGCGGCCGCGTTATGATGCGCGCCAAGACCGATATCGAACATACCCCCAGCGGCCGCGAGTGCATCGTCATCACCGAGATTCCCTACATGATCAACAAGGCCGAGATGATCAAGAAGATCGCCGACATGATCAACGAGAAGAAGATCGAGGGCATCTCCTACATCAACGACGAATCGGACCGCAACGGCCTTCGCATCATCATCATTCTCAAACACGACGCCGTCGCCAGCGTCGTGCTGAACACGCTCTTCAAGAATACGCCGCTGCAGACTTCGTTTGCAGTGAACAATATCGCGCTGGTGAACGGCCGTCCCCAGATGCTGCCGATGCGCGATCTGGTCAAGCATTTCGTCGATCACCGCCACGACGTGGTGGTGCGCCGTGCGCGCTTCGACCTGAAGAAGGCCGAGGAACGCCTGCATATCGTGCAGGGTCTGCTGATCGCGCAGGACAACATCGACGAGATCGTGCACATCATCCGTTCGTCGCAGACGCCCGACGCCGCCAAGCAGACGATGATCGAGCGCTTCAACCTGAGCGACATTCAGGCTTCCGCCATTATCGAGATGCGCCTGCGCGCCCTGACCGGACTCGAATACGGCAAGCTGATCGCCGAGCGCGACGAACTTACCAAGCAGATCGCCTACCTCAAGGAGGTGCTCGAAAACGTCGGCATGCAGATGCAGATCATCAAGGACGAGCTGCTCGAAATCAAGGAGAAATACGGCGACGAACGCCGCTCGGAGATCGTTTACTCTTCCGAGGAGTTCAACCCCGAAGACTTTTACGCCGACGACGACATGGTCATCACCATTTCGCACATGGGCTATATCAAGCGTACGCCGCTTGCCGAGTACCGCACGCAGAACCGCGGCGGCGTCGGCGCCAAGGGCAGCGCCACGCGCGACGAAGACTTCATCGAACATATCTACGTGGCCTCAATGCACAATACGATGCTCTTCTTCACGGAGAAGGGCCGCTGCTTCTGGCTCAAGGTGTACGAGATTCCGGAAGGCGCCCGCTCTTCGAAGGGCCGTGCCATCCAGAACGTCATCCAGATCGAACCCGACGACAAGGTCCGCGCCTACATCAACGTCAAGCGTCTGAACGACGAGGAGTACGTCAACAACAACTTCATCATCATGTGTACCAAGGACGGTACGATCAAGAAGACCAAGCTCGAAGCCTACTCGCGTCCGCGTCAGAACGGCGTGAACGCCATCGTCATCCGCGAGGGCGACCAGCTGATCGAAGCCAAGCTCACCAGCGGTCAGGCCGAGGTGATGATCGCGGCCCGCGACGGCAAGGCCATCCGCTTCAACGAGAGCACGGTGCGTCCTATCGGACGTGTCGGTGCGGGTGTCCGCGGCATCTCGATCGAGGAGAGCGACGAAGTGGTCGGCATGATATGTGTCGAACCCGATTCGAAGCAGGACGTACTGGTGCTGAGCGAGAACGGTTACGGCAAGCGTACCGATCTGGACGAATACCGCATCACCAACCGCGGCGGCAAGGGTGTGAAGACGATCAATGTAACGGAGAAAACCGGCAAACTTATCTCCATTCAGGCCGTTACGGACGACAACGACCTGATGATTATCAACCGTTCGGGACTTACCATACGTACGGCAGTGTCGCAGATCCGCCTTGCGGGCCGCGCGACGCAGGGCGTGCGTATCATCAACCTGCGCGAGGGCGACGCCATTGCTTCGGTGATGGCCGTACCGGCAGCGGGCGATGAAGACGAAGAAGTACAATCCGCAGAGGTCGCTGCAACCGGGAATGACGCCACTCCCGAAGCGGACCGTCCGGCGGAGGAGTAACGAAGAAATGACTTTAAAACATTAAAATTCAATCTGTTATGAAAAAAGTATTTTTGACGGTCCTTGCGGTGGCTCTCGTAGCAGTTACTGCCGTTCAGGCCCAGAAAGTAAACAAGTCGGCGCTTGTATCCAAGATCGAGAAGAGCGACGCCGACATCGCCGATGCGAAGAAGGGCGCCAAGGCTGCGACGTGGATCAACCGCGGCAAAGCCTTCTACGAAGCGGCTATCGAACCGACGAAGAACCTTTTCGTCAATATGGACGCCGCGATGCTCAAGCTGGCCGTCGGCGAACCCGCCTCGACCGAATCGGTGACGCTCGTCAACGTTCCCTACGAGGCTTGGGTCTATCCTTGGTTCACGGCATATATCAAGGACGGCAAGATCGCGACTTGGAGCCAGACGCAGTGGGTGATTGAAGACGCTCCCGCCAAGGCTATCGAAGCCTACAACAAGGCTTATGAAATGGACCCCAAGACGGCCGATAAGGTCAAGGAGGGTCTCAAGCAGATCAGCGACTTCTGCTCGCAGGTGGGCAACACGGGTATCGACACCGGCAATTACGCCGATGCCGCCGACGCCTATGCACTGGCTTTCGAAGCCCAGTCCAGCCCCGCTCACGGCAATCCCGAACCCGCGCTGCTCTACTATGCGGGTTATCTGCGCACGGTGGACGGCGCTGCGAACCCTGCATCGTACGTCATCGGTGCCGATTACCTGAACAAGGCGCTCGATCTGGGTTATAACGACGAGGAAGGCAATATCTACTACTACCTTTTCCACTGCTACTACGGCCAGAAGGACGCCGACAAGGCCAATGTCCTGAAAGCCAAGGATGCGCTGGTCGCCGGTATCAAGAAGTTCCCGAAGAACGAGCGTATTCTCGACGGTCTGGTGCAGCTCTATACCAATCCTGAGGATTCGGTGGGCGACCCCGCCGACTTGGTGGCGCTGATCGACGCGGCTATCGAGAGCAATCCGGAGAATGTGGATCTTTGGTTCGGCCGCGGCCGTATCTTCTTCGCGCTGAAGCAGTACGACGAAAGCATCGCATCGTTCCAAAAGGTCGTCGAACTGAAACCCGAACTCTTCGAAGGCAACTACTATCTGGGTGTGTTCTACACGATCAAGGCCGACGAGATGAACAAGGTGATGAACGAGAAGCAGTACAGCAGTCAGGCCGCTTACGATGCCGACCTGAAAGCCGCCAATGCGGTCTATATGGAGGCTATTCCGTGGTTCGAGAAGGCCCACGAGCTGAAAGCCGACGACTTCAATACGCTCGACATGCTCAAACAGCTCTGCTTCCGTCTGCGCGACGAACCCGGCATTCAGGAGAAGTATGACACATACTTCCCGCTCTGGAAAGCCGCCAAGGGCGAATAACCGCCGCATAACGGGCGGGACAGCCCTCCGGCAATATAGAACCACCCGACTCGCAGGAGCCGGGTGGTTTTTGTTTGCGCTCTTTTGTCTGGCGCTTTATCCGATGCTATGTCCGGTGCGCACTCCGAATAAGGAATAGCCCTCGAACTCAGTTCGAGGGCTATTCCTTCTCCAGCTCCATCTGTCGCAGTATTCCCCGGCGGTCGAGGATAAAACGCTTCATCAGCCGGAAGTGGGAGGTCTCCTCCAGTTCGGTCGGTTCCAGTCCGCGGTCCGTGATTTCGTATATCTCGGCGCCGGGGTAGGACATGACGATCGGCGAGTGGGTGCTGATGATGAACTGCGACCCCTGCTCGGCCAGCTGCTTCATCCGGCACAGCATGTACATCTGGCGCGAGGGCGACAGTGCGGCTTCCGGCTCGTCGAAATATAAAGTCCGTGTCCGAAGAGCCGGTGTCCGAGCAGCGCCAGAAAACTTTCGCCGTGCGACTGCTGGTGCAGCGACTTGTCGCCGTAATATTTCAGTACGCCGTCGGCGACGTTTTCGATTTCCGTCGCCACGTTGTAGAAACTCTCCGCCCGCAGGAAATAGCCGTCGCGCGGCTGGAGTCCGCGTCCCAGAACGACATGTTCGTAAAGGTCCGAATGGCTGGCGCGCGTTGCGAACCGGAAGTTCTTGGACCCTCCTTCGGGATTGAATCCCGCCTTGACGGCTATGGCTTCGAGCAGCGTCGATTTTCCCATGCCGTTCTCGCCCATGATGAAGGTCACGGGCCTGCGGAATTCCAGCCGCCGGAAGTTGGCCAGCGCCGGAACGGTGTACGGATAGGTCTGCGGCGTTTCGCCCTCCTCTTTCAGGCGGACGTATTTGATGTAGAGCGAATCAGGGGTCAGTTCCATGGCGGTCAGACTGTCGCTTTCACGTAAATCGACCGCAGGCGGTGCGTCATGAAGTATTGGAGCACCCCGCGCAGGAACATGTAGAGCGTGAACGCCAGCCAGAGCGCGTTGTTGCCGATTATCGCGTAACCGACGTAGAAGATGCCGAAATAGGCCGCCGTGGCCCAGAACATCGAGTTGCGCATGACGCGCGTCTCGGTCGCTCCGACCATGATGCCGTCCATGATGAAGGGCATGGCGCTGGCGACCGGAATCAGGATGATCCATACGATATACTCTCCCGCCAGCTCCACGATCGTCGCGGCATTGGGCGCCGTGCTGTCCACGAACAGCCCCACCAGTTCGCGCCACCAGCCGATATAGATGCCGACGAACAGCACCGACACGGCCGTGCCCCACGCGATGCAGCGGCGCAGGCAGTCGCGCAGCGCCCCTTCGTCGCGTGCGCCGATGAATCGGCCCGTCAGGGCTTCGGCGGCGTATGCGAATCCGTCGTTCATGTACGAGAAGAGCGTAAACAACTGCAGCAGCAGCGTATTCACGGCCAGCAGCGCCGGTTCGTCCATGCGGGCCGACGCCCCCGTGAAGAAGGTGTAGACGGCCACGATGCAGAACGTGCGCAGCATGATGTCGCGGTTTACGATGAAGAAGGTCCTGAGCGGTTTCAGGTTCACCACCTCCGCCCAGTCGATTCCGGTCAGTATCCTGCGGTAGCATGCGAAGAGCAGCAGGGCGGAGAGGGCCACGCCCGTCCACTGCGCGATTACCGAGGCGTAGGCGATGCCGACGATCCCCATGTCCAGTCCGAATGCGAACCAGAGGCTGCACAGCACATGGACCACGTTGACCGTGATGGCCGTGAACATCGGTATCAGCGCGTTCTGCATTCCCGTAAACCAGCCGTTGAAGCCGAACAGCAGAATCCCCGCCGGCACGGCCCAGATGCGGGCGTAGAAGTACTCGCGCGTCATGTCGTTGCCGTTGAGTCCCCACAGGGCCAGCTCGCCCAGCGGGTATTGCAGCAGCAACATCAGCAGGCCCATTCCTCCGGCCACGAGCAGCGCCCGGACCAGCATGTTGGTGCATTCGCGGAAGTTGCCCGCGCCGAACGCCTGCGCCGTCAGTCCGCTGGTCCCCATGCGCACGAACGAGCAGTTCCAGTAGATGAAGTTGAAGATCGACACGCCGATGGCCAGCGCGCCGATCGTTGCGGCCGTATCCGAACCCCAGTGCCCGGCGATCGCCGTCGAGACGATGCCCATGAGCGGCACGGTGATGTTCGAGACGATATTGGGGAGCGCAATGCGCAGTATTTCACGGTTCATGTTCATGGAAAGCGACGGGGAAATACCCGGCAAACGGCGCCGGGCGTTGTTTATGGATGCAAAGATAACGCAAAAGCGGCGAATTTGTAACGGCCTGCGGCTTTTATCTCCGAATCGGGCACGCAATATGCTTTTATCCGGAAAATTCGATTAACTTTGCCGCGTAAACATTCAAACTGATTATGAAAGACTTTAAAAACGACTCGACCTCGGTGCTTACGCGTTTCGGACGCGACAAGCGTCAGCGTACCGTGACCGCTACGGCGGAGCGTGTCGAGCGTCGCCCGCGTTTGCAGCGTGATGCTGCCGATTCGGAGCAGCCGTCCGATGACCGCAAGCCCGTCAAGCGGGCGTCGTACAATCCCCACTTTACGGAGGACAACCGTCCTGCATTCGACAAACCGCGCCGCAGTTTCGGCGACGAACGGCAGGGCGACCGCGCCCGTTCGGACGAACGTTACCGCGACGGCGACAAACCGCGCCGCTCGTTCGGCGATAAGCCCCGCGGCGAAAAACCCGCCTACGGCGACAACCGGGGACCCAAGAAATTCGGCGACCGCAAGTTCGGCGACAAACCCTACGGCGAACGTAAATCCGGCGACAAGCCCGCCGGCGACCGTCGGTTCGCAGACAAAAAGTCCGGCGATCGCAAGTTCGGCGACAAACCCTACGGCGAACGTAAATTCGGCGACAAGCCCGCCGGCGACCGTCGGTTCGCGGACAAAAAGTCCGGCGACCGCAGGTTCGGCGACAAACCCTATAAGCCCGGATTCCGGAAGCACGACGACAAGCCGGCTTCCTATCCGAAATTCACGCCCGAAAAGCAGATCGGCGAAATGCGCCTGAACCGCTTTCTGGCCCAGTCGGGACTCTGCTCGCGCCGCGAGGCCGACGATTTCATCACGGCGGGTCTGGTGACCGTCAACGGTCAGATCGTCACCCAGCTGGGCACCAAGGTGCTGCCCACCGACGAGGTGAAATTCAACGACAGCCGCGTGCAGGGCGAAAAGAAGGTCTATCTTGTGCTCAACAAGCCCAAGGGCTATGTGACTTCGCTCGACGATCCGCATGCGGGCAAAACCGTCATGGAGCTGGTGCAGGGCGCCTGCACGGAACGCATCTACCCGGTGGGGCGTCTCGACAAGAACAGTCTCGGACTGCTGCTGTTCACCAACGACGGCGATTTGACCAAGCAGCTCACCCATCCGGCCTTCCGGAAGAAGAAAATCTATCAGGTGTCGCTCGACAAACCCCTGACGCGCGCCGACATGGACCGCATCGCCGAGGGCATTACGCTCGAAGACGGCGAGATTTTCGCCGATGAGATTTCCTATGTCAAGGACAACAAGCAGGAGGTCGGCATCGAGATCCATTCGGGCCGCAACCGCATCGTGCGCCGTATTTTCGAGTTCCTCGGCTATACCGTCACCAAGCTCGACCGCGTCTACTATGCGGGTCTGACGAAAAAGAACCTCAAGCGCGGTGCATGGCGTTTCCTCTCCCGCGAGGAGGTCGAACGGCTCAAGTCCGGCCAGTACGAATAACGAAAAAGGGTGATTCGCAAGAATCACCCTTTTTCATTCAATGCGTGTCCCGGTACCAGCTCGTCTGCTTGTTCTCCTCGACGTATTTGTCCGACGGTTCGCTGAACGACACTCCCGAATAGTAGGCGACGGGGTTCATCCGGCCGTTGTACGCCGAGTAGAATCCCGGTGTGCTGAGCCGTGCGGCTTTGGGAAACGCCTTGTCCAGCTGCGCTTTGAAATCCTCTTTCAGCTTCGCGTCGCCGCAGGCCAGTTCGACCCAGTGGCCCAGATCGTAGAATATGTGCGAAGACATTCCCTCGTAGCTTTGCAGCTCTTCGGCATAAGACTTTTTCGGCGCGGCGTTGATGCGCCGCATGACCTCCTTCATGCCCTCCATTTCCGACATCACGGCCAGCGAAATGCAGCCCGATTGGGTCGTCGCGTCGTTCATGTAGAAGTTCCAGAATGCTTCGCATACCTTTGTCAGATCGCGTCCTTTGCCGCCGTCGGTGAAGAACCACGGCATCGCCCGGTCGTAGGGGAATCCCTGTCCCATGATTTCGCAGGGCGCGGCAATCACGTAGTCCGTGCATTCGCGCAGGTCGTAAAGCGTCTCGATATTGGCCATGAAGCAGGCGTCGAAAAGCAGGTAGTCGGTCCTGTAATTCTGGGCCTTGACCGCCGCTGCGAAGTCCGTAATGTCGATCGACCGTCCCGTGTCGCCGAACGAACGGGTCGTCAGCGCTCCCGGCGCCGGGGTCCATAAATCCTCCAGCTCCTTCGACATCCGGGCCGAGTAGCTGAGCGCTCCCTGATTCGCGGGCACCCACGCCTTGCCGTGACAGCCGACGATGATCCCGTAATGCTGCGCCGGGGCGAGCGCCTCCACGTCGGCCAGCATGCGCTGTACGCATGCGGGATCGGCCGCCGCGAAATCGTCGTAGCTTTTCAGCAGCGCGAATGCGGCCGCCTGCTTTTCGGCGTTGAAATACGCCTCGTACATTTCGGCCTGCGAGTGCGCGTTGGGCTGATAGCAACCAATACGCGGCCGTCGCCCGGAACGTTCGCATCGACGGCTTTCAGGACGCCGTCGATATTCTGCTTGTAGAATTTCAGCAGATCCCGTCCCGGCATGTAGAGCAGCATGGTCTGCGTCGCCGTCGCCGGACTCTGCGACACGGTGACGCTGCACTGCGCGCCTCCTGCGTTCAGAGTCAGCGCGACCGTCCCCAGCTTGATGCGGCTGCGGCTCGGATTACCGTCCGACGCCGTTACCGTTACCGTCGTCTCGCCCCGGCCGCCTGCGGTGGGGGAGATGCCGAATCCGCCGCCCGTGGTGGTCAGCGTCCACGGTCCGGTCGCCGTCACGGTGAACGCCGCTGCCGATCCGGCCGTGCTGCGCAGCACCGCTTCTTCCTGTGAGCTCGTTATTTCCGCCGGCTCCCGCTCCTTTTCGCAGCCGGTGAAAACCGCCAGCGCCAGCAGCAGGCACAATGCGCGCCGGATTATTTGTACGTACGGGGTTTGAGGTTGTTGAACTGCCATGTGCGGTCGCGTTTATAGGTATAACCTTCGGGTTTGTTCCAGTATATGCGTCCGAAGTCGTAGTAGAGTCCCTTGCGCTTCTTGCCCTCCACCGTGTAGGGTACGGTCAGCGGGATGAACTCCACCGTTCGGCTGATGATGCGGCTCTTGTCGTACGAAAGCCCTTCGGTGGCCATCACGTCGAGCGCGTGGTCGAACATCAGGATATGGCGCGGCGTTTTCTGCGTCAGCGCGTCTCCCGACTCCCGGATCGCCCGGATGACGCCCTGCATCCGGTTGTAGTACATCTTTTCCTGCAGTTTGTTGCCCAGCGCGCCGTGGGCGTAGGCCATCAGGTTGAGGATCTTGGGGCTGAACGGATCGCGGGCCAGCGCATCCTCGCCCGTGTAGAGCATTGCTTCGAGCGTCTCGACGGCCGGTTTGTCGGGATCGAGTCCCGAAGCCATCAACAGCAGCTTGTCCAGATCGGGATTCGAGTCCAGCGGTTTGTAGCTCTCCTGATAGGCGTAGCCGTAATAGAGGTAGTGGTAATCCTCGTCGGTCAGCGTTTCGTCGCCGGCGTTGTAGCGCATCATCAGCGACGGATAGTAGAACGGCGACTCGGCGTCCATCGTCTTGTTCTGAATATCCTCCTCGTCGGGAACCTTCGCCGCGGCCAGCGCCGGAAGCAGAAGCAGTAACAGCAGTAAGTTTTTCATATCCGTGTTTTAGTCCGTATTTTAGACACTAACGCGGAATCAGCGCAAATCGTATTCCGCAATCAGCCGGCTGAACTTTTCGCGCAGCGCCTGCGAACCCTCGACCAGCGGCAGCCGCATCGTGGGGCCGATTTTGCCCATCATCGAGAGCGCGCATTTCGCACCCACGGGATTCCCCTCCTCGAAGAGCGCGTGCACCGCTTCGTCGAGCGCCCTGTACTCCTCTTCGGCGCGGTCGAAATCGCCCTGCTTGGCATGACCGACGCACTGCATGAAACGTTTGGGAAATACGTTCGCCGCCACCGAAATCACGCCTTCGCCGCCGCGGCGCATCAGGTCGAGCGTCATGCCGTCGTCGCCCGACAGCACCAGAAACCCTTCGGGGCGGTTGTCGAGGATGCGCTGCATCTGCTCGATGTCGCCCGACGCCTCCTTGATGCCGATGACGTTCTTCATGTCGCGCGCCAGCCGCAGCGTGGTCTCGGCGGTCATGTTCACGCCCGACCGGCCCGGTATGTTGTAGAGTATCACGGGCAGGGGCGAATGCTCCGATACGGTGCGGAAATGCTGGTAAAGTCCCTCCTGTGAGGGTTTGTTGTAATAGGGCGTCACGCTCAGGATGGCGTCCGCGCCCCGCAGGTCGAATTCGCGGAGCTGGTCCAGCACCTCCGACGTCGAGTTGCCGCCGCAGCCCATCACCAGCGGCACGCGGCCTGCGATATGGTTGGTGATGAACATGGCGATCACCGCGCGTTCGGGCATGTAGAGCGTCGGGGTTTCGGCCGTGGTGCCGAGCGCCACGATGTAATCCACGCCGCCCTCTATTACGTAGTCTATCATGCGCGCCAATGCCTGATAATCGACGCGTCCGTCCGATGTGAAGGGGGTTATCATCGCGACCCCCACGCCTGTCAGTTTCTCTCTTATCATCGTATTCCGGTTTTGTTCGTAGTTTCTTTTCCTGCGGCTGTCTTCCGCGATCCGGCGCTTACGCCGTTCCCGCCGCCGCGTTTCCTGCTTCCGCCGCCGCATCTTTGTTTGCCGCCCTGCGTTTTAGCCTTCTTTCGGCATTGCGTCTTCTGCCTTCACTGCTGTGTTTTCAACTTCCGCCGCCGCGTTTCCTGCTTCCGCTGTTGTATTTCCTGCTTCTGCCGCCGCGTCTTTGTTTGCCGCCCTGCGTTTTAGCCTTCTTTCGGTATTGCGTCTTCTGCCTTCACTGCCGTGTTTTCAACTTCCGCCGCTGTCGTCTCTTCCGTTCCCGCCTCCGTTTCTTCGTACCGGCGGGGACGGCCTATCCGGTTGCGTCTGCCGGCTAAAACAGCTTCGGCTCGGCCGCATCCTTGTGCGCCGCGCCCCCTTCCGCACTCCCTTCCGTCCGCTTTTCCGCCGCATTTGCGGCGGGTATTTCGTCGCTGCCGATCATGGCGATAAAATCCTCTTCGGAGATGATCTTCACGCCCAGCTTCTCGGCTTTCTTGAGCTTCGCCGGACCCATATTCTCGCCCGCCACGATGTAATCGACGTTCGCCGACACGGCCGCGAGGTTCCTGCCGCCGTGTATTTCGATCAGCTCTTTCAGCTCGTCGCGGCTGTGGTTCGAGAATTTGCCCGATATCACGAAACTCTTTCCCGCGAGCGACTCCGACGCCAGCTCGCGCGCTTCGGCTTCGAACTTCACGCCCGCGTCGCGCAGGCGGCGGATGATGGCGAGGTTCTTCTCGTCGGCGAAGTATTCGATGATCGCGTCGGCGATGCGTCCGCCCACTTCGTCGGCTTCGGTCAACTCCTCGCGCGTGGCTTTCATCACCGCGTCGAGCGACCGGAAGTGTTCCGCGAGGTATTTGGCCGTGGTTTCGCCCACGAAGCGGATTCCCAGCCCGAACAGCACGCGCCTGAAGGGCACTTCGACCGATCCCCGGATGCTCCGGATGATGTTGTCGGCCGACTTCTCGCCCAGCCGCGGCAGACACGCCAGCTGCGGAGCCTGCAGGTCGTACAGGTCGGCCACGTCGCGCACCAGCCCGTTTTCGTAAAGCAGCTCGACGGTCTCTTCGCCCAGTCCCTCGATGTCCATCGCCTTGCGGCGGATGAAGTGGATGATGCGTCCGATGATCTGCGGACGGCATCCGCCCTGATTGGGACAGTAGTGCTTCGCCTCGCCTTCGTATTTGACCAGCGGCGTGCCGCATTCGGGACATACCGTGATGTACTCGAACGGCCTGCTGTCTGCCGGCCGCTGCGAAAGCTCCACGCCCGTGATCTTGGGAATGATTTCGCCGCCTTTCTCGACGTATACCATGTCGCCCGGACGTATGTCCAGCAGGGCCATCTGTTCGGCGTTGTGCAGCGTCGCCCGGCGTACCGTCGTGCCGGCCAGCAGCACCGGTTCGAGGTTGGCCACGGGCGTTATGGCTCCCGTGCGTCCCACCTGAAAGGCCACGCTGTCCAACCGCGTCAAAGCCTGCTCGGCCTTGAACTTGTAGGCCACGGCCCATTTCGGGGCCTTGGCCGTGAATCCCAGCTGCCGCCGCACGCCGAAATCGTTTACCTTGATTACCACGCCGTCGGTGGGGAAGGGGAGTTCCCTGCGCGCTTCGTCCCAATGGGCGATGTAGGCGTCTATCTCCTCCGCACTGCGGCATATGCGCATCTGGTCCGAAATCTTGAATCCCCATTCGCGTGCCTTCTGCAAACTCTCCCAATGGTTCGTGAAGGGCAGGTCGTCGCCCGCCAACTGGTAGAGCGTGCAGTCCAGACCGCGCCGCGCGACCACCGCCGAAGCCTGCTGCTTGAGCGTTCCGGCCGCGGCGTTGCGCGGATTGGCGAAAAGCGTCTCCCCGGCCGCCTCGCGTTCGGCGTTGATCTTGTCGAACGAGGCGTAGGGCATCAGTATCTCGCCGCGTATTTCGAAATAGTCGGGCCAGTCGTCGCCCCTGAGCCTGAGGGGCACTGTCCGCACCGTGCGGACGTTGGCCGTCACGTCGTCGCCCTGCGTGCCGTCGCCGCGCGTCACGGCGCGCAGCAGCCGGCCATGCTCGTAGGTGAGCGATATGGCCGTGCCGTCGAACTTCAGCTCGCAGACGAATTCCGTGGGACCCGTCTCCTTCTCGATCCGCTCGATGAACTCGTGCAGCTCGTCCGGCGAATAGGTGTTGCCGAGCGAAAGCATCGGAAACCGGTGCTTCACGCTTCGGAACTCCGCGGTGATGTCGCTTCCGACGCGTACCGAAGGTGAGTTGGGATCGGCCATTTCGGGATGCGCGCGCTCCAGATCCTGCAGTTCGCGCATCATGGCGTCGAATTCGAAGTCGGAGATTTCGGGGGCGTTTTCGACGTAATATCTGAAGTTATGGTACTCAAGCTGCCGCCGCAGCTCTTCGATTCTCTCGCGTATCATAATATAAGTATAACGTGCGTAAAGGTACGTATTTTGTTCGTAACTACCTGCAAATTCAAAAAAAATGCAAAAAAAAATTGAGTATGTGGCGCGATATGTAAATTTTGCTTATAATTGCAGAAAATTTCCAAACATTATTATGGCTAAACAGAATACGACGAAGAAACATATCGTAACGAGCTTCCATAATCTGGCCCCCGAACTGCAGGAGGCCGTCAAGCAGAAATACCCGCTGGGGTTCACCGAAGCGATGATGCGCGTGGACAAGCCCAACGGAGATTTTTTCTATGCCGTACCTTTCGATACGGACGAAATCGCCTACATGGTTAAGATCGACGTCAAGATCGACGACAATGCGCAGGAGGACGACGACAAGGACTACTACGACGACGAGATCAAGGGTGCCGACGAGATTCAGGACGACGGCAATTCCGACGGCGGCGACGACTCCGACGACGACGTAAACATCTGAGGCCTATGACCCGCTTCGTTCCTCTCCTCGCGTTTGCGCTTCTTGCGGCCTGCGGCCTTGTGGACGACGAACGCGACGACAAGAACAAGCGCGTATACATCACTTTTGCAGATCCCGCATTCGAGGCTTACTGCCTTGAGCATTTCGACATCGACCACGACGGACGCATTTCGCGCTACGAAGCGCAGCGCGTCCTGAAAATGGACTGCCCTGACCGCGGCATCGCGCATATGTGGGAGATCGGCGAATTCTCGCGGCTCGAACGGCTCGACTGCAGCGGCAACGACCTCACGCAGCTTGATTTGCGCAAGTGTACGCTGTTGCAGACGCTCGATTGCAGCCGTAACCGCATCGCTTCGCTCGATCTGGACGGGCTGCGCGCTCTTCTGGAGCTGAACTGCGCGGACAATGCGCTCACGCTGCTGGACCTCAAATCCGCCGGAGCGCTCCGTCTGCTCGACTGCAGCGGCAACCGGCTCGTGACGCTCGACCTGCGACCCTGCTCGGAGCGGCTTAAGGCCGATGCGGGCGGCAATCCTCCGCTCACGACCGTCTACTGCCGCGCATCGCAGAGCGTCAGTGCCGACGGACATACCGAAATAATCGTCCGCTGATTCCGCATCGTCTTTTGGGCCGATCCGCTCCCGTCCGATCTGCTCCCGGTTTCCGCTCCCGGCCTCCACTTCCGTCCCGTCCGGTTTCTCCGGGGCGGGATTGTCGTTTTTTTCTTCGCCTGCGGCATGATTCAGTCCGGCGTTTTGCGAATCTTCCGAATGGCGATGCGGGGTCTCTGCAGTCCGTCCGCTCTGCTTGCCTTTCCGTCCGCTCCGTCCGCCCATCCGTCCGCCCATCCGTCCGCCCATCCGTCCCGCCCATCTGCCCGCCTATCCGGCCGCTTCGCCCGTTTTGGCCGTTTCGTCTTTCCGTCTGTTTGGTTCGTCTCTCCGCCTGTCCGCCCATTCGTCTTGTCCCGTCTGCTTCGTCTCTCCGTCTGTCAGCTTTGTCTGATTCCCGCCTATTCCTTTATCCGCTCCGTTCGTCCCGTCCTCCTGCTCTGACCTTTCTGTCTGCTCCGCCTGCCCACCTGCCTGTCCGCGCTTCGTCTCTCCGCTCATTCGTGTCCGTCCGCTCCGTCCGCTCCGCCTGCCCCGTCCGCCTGCTCCGCCCGTCCCGCTCCGGAGCCGCCGAATTTTATTCCGCCGATTTCGCACAGTGCTTTGTTTTTTCGTCGCAGGATGTTTTTTCGCACCCGATTTCTGATACATTGTTGAAAAGTCGCCGCGGCGAATTGGGTATTTCGGATAATAATTAGTACCTTTGGATGCAAAAAATGTCTTTTGCACACAAAAATACAACCGGATACAATGAAAAAAGTTGACGTTATCCTCGGCCTGCAATGGGGTGACGAGGGCAAGGGAAAAGTCGTGGATGTGCTGACGCCTGCCTACGAGGTCGTCGCCCGTTTTCAGGGCGGTCCCAATGCCGGTCACACGTTGGAGTTCAACGGCGAGAAATACGTACTCCGCTCGATTCCTTCGGGCATATTTCAGGGCGGAAAAACCAACATCATCGGCAACGGCGTTGTCATTGACGCCGTCCTCTTCCGCGAGGAGGCCGAGGCGCTCGCAGCCAGCGGCCACGACCTGACCAAACAACTCTGCATTTCGAAGAAAGCCCACCTGATCCTGCCGACCCACCGCATTCTCGATGCGGCTTACGAAGCGGCCAAGGGCAGCGCCAAGATCGGCACCACGGGCAAAGGCATCGGTCCGACCTATACCGACAAGGTCAGCCGCAACGGCATGCGCGTCGGCGACGTGCTGAGCGCCGATTTCCGGCAGATTTATGCACGGGCCAAGGCGCGCCACGAGAGCATTCTGCGCGGTCTGGGTTATGAATATGATATTGCGGAGCTGGAACGGAAGTGGTTCGAGGCCGTCGAATACCTCAAGCGTTTCAACATCATCGACAGCGAATATTTCGTCAACGGGTGTCTGGCTCAGGACAAGAGCATTCTGGCCGAAGGCGCTCAGGGCACGCTGCTCGACGTGGACTTCGGTTCGTATCCGTTCGTCACCTCCTCGAATACCGTCTGCGCCGGCGCCTGCGTCGGTCTGGGCATCGCCCCAAACCGTATCGGCGAGGTCTACGGCATCTTCAAGGCCTACTGTACGCGCGTGGGCAGCGGCCCGTTCCCTACGGAGCTGTTCGACGAAACGGGCGCCCGGATGCGCAGTATCGGCCATGAATACGGCGCCGTTACGGGCCGTGAACGCCGCTGCGGCTGGCTCGACCTTGTCGCGCTGAAATATTCGATCATGATCAACGGCGTGACGCAGCTCATCATGATGAAGTCCGACGTCATGAACGACTTCGAGACCGTCAAGGTCGCCACCGAATACGAGGTCGGCGGCGAGCGCACCGCGCATTTTCCCTACGAGATCGGCGACGACCTGAAACCCGTCTACCGCGAGTTCGAAGGCTGGAAGTGCGACCTGCGCGACTGCAAGAGCTACGACGACTTCCCGGCCGCATTCAAGACGTACGTCGAATTCATCGAGCGCGAGACGGGCGTTCCCGTGAAGATCATCTCCGTCGGTCCCGACCGCGGCGAAACGATCGTCCGGTAGGGGAGCCTTTGGGCCGCCGCATGTCGCATGCCGCGTATGCCGCGCCGAATGTATCCCGCATGCCGTATTGCGGCCGGAGATGCGGCCCCGTGCGCGGAGTTTTCCGCCTGCCGCGGCGTCCGAAACAATGATACCGATTTAATTTTGTAACTATAACCTTATGAAAAAAGCACTTAAAATTGTCGTATTGGCCAAGCAGGTGCCCGATACCCGCAACGTGGGTAAGGATGCGATGACCCCCGAAGGGACGGTCAACCGCGCGGCGCTGCCGGCCATCTTCAATCCGGAGGACCTCAATGCGCTCGAAATGGCGCTCGCGCTGAAAGACCGCACCGAAGGCTCCACGGTTCATATCCTTACGATGGGTCCGCAGCGCGCCGCCGACATTATCCGCGACGCCATGTTCCGCGGGGCCGACGGCGGCTATCTGCTTACGGGCCGCGAGTTCGCCGGTTCGGACACCCTCGCCACGTCGTACGCGCTCTCTTGCGCGCTGAAAATGATCGCTCCCGACATCATCTTCGCGGGCCGTCAGGCCATCGACGGCGATACGGCGCAGGTCGGACCTCAGGTGGCCGAGAAGCTGGGCCTGCCGCAGGTGACCTATGCCGAGGAGATTACCGAAATCAAAGCGGATTCGCTGGTCATCAAACGCCGCCTGAACTGCGGCATGGAGACGGTCGAGACGCCCGTTCCTGTGGTCGTTACGGTCAACGCGTCGGCTCCCGAATGCCGTCCGCGCAACGCCAAGCGCGTGATGACCTGCAAATTCGCCCTCGCCAAATCGGAGATCGCCGCAGCTCCCGACTCGCCGGCCGCCAAGCGCGCCGCCGCCAAGGAGTACCTGCAGATCGTCGAGTGGGCCGCCGCCGACGTCAATCCCGATCCGCAGCAGCTGGGCCTTGCGGGTTCGCCCACCAAGGTCAAGAAGATCGAGAACGTGGTGTTTCAGGCCAAGGAGGCCAAGAAACTCACGTCTTCCGACGAGGATATCAATTCACTGATGGTCGAACTTATCGCGAGCCACACGCTCGGTTAAATCCGCAGAAGTAATCCATGAACAATATATTCGTATATATCGAGAACGAGGGCGGCAAGGTCGCCGACGTGTGTCTCGAACTGCTGACCAAAGGTCGCGAACTGGCCACGACGCTGGGTGTGAAGCTCGAAGCCGTAGTGCTGGGCGAGCATCTTGCAGGTATCGAGACCGAACTGGCCAAATACGGCGCCGACACCGTCTGGGTCGCCGACGACAAGATCTTCGCACCTTTCCGCACGCTGCCCCATACGGCCGTCATGTGCGGCCTGATCGAACAGGAGAAACCCCAGATCGCGCTGTTCGGCGCGACCTGCAACGGCCGCGACTTCGCCCCGCGCGTATCGTCGGCCCTCTACAGCGGTCTTACGGCCGACTGTACGCAGCTGGTGATCGGCGACCACAAGGACGCCAAGACCGGCAAGGAGTATAAGGACCTGCTTTACCAGATCCGTCCCGCCTTCGGCGGCAACATCATCGCCACGATCGTCAATCCCGACAACCGTCCCCAGATGGCTACCGTCCGCGAAGGCGTCATGCGCCGCGAGTACGCCGCCGTGCCGGGCGCCGGCGAGGTGAAGAAGATCGACTGGCAGAAGTTCGTGAAGGACACCGATCTGGCGGTGCGGATCCTCGACCGCGAGATTTCGGAGAGCAAGATCGACATCAAGGGCGCGAGCGTCATCGTCGCCGGCGGTTACGGCATGGGTTCGAAGGAGAACTTCGATCTGGTGTTCGAGCTTGCCGACGTGCTGGGCGCCGAGGTGGGCGCCAGTCGCGCCGCCGTGGACGCCGGCTTTGCCGACCATGCCCGTCAGGTGGGCCAGACCGGCGTTACGGTCCGTCCCAAACTCTACATCGCCTGCGGTATTTCGGGTCAGATCCAGCATACGGCGGGTATGGACGGTTCGGCCATGATCATCTCGATCAACACCGATCCCGAAGCCCCGATCAACAAGATCGCCGACTACGCCATCACGGGCGACGTCAATGAGATAATCCCCAAGATGATTAAGTACTACAAACAAAATTCGAAGTAATGGCAAATTTCTTTTCAGATAACAAAGATTTGCAGTTCCACCTTGGGCATCCGATGATGCGCAAGATCGTGGAGCTGAAAGAGCGCGGTTTCGCCGAAAAGGACCTCTACGATTTCGCGCCGCAGGATTTCGAAGACGCTATGGACTCCTACCGCCGCGTGCTGGAGATCGCGGGCGAGATCTGCGGCGAGGTCATTGCTCCGAATGCCGAGGGCGTGGACCACGAAGGCCCCCGCGTGGTGAACGACCATGTGGAGTACGCTTCGGGTACGGTCCGGAACATGAAGGCGATCGTCGATGCGGGCCTGAGCGGCATGACGCTTCCGCGCAAGTACGACGGTCTTAACTTCCCGCTGGTCTGCTTCGTGATGGCCAACGAAATGGTGTCGCGCGCCGACGCCGGCTTCGAGAACATCTGGGGCCTTCAGGACTGCGCCGAGACGCTCAACGAGTTCGCTTCGGAGGAGATCAAGGCCAAATTCCTGCCGTGGGTTTCCGCGGGCGCTACCTGCGCCATGGACCTCACCGAGCCGGACGCCGGATCGGATCTGGGCGCCGTGATGCTCAAGGCCACGTGGTCCGAGGAGAAGCAGACGTGGCTGCTCAACGGCGTGAAGCGTTTCATCACCAACGGCGACGGCGACGTTTCGCTGGTGCTGGCCCGTACCGAAGAGGGTACGACCGACGCCCGCGGTCTGTCGATGCTGGTCTACGACAAGCGCGACGGCGGCGTCAAGGTGCGCCGTATCGAGAACAAGATGGGTATCAAGGGATCGCCGACGTGCGAGCTGGTCTTCACCAATGCTCCGGCGCAACTGGTCGGCGACCGCAAGATGGGCCTTATCAAATACGTGATGTCGCTGATGAACGCCGCCCGTCTGGGCATCGGCGCCCAGTCGGTGGGTCTCTGCGAGGCCGCCTACCGCGAAGCTCTGAAATACGCCCACGAGCGCGAGCAGTTCGGCAAGCCGATCATCCGCTTCGCCGCCGTTTCGGAGATGCTCTCCAACATGAAAGCCAAATTGCAGGGCGTCCGCGCGCTGTTGTACGAAACCACGCGCTTCGTCGAGGTTTACAAGCAGTACGGCCATATCGCGCACGAACGTTCGCTCGAAGGCGAGGAGCGTCAGGAGATGAAGTTCTACAACCGCCTTGCCGACGGCTTCACGCCGCTTGTCAAGCTCTTCTCGTCGGAGTACGCCAATCAGCAGGCCTACGACGCCATCCAGATCCACGGCGGTTCGGGCTTCATGAAGGATTACCCCTGCGAGCGTCTCTACCGCGACGCGCGCATCATGAATATCTATGAAGGCACTTCGCAGCTGCAGGTCGTCGCGGCCATCAACTCCGTGACCAAAGGCACCTTCATGGAGCAGATCGAGCGCTACGCCGCCGCCGAATACAGCCAGCCCATGCAGCCCGTCGTTGCGAAGCTGAAGGAGCTGACCGCGAAATTCGCGGAGATGATCGCCCGCGTCGAAGCAGGGGACAAGGAGCTTTGCGGCTTCAAGGATTTCCACGCCCGTCGTCTGGTCGAGACCGCCGGACATATCATCATCACCTACCTGCTGGCGCGTCAGGCCGGCGAGTCGGAGGAGTATGTCAATTCGGCGAAGGTCTTCTGCAAGCTGGCCGAAGGCAAGATTTCGGAGGCATACACCTACGTCATGAACTCCACCTTGGAGGACGTCGAGCTGTTCAAGGCCGTTATCGAAGAGACGGAGTAGTCTGTCCTATACGCATTGTAAAAAAGGTTCCGCCTCTAAGGGCGGAATCTTTTTTTATTTGTGCGGTTCTGTTATTCGAATAAGATGATCCTGCAGTCGGAAAGTTGCAGAATAATCAGTTGTCTTTCGTTGGATAATCGAGCGGCGCGAAAAATTCGCCGAGGGTGATATTGTAAAACTTGCAAATAATCGAAATTGTCGTCAGATTTGGGAAATTCTTGCCTGATTCGAGTTGTGCAATGCTTAATTCCGTCGCTTCGGCCAATTGTTCCTGCGATTGGTGGTCGTGCATGTGCCTTAGTTCCTTCACCCGCAAAATGATTTTTTGAAGCAATTCTTCGTCGCGGCGTTGTTTTTTCCGTTCCATTACCCTCCCCTTGTGAGTCTTATTTAATAAATTCACATATTCGGATTATTCGACAGGGTAGTCGCTCTCGCCGAAGAATTCCCGGAGGCTGATGCCGTAGAAGCGGCAGAGTATTGTCAGTGAGATAAGGGTAGGAAATTTTGATCCGCTTTCAAAATGGAAAATATCCAGACCGGTATTTTCTATAACGTATTCCTGGGAATAATTATGATCGCGGCGCAACTGTTTCATTCGCGAAATGACATATTGAGCCAATTTTTCGTCCGTTCGTTTTGGTTTCATCTGCTTCATTTATACAAATGAAAGGATCAATCTAATTTTCTGCTCTGTCTATTTGTTCAGAATGAAAATTTTACTATCTTTGTGAGTGCAAACAGAAACTCCGAATACAGAAATTATGCTAACTTTGCGAAACGATACGGCACCGCCGTAACGACATATTATAAGGTTAAGACAACCTTTACGCCGTTGACGAACTTCCGACTGTTTATATAACAGGTTTATGCATGGTGTAAACATTGTCTGAAACCCTTGTCATGTCCCGGCCTTGCGCCGGGACGGGCTTGGGCGTAAGGACAACTGCCATGCAAGGCTCGGAAGGCCGGTCAACGGGAGTTGCACCTGCGCCCTTGCTTTTTTTTGCGCAGGCCGATATTACCGGGTACGGTTCGGGCAAAGAATTCTTCTAGTCTGTGAAATGCGTCACTTGTCAGCCCTGCCGTACCCGTTTTGCGCTTTTGGGGAATCCGGTAGCCGCCGCATTGCCGGACGGATGATGCGCCGAAGGCGGCTTGGGCGTTTCAGGTTCGTTTGTCGCCGGGGTGCGTTATCAATTCTGACGGACGGCGTATTCCCGTCCGATAGAAAAGGGGCTGCACTTCGGAGTGCAGCCCCTTTCGCCGTACATTACCGCTCGGCCTATGCCTTTGCGGGTTCCTTTTCGGCCATCACGCAGCGCGTCGTGCCGAAGATGTTGAGGTTGAGATGTCCGGCGACATAGGCCAGCGCCTTCTGCGCCTTGACCGAGTTGCCGGCTTCGTCCAGCGGGGGAGCGAACGCCGCAACGCCCATCACGCCCGGAACTACGCCCATGATGCCGCCGCCGACGCCCGTCTTGGCCGGCAGGCCCGTCGTGAAGAGCCAGTCGCCCGTGTGCTCGTAGAAGCCCACCGTCGCCATCAGCGATGCGATCTTCGGCGCCAGTTCCGGTTTGAATACCGGCTGCTTGGTCACGGGATTCACGCCGCCGTTGGCGATCGTCGCGGCCATCGTTGCGAGCTGCTTGGCCGTCACGCCGATCGAACACTGGCGCGTGTAGATGTCCAGCGCCATGTCCGGGTCGTCGTAGATGCGGTTGTAATTCTTCAGCAGCCATGCGATCGACTTGTTGTTGAAGTTGGTCGCCGTCTCCGATTTGTACAACTCGTCGATCACTTCGACCTGCGATCCGGCCAGCCCTTCGATAAAACCGACGATCGACTTCCATTTGCCGTCGCTGTCGCCGACGGGTTTCACCATCGAGCAGGCGCTGATCGCACCGGCATTCACCAGCGGCGTCGAGGGGTGGTCGTTCTCCAGCAGGATCGCCATGATCGAGTTGAAAGGCAGTCCCGTCGCGTCGGCGCCGATCTTGTCGAGCATCTCCTGCGCGCTGTACTGGTTCATGGCGAGTATCGCCGTCGGCACCTTCGATACCGACTCGATGCCGAATTTGTAATCGGTGTCTCCCACGGCGATCACTTCGCCGTCGGGCAGGCAGGCCGCGATGCCGAAGAGGTTCGACGGCACGTTGGCCAGATAGGGGATATAGTCGGCGTTCTTGCCGCCCGTTTCGTTCTTGCAGCGCTCGTATGCCTGCTGTACGGCCTCGCGGACCGTAGCGTTGTCTATTTTTTGAATCATTGTCCGATCTGTTTATCGATTTATTTGTTGTGAAGTTCCGTCTCCGAAGGTTTCGCCGTCGGTTCGGGAGTGTTCGTATGCACCGGAGCCGCTGCGACGGGCTGCGTTTCCCAATGGAACGGCTCGAACTCTGCAGCAGCCTGCGGGTCCTTCCACGAGGGTTTGCGCAGTGCATAGATGACGAACGGCGCGCCTACGACCACCACGCAGCCGATAATCAGCACCGAGAACCATACGGTATTGCTTCCGGTCGAGATCTGGCTGGGTGGCACGAAGCTCAGCACGAACGCCAGCAGGGCGCCGCAGAAACCCATACAGCCGAGGAACCACATCAGCCCGTTGCCCTTGCCCAGACGGAACGGACGGTCGGTGTTCTTCATCTTGTATCGCAGGACGATGGCGGCCGAGAACATGAGCATGTACATGATCAGGTACAGCAGCACGGTGAGCTGCGACAGAATCTGGTAGAACGACTGCACCGAAGGCATCACCACGAACAGCAGCGCCAGCAGCGTCACGACGCATCCCTGAATCAGCAGGATGTTTTTCTGCACGCCGTTTTTGTTGGTCTTCTGGAAGAACGGAGGCAGATAGCCCGCCTTGCCCACGGCGAAAATACCCTTCGAAGGACCTGCGACCCATGTCAGCACGCCCGCCAGCACGCCGAACATCAGGGCGATGGCGATAATCGGGCCTGCCCACGACATATGCAGGTAGTGGAAGTAGTTGTCGAAGCCCACCAGCAGCGACTGCGTCAGGCTGATGTCCTTTGCGGGAATGATGAAGCCCAGCGAGAAGGTGCCCAGCACGAAGATGCAGACCGTGACCAGCGAACCGATGATGATTGCCTTGGGGTAGTTCTTCGACGGGTTCTTTACGTCCAAGACGTGTATGCCCATCATCTCCATACCCGCATAGAAGAGGAAGATGCTGCTTGCCAGCACGAGGTTGTCGAATTTCGAGAGGTCGGGGAAGAATCCCTGCGACATGTCCATGTGGTTGTGGCCGCCGGTCGAAATGTAGATGATGCCCAGCAGGATCAGCAGACCCGCGGGAATGATCGTGCCGATCATGCCGCCCCATTTGCTGATTTTACCTACCCATCCGAGTCCCTTGAGCGCGATGAACGTGGCGATCCAGTAGATTGCCAGCACCATGCAGAGCGTGAAGACCTTGTTCGAGGCCAGCGCCGCGTCGTGCACGTCGTTCATGCCGATAAAGGCGATCGACACGGCGCCGAACGTCAGTACGGTGGGGTACCAGATGGTCGATTCGATCCATTGCAGCCAGATGGCAAGGAATCCGGTGCGTGCGCCGTAAGCTTCGCCGACCCAACGGAAAACGCCGCCCTGTTTTGTCGAGAACATCGCGGCCAGCTCCGCGGCGACCATGGCCGTGGGGATGAGGAACACGATGGCGGCAAACAGATAGTAGAATGCCGACGAAAGTCCGTAGACGGCCTCTGCGGGCAGGCCGCGCAGACTCACTACGGCAGTCACGTTCATAATTGCGAGTGTCATGACACTCAGTTTGAACCCGGTACTTGTGGTAGTTTTCTTTACATCCATAATTCAATGAAATTGAGAATTGATTTTAACGGATGAAAACGTTGCAACTACCGTGCAAATCCGCCGGATGAACCTCTTTCGCCGGGAGGATGGTAGGATTGTAGCCGAAAAAAAACTATATTTGCACATAAAACACTCCTATTATGTACCGTATTGTTGTTATTTTGCTTGCGGCCCTCTGCGCCGTTTCGTGCGGTCGCCGTTCGTCGCGGCAGCAGACCTCCGCCGCTCCCCAGATGCGGGTTTTCCTTCCGGCCATCGCGCCTTCGAGTCTCTCCGACGACGCGAAGCGCGACTACCTGCGCTGGCATTACTGGGACCGTTTCGACTTCGCCGACACCCTTTTTATTCGCGAGGTTGATACGGTACAGATGGTCGAGGCCTATGTCCGCTGGATCGCGCTTATCTCCGACCGTCCGACCGACGGCGTGCCGATGGATTCGCTCATGCGCCGCGCTTCGGCTTCGCGTCCCATGCTCGACTACTTCACGATGCTGGCCGAGCTGGTTATCCACGACCCCAATTCGCCGCTGCGCAACGACGAATTCTATATTCCCGTTCTTCGGGCCGTGCTGGCGAGTCCCTATTACGACGAGTACGAGCGTATCGGCCCCTCCTACGATCTCAATATGGCGATGCAGAACCGCATCGGCGAGCGCGCCAACGATTTCCGCTATACGCTCGCTTCGGGCGCCACCGGAACGCTCTACGGCGTGAAGGCCGAGTACGTCTTGCTGTTCATCAATAACCCCGGCTGCCCGATGTGCAAACAGCTGCGCGAGCAGATCGGCGGTTCGCCGATGCTCTCCGTGATGATCAAGCGGGGCCGGCTGAAGGTCGTCGCGCTTTATCCCGACGAGGACCTCGCCGAGTGGCGCGAATACCGCGGCCATATTCCGCCGAGCTGGATCAACGGCTACGATGCGGGCTGCGTCGTGCGCGAGAAGAGTCTCTACGACCTCCATGCGATTCCGACGCTCTACCTGCTCGACCGCGACAAGCGCGTGCTGGTGAAGGATTCCACCGACGTGCCTTATATCGAGGAGGTTATCGACCGCCGGGGCTGACTATAAGCAGGGCTTATCGTTCTATAAAAAAAGACAATCGTTTTTATATGCGAATTTCGCCCCTAATCGTTACCTTTGCACCACACAAACAGAATATAAACAATAAACATTACTGCGATTATGGCAAAGAAATGGCGTTGTACCGTATGCGGTTACATCCACGAAGGTCCTGAGGCACCTGAGCAGTGCCCGATGTGTAAGGTAGGCAAAGAGAAATTCGTCGAAGTCGTCGAAAAGGAGGGTGACCTCGAATTCGTGACCGAGCACGTTATCGGCGACGGCAAGGGCGCCAGCAAGGAACTCTGGGAGGGCTTGCAGAACCACTTCATGGGCGAATGCACCGAGGTGGGCATGTATCTGGCCATGAGCCGTCAGGCCGACCGCGAGGGTTATCCCGAAATCGCCGAGGCTTACAAGCGTTACGCATGGGAAGAGGCCGAGCACGCTTCGAAGTTCGCCGAGCTGATCGGCGAAGTGGTATGGGACACCAAGACTAACCTCGAAAAGCGCATGAACGCCGAGTGCGGCGCGTGCGAAGACAAGATGCGTCTGGCCCGCATGGCCAAGGAGCAGAACCTCGACGCCGTACACGATACCGTGCACGAAATGGCCAAGGACGAAGCGCGCCACGGCAAGGGCTTCGAAGGTCTCTACAAGCGTTACTTCGGTAAATAACGGCTGATTCAATCGGAGTTTCCACATATTTGCGAGGGTGAACGGTTTGCGTCTGAAACGCCGTTCACCCTTTTTTATCTCCCTGCCGTACTGTTTGCCGGTGTCCTCTTTTTCTTTGTTTTTCTGTTTCTCAGCTTTGTACTGCACCCCAAAAGTTGGACACTTTTGGGGTGTTTTTTATGAAATATAA
>ERZ1673745.503-NODE-503-length-40874-cov-7.205640_pt1 | contig 40874 bp, 28 predicted proteins | sample MGYA00580206_ERZ1673745 | MGnify/ENA primary metagenome ERZ1673745 (study PRJEB41218, sample SAMN15661753) | gut metagenome | host: Homo sapiens | place: Canada: London | collected 2015-08-20/2019-03-30 | study: EMG produced TPA metagenomics assembly of... | reverse complement strand
CAAAATGTTTATCTTTAATTATCAATCACTGTAAACCTTTTTCAGGACGGGACACTGTGCCCTAAGAGTCTATGCTGTCAGAACCTTTCCTATTCTTTGCATTTCCCGGCTAATATTGGCTTCTGAAATTTTTGCATAGTGCCGAGTCATATTCGTATTTGTATGTCCGAGGATTTTGGCAATGATGTCGATTGGCATGCCATATTCGATAGCCAATGTGGCGAAAGTGTGGCGAGCGCAATGCGTCGTCAGATTTTTATGGATGTTGCATATTGTTCCGATTTCCTTGAGATACGAGTTCATTTTTTGGTTGCTGGGGATAGGTAATAACTTTCCTTTGAGTTGTAATTCAGGATTATGTTCATATTTTTGTAATATTTTGAGCGGGTAGGGTAGAAGTGGCACACGACTTATTACAGAGGTCTTTTCGCGTGGTTTATGTATCCACGTTGTTCCGCTGTCATCCGTTGTAATGTGTCGTTTTTGTAAGTTGTCTGCGTCCGTAAAGGCCAGTCCCGTTAATGCACAGAAGCAAAATACGTCTCGGATACATTCCAGCCGTTCATTAGGCATTTCCTTGCTTATCAATATGTCCAGCTCTTCTTTTGTCAATGGAACCTTGACGTTTGTTTTGTCTATTTTCATCTTGTAATACTGAAACGGATTTTTTTCAATCCATTCGTTCCGTATCGCGAATAAGATGAAATTTTTGAGACAGCAAAGTAAATTTACGGCACCATTGTTTCTGCATTGGTGGGCTGTTTGCATGAAGGTATTTAGGCCGTCTATATATTCATAGGAAACCATATCCAGCGGCAGGTCATCTTTCCGGTATTGCTGTTTGGTATATTCGGTCATGTATCGTAGTAAACGATGGTATTTGTTACAAGTTACCTGTGTGATACGTGTCCCGACCTCCTGTTGCCGTTTATCGCAGTATTTCGAAAACTCGACGAGGAACATTCTTGAACCGGATGCATTGCTCAGTCGTTGTTTGATGGAAAAGCAGTCCGGAGTTTTATTCTCTTTGAGAAGCAGGTCGTAGGCCGCAAGGATATTCGCCCGATAACTGGCGACGATGCTGTTAATTTGCTGATCTACTTCGTCTTTGTAAAGGGAGCGTTCGAGGCGCTGGTTCCATCGTTCCGGTTCGATTTGACATTGGGTATAGATCTCTGTTGTTTGGCCGGATGTGGTGATACGGGCATAAATAGGAGCCTTTCCTTTTTTAGAGATTTTGGTCTTTTTGCAGAAAAAGACTACGTTGAATGTTGTGCGTTGGTACATAGCTGCATGGGTTTGAAATCGTTAAACGTGTGCAGCATAGGGATATTGTGGCGTAAAACGGTGCAATACAGTGTTTTATGTGTAATTCGTGACCTATTTTTGACCGAAATAAAATAGGTCACGAATTAGGTCATAAAAACCTGCTTCAGAATACATTTTACGCGATTGTTTCAAAAACGAAAAAACCTCATATATCGTTGATATACAAGGTTTTTACTCTTTATTGCAGTGATTTTCAACTGCTTCTAAGGGTGGAAGATGGGGCTCGAACCCACGACCTTCGGAACCACAATCCGACGCTCTAACCGACTGAGCTACATCCACCGTGTGACCGTTGTCCGGTCGTATCGGGATGCAAATGTAATATACTTTTTCGGTCCGTGCAAAAAAATCGCCCGAAAAATTGCGCAGCGTGACAAAATGACAGTCCGGCATGTACCTTTGTCACCCTGCATCTGCCAAAAACCGGTTGGCACATCAATTGATGGAAAGGAGGTTGCAAATGCTAACTAATACATCATTATAAACCAAAAACAACAAAAGCTATGAATGTAAAACCATTATCGGACCGTGTGCTGATTCTGCCGAATCCTGCGGAGGAGAAGACGGCGGGCGGATTGATCATCCCCGACACGGCGAAGGAGAAACCGCTGGCAGGTAAAGTAGTCGCAGCTGGCCCCGGCACCTCGGAGGTCAAGATGGAGGTCAAGGCCGGCGATCAGGTGCTTTACGGCAAGTATGCAGGTCAGGAGATTCAGATCGACGGCGTCGATTACCTGATCATGAAACAGAGTGATATTTTAGCGATCATCTAATAAAGGAAAAACATCATGGCAAAGGATATCAAATACAATGTTGAGGCGCGCGAGCTGCTCAAGGAGGGTGTCGATGCGCTGTCGAACGCCGTAAAGGTCACGCTCGGTCCCAAAGGCCGCAACGTGATTATCGACAAGAAATTCGGTGCGCCGCAGATCACCAAGGACGGTGTGACGGTAGCCAAGGAGGTGGAGCTGGAAGACGCTTTCGCCAACATGGGCGCCCAGATGGTCAAGGAGGTAGCTTCGAAGACCAACGACGATGCGGGTGACGGTACGACCACCGCGACGGTGCTGGCCCAGTCGATCATCGGCGTAGGTCTGAAGAACGTGACGGCGGGTGCCAACCCGATGGACCTGAAGCGCGGTATCGACAAGGCGGTGCTGAAGGTCGTGGAGTCGCTGCGCAAGCAGAGTCAGGAGGTCGGCACGGACTTCGCCAAGATCGAGCAGGTCGCCACCATTTCGGCCAACAACGACGAGACGATCGGCAAGCTGATCGCCGAGGCGATGGGCAAGGTGAACAAGGAGGGCGTCATCACCGTCGAGGAGGCCAAAGGCACCGAGACCCACGTGGAGGTGGTCGAAGGCATGCAGTTCGACCGCGGTTATATCTCGGCTTACTTTATGACCGATCCCGAAAAGATGGAGGCGCAGCTTGAAAAGCCTTACATCCTGATTACCGACAAGAAGGTTTCGACGATGAAGGAGCTGATGGGCGTGCTGGAGCCGGTGGCTCAGAGCGGCCGTTCGCTGCTGATCATTGCCGAGGACGTGGACGGCGAGGCTCTTTCGGCGCTCGTTGTCAACAAGCTGCGCGGCACGCTGAAAATCGCGGCCTGCAAGGCTCCGGGCTTCGGCGACCGCCGCAAGGAGATGCTCGAAGACATCGCCATCCTGACGGGTGCTACCGTGATCTCGACCGATAAGGGTATGAAGATCGAGGATGCCGACCTTTCGATGCTCGGAACGGCCGACAAGGTGACGCTCAACAAGGAGAACACCACGATCGTGGACGGCGCCGGCAAGAAGGAGGAGATCGCGGCCCGTGTGGCTCAGATCCGCGCTTCGATCGAGAAAGCCACGTCGGACTACGACAAGGAGAAGCTGCAGGAGCGTCTTGCCAAGCTCGCCGGAGGTGTCGCCGTGCTGTATGTGGGCGCCGCTACCGAGGTGGAGATGAAAGAGAAGAAAGACCGTGTGGACGACGCGCTGGCCGCAACCCGCGCCGCAGTCGAAGAGGGTATCGTTCCGGGTGGCGGTGTGGCATACATCCGCGCTACGGCGGCTCTCGAAGGCATGAAGGGCGACAACGAGGACCAGACGACGGGTATCCAGATCGTGAAACGTGCGATCGAGGAACCGCTGCGTCAGATCGTCGCCAATGCCGGCGGCGAAGGCTCGGTTGTCGTCAACAAGGTGAAGGAGGGCAAGGACGCCTTCGGTTACAACGCCCGCGACGACAAGTACGAGGACCTGCTGAAGGCCGGTATCATCGACCCGACCAAGGTGTCGCGTGTCGCGCTGGAGAATGCCGCTTCGATCGCTTCGATGTTCCTGACGACCGAGTGCGTGCTTGCCGAGAAGAAGTCCGACGCTCCCGCCATGCCGGCAATGCCCGCAGGCGGTATGGGCGGCATGATGTAATCATCGGTTGCCATATGAAAACCGGAGACCTCATGGTCTCCGGTTTTTTTGTTGTCGGGAGCCGTCTCCGGCCGTCACCGCCCGCGGGTCCCTGACCGGGTGGGGCGGCTCACGGCATCCACTCCAGCACGCCGGTGACGGGGTTTGCGGCGCGCCATGCCTCGAATTCGGCGTAGGTGCGTACACCGTCGCGCAGCACGGCCTGATAGTATTCGATACCCATGATTTTCTCGGTCTCCGGAGTTTCGTATTTGAGCCGGAGGATGGTTTCGCGCGTTTGGTCGGTCAGCACGGCGGCGATCCGGTCGGCCACCCGTTCGAAATAGCCGTCGTAGGCCGAGCCTTTCGGCATGTGGATCATGTCGATCTGCCAAAGCTGGTCGTCGGCGTCGGCATACCATGCGTGCCATTCGAGGCACTCCTCGCTCGTGTCGAGCAGGTTGCCGTATTCGATGCGGTGGATGCGGCTGTTTTCGGCCAGCCGGGCCATGGCGGCGAAGCTGTCCGCTACGCGCAGGGGCGATGAGTAGATGTGGAAGTCGATGTCGCGGTGCGTCATCAGCAGTCCCGTGCGGAGCGAGCCGACCAGATGCGGTTCGGCGCCCACGGAACGCCAGATGCTTTCGATGCCGCTGTCGCGGATGACCTCTTGGGCGCGCTGCTGGTTCGCGGCGGCGAGGGTGCTGAGTTTGTCCATTGTGCGATGCTATGAAGGGTTAAAAGGGCTTGCCGGAGCGAATTCGTTCCGGCAGGCTTGCGGTTTGTCGGGGTGTTATTTGCCGAGCAGGATGCGGGCCTGCGCGACTGCGGCGTCGGTTATCCGGCTGCCGGAGAGCATTTTGGCGATCTCGGTGATGCGTTCTTCGGCCGTCAGACGCCGGATGCCGGTGCGTCCGTCCTGCTTGTAGACCACGAAGTGGGCCGAGCCTTTCGAGGCGACCTGCGGCAGGTGGGTGATGTCCACGACCTGCATCGTCGCCGAGAGCGACTCGATGATCTCTCCCATGGCGTCGGCGATGCGGCCCGAAACGCCCGTGTCTATTTCGTCGAAGATGACCGTCGGCAGCTGCATGCACCGGGCCAGCAGGGCTTTGAGGGCCAGCATGACGCGGGAAAGCTCGCCGCCCGAAGCGATCCGCTCGACGGGCTGGGGCGTTGCGCTGCGGTTGGCCGTGAAGAGGAAAACCACATTGTCGCGGCCCGTGCGGCCCAGTTCGGCGAGCGGCGTCAGCGCCACTTCGAACACCGTGTCGGGCATGCCCAGCTGCGTCAGCGTCGCAAGGATCTGTTTCGCGAAGCCCGCGGCGGCTTTTTCGCGGGCTTTGTGCAGGCGGTCGGCCAGTGCGGCCGCTTTCTGCTCGGTTTCGTGCAGCGCTTTTTCGGTCGCGGCGATCTCCTCGTCGCCGTGGACGATGGCCGCCAGCCGGGCGGCGTAACCGTCGCGTGCGGCGATCAGTTCGGCTTCGGAGGCGACGCGGTGCTTCTGCTGGAGCGCATAGAGGGTGTCGAGACGCGCCGAGAGCTTCGCCAGCCGTTCGGGGTCGGCGTCGATCCGTTCGCAGTCGGCGGCCGCGGCGTTGTCGATGTCTTTCAGCTCTTCGAGCACCGAGTGTATGCGCTCGGCGTACTCCCCGGCGGCGGGGTAGTGTTCGCGGATGCGTACGAGGTCGTTTTCCGAGTTTTTGAGCAGGGTGAGAATCCCCGTTTCGTCGGCGTCGAATGCGTTGCGGAGCGTGGTGAGGACTTCGCCGATGCGGTCGGCGTTTTCCAGTACGGCAAGTTCCGCTTCGGTCGCGGCCTGCTCGCCTTCGCGGAGGTTGGCGGCGGTCAGCTCTTCGCACTGGAAACGCAGCCACTCCTCGTCGCGGCGGCCGTCGGCGGCCGCTTCGCGCAGGGCTGCGAGTTGGCGCCGCAGTTCGGAAAGCCGGGCGTACTGCGCCGTGTACTGCGCGAGCAGCCCGCCGTTTCCGGCCACGGTGTCGAGCGCCGAGGTGCGGAACTCCTCCGAGGAGAGAATCAGGTTCTGGTGCTGGGAGTGTATGTCGATCAGGCGGGTGCCGAATTCGCGCAGCTGCGCGAGCTGGACCGGAATGTCGTTGATGAAGGCGCGGCTCTTGCCGGCCGGGGTTATCATGCGCGTAACGTGCGTTTCGGGAGCATAGTCGAGGTCGTTCTCGTCGAAGAACGACTCCATGCCGCGGCCCGAAAGGTCGAAAGTCCCTTCGACCACGCAGTTGCGCGCCGCGTCTTTCATGGCCGAGCCGTCGTTCTTGGCTCCGAGCAGCAGGCCCAAAGCACCGAGCAGGATGGATTTGCCGGCTCCCGTCTCACCCGTGATGATGTTCAGGTGCGGGTCCAGCTCCATTTCGAGCTTTTCGATAAGCGCGTAATTCTCAACCGACAGACGACGTAACATGGCGGCCTATTTTAACAGTGATTCGATTTTATCGGCGATGCGTTCCGCGACTTCGGACTTCGGCATCAGGGGCAGTTCCTCCCGGCCGCTGCGGTCGATGAAGGTGACTTTGTTGGTGTCGCCGCGGAATCCGGCCCCGGCGTCGCGCAGCGAGTTGAGGACGATGAAGTCGAAGTTCTTCTTGGCGAGCTTGGCTTCGGCGTTGGCCTGTTCGTCGTGGGTTTCGAGCGCGAAGCCCACCAGCAGGCGGCTGCCTTTGCGTGCGCCCAGTTCGGCGGCGATGTCGCGCGTGCGGCGCAGGGTGATGCACATTTCGCCGCCGCATTTTTTGATTTTCGTTTCAGAAACGGTATCGGGCGTGTAGTCCGCGACGGCCGCGCACATGACGGCTCCGTCGGCTCGGTCGAAAGCCGCGGTGGCGGCGTCGTACATTTCGGCGGCAGAAAGTACGTCCGTGCGCTGCACTCCGGCGGGCGTCGGCAGGGCCGTACGGCCGCTGACGAGCGTCACGTCGGCGCCGCGGGCGGCCAGTGCGCCCGCAATGGCGTAGCCCATCTTGCCCGACGAGTGGTTCGAGATAAACCGCACGGGGTCGATGGCTTCGATCGTGGCGCCTGCCGTTACGACGAAGCGTCTACCTTGCAGGCTCTTTTTTTTTTCGGGATTTTCTCCGCCGAGCAGTTGGCCGACGAAAGCGGCGATGTCGGCGGGTTCGGCCATGCGGCCCTTGCCCGTCAGTCCGCTGGCCAGCTCGCCTTCGGCGGGCTGGACGATCCGCACGCCCCGTTCGGCCAGACGGCGCAGGTTCTCCTGCGTCGCGGGATGGGCGTACATGTCGAGGTCCATGGCCGGCGACACGACGACCGGGCAGCGGGCCGAGAGATAGGTCGTCAGCAGCAGGTTGTCGGCGATGCCGCAGGCCATTTTGGCCAGCGTATTGGCCGTGGCGGGGGCTATCAGGTAACAGTCGGCCCACTCGCCGAGCGAGACGTGCGAATTCCACGCTCCGTTTTCCGGGTCGAAGAATTCCACGAGAATCGGGTTTTTCGAGAGGGTGGCCATCGTCAGGGGCGTGATGAACTGCTTGGCCAGCGGCGTCATGACGACGCGCACTTCGGCGCCCGCGCACTTCAATAAACGACAGAGCACAGCCGCCTTGTAGGCCGCTATGCTTCCCGTAATGCCCAGCAGTATGCGCCGTCCCGCGAGTCCCGCGAGTCCCGCGAGTCCCGTGAGTCCTTCGACCGTGCGGCCGGCGCCGGGGCTTTGTATGTCGTGTCCCTGCGAGTCCATGCCGGCGGGCTGTTACGCCTTCTTGACCTCTTTGTTCTCCTTGAAGAAAAGCTCGTCGTCGAGGAACTCCTCGGTGGCGATGATCGCGGGCTTGGGAAGACGCTCGTAATAGCGCGAAATCTCGATCTGCTCGCGGTTCTCGAAGGTCTCCTCCATGGTGTCCGTGGGCGATGAGAAGTCGGCGAGCTTGCGGTTCAGCTCGGTCTTCAGCTCGGTTGCGATCTGGTTGGCGCGGCGGGCGATGATATTTATCGACTCGTAGACATTGCCGGTCTCCCGGTCCAGATCGACCAGTTTACGCGTAATGGTGTTGTTGGGAATGTTCTTCTTGATTTCCATTGCTATATGTTGTTGTCTTCTTGCTTGTTGCGGTCCAGATAATCGCGGGCGTGCTGGGCCATGCGGTCCACCTCCTTGATATGTTTCGATTCGGGGAACTCCTCTTTGAACGAGAGGTACGAGTCGAGCATCGCCAGATAGCGATCGGTCTGCTTCTCGGCGACCGAGTTGCTGGCGAAGCGGTAGCTGGCGTCCACGATCAGGTACATGATCTCCTCGCGGTGCGAACTTTCGGGGTATTGCTTGAGCGCGTTCTTGAGCGATACGATGGCCGACTTGTAGCGGCCTATCTTATAATAAGTGTATGCGTTGAGGTAGGCCTTGTCGTGCAGGCGCTGCGTCAGCTCGGTGTTGATGGTCTTGAAATTCTCGATCTGCTCGCTGTGCGGATAACGCGACATGAATTCGTTGATGGCGATCAGCGCCTGTCCGGTCATCGTCTGGTCGCGCGAAGGGCCGGGCGAAAGATAGTAGAAGCAGAGTGCGTACATGCCTTCGGCGTCCTCGATGAAGGCGCTGCGGCCGAACTTGCGGCGGAAATCGTCGAGAAGCGTCGCCGCCGTGTCGTAATCGCGGTTCTTGTATTTGCAGCGGGCGTTGAAGAACGAAATGCTGTCTTCGCGGGGCGTGCCGGAGTAGTAGTGCTGGACGCCTTCGAAGAGCGTCGAGGCCCGCGACCACTTCTCCTTCTGGTAGTACTCCAGCGCCTTGCTGTAAATCAGGTCGGGTTGTCCGCTTTTGAGCAGGGCGTTGATTCCTGCGCATCCGCTAAATGCAGTGATCAGGATCACTCCGCACACGGCGTATAAAAAAGTCTGCTTCATCGATAAATCTTTTGCGGCGCTTTATCGCGCAAAGTTACGCATAAATTAACGATTTGCAAAATTATTTATTGTGCAAAAAAAGAGTGCGTCTCCGCACCCTTGTTTTTTGTTCAGAAGAAGAACCCGACCGAACCTCCGTAAACGAGGTTGCGCGGGATCCTGACCCGCTGCGACACGCCGTCGGAGACGAAGGTGTTCCAGACGTGCGAACGGGCGTAACCAGACAGGCGGAAGTCGAAAAAGAATTTGCGGATGTTGAATCCCACGCCGCCCATGATGCCGACGTCGTCGTTGAAATTCACCTTCAGCAGTTTCGGGGCGCTGTCCCGCTCGGAGTCGGCCACGCGGAACTGGGCGCCGCCGAAGAGCCGCAGGGGCCCGAACTGGAGACCCAGCAGCAGCGGGATTTCGAACCGCTGCGGGCGCGGGAGCCTTCGGCGCGGATCGAGTAATTGACGAATGCGAAATTTAGCTCCGACTGCAGATGCAGGCGGCGGGTGAGGTTGAACCGCAGGACCAAGCCCGCCTGATAGCCCGCCTTGGCGGGACCGGGCCGGAATCGGTTTTCTCCGATTTCCACACGGGAAAAGGTGTAGCTGGTGGTGGTGACGCCGCCGCGGACGCCGACCTGAAAGCGGCGCTGGGCCGAAGCCGCGCCGGTGAGCAGCAGCGCGCAGAGCAGGAGCGGGAAGAGATGTTTCATGCCGAAATTAGCTGGTTTTAAGGTTGCTGCGGAGGTTACATCAGGGGTGACACGAGCCGCAGCACATCGCCCAGCGTGCGCCGCCATGCCGCCGGCCGCCACTCGTCCCGCACGATCCGCCGGCACGAGGCCAGATCGCCGTCGAAGGTGGCGGACAGCTCCCGGACGACCTGCCGGTCGCGGATGAAGGCCGTGACTTCGAGGTTGTCCAGCAGACTGCGGTAATCCATGTTCGCGGTGCCGACCGAGGCCGTGTCGTCGTCCACGATCAGCAGTTTGGCATGCAGGAAGCCGTTGGCGTAGCGGTAGAGTTCGATCCCCGCGTCGAGCAGGTCTCCGACGTAGGAGTCCGATATCAGGTCCGTGAACGGCGAGTCGCTGCACGTCGGGATCATCACCTGCACCCTCACGCCGCTCCGGGCCGCCAGCCGCAGCGCGTCGAGCAGCATCGCGGGCGGCAGGAAGTAGGGCGAGGATATGCGCACCCTGCGCTGCGCCCGGACGATGGCCGCGGCGAACGCCTCGGCGATGGTCAGCCGCGAGGAACCCTCTTCGGCCCATGCGAGCTGGATCGGCAGCCGCTGCCGGATGTCGTGCGGCGCGATATGGCGGCGGATGTCGAGACTCTCGCCGCGTACGCGCGCCCAGTCGGCGATGAAGAGCTTCTGCAGGTCGGCGACAGCGTCGCCCTCGACGCGAAGGTGCTCGTCGCGCCACTTGCCCATGTAATCTCCGTCGAGGTAGTATTTCGCAATGTTTATGCCACCCAAGTAGGCGACCTTTCCGTCCGTAACGACTATTTTGCGGTGGTTGCGGCGGGTGACGCGCGTGGTGAACCACGGGAAACGCACCGGTTCGAAAGCCGCCGTCTCGACGCCCGCCTCGTGCATGCGGCGCAGCATCGTGCGGCTGAGCCGCCACGAGCCGACGGCGTCGTAGATGACGCGCACTTCGAGTCCCGCACGGGCTTTGCGTATCAGGATTTCGGCGATGGTGCGTCCGATGCGGTCGTCGCGGATGATGTAGTACTCCATGTGGATCGACCGCACGGCCCGCTGGAGCGAGGCGATCAGCGCCGTGAAGGCGTTGTTGCCGTTGTGGAGCAGTTCGACGCTGTTGTGGCGGGTGATGCGTGTGCCGCAGCCCCGTGCGATGATCTGTCCGAGACGGTCGCCGCGGTATGCGCGGCGTTCCGCCGCCGGGAGGTGCGGCCGGTAACCAGCCAGTACGTAGAGCAGCGTGCCGGCTACGGGGAGCAGCAGGATCAGCGCCAGCCACGCCGCAGCCGACGCGGGCAGACGTTTCTGTCGGGTGACGAGCGGAACGGCTCCGAGCGTCCATGCGATGTGAATTGCAAGCAGCAGATACATAACCCGTGCGTGAGGGCATACTCCGTGCCATGCAGGTTGAAAAAAGATTTGGAAATTCGGAATATACTTCCTATCTTTGCTGTATAATGAAAATCAGGGTTCTGGCCTTCACCGGTCAGGATTCTTATTTTTTTACGATGTTTAATTCGAAACTCCTCCTCTGCGGAGGGGGATTCAGGAAGGTTTTAGATGCGGGGCGGGCGTTTTCGGATGCCTAAAGTGAGTTCGACGGGTTCCGGCATTTGAAATCTTTCGCGGTGTTATGAAACTGAATACGTCGGACTCGTATAAAATTATGGCAAAAGAGATTATCTATCTGACAGCGGAGGGGTACAAGAAACTCAGGGACGAGCTCGACCACATGCGTTCCGTCGAGCGTCCTGCAATTTCGGCGGCGATCGCCGAAGCGCGCGACAAGGGCGACCTTTCGGAGAACGCAGAGTACGACGCTGCCCGCGAGGCGCAGGGTATGCTGGAGATGCGTATAGCCAAGCTGGAGGATTCGCTTGCCAACGCACGGGTGATCGACGAGTCGAAAATCGACAAGAGCAAGGTGCAGATTCTGAGCAAAGTGACGCTGCTGAATCACAACACCAAGAAGGAGATGGTCTACACCATCGTCGCCGAGCACGAAGCCAACCTGCGCGAGGGCAAGCTGGCCATCGGCACGCCGATCGCCAAAGCGCTGCTGGGCCACAAGAAGGGCGACCGGGTCGACGTGGAGGTTCCCGCCGGAACGATTCACTTCGAGATCCTCGACATCAGCATTTAGGCGCCCGTTCCCGCAGGGCAGCGGCGCCGCATCGTCCGCTCCCGGCCGGGTGCAGGACACGACATACATCCCCGTTTGTGGGTATTTTTGCAGGACCGTTTTGTGCGGTCCTTTTTTTGTGCTACTTTTGGCAGCAGAAAGATGATACGCAAAGCACCCAAACGGATATACGCCGCTCTGCTGCTGCTGATTCTGGTCGCAGCGTACGCAGGACACAAGGTCCACATCTACAAGGAGGACCCTGCGCATTTCGCCGCGCTCTGCGGCGATCTGATGCCCGACAACGGCGCGCATCAGATCGTGGTGGAACGCTGTATCGTCGACGACTTCTATTTCTTCCCCTATCTCGACGCAGTACAGCCCGCGCACTCGTTCTATTGCGGGATGCTGGGCGTTCTGATGCCCGAAGCCACGCAGTGCAGACGCTGCATGCCGGTTCCGGGCGTTTCGCTGCGCGCGCCTCCCGCGGCGTAACCCGCAATCCCCTTCCCATCCTGTTTTTTGCCGGGCCGTGCGGTCCGGCGGGTTACGTATGTCATTCAAACAATCCGATAAGCAATGAAAAAATATCTGTTGCCGGCACTCTTCATGTGTCTGTATGCCGGTGCGTCGGCCGCGGAGACGCCGAAGAGGAGCACCGACGCCAATCTTTTCGGCCACGTCGTGGACCGTGAAACCCATGAACACCTTCCCTATGCGACCGTCGCCGTGACGGGCACGGCATTCGGCACCACGACCGACGCGTCGGGACACTATTTTCTGAAAAACCTGCCCGAAGGCGAGCTGACGCTCGAAGTCCGTGCGCTGGGGTACGCCGTGCTGGAGAAAAAGGTGACGCTCGAACGGGGACAGACCCTCGAACTGAATTTCGAGGTGATGCAGAGCGGCATTTCGATGGACGAAGTGGTCGTCTCGGCCAGCCGCTCGGCCACGCTGCGGCGCGAAGCGCCTGCGCTGGTGAGCGTGCTGGACGCCGCGCTGTTCGAGAAAACGAACGCTTCGTGTCTGGCGCAGGGGCTTTCGTTCCAGCCCGGCGTGCGGGTCGAGGACGACTGCCAGAACTGCGGCTTCGCGCAGGTGCGCATCAACGGACTCGACGGCCATTATTCGCAGATTCTCGTCGATTCGCATCCGGTCTTTTCGGCCCTGACGGGCGTCTACGGACTGGAGCAGATTCCGGCCAACATGATCGAGCGGGTCGAGGTGCTGCGCGGCGGCGGTTCGGCGCTGTACGGCTCGTCGGCCATCGGCGGCACGATCAACGTCATCACCAAGGAACCTTCGCGCAATTCGGCGCAATTGGCGCATACGCTGACCTCGCTCGGCGGCAGCAACTCCTACGACAACAACACGATGCTCAATGCGTCGCTCGTGACCGAGAGCGGCCGTGCGGGGCTTTGCGTCTTCGCTCAGAACCGCCACCGTTCGGGGTACGACCACGACGGCGACGGATTTACCGAGCTGCCCCTGATCAACAGCCGGTCGGCCGGCATGCGGTCGTTCTTCCGCACGGGCGCCTATTCGCGCATCACGGCGCAGTACCACCACATCGACGAATACCGCCGCGGCGGCGACCTGCTGGACCTGCCGCCCCACGAGGCGATGGTGGCCGAGCAGACCGACCACTCGATCGACGGCGGAAGCCTTTCGTTCGACATCTCGTCGGCCGACCGCCGCAACCGTTTCAACGCCTATGCGTCGTTCCAGAATACGGCCCGCAAGAGCTACTACGGCAGCAAGCAGGACCCCGACGCATACGGTACGACGCACGACCTTACGGTCGCGGCGGGCGTGCAGTACGTCCATGCGTTCCGGAAACTGCTTTTCATGCCCGCCGAACTGACGCTCGGCAGCGAATACAGCTACGACGACCTGAACGACCGTTCGATCGGCTACGACATCAACACCGCCCAGACGGTGCATATCGTGGGCGGCTACCTGCAGAACGAATGGAAAACGAAGAGATGGTCGCTGCTGATCGGCGGACGTTTCGACAAGCATAATCTGGTGGACCACGTGATTTTCAGTCCCCGCGCAAATATTCGTTTCAACCCTTCGGAGGCGGTGAACCTGCGCGTGAGCTATGCGGGCGGCTATCGGGCGCCGCAGGCCTTCGACGAGGACATGCATATCGCCGTGGTGGGCGGCAAGCGGGTCCGCATCCGGCTCGCCGACGACCTCAAGGAGGAGCGTTCGCACAGCGTGAGCCTTTCGGCCGACCTTTATCACAACTTCGGCAGGGTGCAGACCAACCTGCTGGTCGAGGGGTTCTATACGATTCTCGACGACGTCTTCGCACTGCGCGATCTGGAAGATACGGACGACGGAGGCAAGATCAAGGAGCGTTACAACGGTTCGGGCGCCGCCGTGCGCGGCTTCAACGTCGAGGGGCGGGCGATTTTCACCCGCTGGTTCGAACTGCAGGCGGGCGTAACCCTCCAGCAGAGCCGCTATAAGGAGCCTGAACAGTGGAGCGAGGACGCCGACGTGCCGCCCGTGCGCCGCATGTTCCGCACCCCCGACGCCTACGGCTACTTCACGGCGTCGTTCAAGCCGGTCCGGAACTTCACGGCCGACCTGACGGGAACCTGCACCGGCTCGATGCTCGTGCAGCACATGGCCGGATCGGGCGTCGCGCAGGATGCGGCCGTCTCGACGCCGTCGTTCTTCGACATGAACGTCCGCCTGTCGTACGACCTGCGTATCTACAAGGAGATAACCTTGCAGCTTTACGGGGGCGTGCAGAACCTCTTCAATGCCTACCAGAAGGATTTCGACAAGGGCGCCGACCGCGATTCGGGCTATATCTACGGTCCGTCGCTGCCCCGCAGCTGGTTCGTCGGCGCGAAGTTCAGTTTCTGAGTCCGCGCTGCTGCGTCCGGCATAAAAGGCTGCCCTTTCGGGGGCAGCCTTTTGCGTGTGGCGGCGGTCTCTGCGGGCCGTTTCGGATGCGTGTGGCGGCGGTTTTTGCGGACTGTTTCGGATACGTGTCGCGGCCCGGAATCCTGTGCCGGGTTTTGCGGGGGATCGGTTGTGACGCCTGCGCAAAGTCGCCGGAATGTCCGGCCGGGTGCGGAGAATTTCATCCGGGAAACAAAAAGCCGCCCCGGATTCCGGGGCGGCCTTGCCGTATATCTTGGCGCGGAACTAGATCGCCTTGATCTCGTGGAGCACGTTGTTGGTCTTGCGGACCGCGTCGGCCGAAGCTGCGAACTTCTCGGCCTCTTCCTTCGAAAGGTCGATCTTCACGATCTTCTCGATGCCCTTGCGGCCGATGATCGCGGGAACGCCGATGCAGATGTCCGACTGGCCGTATTCGCCTTCGAGCAGGCATGAGCAGGGAATCATCTTTTTCTGGTCGTTGAGGATCGCCTCCACCATCATTGCCGAAGCGGCTCCCGGAGCGTACCATGCCGACGTGCCGATGAGCCTGGTCAGCGTGGCGCCGCCCACCATCGTGTTGGCTACGGCCTCTTCGAGCTTCTTCTTCGATGCGAACTGCGATACGGGAACGCCGTTTACGGTAGCCTTCGAGACGAGCGGAATCATCGTCGTGTCGCCGTGGCCGCCGATGACCATGCCGTCAACGTTGTTGATGTTGGCGCCGGTGGCTTTGGCCAGATAGCACTTGAAGCGCGACGAGTCGAGCGCGCCGCCCATGCCGATGATGCGGTTCTTCGGAAGTCCCGAAGCCTTGAGCGCCAGATAGGTCAGCGTGTCCATCGGGTTGGCGACGACGATGATGATGGCGCGCGGCGAGTACTTGACCACGTTTTCGATTACGCCCTTCATGATGTTGGCGTTGGTGCCGATCAGCTCTTCGCGGGTCATGCCCGGCTTGCGGGGAATGCCCGAAGTGATGACGACGACGTCCGAATTGGCGGTCTGCTTGTAATCGTTGGTGACGCCTACGAGTTTGGTGTCGAAGTCCATCAGCGTCGAGCACTGGTACATGTCCAGCATCTTGCCCTCCGAAAGACCCTCCTTGATGTCGATCAGGACTACTTCGCTTGCGACCTCGCGGCAAGCCATTACATTCGCGCAGGTGGCGCCTACGGCACCTGCACCTACTACTGTAACTTTTGACATAACTGTTGATATTTAAGTTTGTTGTGCGTTTCTTTCCGGCGGGGCGTCGTTCGCGGCCGGCCCTGTCATGGAGCAAACCCCTCTCGGAAGAGGGGCTTGAACGGGTCGGGGATCAGCCGATCAGCTTTTCGTAATCCGCGGCGCTCAGCAACGCGTCGTATTCCGCGGGATCGGACATTTTGACCTTGACGATCCAGCCTTCGCCGTAGGCGTCCTTGTTGACGATTGCGGGGTCGGCGTCTACCGCGTCGTTGAATTCGACGATTTCACCGCCGACGGGCAGGAAAGCGTCGCTGACGGTCTTCACGGCTTCGATCGAGCCGAACACCTCGCCTGCGGCGAGCGTCTCGCCGACGGTCGGCACGTCTACGAAAACGATGTCGCCGAGCTGGCTCTGCGCGAAGTCGGTAATGCCGATAACGGCCGTGTCGCCCTCGATACGGCACCACTCGTGGTCGTTCGAGTATTTCAGATTTGCAGGTACGTTCATAATTTGGTTATCGTTTTAAATTTTGAATGTGCTTTTTCTGATGCAAATATAACTGTTATTTCCGTAACAGCAAGGGGATTCTGTATTTTTTAATGCGATTTTGCGCCGCGGATCGTTGCCGATTTGCGGAATGGCTTGCGCAAAATATTTGTATGTATTATTTTTGCGGCAAAATCAAGCTTGCGTTACAGGTATGACAGGGGTAGAGACGTCCGAATCCCGGAGATTCGCGATCATAGGCGTTGCCGGGTACATAGCTCCGAGACATTTGAACGCCATGCGGTCGCTTGGGTGCGATCTGGTGGCGGCGCACGATGTATTCGACAGCGTGGGGATGATCGACGGGTATTTCCCCCGCGCCTATTTCACCTCCGATCCGGATGATTTCAGAAGGCGCATGGTCGCCGGCCGTGCGGAATTTCTGACGGTCTGCACCCCGAATTACCTCCATTGCACCCATACCGTAACGGGATTGGAGGCGGGGCTCGATGTGATTTGTGAAAAGCCGCTGGCACTGACTCTGGACGAGTTGTCGAGGATGGAGACCTGCAGCCGGGCCGCGGGCAGGCGCGTATTCCCCATATTGCAGCTGCGCCTTCATCCGGAAATAGAGCGGCTGAAACGGATGGTCGACTGCGACCCCCCCCCCGACAATTTATGATGTAGACCTTACCTACATTACTCCCAGAGGAAGCTGGTATGCCGCTTCGTGGAAGGGCGACCCGTGCAAGAGCGGCGGCGTGGCGGCCAATATCGGCATCCATTTTATCGACATGCTGCACTGGATATTCGGTCCGGTCGAGAAGGTGGTGCTGCACCATTCGTCGCCGGAGTGTTCGGCCGGCTTTTTGCAGTTGAAGGGTGCCCGCGTCAGGTATTTTCTGAGCGTCAACGCCGCCCATCGCCCTTCGCCGAACGATAATCCCATGTCTCCGTACAGACATCTCGTTATCAACGGCGAGGAGTTCGACTTTACGAACGGGTTTACGGACCTCCACACGTTGAGCTACGAGCGGATACTTGCCGGCCGGGGTTTTGCGGTCGAAGATACGGCGTGTGCCGTCCATACGCTCGATATGCTGCAGAAGAGTGCGGCGGTCGGCCTGACGGGCGACTATCATCCGCTGCTGCGGAATTTGCAGGGGTGATGCGAAAAAAGAACGGGAGCGATGAAAATGGTGGATCTACATAGGCAGTATCTCGACATCCGCGATGAGGTGGACCGCGCCATCGGCGATGTCATTGCCGAGACCGCCTTCATCAAGGGTCCTGCGGTCGGGCTGTTCGAAGAGGAGCTGGCCCGGCGGCTCGAAGTGCGGCACTGCATCGCCTGCGGCAACGGTACGGACGCGCTTCTGCTGTCACTGCTGGCCGTGGGGCTGCAGCGGGGCGACGAAGTCATCGTCCCGGCCTTTGCATTCGCGGCCGTGGCCGAAACGGTGCTGCTGCTGGGCGGCGTTCCGGTCTTCGCCGACGTCGATCCCCGCACTTTCAATATCGACCCGGCGAGCGTCGCCCGGCTGGTGTCGGAGCGTACCCGTGTCGTCATCCCCGTCCATCTGTTCGGGCAGCCGTGCGATATGGCTGCGCTCACGGCCGTTGCGAAGGAGCACGGCCTGAAGGTGATCGAGGACAACGCCCAGTCGCTGGGAGCCGTATGCCGCATGTCCGACGGCGCGAGCCGCTATGCGGGTACGATCGGGGAGATCGGGTGCACGTCGTTCTTTCCCTCCAAAGTGCTGGGCTGTTACGGCGACGGCGGCGCGGTGTTCACCGACGACGACGGGCTGGCGGCCCGCATCCGGGCGCTGGGCAGTCACGGTTGGTTCACCAAATATGACAGCCGGCTGGTCGGAATGAATTCGCGGCTCGACACGTTGCAGGCCGCCGTACTGCGGGTCAAGTTGCCGCACCTCGACACATGGATCGCCGCCCGCCGGAGCGTGGCAGCGCGCTATACGGAGCGTTTGGGCGGTCTGACGCCGGTCGTGACCCCGGCCGAGACGCCTTACGCCACCCACGTCTACCACCAGTACACCGTCAAGGTGCCTCCGGCCTGCCGCGACGGACTCCGGGCCGCACTCGCCAAGGAGGGCATACCCTCCATGGTCTATTATCCCGGAACCCTGTACGAACAGCCCGCATACCGCGACGCCTGCGTATGCGACCCCGCGATGCGCCATGCCGCAGCGCTGCCGGCGGCGGTGCTGTCGCTTCCGATGGACAGCGAACTGACCGACGCCGAGGTGGAGCGTGTGGCGGATGCCGTATGCCGCTATTTTGCCGATAACGAAAGCTGATACCATGAGTGAAACGTTCATCCACCCCTCTTCGTTCGTAGACGACGGGGCGGTCATAGGGCCGGGTTGCAGGATCTGGCATTTCTCGCATATAATGGCCGGGGCCCGCTTGGAACGGGATTAAAAAACTGTAACGATTCGATTTATCGGGTCGTTACAACTTTTATATAGGAAAATAGGTAACGCGAAGGTAACGATTTATTTTCAGCTTATTGCGTCTAAATGCCGCATTTCAAATAACCTACTGCAAGCTACGAAAAATTTTCCGATCGAGCAAATTTGCTAAAAACAATAGCGTGTTTGCGGTTCAGTACGACATGCTTATACTTATCGGAATCATTTATCTAGATGTTGATCATCCATGTGAACCCTTCTACAAACAGATCCAAAGAAGTCTGCGAACCGTCAAGACATCGTCCGGCACCGAGTTCCTGCATCGGAACTGCTATCTCCCATAAGATCTGTAGGTGTAAATTGCTTTGCCCAATAAATCGGAGATTTCGGAATTGTGATTTTCTTCCGCAGTCCATGACTACAGGATGGTTTACTTTCAACCAGACCATTTTCATCTCGAATTCCCTCAATGCAATGACAGTCCATAGTAGCGATTTCATTCCTGGAATCACTTTACTGATTCATCTCGGATATTCATCAGACGTCGTCTTACTTTTGCCAACGTATGAAGTGTATTTTTTCAGATCGGAGCAGCGGCTAAATATAGTTGATATAACGTTTGAAATAAAAAGTCTGGAATGGAAATACTTTTACATCGGAAGATATTTTCGAGGCTATAAAATTGGAAGATCTGCGTCGTATTATTGGTAACACAAGCAGGAAATTAACTTGGACATCAATTAGCCGATTTACTCAATATATTGAATCATGGCTGTATCATTATCGGAGGCAAATTGCGCCTTATCATTTTCTACAGCCTGAAAAACTTGCTGTCTATAATATTCACTCCGGTTGATGACCCAATATTTTTCTATTGTTTCATTTCAGTCAGGTGCTAAGCCGGAGTTATTGGGATATGTGACAATATGGAATAAAATCCAGATAATGAGGCAATTTAGAGAGTGCGCATTCGACATAAATGCCAGCCCCCCTAAAAAAGTTGAATGAAGATGTAACCACCAGTTTATCTTCAACCTGCTACGCTCAGATTTTATAGTGCTCCATGGAAATATGATGAGTATCCTCCTCTGTTTTTGCTACGGCCTATGTTATATTATTCACGACGGAATGAAATCCTACATGAGAATAATGTATCCAACTTCTTTAGCTGTGTCTTGCGGACTTTTATTCCAAAGTATGGGAAAATAGGAGTTGCAAACTTTTATTGTTGCAACTCCCATCTGATATCGATTTTTTAGAAGGACTCTTTCAACGCTGTTCAGCCATTTCAATCTGTCGTGGAATCTCGATGTGATCGCATTGGTCGAATACGAAATGGAGCTTCGGATCGAATGTCGCAGGATAGTCTGACGTTCGCACGATGCGATTGCTCGCAGAGAATTGGAATCCGTCTACGCAATACAGATTAACAATGCGGGGATCGAATACTCGGAACAGATTTCCATCGACCTGAATATTGCGGTGATAACGACTTGTCTGCCGCTGGGAAATTCCGCTGCCGACAGCAATGCAGGCACTTCCCCATCCCCGGCTTCCATAATTGCCGTTTGCGAAGATGTTGTTGCGAATTGTTACGTCACGGACACCGGATTGTTCGAACCAGAAGTTACCGTCGCCCTCAAAGAGGATCGAGGCTCCGGCGATATGGAAATAGTTGTTTTCGATGATAACCCGTCCGCGGGAACCAATCAGCAAACCGCGGGCGCGGTTTCCCGACATCCGGCAACCGCTGATGTGAACATCGGGACCGGGTTCGTCGGCTGCAATCAGATGGCCGGGACGAATGTTCTCGGGTAAGGGTTCAGTGAAGGTTACCGCAGAATACTCCTTGTTGAACCGTTCGACCTTAGCAACAATCCGCCGGGCATAGGCTTCAAGCGTGTGGTTGTCGACAATTTCCACCGCCATCCCCGGGACGAGGAAATCTGTGCCGTATTGCCCGCTGTGTCCCCAGCGAACCCAAATCCGCTCCCGATCGAAAATCGTATCGACGGGCATATATAGTCCATGAATATTGGAGGCATCATCCTTCTGATTTTCGAACGTACAGTCGATTAGACGGATCTGTCCCCCGCAATTGGAGAAATGCGTGGCGTCGGCCGTGATGCTGATCATGCGTTTTTTGCCGGGAGCCGGAACAACTTCCATCCGTTCAATTCCGATGTCGCGGCTGCGTTGTGCGATGACCCCCATCCCTCCGCAGTGATGGAGCTTCACGTCGAGGATTGCAATACCCTGCGAATCGGAAACGGTGATCCCGGGATTGAGCCGTCGGGCGGCCCCGAAGACCATCGTATTCCCGATCGCGGCCTTCAAATCACTGCGGAAAATCCGAATCCATCCGTTAGGACGCCGTTCAGCAGGAATGGTATGGGCCGGGAGCCAGTAGTCGTCGACGTGGAAAGCCGGTTCGCATCGTTGGGTATCGAACTCCAACAAACTGGAATAGGGGTAGACACGACCTTCGTCATCGAGGAAACGCAAGCATCCGTCCGTCAGATCGCATCGGTATTTGTCCGGGAACTCCAAATCGAGCCATCCGTTTCCGGCCGCCCGTACGGTACCTTCGGAGTGAAACGTGCGGGTAAAGTCGATCGAAAGATTGCGGATCGTGATGTTGCGGCAACGTTCGAGGTTGAACGGTGAAACGAAACCTGTGAAAAGGAGTTTCGTGTCAGCACCTTCAATGGTGAAATCTTGCAGGCCGACCAAATCAAAGGCAATCCGTTTCAAACCTTCGTCGTTGTTGCTGATGAACTGGTACTTTTCGACCGCCAGATCGGGTCGTATCCGGAGTTCTCCACCCGGAAGAATAAGCCGTGCGGCCCGGATCCGGGCACAATGGGACAAGGCGGCCCGAATGGCCGGTCCTGCGTCGGTTTGTGCAGTCAGGTCGTCAAGGAAATCATTCAAGTAGACATCGCCACCGGATGTCGGGGCCTGACAGGCTGCAAAGAGCCCGACAGCAAACAGCAACAGGGTGTGAAGCAGTTTTTTCATCAGGATATTGGAAATTATGGAAGTTTGATACGCAGGGACGCTCCCTGTCGAAGCCGGAAAGCTCGGGGATTGCATCCCGAAATCGCAAGCGTGACTCGCAGAAACCCGTCCGGCTGTTTCTCGATGACAAGGTCGAAGTTGTTTTCAAAGGCCCGAATGTGCCGCAACGCCATGCGATTCCATCCGGAAGGCATTGAAGGGGTAAGATCGAAGCTCCTGAACCCGGTGGGGCGAATCCCGAACAATCCCTCGGTGATAACGCGGCAGAAAAGCCCGCTTTCGGCGGCCAAGTGGCGTTGAGAGCCCTCGGGCCATGCTTCGATCGGATAGGGAACATGATCGCCCAGGAGTCTGCGCCGGGCATAATGACTGAGGAATTCCGTTGCACGGTCGGCCTGCCCGGCGATGTAGATTCCCCGCAGAGCATAAAGGGTCGAACGGTCCCAGAAGGTCGAACTGCCCTGTTCGGTGAGGAGGCCGTTTTCGGTCATCAGCTCTTTTCCGAGCAGCGCCCGAACAGTCCCTTCGCTGCGGTTTTGCAACCCGGCGATCAACGGCATGCATATCCACGAGCGGAGTTTCGTACAGCCATCGAAATAGCGGTAAGTTTCGTATCCGGCAACCGTGGCGCCGAAATGGCATTCAATCGCCTCAGCGAGCTCCGAAGTCTGCCGTTTGTAAACTCGCAGCGTTTCACGCGGACATCCGAGCTCCTGTCCGAGATAGACGGCCGACCGCAAGGCATCATAATAGAGTGTCGATGTACAGAGATTGGCCTTGCCGGCAGGGAATCGGCCCTCCAATTCATCGGTATCGGAAGCGACGACCCCTTCGGGAGTGAGTTTGCGCCGGCAGTATTCGAGACACCATTCCACCAAAGGCCACAGCTCTTCGGCTTCGTTCCGTTCCCCGCGGGCCAAGGCGTAGCGCGCAGCGCCGTATGCGATCATCGCGGCATCGCCTCGATCGCCGGCCCCGTTCCAGATGTCGTCGCCCTCGGCGATGATCGAACTAGGAATAGGCCGGTATTCAGCATTCATGAAACGGGCGAAGTGGCGGAATGCGTTGAGTGCCGATCGATTCCCGATGTCGTATCCGAGCATTGGAAAAAAAGGGTTGACGTATTCGGCCTGATCGTTGGCCCAAATAGCCGCGTAGTAACATTCGCCGCCCGGAGCATGCATGTAGCCGCCGCGGGTCTTGATAATGCTTTCGGCAGCCCGGATCTTGGCAAAGCGGAATTCCGTGTCGACTACCGGATCCGGGGTCTCCAGGACCAGTTTGTCCGAGATTGCAGACACGAACTCCCTACGAGAGCGGAGTTCGGCTCCGACATCTGCGGGCGGAAGTGTCTCTCCGACTCGACAAGCCCGGAAGAGGGCATCCACCACGGTCGAATCTCCGGGCTGCAGTATGCGGATTCCGGCATCGAGCAATTCGGCCCGAATGACGTAGCCGCCCGTAATGCCTCGTTCCGAAGGGGTCGTCACGATTTGCGAAAACTCTGGGATGGAAATCTCCAGCGTTTGCGAACCGATATTGCGGATAAGATACCGTTCACAGAGGGCGGGTTGTGTCGGCGAAGGAAAGATCGTGCGCTCCATGGCCAAGACCGGAGCCGGATGCTCCACCTCCTCGTATCCGGCCCCCACGGCATTAAAACTCCATTGACTAAAGACCCGGACCGTACCGTCTATGACGATCTTTTCGACCCGTTCGAACTGCAGGGCCGAAGCATTGAAACCCGAGGCGGAGGTATTCACGGCCAACAGCGAGGGAATATCCGTGGCCACGCGGCACATCAGACTGGCATGCGTATCATTGGGACGGACACGTAACAGCGGGAAGATCAGCGAACGTTCGACGCGAAAGGCTCCTCGGTCATCCACAACCCAGCGGAGAACCGTCGAGATCTGCTCGCCGGTCATTTCGAGATGATCCCTGTGGGGCGTATCGTTTCCGGGTCTCCAGACGATGCCTCCGTCCGGATCAATCTGCCAGCGTTGTCCTGCAACAGGAAGTCCGAGCCCGGTGCAAAAAAGAAGGAACAGCAGTTTTTTCATTGTCATTTCATTGTTCAAGGATGGCGGGGCATTCGAACCAGTGCTCCACGAATGTGCGGACGCGCTGCGCATATATCTGCGGATCGTGGAGATAGGCGGCACCATGATCGACGCCGGAAAGTATCCAGAGTTCCTTGTCTCCGATTTTCGCTTCGTACAGCCGGTGAACCATTTCCACAGGGACGACCGAGTCCTTGTCGCCGTGAATGAACAACATAGGCAACCTGCATCGGTGCACGGCATCGAGCGGAGAAGCCTTTGCGAAACTCCATCCGTAGAGGATCCGGCACCAAAGGTCCGATAGATGGAAGAGCGGAAAGAGCGGCAGTCGGCACTGCTTCTCCCAAGAATCGGCAAAGATATCCCGGGTTGAAGTGTAGCCACAATCCTCCACGGCACAGCGGACACATGCGGGCAGCGACTCTTCGGCAGCGGCGATCATCGTAGTGGCGGCACCCATCGAAACGCCGTACAGGACGATCTGCGTATTGCCGCCGAAAAGCGAATCTGCCGTTCGGATCCAGTCCACCACTTCCGTTCGTTCAGTCCACCCCATGCTGATGGCCGAAGGTTCGCTTTGCCCATGACCGCGCAGATCGGGAATCAGAACATTGAATCCGAAATCATGGTTGAAGAGATAGCCGATCATGAGCATGGTTTCCGCCGAACCCTGATAGCCATGAAAGAGCACGGCGGTCTTTTCGGTAGGCTCCGGAGCCCATAGCCACCGGGCATGGAGTCGCTCTCCGTCGGCATTCAACCGTACGATATCATGCAGCAATCCGTTGCTGCGGATGCTGTCGAGCCATTCTGTGGTATGAGGATATTGCCGGGTGAGCCAGCTGAGATCGGTCAGGCGGGGCGGATGGAGTGTCCTGTAACAGAGTACGAAACTCCAGCACAATGCCCCGATGACAAGCAGCCCGAAGATTGCGCTCAGTGCAGCAATGATTTTCTTATTTCGCTTTTTCATGACAGATATTATTTGGGTTCATATGGATCAGTTCGAAATCGGGTTTGCCGTAGCCGATAAACCGGTTCTCGGCGATGCGCACATTTCGACACCCCTCAAGGCAGAATGATTGGCGTTGTGCGGCTGTGGCGGGGAAATCGTATGTTTGTTCGACACAGTTTGCCACGAACTGCAGTCCCTCAACCGATCGGGCGTGGAGCAGCGGACGGTCATAAGTGAGAATGCGGTTGTTGCGGATCCGGATATTGCGATGATAGACCGGGCTGCTTTCGTCTGCCGGACGGAAAGAGGGAGTGATGCTGATGAGGGCTTCGCCCCAGCCGGATCCGCCGTTGTTCGAAGCCGAAGTGCCGCAGTTCTCGAAAAGGTTGTCATGGATATCCATGTCGCACACGGCGCCCGATTCGAACCAGTAGTCGGTATCTCCTTCGATGAGAATTGCCGTTCCGGCCGTCATGAAGCGGTTGTTATGTACGACAACCTTTCCGGGAGTGGTGAGCAAGATGCCGCGGGCGCGGTTGGCTCGCCCGAAGTAGCAATCGTGAATCGATACGTTGGCATACCACGAGGCGTTTTCGATAAAATCGTCTTCCCTGAATGTTTTATCGAGCGGCTCACGCAAGGCGACAACAAGCCGCTTGCTGCTTTTCCTGACAATGCGTTCAATGCGGTTCCGGGCCCCCCGAGATCCGGTCGTTCGTACAATCGGCCAGATCTCATCATCGGCTTTGAACACCCGTTCTGCCGGGAACCGGACTCCGAACAACTCAATCTGTTTCCGGTCTTTCGAAACAGCGACTATCCGGGCATAGATGCCGTGTATGTTCAAGGCATCGTCACCCTGTCCGTTGCAGTTGCAGCCGTCAAGTTCGATCAATCCGCGGCAGTTGGTAAAGTGGAACGCATCGGCAGCACAGCTGAACCGACGCTTTTCGGAACGATTGACGACCGTACAAACCGCCTTGAGCAGGATGTTCTCGCTGCGGAGTCCGTAAACGCCCATTCCGGGAGAATGGCGCAGGTCGATTTTTTCGAAGCAGACATTCCTGCAGTTCACCACCGTCATAGCGTTGGACAAATACCGCCCATGGTAAAGAGCGAGTTCCGTACCGATCGGCAGGGGACGGTCGACCGTCCCGAAGAAGCGGACCGTGTCCGGAGCGATTTCACGGGCTTCGCCGCGGAAGACTGCATTGCGGTCCGAGAGAGGACAGTCCCGGGTACCGTAAAGCACCGCACCGCTTTGCGGATCGTAAGCCGTAGAATAACTTTCGGGATCGATTTCACGCTCCCAAGTCTCATCCGTAAAGCGGATCCGCCCCTTTTCGATGTGGTAGGGATAACGTTTCCGATCGATAGCCAGGTCAACATGGCCGTCCCCAAGAGCAACGATCGAAGCCTGTGTGATATAGGGGCGTTCCCAGTCGAGCGAGAAATTGCGAATCGTCAGTCTTTCGCACTCCTCAGCCAAGAAAAGCATCAAACGCCCGTGTGCGATGAATTCAGCGCCACCGCCGTCGATTATTAAATCCCGAATGCCGCGGAGTCTTGCCACGATGTTCACCCGGTCGTCCTGCCCCTCAGGGGCATGGAAATCGTACCGCCCCGACTCGAAACACAATACGGTGGGGATTTCCCGCTTTCCGATGGTAGCGACGGCTTTTCGCAAGGCTTCGGAAGCATCCTCTCCCGAATCGGGCAACGCACCGAAATCTCGCATCCGAAGCGTATCTCCGAACGGCCGGGATGAAACGCTTCCGATCCATGCGGTCGCGAGAATCGGGAGGATGTATCGACTAATTTTCATAGAAGTACGGATTAGGATTCTCAACCATTCGAGGCATCTCTTCACCCTCCAAACAATGCTCGGAACAGTCGACCAGACTGATTGTCGAATTTTCCTTCCACCCGGAGAAGTCATTGTTCCGGACTGTGACGCTGCGGCAGTGCTGGGCATCGATGACCGAGAGACCGGCGAACCGGGGCTCAAACCGGCGGGAATCGACGAACCGGTTCCTGCTGATGACGAGCGAATCGACCGAGAGAGCATAAATCAACTGGTTGTCGAACGACTCCACGAGGTTTCCTTCGAAACGGATACATCCGTGATACGGAGTCCCCCCGCTCCGGGCATCATGCGAAATAACGGGGTCGATCTGCAGAACGGCCTGGGGAGACCGGCCGCCGGTAGCCATCGTGCCGAATCGGTTGTTACGGATCACGACGTTGCGCGTACGTCCCGATTCGAACCAGTAGTTGGCGTCACCGCAAATGCGTATTCCGGCCATCATTGAAGAAAGATCACTGTTTTCGACGCATACGTCGCCCGGAGTCGAAAGCAGAAAACTCCGGGCGCGATTATAACGAACCGTGCATTCCGATATTTCGACATCGGCATCGGCCGCGCGGTTCCCGACGGCAATGTGCACCGAGTCCGGAATTGCACTCAGGTCGAATCCGGTTCGAATGATGTAATAGTTTTCATTCACGTGGTTCACCTCCTCGACTCGTCCGCAGCCGAGTACCCCCAGATCGGCACGATCGATGAAGACGAGCGAATCACCTTGTTCGGCAAAATCGAAACCCTCCTGCTGAAAGTGCCCAAAACTGGCCCCAAACCGGTTCCCGGAAAACCGATCCACAACCGTCATGTAAACACCGTGAATGTTCGTGGCATCGTCGAGCATGCTTTCGAACCGGCAGGCCCGGAGCACTATTTTTCCCGAACATCCGACGAAATGAGTGGCATCGGCCGATGCAGAGACCATCCGGCCGCTTTGAGGCGGGACTTCAACCCGGTATTGCGAGCAGACGACGTCGCGACAGTTCTCGGCGATCAGCGCCATGCCGCCCGAATCGTGAAGCGTGACGTTCCGGACTTCAACACCGGCCGACTTGTAAAACGAGAATCCCGGATAGCGGCGGTTAGTCGAATGGGGGCCTTTATCCGTATAGACGCTTCCCACAGGAGGCAGCTCCCGAGACGAGTAGCCGCTCAGACGGACAAGCGAATCGCCGATCCATTCGGCCTGCAGCGTTTTTTTTTGATCGTGTTCGTACTGTTCGGCCTGATAGTAGGGCGAACGGGTTCCGGGATCGAACAAAATATTTTCACCGAACGGACTCGCCCAGTCGTAGCCCGTAAACCAGGGTTCCCCGCTCCGGATCTCGAAACGTTCCGGATCGAGCGGACGGAGCGTGATGCTGTGCGTACGAGGATCGTTACCAACGACGAGGCCTTCGAAGATGAACGATGCGTCGCAATCGATCGTGAAAGCCTCGAAAACGATCTGTTCGCATCGAGCGACGCGGAACGGAACGATTGCGCCGTGAAATCTCAACTGGGTTTTTTCTCCAGCCCCTTCGATCCGTACACGTCGCATCTCCTCGAGCAGAAAAGCGCAGCGTTTATAGCCGTTGTCGTTGTTCGAAACGCAGAGATAGCTGCCGGCCGCCTGTTCGGGATAGAAGTCGAACGTCCCCGCTCCGAATCGGATTGTGACCTCACCGGCTGGATGCTCCGCAAGGATCTTGCGTACAAGAGGCGTATAGTCCTCCGTTCCGGAATCGAAGTCGATGGCAATCGTTTCCGGATGCATTTCGCATCCGGAAACGATCAGCGCGGAAAGAATGATGAATTTTCGGATCGACATTCCAAACATCAATAAAATACGACCTTTCTCCATGCGAGACTGCGTTGTCCGAGATCATTCATGTCTGCAGCATAATACATGCGGACAGCCTGTCCCCCGGTTTGATCTCCCTCTTCACTGATCAGGTTGGGATACATGGCCTCCTCCTCACCCAGATTGAGGGATATAGGGGCCTCCCACGCAATACCGTCGGCACTCGTCGAAAGACAAATGCGTCGGCTCCACGAATGATAGACCATCACCCATTTGCCTATGTAGTGGTTCCACATGACCGACGGATTTCCGCCGGCATAGGTATCGAGATTGGCGATCTTGATGTTTGCGCCGCCGAGTTGTGTCTGCCCGTTGCAGCCTTCGACGGTGAATGCTTTGCCATCCCATTTTTTCCAGGTTCCGGCAGCTCCGGCCGGATCCTCCGAACAGGCCATCGTGATCATGTAGTTTCCGGGGTCATCGCAATAGCCCGAGTAGTAGCATATCCAGACTTTGCGCGCGTCGTTCCAAACTACGCACCCGTCTCCCAAGCCGTAGGACTCACCCTGCCCGGCGGGATTTTCGGGTTTGGGGTCGGTTCCGGAAAGGATCCGTCTGCCCGTTTCCCAGGTCAGTCCGTTGTCCGAGGAATAGGTGACGCCAATGGACTTATAGGCGGCGGAGACTCCGGGCCAATGGCTCTCGGCATGGAAGAATCCGGCCAACCGACCGTCCATGAGTTTATGCACGCCGATGAACCATGCGCCGCCGTCGTAAAATCCGGATACGGGTTCGATGCACTTGCCAAAGACCTCCATATCGGAGGTCAAGGCATTGACGTTCTCATCGAGCCAGGGACTGGCGGATACCTGTCGCAGGGAATTGTCCGCAGACCAGTAGGTCGTAAACAGTCCCGAATCATCGTATTTCCCGACGGAGATCTTTCCGTCAAGCCAGAGCATATACCGGGGAATGTGGGGATCCTGCCAACAGATGTTGCGGTCACCGACGACGAACGTTCCAAAATCGGTGTAATCATCCGGATTGAAATCCGCATCGAATTCGTAGGGTTTCGAACTGGAACCGTTGTTGTAGGCATGCGCGAGGTCAAGATCGCGGTCACAGGACGACAGTGCGATCATCAGAGCGGCACCAGCGACGTATAATGCATGTGTTTTCATGGTTTCGTAATTTGAATGGAGGATCGGGTTTTATTTCCAAAGCGGATTCTGTTCGATCTTCCCATTCGAGGCGTCGATAACATCCTGCGGAATGGGGAAGATTACGTGTTTGGGTTGGAAGTTCTGCGCCTGGGAGGTCGCCACGCTCGAATACTTGGCCAGTTTCTTCACGCCTTCCTCAAGTTTTCCGAAGCGGACCAGATCGTACCAGCGCTGTCCCTCGAAGCAGAGTTCGAAACTACGCTCGGCGAGCAGGGCCTCGGCGAACTTGTCGCCGTCCATCATCTTCAGATCAACCGCTTCATTCGGAGTCTTGATATCGACTCCGAAACCACGGCGTCGCACCTGGTTGACATATTCGAGCGCTTCGGGCGAAGGAACTTCGTGAGCCCGCCAAACGGCTTCGGCATACATCAGCAACACGTCGGCATAACGGATGATCGGAAAGTTGATCGGATTTGCCCAGTTTGCCCATCCCGGCCCCCGTCCCTCCTCAGTCAGGGCATGGCGGAACTTGTAGGCGTAGTAGATCGGTTCGGAACTGAGATCCTCCTTGACGAGATTCTGATTGTCGTCGTAAACATATTTGAAGCGAGCGATGTTGTCGCGGCGCAGGTCGGCGGGATCGTACGTTTCATAGAACTCCTGGGTACTCCATACCGCAGACCAGTAGAGGTTATTGGGGGTCTGAACACCATCGATAGTTCCGACCTGGCCTCCGTAGGTGGTTGTACCGTTGTTGGCAAACTCGACATCGAATAGGTATTCGGAACTGTATTCGTTCGACGCATCGAACAGACTGAAATAATCCTTCACGAGCTCAAAACGACCGCTCTGGATAACCTCGTTGAGTTCGACTTCGGCTAAAGCCGCAGCTTCGGAGTCTTCCAAAGGTTCGCCGGCCATTTGCAAATAGACCTTGCCGAGCAGGGCTTTGGCTGCGTAGTAGTGAGCCCGGCCGTTCGCATTCGACACCGGAAGGTTCCCGATGGCTAGTTTCAGATCACTGACGATTTGTTCGTAGACTTGGGCCACGGAAGACTTTTCAGTCTGCACCATTGTGAGATCGGTAACTTCGTGGTTGATGATCGGCACCTCACCGAAAAGCCTTACCAGATGGAAGTAGTAGAAGGCCCGCAGGAAATAGGCTTCGCCGAGAATCCGTTTCTTCTCGCTTTCATTGCCGATATCGGTGTCAGTCAGACGGTCTATGATAACGCAGGCGCGTTGTATCCCGCGATACTGGACATACCATGTTCGGGAGATGTAGCGATGCGAAGGGGTGTAGGTGTAGTTGCAGAGTTCTGTCTCGTTTCCGTCGATGTTGGTCGGAATGATCATCTCATCGGTTCCGACGCGCCCAAGGATGAGGAAACCCTGAAAATAGGACCCGTATCGGTCGCCATTGGCCCATTCGGCCGAGAGCAGCATGTTATAAACGCCCGTGAGTCCCATGTCGAACTCTTCGGCAGTCTTGTAAAAGTTGGAGGTCGCCACGGTACTTTCGAGGGGGACATCGAGGAAGTCGCTGCACGCCGAGAAGATACAGCCTGCAACCGCGATAACGACAAAGCGGCCGAGTCGCGAGTATGCGGAGGTGATGAACTTTTTCATGATGGAGATCGTTTTACTGGAACAGAATGTTAATACCTGCGGTGAAGGTGCGCGGGCGGGGGAAGCAGCCGTAGTCGAAGCCCGACGTGAGGATATTGCTCATGCTGCTGGAACCTTGGTTGGAGTACACCTCGGGGTCGTAGCCCGAGTATCGAGTGAGGACGAAGAGGTTTTCTCCGGCGATATAGAACTTGATCGAGCCGATGTGGCTGTTAGGGCCGAACCATTTGCGCGGACAGGTGTAGCTGATCCGTGCAGAGCGGAGCCGCAGAAACGAGGCATCTTCGACGAATGCCGAGCAGACCGCTCCGTTCGTCATCGTGGAGTATTGCGTGCTTGCAAGGTTCCGGGGCGACCAACGCTCCTCGAAGAATGCCATTTGGTTGTTCGTGGTTCCGGTGAACGCTGCGAGCTGATTGTAGTTTGCGTTGTAGACGTTGCCTCCGTATGAATATTGGAACGAGAGGTTGAGGTCGAGGTTCTTCCAGGTGAAGTTCGTGCCGAAGGCTCCGAAGAAATCGGGTGTCGAGTTTCCGATTACGGTCCGGTCGTCGGATGTAATCTTTTCGTCCTTGTACAGGTCGGCGAAGCGCATGGCCCCGGGTTTTTCGGCTCCGGTTTCGACGGCGACATCAGGCTTCGGCGTTATTCCGTCGATTTCGAAATCATTTAGTCCATAGACACCTTTGGTGACGTATCCGTATATGTCTCCGATCTCTCCGCCCTCTTGCAGGATGACGGCATTCTGACCGCTCAGACAAGTGACACCCAGCAGGATCGGGGCTCCGCCCTGGCCGAGTTCAAGAATTTTGGTCTTGTTGCGGGCGAAGTTGGCGAAGAAATTCCATTTGAAATTCTTGTGGTTGATCAACTGGGCGTTCAGGCTCAACTCGATACCGCGGTTGCGCATTTTGCCGATATTCTGCCATGCCTTGTCGAATCCGACGATGTTAACAACGGGAGCCTCAAGCAACAGGTCCCGGGTAACCTTGTCATAGAAGTCTGCCGTGAATTTCAGCCGGTCGTTCCATAACCCGACCTCCAATCCTGCGTTCACTTCGCGAGTGGTCTCCCAGGAGAGGTTTTCATTAGCAATAGACAAAGAAGACTGCCCGATGGTCTCAATGGTTCCGAAGGAGTAGTTCGTTCCGTAGAGCTGCGAGTAGGAGCCCGAGGTGGGGACATTTGAGTTGCCAACCTCGCCCAGACTCAGACGCAGTTTGAGGGCGCTGACGGTATTTTGATTCTGCATGAATCTTTCGCTGTCGATGTTCCAGGCTAATGCACCGGAGAGAAACGTACCCCACTTGTCGTTGATGAAGCGCGAGGTAGCATCGCGGCGGAGGGTGAAAGTGGCAATGTAACGGTTGTCGTATGAGTAGTTAATTCGACCGATGAGCGAGACATACCGGACCTGCTCCTTGCTGGAGTAGACGTTGAAAACTTTAGCCATCTGGGCATTATTCGATCCGAGATCCTCGTATTCGTATTGAGTGGTTTCGCTGCGATCGTAGAAGTTCGTGTATCCTTGTTCAGTCATGCCGACGAGGACATTGAGACGGTGTTTCCCGAATACGGGCTTCCAGGTGAGCGTGTTTTCGTTGATCCAACTTCCGGATTCAGAACTGCCGATGATACCCTGCCCCTTGTAAAAGTAGCCGCGGGGCGTCGAGGTGGGATAGAACTGGCGGTCTTTGAGCGAATAACTGTCATATCCTGCCGTGATGCGCAAGGTCAGATTCTTAAGGATGTCGGCCTCGACATAGGCATTGAGCATCATTCGGTTGATGCGTTTGGTGAGTTCGGTCTCATTGGCGATGTTGACCGGATTCCCGTGATAGTTGTCGATATAAGAGTCGAGCGAGGACTGCGAGACGCCTGCACGGCGGAAATAGGCCTGAGTCGTTTCGTCGAATTCGAAAGGAAGAGCCGTCAGGGCCGAAGTGATGACGCCTGCAACCTGGGACGTGCCTTCGCCGCCGGTCGGCACTCCGTCGTCGACGATTCGGTTATAGCCGATATCGACACCCGTGCGTATAAAATCCGTGAATCGGTGGTCGATCGTAGCTTTAGCCGTGAGTTTCTGCCAATTCGTGGCGATGAGGACCGATTTGTTCTGCATGTAGGAACCGGAGACGAACATACTCGTTTTTTCAGTAGAGTGTGAAATAGATAGCGAATGGTTTTGAATAAATCCGGTACGAAAGATTTCATCCTGCCAGTCCCGCGACTGTACGTCTCCGATTGTGCGGGGTTGCATGGTGATAGGGTCCGTGAACAGGTGGTTGTTCGAGGAGTTTCGATCAACCTGATAGGCGGCGTACTGGCGAAAATCCATCATGTCATACCGCTTATTCATCTGTTGAAATCCGAAGTAGGTGTTGTATTGGATCTTTCCGCTGTCGCCCCGGCCTCGTTTGGTGGTAATGAGAATGACTCCGTTGGCTCCGCGGTTACCATATATTGCCGTTGCCGAGGCGTCTTTTAGCACTTCGATCGAAGCGATATCGTCGGGGTTTATCATCGAGAGCGAGGACATGCCGGTGTCATATCCGTCTATGCCACCCCCGGTGGAGGTGCTGACATCGAAGAGCGGGAATCCGTCAAGGACAATCAGCGGGGCAGTGGAGCCGGTCAGGGAGTTTGCACCGCGGATAAGCATGCTCGACTCCGAGCCGGGTTTTCCGGATGAGGAGTTGACCATCAGACCGGCCACTCCGCCGGCTAAAGCGTCGTCAACGGAGAAAAGTACCCGGTTTTCGAAGGCATCGGCCTTGATCGAGGCAACAGCTCCGGTCATGTCCTTTTTCCGTAGGGCACCGTAACCGACTACAACGACGTCGTCTATCTGAAGGTCGGAGGGTGAGAGTACGACATCGATCAGGGATCGCTGCCCGACGGATTCGCGAACCTCCCGGTACCCGAGGAAGTTGAAGACGAGAATATCTTTGGATGAACGGACTTTGATCCGATAGAAACCCTTGGCATCGGACGTGGCACCGACGGTGCTGCCTTCGATGATTATCGACGCGCCGGCGACAGGCTTTCCGTCCGGGGAGGTAATCGTACCGCTGACGGAGGTCTGGGCCCGGAGACTCGAAGCAATGAGCAGCAAGCCGGCCAGTAAGAAAACGAATCGTTTCATAGCGAATAGTTTATTCGGGTTATTCTTCGATAAGATTGATTTGTATGTCGTCCAAATACCAGTTTACATCAGCGGAGCCGGCTGACAGAAGAGCGAATTGGGGATAGGTGTTCAGCAACGATTCGTATTTGGCGCTAGTGGCCGTGAATTCGAACCGGACCTGTTTCCACTCTGCGGAAGGCATCAGCTCCGGAGATGCCGGGAGTGTGATCGTTTCGGTAAGCGGATATTCGATATTACTCCAAATTCCGAACATCTCTTCCACCTGTTCCTCGAAAGGAATATCGGGGAAGTAGATGCTCCAGTGGTCACTCGCAAGTACCTGGAGGTATTCATTCCAAGACCAGGAGGGCAGATTGTTATAGATGCCCGTCAAGACGATAAGCGAACCCTCCGCGGCATCCGTTTTCTGCCAGAAGGAGACTTCATATTTTTGTCCGGCAACGAGTTGGGCGTTGCAAACCCAGTTGTCTCGCGTGAACAACTGATAGATGACTCCCGGTTTGAGCGTTACCTTGAGGGCCTGCTTCGAGCCATCGGCCCCGCCGCTGACGATGGAGGTGTTAGTCGTCAGATCATCCGCGGAAGTGGTCGTGTTCCAGAGCGTCCATTTTCCAATGGACGAAAGTTCGAACCGCCAGGGATCATAATCCTTCTCGGGAATGGGGTGCAGCATTGGATAGTTTCCGACAATAAAAGTCTGTTCGACGGTAGTTGTCATTCCGTCGTCGGCCCGAGTGAGTCTGCAGGAGATTCGGGCTCCGTTTTTGTTGGCCGAAGTCCAGGTGACCACTGGGGCGGGATCAGTCGACGAGGAAGGCGTACCGCCTTCGAATGTCCATTGGTAGGATGTCGGATTACCCTCGACTTCGGTAAGGCCGAACGAGACGGGGGTATCGAGCCGAATACAGCCTTTCGGTGTAAGTTCCAAGGCTTTGATCCGAGCCGAAAGCGGGTAAAATACCTCAATGTCGAACGATTCGGACTGCACCTGACCGTTGAGAAAATGGATTGTAAGGGTTACCGTCTTTATGCCTTTCGAATTGAATACGACGCTCGGTTCGGGATCCGTGGAGGTCGCAGGTGTTGCGTCTTCGAAACTCCACTCGCGGGTTTCGACCCCGAGCGAAAGGTCCGTAAATGTAGCGGGTTTCCCGACGCTGAATTGTGATTCCGCGCCGTAGCTCCAAGCGAATTCGTAAGGTTGTGTCCACTCGTCCGAATCGTTGTCACAAGCAGCCAGTACCAACCCAAAGGCAAGAACCGGCACGAGATGAAAGAATAGCTGTTTCATGGTTCGCAGTTTTTGGAATGTAGGTATTTTTTCGGTCAGGGAATCCGGAGTGCTTTCTTGCATGAAGAATTCCGGCATCCCTGTCCGAATCATGGAATCATATTCTCAAGATATGTATTCCTCGGAATATTCGGATTCTGCCCGGTGAGACTTCCGGGCCCAAAGGAGGCGGATCGGATGATCCGACCCCGGCGGATAGAGCATGGAGAGAGAAAATGATTCATTTGCGTTGATTTAGTTTAGGTTTTCAAATTGCCGCATTTGGTGCAGCTGATGCAAAGGAAACTATTAAAAACCTAAAAAATCAACGCAAATGTCTCAAAATACACGGATGACGGGAAAAGTATTTTTTAATTTATTTGAGAAAATCGTCCGGGGTCATTTCTGCGTCTCGGGCTCGTTTTTGGAGAAGATTTCCGACGCGGAGTCCACTTTTCCCGTTTTGCTCCGGTTCCGGAGGGCGAACTCCTTGGGGTAGAGTCCGAATTCCTCATGGAAGATTTTGGCGAAGTGGCTGAGATTGGTGTACCCTACGCGATACATTACCTCATTGACAGGAAGTGTTCCGTCTTGGGCAAGGAATGATGCAGCGTGCTTTAGCCGGATGCTGCGAATGAATTGTATGGGCGTCAACCCCGTGAGGGCAAGAATACGCCGGTAGAGCTGCGATCGTGACACGCCGATTTTGCGGCAAAGCTGTAGGACGTCAAATCGCGGATCGGCTATTTCGGTCTCGATGGTTTCGGTACATTTGACAAGGAAGAGATCTTCGGATTTCTCCACAGCGACTTCTGAAATGGGAATCTCCTTTATAGGTTGACTGTTTTTGTGGATTTTATTCTGTCGGGCAACAAGGTTGTCGATACGGGAGAAGAGCACTTCAAGGGAGAACGGTTTTGCTACATAAGCGTCGGCTCCGACACGGTATCCGGATACTTCGTAGTTCTGCAGATTGTGGGCCGTAAGTAGAATGACCCCGATTGCCGAAGTCCGGGAATTCTCCTTGATTTTGCGGCAAAGTTCGATTCCCGACATTCCCGGCATGACGATGTCTGTAAGCACCAGATCGGGCTGTTCATTGATTGCCTGACAATAAGCCTCCTCTCCATTTCGTGCCGTCGAGACGTTGTATCGGTTCTCCAGCGCGCTTCGAAGATAATCCCGCAAGGCGGTATTGTCCTCGGCCACGAGAATCGAAACTCTTTTTCCATCAGATGCAGCTGCTCCGTGGCGCGTATTTTCTTCCAGGAGCCCGCACTGCATTCCACGATCGTTCCCGATTGCGGTTTCCGCCGCCATCTCCGATTCGAATTGATCGTCACCGAAGTCCGACAGCGCGGAATCCATCCCTATCGGGAGATTCTGAAATGGCCGACCCGGGACCTTGTCGGAATCTTTGATCTGTTCGGGAGCGAGGTGCGCACATCCCTTCGGGATCCGGACCCGGAAGAGCGAACCGACGTTCAATTCGGATGCGACTTCAATTTCTCCATGATGCAGAGTAACGATATGCTTGACCAGGGAGAGTCCGATGCCGATGCTTTTTTGCGGCGAGTTGTTGTTTCGAGCCTGGTAAAAACGTTCGAAGATCCGGGACTGTTCATCCCGGGCTATTCCGATTCCATTATCTTCCACCGAAATGGTTACCGACAGCTGTTGCTCTTCACAGACGAGATTCACTTTCCCTGAACTTTTCCGACTGTATTTGAATGCGTTGTAGAGCAAATTAGCGATAACGATCTCCATTTTCCGACGATCGATCCAGAGTATGAGCGGATCGTTCGGAATCTCCTGCGAGAACTGTATCTGAAGTTGGTCGGCCAACGGCTTGAACAGTTCGGCTATACCGCGGAGGAATTCCGACGCATCGGTTTGCACAGCCGCGAGTTCCATTTTGTGGCTTTCGTATTTGCGCAAGTCGAGGATTTGTTCCAGCAGGGTCTTCAATGCCCCCGCATTGCGGTTGACGAGTTCCAGTCTGTTGCGCGTCGTTTTCCCGATATGCGGATTCAAGAGCAGCTCTTCGACCGGGGCTGTAATCAGCGAGAGCGGCGTCTTGAGCTCGTGGGCGATATCGGTATAGAACTGTAGCATGTTGGCGCTGCTCTTCTGCTCTTCATAGTATTTGTTGCGTTCGAGCTCTATCTGGTGGCGCTCCTGTAGTTTTCGCAGTGAACGGCGGTGCCATCTGTAGAGAAAAAGGATGGTTAGCGCAATGTAGCAAAGCCAGGCCAAGCGTGTGGCATAGACGGGCGGACGTATCGTGATTTCGAGCACCGCAGGGGCCTGAGACCAGTATCCGTCTTCGTTCGAGGCATATACGACCAGCCGGTAGCTGCCCGGGCGCAAGTTGGTATAGACGGCTTGAGGCGACAGTCCGCTGGTGTAGTTCCAGTCGGTGTCGAAATTCTCCATTCTATATTTATAGGTATTGTACTTGGGATCGACGTAGGCGAAGGCCGAAAATTCGAAGGTGAGGTTGTTGCAGTTGTAGGAGAGGTCGAGTTTGTTGAGCCGGTTGATGGCGCGCGGCAGGACGACGCGTCCGCAAACGGAATCTCCGGCCGAGACGGTCTGATTCCGAATCTTAAGCCGGGAGATGGCCGTGCGCGGGCGGATGTCGTTGTCGGTGATGCTGTCCGGATGGAAAATGTTGAACCCCTTTACGCCTCCGAAAACCATCTCGCCGTTGCGGAGTCTGTACGATGCCCAGATTTTGAAGGAGTTGCTCTGCAATTGGTCCTTTACCGTAAAATGCCGGATCGAGTGATCCCGGGGATCGAAGCGGGTGATTCCGTAGCCGCCGATCCAGAAGGCTCCGTGGTCGTCCTCCTGCAGGCTCTCCAGTTCGTTATTGAAGAACCGGGAGTTGGATGTGTCGAAACAGCTGAAACGGGGCGTTTTCCCGCCGCAACGACCTTCGGTCATAAGGAAGAGACCTTCGCCGATCGTTGCGATCCAAAGACCCCCCCCCTCTTTCCGGTCACAGTGAATCGTCGAGATGAAGGCATCGGAACTACACACCTTCCGTTCACGGGCGTTCGTAGCGGCGAGTTCGATTCGCTGGCTGTTCGCCTTGCCGTCGGCATCGAATACGATTCGGTTCAGCCCCGAGCGGGTTCCGATCCAGATGGTCTTATTGTCGGTGACGGTATCGGGGTAGATGTCCGTCGTGAAATTGGAGCATAACGAATTGGGATCATCTCCGTTGTGGGTATAGTTGATCCACTGCCCGGTTTTGAAATCCCCGTGGGATGGAATGTATTCGAAACATCCCCGGTTCGAGCTGATCCACAGGTGTCTGTCGCGATCTTCAACGATTCGGAACACGGACAATTCCCCGTCGATGACCGGATGTTTGAGTTGTCGGGCCCGGACCTGACCGGTCTGTATCGCCCGGTCGATATCCCGGCTGTCGATGACCCACAATCCTTTGTCCCACGTTCCGAGCCAGATGTCGCCGTTTTCGGCCATAAAGAAGGCTGATACGGTTGCAAATTGGATGCTCGGCAATCCATTTATGCGCAGCTCCCGGAAAGTTGCGGAACTTCGATTAAACAGATTGATGCCGCCATGTGTGCTGACCCAAAGTATTCCGTCGCGGGCTTCGAGGAACGTGATGATCCGATTTTCACACAAGCCCTGCGCTTCGGTATAGCATTCGATATGTTTTTCGACGACATTGAGCCTACTCAAGCCGCCGCCGATCGTTCCGATCCAAAGCACCCCGGAACGATCCTCGAACAGTGCGCTGATCTCAAAGGAGTTGACGGCATGAGGAATGGGGAGTTTGGGGTGGTAGTGAACAATCTTAATACCATTCCGGTCGTATTTGTACAGTCCCCGGTTGAAACTTCCGACCCAGATGTTTCCGTGATTGTCCTGCGTCGTGACCCGGGATGAGAAGTCGCAGATTCTCTGTAGGTCGTCGGTTTTCGGATCATAGATCCGAACGCCCCATCCTCCGGAAAGCGCGATTTTGCCGTCTGCGAAAGACTGCATCGAGAAACAGCGGGTTTTGATTTCATCCCGGAGGATATTTTGTATCTCCTCGGTTTCGGGGTTATAGATGACGGGGCCGGCATCGGTTGACAGTAGCAGTCTGCAAGAATCCAAGGCGGTTCCGCACTGTATGTAGAATCCTCTCCATCGGTTCTTGACATGCAGATAAGTGGTTGCTCCTCGGAGTGTGAGGTATCCCAATCCGTCGTTTCGACAGACCCATACGGTACCTTTTCGATCTTCGAAAATGTTGTTGATCACCTGGTCTGCAGAGGTTGTCGGCTCTTCGGCGACCGGAAATATCGTTTCGGACACCGGATCGTAACGGTTCAGCCCTCCGGATTCGGTTCCGATATAAAGGGACGAATCCCGGGCGACGAATAGGCAGAGTATCCGGTCGCTGGTGAGGTCGGAATTGTCGGTCCGAAAGGTTTGGAGTCTGTATCCGTCGTATTTACTCAGCCCGCTGAATGTCGCGAACCAAAGATAGCCGTCACGATCTTGCGTAATCGCATTTACGTCGCTGTGCGGGAGTCCTTCGTCCATCGAGAGGGTCTGGATTCGGTCATAGGAGGCGGCAGCGGCGGGGAGCGGCGGAGATAAGAATCCGACGAAGTACAACATGACATTGAACGGAAACGACCGGAGGATGGAGGGAATAAATCGCACGTCGCATGAAATTTTTTCGAAAGTTAAGATAAATCTTCAATTCTTCAAAATTCGTATTTTCCAAGTGGAAGCAGGCAAAGCCAACGAATATTTATGAGGAAATGTATTAAAAAGCAAATAATTAAGTAAAAAGATAAAAAAAGAACCGAAGATTATTTTTTAGCCGGGACAAATCCATCGATATATTGAGTTGATTGTAGTAATGGTAAGAACAGGCCTGACGAGTTTGTTAGTCACAGCAATCAGAGCTACTTTGAATGGTTTTTCATTTGCCTTTAATCGGATATAACACTCCCGACTATTGTAACGCAAGGCAGTCCAAAAGGCAATATAGAGTAAAGATCGCAGACGTTCATCGTCATTCCGGTTGATATGTTCTCTGATATTTACGGATGTTCTTGATTGTTGATAGGTTGGACATATTCCGATGAAGCGGGATAGTTGCTTTGCATTGTCAAAGTAGGTAAACCCTTCGGTGGTAAGGATCCGTATTGTAGCCTGCGAGGGCATTTTGTAGATGGGAGGATTCATCTTCTCCCCGTACATGGCGATCATGTAGGCGTCTTTTTCGTCGGTTTTGGTAACGGGCATCATCATTCGGGAAAAATGCTTGATCTGCTTTTTGGGGGGGGCAAAACTGACGGCAATACCGTTCTGATGTAGCAGGTACAGCAGCAGCCGTAATTGCTGGTAGCTTCCATAACGCAATGATGCTCAGCGACAGCAAGCGTACCGATGAGCTCACGCATTCTCGCGGTTGTGTTAGGGAAAGTCTTAGTAGGGTTGCCGTTCGTTGATGGATAAGCCGCTACGAAACTGCTCTTGCT
>ERZ1673745.475-NODE-475-length-43192-cov-26.222454_pt1 | contig 43192 bp, 41 predicted proteins | sample MGYA00580206_ERZ1673745 | MGnify/ENA primary metagenome ERZ1673745 (study PRJEB41218, sample SAMN15661753) | gut metagenome | host: Homo sapiens | place: Canada: London | collected 2015-08-20/2019-03-30 | study: EMG produced TPA metagenomics assembly of... | reverse complement strand
ACCTAATAGCTTGCCAATGCTACATTTATTATATCGCCTATACGGGCGCACCATCATAGTAGGCTTTTCCCTGCTGGTAAATCTTTACAGTCTCCTGAAAATTGTTCAGCATATTTTGGGCCGTTGAGGATGTCTGTACAATTTCCTTTGCGGAGTTCACAATGCTTTGGGCAAGGTTTGACGGGTCAAAGACCGTCCACTGTGCTTTGCTTGTCACTGAAAGGGAAAGCATTGCCATGAATAGGATTGTTATTCTCTTTTTCATGTGTCTATCTCCTTTCTTTGGTCAGTAAATACCGGCTGTCGTCATCACGGGCAAACAGTCCGTAACTGCCGAAGAGCAGAACCTCGCTGCCGCTGAAATACCCGATACATCCGGCATCCTTATTTCCGTGAAGGAACAGGTCGTCACCCCCACGGAGCGGAATGTTGATTTCGGTATAGCTCTTTTCTCCAACGAACAGCGTGGCTTTGTATCCCTTGAAACCGTCCGTCACCCGGTTGGATTTGCGGATAGTCAGCGTTGAGCCGCCTTCCTTGTTCATTCAGTGACCGCAGATGCGGTCGTGTTCCAGTTCCTTCTTCATTTCCCCGATCAGGTTCAGCAGATCCAGATTGGTCAGGGTCGCATCTCCGAGTGCTTCCCTGCATTGGCTTAATAAATCTTTCTTACTCATTGTTGTCTATGGATTAATATGGTTACTTGTTTTCCTGCCGTTTGCTTTCGGCAAGTTGTTTGATAGCCAGCTCGATGTTTCCGCCCAGCTTTTCCGTAAGGCGGGTAAGTTCCAGTTTCTCAGTCTCTTCGGTGGTGTAGCAAAGGTACTCTTCAGCCGAAACTTCTGTCGCATATACCGCGCTCTGCGTGCCGCCAAGCCCTATCCAGACCTCTTTGTAAAGTCGGTTCGCTGCATTGGCAAGATTAATCGAAAGTATCTGGCTGCGTTCCTTGTCCGTCAGGCCGAGCAGATTCTGTATCTGGTCGAACTTGTTCTGATACTTCCGCTGGTCGAGCAGTATTTTGCAATCGCTGTTGTTGATAATCGTCTCTTTCACAACGGGGGAAGAGATAATATCATCGACTTCTTGCGTGACTACAACCGCCTCTCCGTAAAACTTTCTAACCGTTTTAAAGAGATACTTTATGTAGGATGCCATACCTTCCTTGGCGATTGCCTTTCATGCTTCCTCAATCAGTATCATCTTGCGGATACCCTGCAAACGTCTCATTTTATTAATGAACGTCTCCATGATAATGATGGTGACAACCGGAAAGAGGATAGGATTATCTTTCACAACATCCAACTCAAATACGATAAACCGTTTGTTCAGTAAATCCAGTTCCTTGTCCGAGTTCAGCAGATACCCGTATTCACCGTTCTTATAATAAGGTTCCAGCACGTTCAGAAAACCGTCCACATCAAAGTCCTTCTCCCGCACATTCTTGTCTGCCAGCACTTTGCGGTAGTCTTTCCTTACAAAGTCATAGAACGAGTTGAAATTAGGTTTTATCTTCCGGTTCTTCCTTATTTTCTCGATATACAGACTGACTGCATTCGAGAGTGCCACCTCTTCCGAGCGGCGGGGCGGTTCGTCCTCCCTTTTCCAAAGGGTGAGTATCAGTGTCTTGATGCTGTCCCGCTTCTCGATGTCATACTGGTAATCCTCCGTGAAAAACGGATTGAAAGAAATCGGGTCATTTTCCTTGTATGTAAAATAAATCCCGTCATCCCCTCCGGTCTTCTGATGTATCAGGTCACAGAGTCCCTTGTACGAATTTCCGGTGTCCACCAGCAGGATATGCGTCCCTTGTTCCCAGTACTGCCTCACGAGATGGTTGGTAAAGAAGCTCTTTCCGCTGCCACTGGGGCCGAGGATAAATTTGTTACGGTTCGTTACTATCCCTTTTTTCATGGGCAAGTCCGATATGTCAAGAAAGACGGGCTTTCCCGTCAGTCTGTCCACCATGCGGATACCGAAAGGGGAAAGCGAGTTCCGGTAACAGGTCTCCGCTGTGAAAAAGCAGAGTGCCTGCCCGGTGAATGTGTAGAACGTCTCTTCCGCAGGGAAGTCAGCCTCGTTACCCGGTATGCCGGCCCAATAGAGAGCCGGAAGGTCGGTCGTGTTGTGGTGCGGTGTACATTCCATCAATGCCAGTGCACTTCCCACGTCATTCTTCACCCTGCGGAGTTCGTGCCCGTTTTCCGCCCATGCGATGATGTTGCAATGGCAGCGCACGGATTGCAGTCCGTTGCTGTGCGCCTCATTCAGGTATTCATCCAGCCACTCCTTGTTGATCTGGTTGCTGCGGCTGTACCGTGAAAGCGACTGCATGTTCTTCGCCGCCTTTTCGAAGCGGGAAAGGTTTTCGTTGCTGTCGTCTATGAATATCCACTGGTTGTAGATATGGTCGCAGGGCAGCATCACGCCCACGGGGGCGGCATAGCTAAGGCGGCAGTCCGATCGGTCTGTCGAGAGGCGTTCGTACCGCCCGTCTGTCTTGACTTTACCCGGAAGGTCGTCAAGGTCGGAAAGTGTATGCAGGCAGAGCCGCTTGTCACCGATACGCATCCCGTCCGGGTTCAATTGCATGTCCTGCAACATGGTAGTTCCGTCTGCCGAGAGCGTAAGGTACCGTTCGATAATGCCCGGTTCGTTTTCCGTTCCCGTAATCTCTTCCGTGGTCAGCCGTTCCAGCCTGACAAGTCCGCTGTCGTTAACGATACTTTCAAACTGTCCCACCGCTTCCATGAAACGCTCCACCGTTTCCTTGTCCCTTATCTCCTTCGGAACCAGAAAACCACGGCAGAGCGTGTTCCAGTTGCTTTGCTGCCGGGAGCGCTCTTTGGTGGTCTTGGTAAGGAACAGGTAGCAGGTGTGGTGCAGGTAGGGACGTTCGTTGAAGTGGCGTTCAAAACTGCGGGAGAGAAAGCTGAGTTCGTCCCGGCGGATGTCCGGCTCGTATTTCTCCGTGATGAAAATATCCTGTTTGTGCAGGATTGAATAGTTCGGCAACACCTTGATTGCCTTCGCTCATGTGGCGTGCATCGCCTCATATTCTGCGGATGATACCGAAAACACTTCCGGCAGTGTGACCCGGAAAGCGACCGTGATGTCGGCGTCCTTGCTGACGATGCAGCCGTGTTCCACCGCCATGATGGGAAACTTGCTTTCCAGTGTGGATGCTTTTAATATACTTCTCATAATTTACGATTGTTGCTTGTTGATCAGACGTGTGATACGCTTTCGTGAGAGGATTCTCCGGGGATGCTGCCGGGCCGCGAACAGCTTCATCAGCCCGTGGCTGCCATATTTACGGTTCAGCGTGAAGGTCAGCCATACCAACACCGTAGCCGACGATACCCCGAAACCGATGCAGATCCACTGTCCGATGCCTGCCATATACATGATGACGAACATCACGAACACGGCAAGCAGGCCGGCAGCGAAAATAAACAGGTATTGTGCCCGAAGCCCCTTAAACTCAACCTCACGGCCCACACCTTTATTTATCTCAAAATCAGCCATAAGTTACTGTCTTTTTTATGTTTTTAGAGGAAGAACGACCTCAGAATGGTGGCGGCGACTATCAGAAAGATACAGGCTCCGAACCACGAACTGGCAGTTTTACTCGTGTCGGGGTCGCCCGAACTGAACTTCTGATAGACCTTGATTCCACCGACGAGTCCGATTACGGCACCGATTGCATAAATCAGTTTTGTGCCGGGATCGAAATATCCGGTCACGAGTTGTGTCGCTTCGGTGATACCTGCCTGCCCGTTTCCTTGTGCCATTGCCGCACTTGCCGCCGCAACAGCGGCCAGCATCATAATCAATCTTTTCTTTTTCATTTATTTCTGTGATTTTTTAAATGATTTAAAAAGCCACGGACTGCCCCCTTTCACTATCCCCATAAGGCAGCCGTGGCCGTTTATGGTTTACTGATTCAGGGGGTAAGTTCCGGCCGGAAATCAGCCGGAGTCATAATATGCTATTTGCATTGTCACTTGATTTGGTGGTGAAACATTCTTGTTAATTCTCTCTTGAAAGCAGGATGCGAATCATCCCGAATCGTAATAGCCGTTTGTTCTCATTGTCCTCGCAGTCTTAATCAGTTTATTTCAGATATTCCCCACATTTGAATCCCTTGCGGGGTGTATAGTCTTCAAAGGAAGAGGATTTGAAAAGCCACATCCGGTTCGCCCATCGGGCAAGGTCACGCTCGTACTGCGTAGGCGTCCGTTCATTTCCATAATCCCGGAAAGGAATTACAAAGGGAGTGATTCCCAATTCCCTAAGTACGTTCAACCGGAACAAGTCCTGCTCAACAGTCGAATTAAATCCTATCAGTACATAGCAGGTTATCTTGTAGGGTTTCACGTATTTTACCATCTCTTTCAGGCGTTCCGTCAAATCAAGCTGCGGCAAGTCCCACGCAATATGGATGTTCTGCTTCATCTTCAGTCTGTTCAGATGCCAGGCCTGTTCCTCGTCCATAATCCTCACGTCCACACCGTGCAGTTTCACGGGTTGCCCCTTTTTCATCAGATAATCCACCGCCGACCTTCACTGCGGGTTGGCAAAGAAATTATTGTCCAGCACCTCAATCCATTTCCCTTTCGGGTTCAGTTCCACCGGCTCTACGGCCTGAATGTATCCTTCCTTCTCACGGACGAGGCAGAAAGGGCATTTGCGGATGCAGCCTCTTGAAAAGAACTGGAGCGAAAAAGGGTATTCGGGGTAAATGGAATAGTCCATCATCCGGCTGTTTTCCACAGCTTCAGGAAGCCTGCCCGGAATATCATACCCGGTTCCGCCCTTTATCACTTCCCTTGCATCCAGTAGCCGGTAATCATAGTCTGGTGTGAAGGTGAACACCTTACTTGCCAGCACCTTGTCATAACGCCTCGCCGGTTCCGCTCATTCTACTTGACAACCTTTTGCCTTGTTGTAAGCCGAAAGGCGCATCAGTGCAAAATTGGGGAAGTTATGTCCGTCCACATCTACCAGTCCTATATTCATACGGATAAAATTTAATGGTGAATAGTTCTTGTTACCTTACCGGGTGAATGCCATGAACGGCCTGTCATCCCGAATCATAATAGCTTTTTGTCATTGCCGCTGTCGTTTTATGGATAAGTTAATGGAATGATTGTCTCTTTTGGAGTTAATACGTTTCCCGTCATAAGGGGGAAACCGTCGTTTATCAACTTGAATCGAAATACGTCATAAACATGGATGATACGTTTTGTTGTTGGTTTTCTACCGAATCTCTCTTCCTATAGTGATACGGGCCATCAACCCGTATCAAAATAACCTCTTGCCATTGTTACCTCCTTTTTTAATCGGTTAGTCACTGTCCGGAGCAGCCTCATTCAAATGTTCGGCTTCATCCAGAAATTTGCTGATACGGCTGTCGCTGCCATTGATACTTTCCAGTATCGAGCGTTCAATCTGCGTATCCTTGATATGATGGATCGCCCTTAAAAGGGACAATCGTTTGTCTGTCGGAATATCCTTGCCGTTGCAGAGGTCGATGATTAAATCAATCTCTTCCGGCCCGATACCGGATATACCGCCCGGATAATCTTCACGGGCACAGTTCAAATCTTCCAGTTCCTCGTTCAGTTCGTCGGTATCCACGTCGTCACCGTTTTCAATCTGTCCCTTATTATCCTTAAGCCTGCCGGAACTGTCGGCCTCAGAAGCCCGCCACTCTTCCACACGCTTGTCCCGGAACAAATCCGGGATGCGCTCAGGCGGCACTTGTACAGCCTTCTGTAGCACTGTTTCCTCGTTTCTGTCAGCAAAAGTAGAGGTATTTTCCTTACCTGCAATAGCCCCGGAACCGATGGCGTCTATTGGCGGCTGTTGGCGTGTACCATAGCTTTTTGTAACGACAAGGCTGTCCATTTCAGGCCGTTTTTGGGGCGGCTTTTCCATGTTCTTGCCTTTTGCCTCTTCCTTTTCTTTGCCCTTCATTTCCACTTTTACAGTTGGATGGTTCCTTTCCTCAGCTTCCGGTACTGCCACTGCCGGAACTTCTTTCTTTTCCGTTTTTCCTTTCGTACGCCTGCGTCCTTTCTTCGGTTCTTCTTTTGTCGGATCGAACCATCCGGCAATGCTCCGCAGACCTTTTGCCATCCGGCGACGCATCTTCCCGAAACATATCTCGCCGAGTCCGCCCCTGAACAGGAACTTGTCCATGAACAGATAAGCGAACAGCAACCAGAACAGAACTATTCCGGCTTCATAGTAACCTGATTGTATATCCATAACCTAAAATATTTTGTTATAACTCTTTTGGAGATAAGTTTTCACCTCATCCGCATGTTTTTCGAAGTGCTCTTTCAATACATTATCTATATAGTTGCCTACCGTCAACTGCCGCTTTCCGGCAATGCCCACGATGACCGATATTTTCTGGTGCAATTCCTTGTCTATATACACCCCCTGTCTGCCATCACATTTATAGGGTGTAAGGAACTTACGGATAAAGTCGGCCAGTACCATACGTATCGTTTTAGGAGACGGCCTATCCGTAGCCACTTCCGGACAGCCGGTATTATCCGCACCGGAGATATTACCTGCTGTTTCGTTCACACTGTCATCCGGTTTTCTTTTTTCACCGGATAAAATGGTTTCTCTATTTTCGCCGCTCTCTCCGGTAACGGAAGGGGCCGGAGATAAGGCAGGTTCCGAAGGCACACCCGCCATTAAGCTACGCAGGTATGCTTCATCCACCAGATTTTGTCCGCTTGTTTTCTTTGCCATGACTATTCGGTTTTAAGTACAGATATGATTTCATCCATGAACGTATCGAAGCCGCACTCTCTGGTGAAGGCCGCATCGGGAGCGAACAGCGTACTCCGGTAAACAGGGCCGCCGGTAGCGGACAAGTCTTTGGTAAAGTTGCTACGTACGGGAATACGTGTCCCAAGGCAATCCAACCCTAACAAAGAAAAGCCTTGCTGATACACATCATACAAGGTCGTGCGCTCCCTGCGGTCAACCATGTTCCAGAACAGATGAAGACTTTTCAGGGAGGACACGCCGGTCTTTACCAGCCGGTCATTAATGGTGGTGGCAAAGTTCAGCGTACTTTCCAGCACAAGACGGTCTGCCTTTATCGGCACGAACAGATAATCGAGCGCACTGATTGCAGCTATCACCCCGTCACTGCCCATTGTGCCGGGCAGGTCGAACAGCACAATATCATAATGCGTATCTGCTTTCCCTTCAAATGCCCTTCAGTCCGCCATGCAATCAGCCGGGTTACTGCCGATGACCGGATAAGCCTTTTTCTTCAATCGTCCGGCCTGTTCCACCAAGAGGTTCTGATAAACGAGGGTGGTCTTCACCACTTCCATATCCCGCTTTTTCTGTTTCATAATAGAATGTTGCGGATAATCGCAGTCCACCACCGCTACGTTCAGTCCTTTCACATAATGCAGTCATGATGCCGCATAAATGGTGAATGTTGATTTACCCACGCCACCTTTCTGGGTAGCGAACGAAACGAATAATGTTTTCATTCTCTTTTCCATTGTTCCTAATTTAAGTGAATAATTTGATTTATTGATAGTTTAGCGGATAGACACCTATCCGTTCATTCATTTCATTATCAGTTTAGCTATATAGCTACTTAGCTATGAAGCTATTTGTCTATTTAGCTACATACTTACATAGCTATGTAGCCACATAGCTATCCGGTTGTTTATCTAAGTATTTAGCTAATAATCTATTTACCTGTCCATTTATCCGAATATTCACATTCTTGTCTATACATCTTTATATATGTATGGCTGTATAAGCGGATAGATAGCCTTATGAACGCTTATCTGAAAACTTACTTAATCAAATGGCTATTCAGACAAAAAGCCATTCAGATAGAAAACCGTCCGCATAGTTATCCTGATAACCATCTTTTTATCTGTCCGGATAAGTAGCTAAATAACTATCCGACTGCAAATAAACCTCAAAAAGAGCATCCGTAATGTACCTGTGGTTTCAAAGTCATTTGTTGGCGGCTGTTGGCGTGATGCCTGATAATGACCATAACGAAAAAACTATCTACCTTTGTCGCCGGGAGAGCGCAGCCCGTTCTCGAAGAGAGAACGTAAAACAAACCCTTCAGACCTTTAATCCGGCCCAGCCGGATTTTAATATGCGTCAGCATATAGCGAGGTGTACTTTCAGCGGTTGAAAATATTTCCAACCGCTGAAAGTCTCGCCCGAAAGGTGTTTCGGGGATGTCAGTTCTCCTAAGTCGAACTTCCTACATTATTCATGTTATGAAAGATGAAACAAGAATCCGTGGCGCCGCAGGGCGCAAGGTGCTGGCCGATCCACGCACGCACCGCTATTACCTCTGTCTCAATGACGGAGAGAACGAAAAGTTTATCTCCATGTTCGAGCAATCGGGCATGAAAAACAAAGCCGAATTTATCTTCGCCCGTATCTTCGGTTGAGAGTTCAAGGTAGTGAAGATTGACAAGGAAGCGCAGGAATACTACGCCCAGCTCACCGCTTTCTATCAGCAGTTCCGACGCATCGGGAACAACTACAACCAATGTGTAAAGTGTTCAAGGATGCGTTTATATCGTCCAGCATACGGTTTATGCGGCTGGCTTCCGAAGTACGTCCGGTAGCCTTGCCCATTTTGCCGTCCCAAATAGAGGGCAGCACGTCCAGCTTGGTATTAAAACGGCTCGCCACGCCGTCCACTGTGATACGGGCGAAAAGGGGGTACGCACCGTTGGCTTTCTGCTTGTCTTTCTTTGCGTAAAAGCAAATGTTGAATGTCGATTTCATAACTCACTTTTTAAATTGCAAAACTATTGTAATTCTCTAAAAATGAGTTCTATGCAGGCAAGCCAAATAGCGACAGGACTTCGCCAATTTCGGACAATCTGTACCCCCTTTCCGTTTTTGTTTGTCGGGGGTACGAGTTAGGTTACGAACTTTGTCTTTTTGGGGCGAAAAGGTGTACTTTAAGGCAGACACAAGGGAATAAAAAAAGTCCCACAAATCATTGAATTTGTGGGACTTGTCTGCTTACTGTCCGGTATTGTCCGGTTAGTTTTGCGGAGAGACAGGGATTCGAACCCCGGGTGCCTCGCAGCACAACGGTTTTCAAGACCGCCGCAATCGACCACTCTGCCACCTCTCCAAAACTTCTTTTTCAGAAGTGCTTTTCTTTTAAAGCGGTGCAAAGATACAAATCATTTTTTATTCTACAAACTTTTCTGCACAAAAACAGAGCAATTATACCAAAATTCTTGTTTATACCCACTACGGAACGAACATAACGGCATTTAGGCTATTTGTTGAAATTTATCAAGGGCAAGACAGAGTTTTATAACTTACTGGCTATCAGTATATTTACAAAGAGCCACATTCAGTATACGATTGAACCCTATTCAGTATACGACTGAATGGCATTCACTATACGACTGAATTAGGTTCAGAATACGACTGTTCCTTAAACCTACATCATTTGTAAATAATGCAGATTATTATTCGGTTCTTGTTTCAATTCATAAACCACATATAAAGAAAGTATTAACATCTCTACTCCCCCGGACATTCACTACCTAATAATAGTTATTTTATGCTGTTCAACATAAAAAGAGAAGTATCTCTTATAAAATTACGGAATTTATTCAGTATTTTTGCGCGCTCTAAAGGATAACATTATCTAACCTACTAACAAAAACAAATTTTATGGAATTGAACAAAACCTTTACCAATGGGCTTTGGAATAAAGAAATCAATGTCAGTGATTTCGTCAGTAAAAACATCGCACCCTATACCGGGGATGCATCTTTCTTGCAGGGACCTACCGAACGTACCAAACGTATCTGGGACATCTGTCTGAAGGCTCTCGAAGAAGAAAGGAACAACAATGGCGTCCGTTCACTGGACAATACCACCGTATCTACCATCACTTCTCATAAAGCCGGGTATATTGATAAGGACAATGAACTTATTGTCGGTTTGCAGACTGATGAACTGTTGAAACGATCCATCAAACCTTTCGGAGGCATCAACGTGGTAGCAAAAGCATGCCGTGAAAACGGAGTGGAAGTGGACGATAAAGTAAAAGACATCTTCACCCATTACCGCAAAACACATAACGACGGCGTATTCGATGTATATACCGAAGAAATCCGTTCCTTCCGCTCACTGGGATTCCTTACCGGATTGCCCGACAACTATGCCCGCGGACGTATCATCGGCGACTACCGCCGATTGGCTCTCTACGGCATCGACCGTCTGATTGAAGCCAAGCAGGAGGACTTGCGCAACCTCACCGGCCCGATGACCGAAGCACGCATCCGTCTACGCGAAGAAGTGGCAGAACAAATCAAAGCTTTGAAGGACATCAAGGTTATGGGCGAATATTACGGACTCGACCTCAGCCATCCGGCTACATCAGCTCAAGAGGCCGTGCAATGGGTATACATGGCATATCTTGCTGCCATCAAAGAGCAGGACGGAGCAGCCATGTCACTGGGTAACGTATCTTCGTTCCTCGATATATTCATTGAATACGATCTGGCTCACGGAAAAATCAATGAGACGTTTGCACAGGAACTGATAGACCAGTTCGTCATCAAGCTGCGCATGGTACGCCATCTGCGTATGCAATCATACAATGATATCTTTGCCGGTGACCCGACTTGGGTGACCGAAGCCATCGGAGGACGCTTCAATGACGGACGCGTGAAGGTCACCAAGACTTCTTTCCGCTTTTTGCAGACGCTATACAACCTCGGTCCTTCTCCGGAACCGAACTTGACCGTATTGTGGAGTCCCGAACTGCCGGAAGGCTTCAAGGATTTCTGCGCCAAAGTTTCTGTAGATACCAGCTCCATCCAGTACGAAAACGACAACCTGATGCGTGAAGTGCGCAACTGCGACGACTACGGCATCGCCTGCTGTGTATCCTACCAAGCCATCGGCAAACAAATCCAGTTCTTCGGCGCACGTGCCAACCTTGCCAAGGCCCTGCTGCTCGCCATCAACGGTGGACGTTGCGAAAATACCGGAACTGTCATGGTGAAAGGTATTCCCGTATTGACCGGTGAGACATTGAAGTTTGAGGAAGTTATGGCCAACTACAAGAAGGTACTGACTGAAATAGCCCGTGTCTACAACGAGGCCATGAATATCATCCACTACATGCATGATAAGTATTATTATGAGAAAGCCCAGATGGCATTCATCGATACCGACCCACGCATCAATCTGGCATACGGTGTTGCCGGCCTTTCCATCGCCATAGACTCACTGTCCGCCATCAAATATGCCAAAGTCACTGCACGCCGCAACGAAATCGGCCTGACCGAAGGTTTCGACACTGAAGGTTCATTCCCCTGCTTCGGCAATAATGACGACCGTGTGGACCACCTGGGAGTAGACCTCGTTTACTATTTCAGCGAAGAACTGAAAAAGCTGCCTGTCTACAAGAATGCCCGTCCCACCCTTTCCTTGCTGACTATCACCTCCAACGTGATGTACGGCAAGAAGACCGGTGCCACTCCGGACGGACGCGCCAAAGGTGTTGCCTTTGCTCCGGGTGCCAACCCAATGCACGGACGTGACAAGAACGGTGCCATCGCTTCCTTGAGCTCCGTAGCCAAATTGCGCTACCGCGACTCGCAGGACGGCATCAGCAATACGTTCTCCATTGTTCCCAAATCACTGGGCCCGACACCGGAAGAACGTGTAGAGAACCTGGTAACCATGATGGACGGCTACTTCACCAAAGGTGCCCACCATTTGAACGTAAACGTACTGAACCGCGAAATGCTGGAAGATGCCATGGAACATCCTGAAAAGTATCCGCAACTCACCATCCGCGTTTCCGGCTATGCCGTGAACTTCGTGAAGTTGAGCCGCGAGCATCAGTTGGAAGTCATCAGCCGTTCATTCCACGAAAGAATGTAATATGATAAATGTACACTCCTACGAAAGTATGGGAACATTCGACGGGCCGGGTCTCCGGCTCGTCGTTTTCCTGCAAGGATGTCCGTTCCGTTGTCTGTATTGTGCCAATCCGGATACGATTGATGTAAAAGGAGGCACTCCCACCACTCCGGAAGAGATTCTGCAAATGGCTATCAGCCAAAAGGCATTCTTCGGGAAGAAAGGAGGTATTACTTTCTCCGGCGGTGAGCCTACCCTGCAAGCAGAAGCGCTGATTCCTCTTTTCAAGGAGCTGAAGGCGAACGGCATCCATATCTGTCTGGACAGTAACGGAGGCATCTGGAATGAAAAGGTGGAAGAGCTCTTTAGCCTGACTGACCTCGTGCTGCTGGACATCAAGCAATTCAATCCCGAACGCCACCGTACGCTGACGGGACGAAGCAACGAACAGACACTCCGCACCGCTGCCTGGCTCGAAGAACATGAACACCCCTTCTGGCTGCGCTATGTACTGGTCCCCGGTTACAGCGATTCGGAAGAAGACACCCGCCTGCTGGGTGAAAGTCTTGGCAAATACCAGCAGATACAACGGGTGGAAATACTTCCTTATCACCGTCTGGGTGTTCACAAATACGAAGCCATGGGATGGGATTACAAATTGAAAGAAGTGAAGGAAAATACTCCGGAACAACTGGAACGGGCAGAAAAACTGTTCAAAGAGTATTTCACGAATGTGATAACCAACTAAAACAGAAAAGCAAGGCTGTCCGGATATGATTCCAGACAGCCTTGCTTTTCATTTATAGGGTAAGAATCCTATTCTTTCAAGTTATAGGTAATCTGCTGTACATCATCACTACTGCCACCCACCATAAAGACGAAATCACCAGGTTCTACCATATAATTCATCTCATTGTCATAGAATCCCAGTGCATCGTCAGTTATCTGAAAAGCTACAGTTTTGCTTTCACCCACATTCAGATGAATTTTCCTGAAGCCCTTCAATTCCTTTATCGGACGCGTAACAGAGGCTACCTTATCCTGCACATACAATTGAACTACTTCCTCTCCTGCACACTTACCGGTATTAGTCACTTTTACCGACACCTCCGTATGGACGCCTGCAGCCTTGCCCGGCAGCAGTTTCAAATCAGAATATCCAAAATCCGTGTACGAAAGCCCATATCCGAAAGGATAGGCAGGCTCAGTGGAAGCATCGATATAAGATGCCTTATAGGTCTGTTTCAATGCGGTAGGGCGGCCGGTGCTCTTATTCTGATAATAAATGGGAATCTGTCCTACGTGTGCAGGAAATGTCATGGGCAATTTAGCCGAAGGATTATACTCTCCCCACAACACATTGCATATGGCATTGCCGGCCTCACTTCCCAGCCACCAAGTACACAGTACCGCATCAGCATGTTCCCTTATCTCATTGAAGATTACCGGACGCCCACACATGACAAGAGCAATGACAGGTTTTCCAGTCTTTGCCAGTTCCGACACCAGCTTCTGCTGCCCCTCGGGTATGGCTATATTCACTTTGGAAGCCTTCTCGCCACTCTGACCGAATCTCTCGCCTACCGCCACAACAATGACATCCGAAGCCTCAGCAGCCTGTAATGCTTCCTGCAATCCGGTCAACTGATTGCTCTTCATATCATAGCCTTCAGCATAGCTCACCTCCAGTCCTTTCCGGACCAATGCATCATATAAGGTCACCACTTTGTTCCGGTCCGTAGTGGCAGCCCAAGCACCTGCCATATCGTACTGGGATTTTGAGAGTCCTCCTATCAAGGCTATCTTCCTCGTCTGTGCCGTCAACGGAAGCACAGATTCCCTATTCTCCAGCAATACAACGGAACGCTCGGCCATACGGAGCGAAGCATTACGGACTTCGGGCGCATTGAGTATTCTGGCCGCTCTTTCCGGATTACAGTAGCGAAAAGGGTCCTCAAACAATCCCAACTCATATTTCTTCTCCAATATACGCCGTACTGCATCATCAAGCACACTCTCCTTTACTTTCCCTTCTTGAACAAGCTCCTTCAGATAAGTCAAGTAGCAGGTACTTACCATCTCCATGTCCAGACCAGCATTCAGCGCTTTGGCTGCGGCATCTTTCTTGTCAACAGCATAACGGTGGTTCACCAATTCCTCTACCGAATTATAATCGGACACAACAAATCCCTTAAATCCCCACTGCTCTCTCAATAGCCGGTTGAGCAAGAAATCATTGGCAGTACAAGGAATATTATTAAAATCATTGAAAGCACTCATCACGGTAGCTGCTCCTACCTTTATGGCCGCCTTATAGGGAGGCATATAAAAATTGGCAAAGTGGCCCATTGACATATCCACACTATTATACTCCTTTCCTGCTATCGGTGCACCATATCCGGCAAAATGTTTCATACATGCCATGACAGTCGTCGTGTCTGCCAAATCGTCTCCTTGCAAGCCTCTGACACGCGCCTCCGCTACCCGAGAACCATAATAAGGGTCCTCACCGGCCCCTTCCATGACGCGTCCCCAACGTGCGTCCCACGAAATATCCACCATCGGGGCAAAAACCCAGTTCAAACCATCAGCGGCACTTTCCAAAGCATTGTAGCGTGCAGCTTCCTCAATCATGGCCAAATCGAAACTTGCAGCCTCGGCAAGCGGAAGCGGAAATCCGGTACGATAGCCGTGGATAACATCCAGTCCGAAAATTAAAGGAATGCGCAAACGCGATTGCAAAGCAAGCTCTTGATAACGGCGTATATCCTTTACTCCTATCACATTCAGCATAGAGCCTATTCTGCCTTGCCGGACATACTCTTCTTTAGGAATATTTCCACCGTCGGGTCCGGTAAAATTCCCTCGGTAGGTGCATTGTGCAAGCTGGCCTATCTTTTCATCCAGCGTCATCTGCTTCATCAAGCTTGAGATGAATTTCTCCTTCTCCGTAGTTTGTGCCGAGGTAAAGGTGTTACCAAGTCCCCACAGACAAACCATCAGTATTATTATCTTTTTCATACTGCCATTCTTGTTTTGATATTTATTTTATCATAAAACAACAGTTGCCTTCAATGGTAAATCAGCTGAAGAAGGACCTGCCAGAATCTCAAAAGTCCCCTTTTCCACTACAAACCGATGTGATTCCACATCATAGTAGGCAAAGGCTTCCTCATCCAGCAATATCCGAACGCGCTTGGTTTCACCCTTCTTCAAGTAAACCTTATCGTAGCCTTTCAACTCCTTCAATGGACGCGGAACAGAACATTCCACATCCCGCACATATACCTGAGCCGCTTCCGCAGCATCCATCTTTCCGGTATTCTTGATGTCAAAGCTTACCGTAACCCGGCTTCCCCCCGTCTTCTCAACACTCAGATTACTATATTCAAAACTACTGTATGACAGTCCATACCCGAAAGGATAGAGCGGCTGCTTTCCGTTCCGGTCATATCCCCTATAACCTACGAAAACACCTTCGGCATACTGCACCCGTTTATGAGGTACATTGCGATTGTCATAATAATTACCATATACCGGATTATCTTCCCATTTTTCCTCGATGCTGACTGGTAGTTTGCCACTTGGCGAAAGCTTGCCCGTAATGATTTCGGCAAGGGCCTTTCCACCCTCCTGCCCCGGATACCATGCCATCAAAATAGCTTGTACACTCTGCCCCCAATTGCGGAAATCTATTCCACCTCCGGCATTCACCACCACAGCCACATTATCATGAAGTGAAGCCACTTTATTAATGAGATATTCCTGCCCGTATGACAATGCAAACGGACGGTCGAACCCTTCACCTTCTGTACTGCTGTTGAACCCGGCACATACAATAACATTCCTGGCATGCTTCAGTGAAGAGGCCAAACGCTCCTCATCCATCATTCCTGCCTGGAAACTGACAGTCGCCTCACCCACATTATCAAAATATTCAATACGCAACCGGTATATCTCCCCTGCACTGACCTGCATAAATGCACTGCGGGTACTGAATGAATGGTTCCCCCAATCTCCGGTAATCAGCTTATCGTTTACAAACAGACGGTATCCGTCATCGCCAGCCAGCTGGAACTTGACAGTTCCATCCTTGTCAGCCTTGTAAACTCCCGTCCAACGGGCAGAAAACTGATCTACCGGCATGCCGTCGAACGGTGCACCGTATTTCCAGGCATGGTCTATGGCAGGCTCTATGGCAGCTTGAAAGAGTTCTCCGGTAAGATTACGAGTATTATAATATTCGCCCTTAAAACCGTTTTGCGTAAAACTGCCATCCGTATAAATCTGTTGGGACATATCCTTATAAAGAATGCTGTCAGACAGCAGCTCTATCTGTCTGCCGCCCTTCAACTGAACCATACCGTCATAGAGTGACACTACCGAATAAGGGGTGACAAATCCGCTTCCTCCTCCTGTGGGAATAATATCGGCATTAGGCCCGATTACCAATGTTCTACCGTTCCGGTAAGGCAACGTACCGTTATCATTTTTCAATAAGACTACTCCTTCTCTCGCCAAGTCAAGTGCAATTTCCTTAGACTGTGCATTGTCTTTATCGATAGATTTATCTTCTCTCGGAGTATCAAGTGCTCCAAAAGCAATCAATGTCTGGAGTATATGCCGGACTTTGGCGTCAATGGTCTCTTCCTTCACGATACCATTCTCTATTGCCGGAATAAGAATTTCCCTGGTCATGAATTTACCGACGGGCATTTCCAAATCCAACCCTCCATTAGCGGCTCCCACACCAGAATATACAGATGTCCAGTCAGACATCAGGATACCTTTAAATCCCCACTGCTTGCGTAATACATCAATGTTCAGCCAGCTGTTTTCGGTGGCATGTACCCCGTTCAGCGGATTATAGCTATCCATAACCGCCCCTACTCCTGCTTCCTGCACAGCTTTTCGGAACGCGGGAAAATAAATTTCCTGCAGCGTGCGTTCATCCACATCTGAGCTGGCATGATGTCTGCTCCACTCCTGGTTATTGGCCGCAAAATGCTTCACCGTAGCCATAACTCCCTCTTCCTGCACTCCCAAGATATATTCTTTAGCAGTTTCGCCCGTCAAATAAGGGTCTTCACCAAAATACTCATAGTTTCGCCCGCATAGAGGAGAGCGGTAGATATTGACTCCAGGCCCCAACAGAATACTTACCCCACGGGCCTTTGCATCCCGGGCCAAACCATGTCCCAGCTCTCTAGCCAACTTACGGTTCCATGTCGAAGCCGACAAGATGCCACAAGGATACAAGGTACTTTGAGTATTGTTACGTATGCCTTGCGGACCATCGGCCATCCTGATTTCGGGTATGCCAAGCCGGGGTACAGCCCGGATATAAAAAGATTTGGGACCGGAAATGTAATCGATTTTTTCTTCCAGCGTCATTTGAGAAACCAACTCCCTGGCACGCTGCTCCACCTGGGGAGTAATACACACTTGTGCTTTTGCCGTGATTGCACAACAAAGCAATAGCCCGCTTAAGGCTACTTTCTTTTTAATCTTCATTTTGTCTATTTTACTACGTGTTTGTTATATTGCCGGGCATGTCCCGACCTACTTTCTTTCTTCTCAATCAATAAAAAACCGTGTCCCTTCATCCACCAACGAAGAAACACGGCCGAAAGTTATTAAGAAAATTCTGAATCTACAAGAAAGTGGACAAAAACATGTCTGTCCTGCTATCAATAAGTAAGACGTATACCGGCCTGCAACGTAAAGTTACACGGGTTCTCCTTGCGTATAGTCTGTATCGACGAACCGTCATCAAAGAAATAAGATACTCCCGGTTCCACATACAGGCCCACCCTATTGCTTATGTTATACTGGGCACCGACAGCACCCATGACAGAAAGCTGTACCGGTTTCACAGTCTCACTCTCAGTACCAATCTTGCCATACACACATTTTTCAATGGCACCCCCCGCCGAAACGTACATCGTAAAGTTCTTTGCATCCACAAAGTTCCAGTTGGCCCGTACCGGAATGCCAATATAATGCAGCTTCTGGCTTATCTTTTCCGAGCTGCCCTCATACCTTACGTCAGAAGCAAGATAGGTATACGTCAGCCCGCTTTCCACAGAGAAACCCTTCGCCAAGTTTTTCCGCACCGAAACACCGAAACTGAGCGGTTGTTTATGGTCTATATCCGCAATTTTCTTTTCGCGTCTTTGCAGATAGGGCATACCATCCTTAAAAACCAGTTCCTGCCCGTCGGGAATAGTAACAATGCCATTGGCCGTAGAGGATAAATCTACGTTACCGCCATAAATAGGACTTCCAGGCATGTAGTCCGACATCACATTCGCTTCCCCTTCATTCGCCAATGAAAAACCTCCCGTATTTCCTACGGACAAGCCAACCGCCCATCCTTTAGCATCCCTACCAGAACTGTTTTTTTCCGGAAGATGCAGTTTGTCCCGGCCTGACGGACGATAGCGGTCTTCCCTTGTCTCCGGTTCCTCGGTCTGCATTGTAGTTTCATGGTCCGTATCTTCCACTACCGGTTCTTCCGCCTGCTGTCCAATACCGACAACCTCATCTGCAGTTTCAACCGGCAGCATTTCCTCCTGCTGTTCTTCGCCAACCGATATTCTGATATGTTGTGCAACCAAAGGGTGACTTGCCTCCTTATTGGGCGCCGATGCATTTCCATGTGCCCGATAAGCAGGCTCTATGGAATTAGTCCGTATGGCAGGTACTGTCTGTTCCGGCAAGACGTCCGGAGCCACAGCCAAAGCGGGCACTGACGTATGCCGCATTTCATTCCCTACCGGACTCTGCAACAGCCACAGACTGACGGACGAAACCGCCACCAGCAACACAGCTGCCGCGGCCACCGCCCAGCGACGGAAAGGTATCATCCTATGCGGTCCGGTTATCGGAGCTCCGGAAACGGACAATTCCTTCTCCAACCGCTCCCATCCGGCAACCGGCAGCGGTTCGGAATAGTCTTCCAGCTTGTCCTTTATCTTTTTCAACCACAATTCATCTTCCATACGTTCCTTCATTTAATCATTTCTTTTCATCCACTCACGTACTTTTGCCGCTAAAGTCGCTTTAGCACGCGTCAACTGCGAGGCAGAGGATTTTTCATTAATTCCCAATAGTCGAGCAATCTCCTTATGGGATTTCTCTTCAAAAATATATAAGTTGAATACGGTACGATAGCCGGCAGGCAATTCACTGATAAACTGCATTAGTACCTTTTGAGGAATGACATCTATTGACGAACCTTCCGGTTCCTCATAAGCTTCAGGTGCATTCTCCAAGGCCGATGACTGATTCATCACATCATTTTTCCGCAAATACTGCAACACCGTATTCACCATTACGCGTTCCATCCATGCCCGCAGAGAACCCTCTCCCCGCCAAGTGAACTTATCGAAAGAATCAAAAAGTTTCAGAAAACCGTCATGCATCAGGTCTTGGGCAGTCTCCCGGTCACCTGCATAACGAAGGCATACGCTGAGCATGCGTCCCGCATAGCGCTCATACAGTTCTTTGCGGGCAAGATTGTCTCCTTGCCTACAGCGTTCTGCCAATTCCTGTTCTTCCATTCTCTCTTTTAACACGTGTTTACCCTATAAATGCAATCGGCGCAAAAATACTGCATCAGGCAGAGAAGAAAATCATACTTTCATTTCTTTAACAGTATACTACGCAGTATTTAGCTTTTCACCGCATTTTCTGAATACAAAAATAAGTTTTAAACAGAAAAGAGCTAAAACCTACCACTTATGAAGAAACTGAGAATGACATTGGCAACATCCATGCTTTTATTCCTGACTGCCATTGTATTGCAATCATGCCTGGACGATTGGGATGACAAATATGACACTTTGTTCGCCGTAGGTACGGTAAAGGTCATCGAAGGAAAAGACTACTATTTCTCACTGGACGAAGGCAGTAAACTATATCCCAGTGACACAACCTATGTTCACGACTATGCCGTAACAGACGGCCAGAGGGCTTTCATCCACTTCCGCGAACTGGAAGAGAAACTTCCAGGCTACGAATACAATGCCCAAATAAAGCACATCGAAAATATTCTGACCAAAGACATCTACTCCATGCCTGCCGAAAAGGCGGACAGTATCGGAGACGACAACATCAACGCCACGGATTTATGGATTACGGGTGAGTATCTGAACATCAAGTATCAATTCTACCACAGTAACAACGAAGATAAGAAGCACATGCTGAACCTGGTCATCAACGAAGCATCCACCGGCGAGAACGACAAACCGGATTACGTCAATCTCGAATTCCGCCACAATGCCTACAATGACAGCCAGCTCACACTGGGCACCGGACTGGCCTCCTTCAAGCTGGACAATATAGCGGAACAGCTGAAAGAGAAAAAAGGACTGAACATCCGCGTCAAAAGTCTATATGACGGTGAACGGTTCATGACCATAGACATTAAAAAAGAAAACAACTAAATCTCCTGAAAACACATTTTTCAACATCTCAATGAGAAGCGGAGTAACATTTCAATATGTTGCTCCGCTTTGTTTTTCCATAACTTATCAGAATTCATTGTTCAAGCAAGTCAGCCTCAACGAAGCGTTGAACGCTTCGGCAGACAATCGCGTCCTGACCTGTACCTGCACGCTGCTCTTCGGCTGGACATCAAAATAATTGTCGCTATATACACTTTCATTGTCAGCAACGGACAAGCATACGGCACGGGCAAACTTGTCTGTTGATACCGTCACTTCATATCCGCCTTCAATGGAACGGACTTCGGTCTGCAAATCCACTTTCGGATAATTCATATTCTTCTGCTTGTCCAGACAGTAGTTGTTATGGTACACCCTGCCCGATTTGTCCGTATAGTCTACGCGGACATATACCGTTCCTCTATCTGCCCCCTCCAGCAGCTTGGCAAGCGGTGCGGAAAAACAGACACGGCTGTCATTACCGGAAATGCCGACAGATTTGTCCCAGTGATAAACCACAGTGCCGTCGAACCGGCAGACCTGGAGCTGCAGCCGGCCGGAAGTATTCTCCAAGCGGTCGGACACTGCATATACTTTCAAATCATCCCCCTCCACTACCGGAGAAATCAGGATGTCATCATAGACCTTGCGAGTATAATAGTGCTGCGCCTTCCAGCGTCCGTAATAGTCACGGCTCGCCCAGGAAGCTACGGGCCAACAGTCGTTGTGCTGCCAGAAAAGCGTCCCCATATTATACGGCATCTGGCGGCGGTGCGACTCGATGGCCGTCTTGATGGCATCTCCCTGCAGCACATGGTTCATATAAAGGAATGCCCGGAAATCACGCGGCTTTTTATATTCATTCAATAGGTAAGTCTCAATCAGCCCGTTGGCATGGTCGCCACCACGCTGATGGGACATCATCACCTCGGAACGTATATCCCAGTCTTCGGGGTAAGGAGCATAGCGCTTGACGGAGTCGAACTCTGGAAAAGACTGAAAGCCGTACTCGCTGAAAAAGCGGGATTTCTCGCTGTCATAATCGGAAATGGGTGCTTTACCATGCCAGACACTCCAATAGTGACGGTCCCCGTCAGTAGTACCGGACATCTCTCCCTCGAATGCGAACGGAGAAGAAGGCCAATAGAAGGTTCCGGGTGCATACTCCCTGACCACCCCGGGTAAGGTGACATGATACTGCTGCCGGTACTGTGCCCAAATCTTGTCGGCATATTCCTTGTTCTGCCGTTCTATCTCGCACTTCCAGCCCCAGCCCAGCCAGGCATCCTGGCATTCATTGTTTCCACACCACAAAGCAATGCAGGCATGATTGCGCAAACGTTTCACATTGTCCACCGCCTCCTGATGGATATTATCGAGCAGGGCGCCTTCTGCCGGATACATGCTGCAGGCAAACATAAAGTCCTGCCAAATCATAATTCCATGCTCATCACACAAATCATAGAAGACATCGTTCTCATAGATACCTCCGCCCCAGACACGCAACATATTCATGTTTACACCGGCGGCATCGAGAATCGTCCTTTTATAATTCTCGGGAGTGACGCGCGGCAGGAAGTTATCCGAAGGGATGTAATTGGCTCCTTTGGCAAAAACCGGACGCCCGTTCAGCTCTATATAGAAAGTATGCCCGTCCTTATCCGGCTGATGCACCACCTTCAAAGAGCGTATGCCCACCCTTTCGGTTTTAGAGTCCAACAATTCCCCGCCTGCAATGATATCCGTACGGAAACGGTAAAGGAAAGGCTCCCCCAGTCCATTACTCCACCACAGCTTCGGCTTGTGAAGGACGAAATCAACGGTCACCCGATTGGTGCCTCGCTTCAAATCCGCTTGCCACTCGCCAAGCACTCTTCCGGTAGCCTCGTCTGTTATCGTGACCAGCACTCCGTCCATATCCTTATCGGCATCCAGCTCCACATGTCCGGCAATCACGGCCCTGCCTGCACCGACTTCCTTCTGCTCGATAAACACATCGTTGATTCTCAAATCGCTCCAAGCCCTGATATACACCGGACGCCAGATGCCGGAGGTAACCAGACGTGGGCCCCAGTCCCAGCCATAATGATAACCCGCCTTACGGGCAAAAATGCTTATCTTCTTGTTGAACAAGCCTCCGTTTTCAGACTGGTCATTGGATGCCGGATACTGGTAAGGAAGTGCATCCCATTTGGGGACGTCTATCTTTACCGGCGAATGGAAGTACACCTTCAATATATTATTCTCCTCCCTGATGTACTGCCTAACGGGGATAGACCAGCGGCGAAACATATTGTCCGCTTTCAGTATACATTCATCATTCAAATAAACGTCAGCGTAAGTATCCAGCCCCTCGAACACAAGCTCCATATTCTCTTTCCGCATCATGTCGGCAGCAAGAGTAAAGCAAGTTTCATAAACCCAGTCTTCCTTGTCAATCCATTGCAATCCCCGTTCGTTCAACCGGAAAAACGGGTCTTCAATAATCTTGTTCTGCAGTAAGTCCGTGTGGACTACTCCCGGAACTGTAGCCGGATACCAATTGGTCAGTCTCGCCTGCCGGAATTTCCAGCCTTCATGAAGGTTCTTTACCGCTGTTTTTAGTTTCATACGAGTGTGTTTCATAGTTTTCTTTGACTACTCTAAATTACGGATAGACAAAAATACGACATTCAAAGGATACTTTATAATATCTTCTTAACGAAACATGATACAATCCCGTACACACCTACCGGGTCAGCGTCGCTGCACATCTGCTGCAGTGTGACTGCAAACGTGTTGCAGCGCTACTGCATATATGCTGCAGTGACACTGCATATGTGTTGCAGCGCCACTGCAAAGCTGAATGCAGTAGCACTGCAAAAAGCATGCACTTGCTTTGCAGTGGCAATGCATTATCCCATCGCCTTATTATGAAAGGAGATGTCATCCAGCTTTCATTATCTATAATTAATTTACAAAGACATAGTTTCCAAGTCTTTCAAAGCAAACGGAGTACAAGCAAAAAAGGTCTACAAATCATAGATTTGTAGACCTTTACCCGCTAGTTTTCCATCTTATTCAGAACTGTTGCGGAGAGAGGGGGTTTTGAACCTACAACTCTAACCGCTTATATTTCAGCTACTTTGCTTTCAAAATTTCAAATAGGTAACGAAACAGTAACGATTTTCAACCGTTAAGCCTGTCCAACTTTGACCGCTGTTTGTCTGCCTAACTTTCGGGTTCAAAGATACGGCTTTCTTTTGAAACTCGCAAATATCTGATAATAAATATTTTTGGATTAGTGCAAGGTGCAAGCTATATATATAAATATATACTTGCACCTTGCACTAAAAAAAAGCACTGGGGTACAAATGGTTAAAACAAAATCCGTATCTTCGTAACCGATTAAAAACAAACGTGTATGATAATAACTAATCGTGAAGAAGTAATAGATAAAGCATTTGGGGTATTTGTCAGGATGAACTACGAGAAAGCAAGCATCATCACGCTTGCCAAAGCCTGCGGGGTGACAAAAACGGGTATCGTTTATTATTTTCCGCACAAGCTGGATTTATTCATGGCTGTAGCAGACAAATACGTGCTAAAAATGCACGAACCGGGAAACAAGTTCGCCGCTCCTGCCGATACGTTGGAGAAGTTCATCGGGCAATACGTGGCGGGGGTAGCCGCTTCCATGAAAAGGATTGTTGAACTGATTGACGATGCTAGCAGCCCACATGATTGTAGCCCTAACTTCTACTACTTTCATTTCCTGTCACAAGTGCGTATGTACTATCCGGGCATCAGGCAGAAAATTGAGAAAATCTACCGACAAGACTATGACCTATGGGAGAAAGTCATACAAAAAGCAAAAGACAGCGGGGAAATCAGAAACGACACGGACGTGAGGAAAACGGCTATCATGTTCCGGCAAATGTTTTTAGGACTGTCATACGAACAAGCATTTCTGAACGGTCTGAGCGTGGACGAACTGGCAGAAAACTTTCGCTATATCTATTCGCTGCTTAAAGCCTGATACAGTTTTGTTTTTTTAACCTCTATTATTTTTGAACGTATGTTCAAAATGTGGCGTTTTTGTTTTATCTTTGGAGCATGAAGCAAAATTCAGCGACATGCAGTTCCCGGCAGGCTTCGTAAAATTCTTCCTTGTCCGAATAGTCCGAAAGGTCGAGCCATGCGCCGGACAATGAACCGTTGTTATACTTGCCGTAAGTGCCTACATAAACTTTTGCTTCCGATAATACCTTTGCTTCCATATTGCTGTAATTTTTAAGTTTTTGATTTTATGCGGATTTGAGAGGTGAGGGAGTTGAAGTTTCACTGAACTTTTTTCCTGTTTCCCGTAAATCCGACTTTTTTTTTATGCGTCTTCCGGTCGGGTCGGTCGTTTTCGTTTCACATAGGCGTAAAAGGGTAGTGTTTAGAGTTTGCAAGGTTTTGGGCAAAAAATACCTCGCAAGGCAGGGAAGATTTTTTCGCCAAACCGAAACGGCTCGACCTTGCAAAGTCGTGAAGAACACGTAACTACCTTTGCCTATTGAAATGATAAAAACGACTGTCCCGGCTGGGGGACTGCATAATGAGGAAGATTTACAGATAGGGAAACAGGGGAAAAGTGCTTGTTCCCTTTCATCCTTTAGGGAACACTCCATGCGGGCGGGAAAGGCAAGGGTATGGCAAGTTCACCTTGCGGTACGCTTGTGCGGGTTTCCAACGGCTCTTTTCACGAAATACAGTCAGCCATGCCACGCACGGCTGGCGTTTCGGGGAATGTGCCAGTGGAAAAGGATATAAAAAATGCGGGTAGTCGGTGGACTGCCCGCAAGGTGAAAGAATGTACAATACTGGGATATAGTTTGTTAGGTGGAATTTCGTTACCAAAATCGTTACCTATTCGTTTTTGCTACGGTTATAGGTAACGAAACCTACCGGACGGCGTTCTTTCTGCTGCTTTGACTGGCTTAGAAGCTGGGTAAGGGCTTGGTACAGCTCGTTGAACTGCACATCGGTGCTTACCTCCAGTTCCTCGATACGCTTTAACAGTTCCTCGTAACCGATTACCATTTGGCGCATGAGGACAAAAGCCCGCATGATTGAAATGTTTACTTCTATGGCTACTTTGGAACGGAGAACCGAAGAAAGCATGGCTACGCCCTGTTCGGTGAAAGCCATAGGCATGGCTACACCGAAGTTATAATCAGGAGGTATCACATTTTGTGATACCCCTATGGATAACAGTAAGTTAGCTTCCTCTTTGGTGAGAACAAACATAAAATCACTGGGAAAACGCTTGATATTGCGCTTGACCGCCTGTTTCAAGGCTCGTGTTTCCACTTGGTAGAGTTCTGCCAAATGATAATCGAGCATCACCCGGCAACCTCTGACCTCAAAAATCTTGTTTTGGATAATCTGCAAATCCATAATCGTATATTTTAGGAGATTTAGCAATGTTGGAATAATAGTAAGGACTGGTCACAAATTGTGACCAGTTCCCAATAATCAAGATTACATGGCGACTTCCTTGTAAATCTTTTCGATGCCGACAAACTTCTTGTCAAGCCCCTGCATATCGCTGCCTATCTTGCTATTGGTGATGCGGGCGTAAATTTGCGTAGTTTCTATGTTTGTGTGTCCCAGCATCTTGGACACCGTTTCAATAGGTACGCCCTTTGACAACGTGGTAGTCGTTGCGAAAGTGTGGCGGGAGCAATGCACAATTTAAGCAAAAGCAACGGAAAGTGAATATGAGAGGAATGAACTACAAGTGGTTGAGAATGAGCAATATTTCATAATTCTGCCAATTGGCTGCAAAGCAAAGCCGAGCAGGATATTGAGTTATTTCAGTTACCAAACCGTTAGCGGTCAGTTACCGAAACCAACACTGCTAACGAGGTGAAAAACAAATAGTTTGTCACCAGTGTTTGTTGCACTGTTCTGCACAACTTTCAATGACAGAGAATGCTTACTGATTGATTATTTTTGCAAACTAAAAAAGTAAGCAGATGAAAGTTGAAAAATTCAAGGTGCTGCTCTACCTCAAAAAGAGCGGATTGGACAAGAACGGTAAGGCTCCCATCATGGGACGCATCACCCTCAACCGAACAATGGCGCAGTTCGGTTGCAAGTTGTCATGTACGCCAAAGTTATGGAATCCACGTGAGAGCAGACTTGACGGCAAGAGCAAGGAGGCTGTGGAAGTGAACGCCAAGATTGACAAGCTGTTGCTGGCAATAAACTCAGCCTACGAGTCACTTGTGGAGCGCAAGACGGATTTTGACGCAAAGGCGATAAAGGCTCTGTTTCAATGCAGTGCAGACACTCAGATGACCTTGTTGAAGCAGCTTGACGCCATCATTGCGGACATTGAGTCAAGAATCGGCATCGACTACAAGAAAGGCACGCTTCCAAACTACCAGTACACTCGCCTGACATTGGTATTGTTCGTCAAGAAGCGTTATGGAACTGACGATGTGGCATTCGGTGAGCTTGACGAGCAGTTTATCCGTGAGTACATGGACTTTTGCTTGGACCAGAGAGGTCTTGCACTTGATACAGTCCGCCACTATCTCGCCATCTTGAAGAAGACCTGCCGAATAGCTTTCAAGGCAGGACACTCCGAGCGTTATCATTTTATGCACTTCAAGCTACCTCAAAAGAAAGAGAATCCACCAAAGGCATTGACACGTGAGGACTTCCTGAAAATTCGTGACCTCGAAATACCAGAGCGAAGAAAATCGTTGGCTTTGACCCGTGACCTTTTTCTTTTCGCCTGCTATACAGGCACGGCTTATGCCGATACTGTTTCTATCACGGAAGAAAACCTCTTTCGTGATGAGGCAACAGCAGTCTTATCTCTCATATAGTCGGAATATTCTTTCTCAGACATACCAACCAACATTGCCGCATCATATTCAGAGATGGAACTTGTAATAGACGGTGCAACCCCAAAACTTGCTTGCCATTGCAAGGCAATATCTGCAAGTTTATCTCTTAGCTTTATTTTTTCTTCCATAGTCGTGAAAATTTAACTTCATATTTTTATCGTTTTTATGCTACAAAAATAACATTTTGCCGTGATAATCTATCATAATCCGTTGAATATCTGTAGTATTCTGTCTTTATTTAGACAAAATAGAAATATAATCTGTAAAAATGGAGCTAAACAATAGGTCTTCCAATACACAAGATACATGTATGCGTTCATGAATATTTGTTCTCTTTGCCATACTCTTAAAATGATGTTACATGAAAATTACTGTTGGTAACTACTCTTTTACCTTTGCAAAGACTAATCTTAATATTTTGTAAAATCACAGCATAAAATGTTGTTTTTCAGAAATTAGATTTAACTTTGCACTCGAAATCAAAGCGTTCTTTGTATATTGCAAAGTTGTGAAAGAAAAAGAATATAGCTCGTTTCTAAATCGTTAGCAGTCACATTCTTTAAAATACTCAACTCACTGATATTCAATAAATAAAAGAATTTACTGTGACTCGAGCAATGAAATGTCAGGTTCTTTTTAATACCGCACACATCGGCAATCTCTTTCAGGTACGCATTTAGTTTCTGATTGCTGATTACGGGAAATATCTTGCCGTTCGGTAACTTGCCCTTGTACTTCTTCAAAATCATCTTGGGAATATCCAGCAGGGGAACATTAACGTCCGTATTCGTCTTTTGCCGCTTTGTCATTATCCAAAGGTTGCCGTCAAAGGATTTGCATATATTATCTTGCGTAAGCCCGGCTACATCTATATAGGCAAGCCCGGTGAAGCAGGCAAAGACGAACAAGTCCCTGACGTGTTCCAGCCGCTCGGAAACCATTTTCTTTTTAAGGATGATTTTTATTTCGTCCTCTGTCAGATAACCCCTGTCCACTTTCTCCAGCCGGATTTTGTAGCTGGCGAACGGGTCGCCCACCAGTATGCCGTTGTTGCGGGCAATGATGATGATGCGCTTGAAGAACTGCATGAACTTGGCGGTGGTGTTGTAACCGCACTTGCAGGCGGTACGCAAATACAACTCAAAATCGGTAATGAACATTGGAGTAATTTCCTTAATGGATATGTCCGATACGTTGTACTTGCTGCGGATGAACTCGGCAAGGTGGCGGCGGGTCACTTCATACTTGCGGTAGGTCGCTATCGTCTTGGATATGCCCACAAGCTGCTTCACATCGTCATTGTGCTTTTGGAACAATGAAAGGATTGTTTCGTGGCTCTCGCTGTGTCCCAAGAACTCGTTCTTCACTTTCTCGGCGGTCACGTAGTTGTCACGCCGCTGCATTTCGTGGTAAATGGTGTTCAGGGAAGAACGTATGTCATCCAGCAGGGCGTTTATTCTTCCGGCATCCCTGCCTTTGGCTTTGCCTGCGGCAATGCTCCAGTTATCGGGCTGGATGCTCTGTTTCGTACTGAACTGGCACTGTTTGCCGTCAATGGTGATACGTGCCATAATCATTACCTCGCCGTTTTTCTTTTCAGAACCTTTCTTCAAATAAAAAAGAACCTTGAATGTCGATTTCATAACTCACTTTTTTTAGTTGCAAAATTAATTTTTACCTCTCGTTTTCGAGTTATGCAGACTATGGACTAATCAAGTCATTATCAGGTCATTTGAGGACAAATCGTTACCGTTTTTGTCCGGTAGGGAATAGGTAACGATTTAGTAACGAAACTTTGTCTTTTACCGTACTTTTGAAGTCTTGGAAGCAGGACTTTCGGGCAATAAAAAAAGCCACAAATCATTGATTTGTAGCTTTTTGTCCGTTTACTGACCATTTCTGTCCAGTAAGTTCAGCGGAGAGACAGGCTCTTGAACCTATACTTTCAAGAAATATCACAAAACCGCAAATCATTGATAATCATATACTATCTAAAGTATAGAGTAAATCTAAATCTTTCTAAATGCCTTTTGCTATTCCGAATATTGGGTGTATATTTGGGTGTAGAATTTCAAACGCACCCAATTATGAATATCAAACGTAACATCATTTTTGCATTGGAAAGCCGGAAAAAGAACGGAGTGCCAATCGTGGAGAACGTACCCATCCGTATGCGTGTCATATATGCAAGCCAACGCATCGAGTTCACAACAGGCTACAGGATTGACGTAGCCAAATGGGATGCTGACAAACAACGGGTAAAGAACGGATGCACCAACAAGTTGAAGCAAAGCTCATCCGAAATCAATGCGGACTTGCTGAAATACTATACCGAGATTCAAAACGTGTTCAAGGAATTTGAGGTACAGGAAGCCATGCCGACCACCCAACAACTAAAGGATGCGTTTAACCTGCGGATGAAAGATGCCAACGAAGAGCAGCAGGAAGAAACGCGAATAAACTTTTGGGAAGTGTTCGATGAGTTTGTAAAGGAGTGTGGCAATCAGAATAATTGGACGGCATCCACCTACGAGAAATTCTCAGCAGTGAAAAACCACCTCAAAGAGTTCAAGGAAGATGTAATCTTTGAATACTTCAACGAGTTCGGCTTGAACGAGTATGTGAATTTCCTGCGTGACAAAAAGGACATGAGGAACAGCACCATCGGTAAGCAGATGGGATTTCTCAAATGGTTCCTGCGTTGGAGCTTCAAGAAAGGGCATCATCAGAATATTGCATACGACACTTTCAAGCCCAAATTGAAAACCACCTCTAAAAAGGTGATATTCCTGACTTGGGACGAATTGAACAGACTGAAAGATTATCAGATACCGCATGACAAACAATATCTGGAGCGTGTCAGGGACGTTTTTCTGTTCTGTTGCTTCACAAGTCTGCGATATTCAGATGTTCGTAACCTGAAAAGAAGCGATGTGAAACCCGACCACATAGAAGTTACCACAGTCAAAACGGCGGACAGCCTGATAATAGAACTGAATGACCATAGCAAAGCCATACTTGAAAAATACAAGGAAGTCCATTTTGAAGACCACATGGCACTGCCCGTTATCAGCAATCAGAAAATGAATGATTATCTGAAAGAACTGGGAGAACTGGCTGAAATCAATGAGCCTGTACGGGAGACTTATTATAAAGGAAATGAACGTATAGATGAAGTCACCCCGAAATACGCATTGCTAAGCACCCATGCAGGAAGAAGAACATTTATTTGCAATGCGTTGGCTCTCGGTATTCCGGCACAGGTAGTAATGAAATGGACGGGGCATAGTGACTATAAAGCCATGAAACCCTATATTGACATAGCGGATGATATTAAGGCAAATGCCATGAACAAGTTTAACCAACTATAAAAGTATCAATCAGTTTCATAGATTATCCGCTATTTGAATTATATTTGCGACAACAATAAACATTAGAATGGAAAATAACAGAGAATATCATATAGGAAGAACGGACTTTGACGCATTTGTTCACGCTGTCGGTTCGGAAATAGAACAGGCGCAAGTCCGGCTGATTACCGCAGCCAATGCGCAAATGCTGTTCCATTACTGGAAAATGGGCAACTATATCCTGTATCATCAGAACTTGCAAGGCTGGGGAAGCAAAATCATCAAGCAACTGGCAAAGGCTATCCGTTTCAATTATCCTGAAAAGAAAGGCTATTCGGAACGCAACCTTACCTATATGTGCCAATTCGCACGGTCATATCCGCTGAACGTGCTACGAAGTTTCATTGATACGGATACAAGATTGTCTGTTCCAAGCATACAGAATGTTACAGATGAAGTATTGAAACTAAACAACGGACAATTTACGCAGGAACTTACTGCGCAAATACAATCCGCTGATTGTCAGTCTTTAAAAATTACGCAGGAAGTTCCTGCGCAAATTCAGGATGTAGCGAAAACTGTTTCTGCCATTTACAGGATGGAGATTAGTGAGATAGAAAAGTTTTTCTTGACATCCCCTATTGCCAGAATAAACTGGGCAAGCCAAATGGTTATACTTGACAGTTCGTTGCCGTTAGGTGTGAGATATTGGTACATGAAACAGTCTGTAGAAATGGGCTGGAGCAGCAATGTGCTTAAAATACAAATTGAAACCAACCTATATAACAGACAAATCAGCAACAACAAGGTAAACAATTTCACAGCCACACTTCCGGCACCACAAAGCGACCTTGCCAATTATCTGTTGAAAGACCCGTATATATTTGATTTGGCAGGAGCGAAAGAAAAGGCAGATGAAAGGGACATAGAAGAACAGTTGGTAAAACACGTTACCCGTTATTTGTTGGAAATGGGTAATGGTTTTGCTTTCGTTGCCCGACAGAAGCATTTTCAAGTAGGCAATAGCGATTTCTTTGCCGACTTGATTCTATATTCCATTCCGCTACACGCATACATTGTAGTGGAATTAAAGGCTACCCCGTTCAAACCGGAGTATGCAGGACAACTGAATTTCTACATCAATGTGGTGGATGACAAACTGAGAGGAAAGGATGATAACAAAACCATAGGGCTGTTGCTGTGCAAAGGGAAAGATGAGGTAGTAGCGCAATACGCCTTGACAGGCTACGACCAGCCGATAGGTATCAGTGATTACCAGTTGAGCAAGGCTATACCTGAGAATTTAAAATCAATTCTGCCAAGTATAGAAGAAGTAGAGGAAGAACTGACTTCCTTTCTTGATAAAGATAATAATCCTCAAAATTGAAGTCTATGGCAGGAGAAATAAACAAACTGATTCCCTTATACGGAGAACTCAACAGAATATATAATGATTGGATAACCAATTATGCATTTTCTTTTGACAAGCAAAAATTCATCACCGATTTTTACAGGCAGCACAATGATACAAAGGCTTTTGAATCCGCTATCCTTGAACTGGTACTTGACAAGCAGAAAGAACAATACGCATTGATTCTCAATAGTTTAAAAATCGAAATAGAAAAGAATATACGGGCTTATGAAACAAAACCGCTGAATGATGACATCATAAAGCGTGTGTGTTTTCACTACGCAGACAGGCGTAATTCTATAATAAAAGACCAGTTGGAGATTACAACCAAACTGCATAAGCCTTTGAATGATGCATACCATAGATATGATTTCATTGGTTTTCGAGAACATACGAATGAAGAAGAAATACTGGCTGAAAAGGAATATGAACGCTGCAAGGCTGAATACGACAAGGAAAAGAAAGAATTGGATAAACTCTATGAACTGCAAAAGCAAGACAGGAAAGAGGCTTTTCAATATACAGAAAACCTTTCCGGTGATGTTTACCGCCTAAGCCTTCTTTTTATGGAAGTCCTGAAAAAGTACCTTCCTGATGATAATGTGGAAGAGAAACAGCAGGAAGAACCAGCCAAACAAGATAAGGTGCAGGAAACTTCGAAAGAAGAACATGAATATTTTGACATGAAGTCGCTTTCGCCCATTCATGAATCCTGTGTAGATGAACAGTTTGAAACCATTAGCGAGCCGAGCTTCTATGCCAATATAAACCTGCACCCCTGCAAGAACAGACTAAAAATCAAGGCAAGGGAAAAGATACGAGTGTGTTACCTGATATTCCTGATGAGCGAGAAACTATCCAAGCAATACAGGGACGAATGGCGAGACAAAATATTGAAACTACTGGATATTGACGAGAGCTATTACAGGTCGAAGTACAAAGAACCCGTTTCCGATTTTCCGAGTGACAGCAACCAAAGATTCGCCAAAGAAATGGAAAGCATATTCAGATAATTCGTGATATATCCTGACATTCCACGAAATTACCACTTTTACCACTCAAATTAATTTTTGAGTGGTATTTTTATTGTCTGATATTTAATGAGATAGCGCAATATTCCATTTGTATCATCCACATCCTTACCACTTACAGCCATACCTAATTTTGCATCGTTCGAGAACAGAAATAACAGCCAGTGCGCAGGGCTGATTGTTTAACGACTAAATAGATTGGACGATGACAAATCTTCAAGAGTTATTATTAAAACCCGTCTGGCAGATGACAGGCGAAGAGTTCATATTTCTAAGCAAACACGCTTCCAACCAAACGGAAGCGCAACCGCAGCCCGTCACGGACACAGAAAGAAAATATGTGTACGGAATACTTGGTATTGCCAAACTGTTCGGGTGCAGTCTGCCCACCGCCAACCGTATAAAGAAAAGCGGAAAGATAGATAAAGCCATTACGCAAATAGGGCGCAAGATTATCGTGGATGCGGAACTTGCCCTTGAACTGGCTGGAAAGAAAACCGGAGGACGAAAATAACGGGAGGGGTACTTATGGATTATATGAAAGATAGAAAGGAAATATCGGCAGAAGAAGCGGTAATCCTTTGGCAAGCCTCACGTTTGAGCCTGTCGAAATGTTATGAGAAAGCACCTGAAATTCTCAAAGTACATGATTCCATCATTGGGACATTGGGGAATTTCAGCGCATCCATCGGCAAAGCCAAGAGCAAAAAGACGTTCAATGTGTCGGCTATCGTAGCCGCCGCATTGAAGAACGGTACGGTATTGCGATATGTGGCGGAACTTCCGGAAGACAAACGGAAAATCCTTTATGTGGATACGGAACAAAGCCCTTATCATTGTCTGAAAGTAATGAAACGTATTTTGCGGATGGCAGGGCTTCCCGATAACAGGGACAATGAAAATCTTGAATTTCTCGCTTTGAGGAAATACACACCCGAACAGCGTATAAGGATTGTAGAGCAGGCTATCTACAATACGCCAGACATAGCCCTTGTAATCATAGACGGCATCCGTGACATGGTATATGACATCAACAGTCCCAGTGAATCAACACGCATCATATCCAAGCTGATGCAGTGGACGGACGACAGGCAGATACACATCCACACAATACTCCATCAAAACAAGGGCGATGAGAACGCAAGGGGGCATATCGGCACGGAACTGAACAACAAGGCTGAAACCGTACTCCTTGTGGAAAAGGACAAGAGCAACGGGGATATAAGCAATGTTTCAGCTATGCACATACGGGCAATGGACTTCGAGCCTTTTTCATTCCGCATCAATGACAATGCCCTGCCTGAACTGCTGGAGGGTTACAAGCCCGAAGCCAAGAAACCGGGAAGACCGGAAGAGGAAAAGTTCGACCCTTACAGGCACATCACCGAACAGCAGCACCGAATCGCATTGGAAGCTGTTTTCGGACTGAAAGAGGAATACGGCTACAAGGAACTGGAAGACGCCTTAATCAAGACTTATGTGTCGGTGGGTGTAAAGTTGAACCACAAAAAGGCGGTATCGCTCATCACCATGCTTCGGAACAAACGGATGATAGTGCAGGAGAACGGCAGGAAGTACACGCTCATGCCCGACTTCCACTATTAACCCACACCTTGCAATCACTTCACTTTATTCCGAGGGTCTATATATTAGGGATAAAGCGAAGTGGTTGCGGAATGTGACAAAACCGCTTCACTTTATTACCGTACTCTATATATACGAAAATAAAGTGAAGTGCTTATAGACCGTACTTCATAAAGAGGTACGGGCGAAAAGAGAAATAAACCAATTCAATTATCATTAAACCTATCATTTTATGGATATACAGACAGCAAAACAAATCAAAATAGCGGATTATCTGCACAGTTTAGGCTTTTCTCCAGTCAAACAACAGGGCATAAACCTGTGGTATAAATCACCGCTAAGGAAAGAAACGGAAGCCTCATTCAAGGTGAATACAGAGCGTAACCAATGGTATGATTTTGCACTCGGCAAGGGTGGGAATATCATCGCACTGGCACAGGAACTTTATTGTTCTGACCATGTGCCATATCTCCTGCAAAGAATCGAAGAGCAGACACCCCGTATTCGTTCTGTGTCTTTTTCTTTTGGCAAGCAATCATTTTCCGAACCAAGTTTCCAACAGTTGGAGATTGTACCGCTTTCTTCTCCTGCCCTGCTCACCTATTTGCAGGAAAGGGGAATAAACATTGCGCTGGCAAAAAGAGAATGTAAGGAAGCGCACTTCACCCATAAAGGCAAACGCTATTTCGCCATCGCCTTTCCTAATGTATCGGGTGGGTATGAAATCCGCAACCGATATTTCAAAGGCTGTATCGCACCAAAGAAAATATCCCACATCAGACAATCGGGGACAGCAAGGGAAACGTGTTATGTGTTCGAAGGTTTTATGGACTACCTTTCATTTCTCACTTTGAGATTGGAGAATTGCCCGAAATATCCCGAACTGGAGAGACAAGATTATATGGTACTGAATTCCGTAGCCAATGTTTCCAAAGCCCTCTATCCTTTGGGGAGCTACGAGCGCATCCATTGTTTCTTTGACAATGACCGTGCAGGGATGGAAGCACTCCAACAAATCCGTATGGAATACGGCAGGGACTTATACATCCGTGATGCTTCGCAGACATACAGCGAATGCAAGGACTTGAACGAATACTTACAGAAACAGACTGAAAGAAACAGGCAAGTTCAATCTGCAAAAGGGGTGCGCAGCCAACCACCGAAAAAGAAAAACGGCTTTCGGTTATAGCCCACTATAACTACACGCTTCGCTTTCGTAGTTGTGGGCTCTCCCGAGGGGCTTATGGCTCTGCCCTAAGAACCCGGCAAGGGCTGTCAGCCCTATGCAACCCGACCAAAGAGTGACCCTCTCTTTGGAAACTCCGCTTATGGATTACACCCCTAAGAACCCCTCTGCGAAAGCGAGCAAAGCAATCTATCGTAAACAATAAATCAGAATAGTTATGGCAACAAAATCAAGCATACATATCAAGCCTTGCAACACAAAATCAAGCGAGGCACATAACCGAAGGACTGCCGAGTATATGCGTAATATCGGGGAGTCCAAAATCTATATTGTACCCGAACTCTCTGCCGACAACGAGCAGTGGATGAACCCGGACTTCGGCAGCCCCGACCTGCAAACGCACTACGACAACATCAAACGGATGGTAAAGGAAAAGACAGGTCGTGCCATGCAGGAGAAAGAGCGTGAGCGTAAAGGAAAGAACGGAAAAATCATAAAAGTGGCAGGATGCTCACCCATTCGTGAGGGTGTATTGCTCATCAAACCGGACACCACACTGGCAGACGTGAAGAAATTTGGTGAGGAATGCCAAAGACGCTGGGGCATCACTCCGCTACAGATTTTCCTGCACAAAGACGAAGGGCATTGGCTGAACGGTCAGCCGGAAGCGGAAGACAAGGAGAGCTTCCAAGTCGGTAACAGATGGTTCAAACCAAATTATCATGCTCATGTCGTATTCGACTGGATGAACCATGAAACTGGAAAGAGCCGAAAGCTCAATGACGAGGATATGGCAACCATGCAGACCCTTGCTTCCGATATTCTCCTGATGGAACGTGGGCAGGCAAAAGCTGTTACAGGTAAAGAACATTTAGAACGAAACGACTTCATCATAAAGAAACAGAAAGCCGAACTACAACGTATAGAGGAAACCAAGCGACACAAGAAGCAACAGGTAAGCCTTGCCGAACAGGAACTCAAACAGGTAAAAGCTGAGATACGTACGGACAAACTCAAAAGTGCAGCTACCGATGTAGCCACTGCCATAACCAGCAGTGTAGGTTCTCTTTTCGGAAGCGGTAAGTTGAAAGAACTGGAACATAACATCGAGCAGCTACATCAGGAGATTACCAAACGGGACAAAGCTACTGATGAATTAAAAATTCAGATGCAGCAAATGCAGGAACAGCACGGCAGACAAATACGCAATCTTCAAGGAATACATAATAAAGAGCTTGAAGCTAAAGATAAAGAAATATCACGGCTAAACACCCTGCTTGAAAAGGCATTCTGCTGGTTCCCATTACTCAAAGAAATGTTGAGAATGGAAAAACTATGCTATGCCATCGGATTTACCAAAGATATGGTAAACAGTCTTTTGACAAAAAAAGAAGCTATTAGATGCAATGGAAAAATCTATTCCGAAGAGCATAGACGAAGATTTGAAATCAAGAATGATATTTTCAAGGTTGAAAAAAGTCCGATAGATGAGAATAAATTGGTGCTGACCATAAACAGGCAGCCGATAGGCGAATGGTTCAAAGAGCAATGGGAGAAATTAAGGCAAGGTTTGCGACAATCTACAGAAGAACCAAGAAAAAGTAGAGGATTCAGAATGTAATTTTGATAGTATTTGATTGTATCTCAATAAAATTAAATATCTTTGTAAACGGATTGAGGCTACTCTTTCCAAAATATATTAGAATTAAGAAGAAGCGTTATGCTTATCTTGTACTTGAAAACGTAGGAAATTTTCAATTAGATGCAAGGATAGCATAGTGGTTCTCACGCATATAGCGTGGGCTGCTATTGTTACATCTGCATCTATGGTTTCCTACGACCTTCAAGTAAAGAATGTGGCATACAGTTCCACGATTGAACCGAAGTGTAGTTTATATCAATCTGATATATAACTAATATATACCATCTGTATCTTTATTTGATACCGTAAAGTTCCCACTTCTTGTTGGTTTTCCAAAATTAATCTCAAGCTACAATAGCTTGTTGTTATCAATATTTTTACTCTTAAACCAAACAGCAATCTAATCGCAAACATTTTATAAAGTCCGATTTTCTTTAAGATTTTCGGACATTTTATTGCTGAGCTGGAGGGAATATTGTACCTTTGCACTCAGATTATTAATGATCATGGGAGTAATACTAACAAAAGAGATACGCAATACTATTGAAAGCAATGGGCCAAACAAACTCTATATGGTTCAGGATTTTGCCTATCTAAATAATGACGGGTTGGTTACTCGTGCCCTTTCCAGATTAGAAAAGGAAGGTATTCTTATACGCCTCTCGCAAGGCATATATTTATATCCCTCACGAAATAAGTTCGGAATACTTCGACCCTCTATAGAGGAAATCGCTTATGCTGTTGCTGAAAAGGATAAAGCACGCATTATTCCCAGCGGATTGACTGCATTGAACAAATTAGGACTTTCCACACAGGTTACGATGAATGCGGTCTATTTGACAGATGCCGCTGCAAGGGAACTTACTATAGGAAACCGTAAAATCATATTCAAGCGCAGCGTACCCCGCAATTTTGCCTATAAGACGGACTTGTTCCCACTTATAGTCGCTGCCATGAAAGAGTTAGGGAAAGATGAAGTAACCGATGAACAGGTTGCTATCATAAAACAAGCCATTGAAAAATATGGCAGTCCTGATGAAATCAAATACGATTACAGCATTGCTCCGCAATGGATTAAACAAAGACTTGCATTATGAATTTTACTAAACTCACAAAATGGAAAATCCAGTGTAAGCTGCCCCCTAAAACCAAGCGATTCTGCCCCCTTGTGCTAAAATAATCCTACCCCCTTGATTCCAATATAAAAATACCCCTGCTTGGCAATGCCCGGCAGGGGATTTTTCGTAGATTTGATTCCCGTCTTGACCGGTGGGATAAAATCATTTCTACTATGACAACAAAGATAGCAAACATCCTCCAATGTTACGCATTGGGGATGGGGATAAAGCAGATAAGCAGGAGCTTTGAGCTTTCCCGCAACACGGTGCGCAGATATGTGCGCCTGTTTCAAGAGTGTGGTATACCGATAAAGGAGTTGGCCGCCATGCCTTCCGCTCGCATCCAGGAAATGTTCTCTGAAGGTGTTGGCCGTAACAGGGAACCGTCACAACGCCAGCTTGAGCTTGAGGCACTCCTTCCTGAGTATGCTGCCCGGCTTAGCCGCCGAGGCGTAACAGTGAAAACCCTGTACGAAGAGTACCGCGAGACCCATCCTGACGGATACAGACATGCCAGTTTCGGCAACTATCTCATGCGTTACCGTATGGTGACACATGTCGTAGGCCATGTCGAGCATTATGCCGGAGACCAGATGTATATCGACTTCGCCGGTGACAAACTGGAAGTCGTTGACAGTGAAAGCGGTGAATGTCGCAGCGTTGAAGTGTTCGTGGCCATACTTCCGTGCAGCCACTATACCTATTGTGAGGCGGTCTGGTCCCAGTCAAGACAGGACTTGATTAAGGCGTGTGAGAACGCGCTTCATTTTTACGGCGGGGTTCCGATGGCGATCGTACCAGACAACCTCAAATCGGCGGTAACCCGCAGCGACCGTAACGAGCCGGTAATCAACGAGGAGTTTGCGGCATTTGCCGAACACTACGGATGTACCGTATACCCCACACGGGTACGTCATCCAAAGGACAAGGCCTTGGTGGAGAATGCCGTGAAGCTACTTTACCGATCCGTCTACGCTGACATCGAGGGTCTTGTATTCCACTCGCTGGAGTCTCTGAATGCGGCCATATCCGAATCGCTCTCGGCCTTCAACGGACGCAGGATGAGCGGGCGTCCCCAGTCCAGACGGGAACAGTTCGAGCAGATTGAGTCCGACTGCCTCCGCCCGCTTCCCGCCATACGCCATCAGATGAAAGAGCGACGCTCCGCAACAGTAATGCGTAACGGCTATGTCACCTTCAGGCTTCACCATTACAGCGTACCGAAAGAGTATATAGGCAAACGTGTCGAGATTGTCTATGATGCGGACACGCTGGAAATATATCATGGCCTGCGTCTGGTGACCACACACCAGCGCGATGACACGCCATACTCCTATACGACCAAGGATGCCCACGGACTGCCCGGACGTCATGGAAGTTATGAAAAGGATCTGGAACAGATTTACGAACGGGCCGGCCAGACAGATAACGTCCTGCTGCTGTATCTGCGCAAGGTGGCGGAACTCAAGAAGTATCCTCCCGCGGCGTTCCGTTCATGCAGAGGCATCATGGCGTTGGAGAAGACCTTCGGGCTGGAACGGTTGGTGGCGGCAAGCGCATGCGCCACGCAACTGCGCCTATACGGATATCAGGAGATAAGGCGGATCCTTGAACGCGGGGATGATGCAGACTTCCTGTCAAAAGACGACATTGACGATGAGGTCCCCGTAACATCTATCCACAAAAACATCCGCGGAGCAGCCTACTTCGCACAATTAAAACATTTAAATAGAGACAACAATGGAAACAAATAATCTTACCGCACCGATAGCTGTCGAAAAAGACCGCAACACGTTGACAATCGAACTGATGAACCGTATGAAGCTGCACGGCATGGCCGCCGCCTTCACTGAAAGCCTAACCTCCACTATGGCAGAAACAATGACAATCGACTCTTTCCTGCACATGTTACTTGCCAGGGAATGGGACTACCGTGCCAATGCAGCCATCCAACGCCTTATACGCGGGGCGGCGTTCCGCTACAAGGCCTGCCTCGAGCAGATAGACTATGCAATCCCGCGTGGCCTTGACCGCAATCAGATGGAGCGGCTTGCATCGCTGGAGTTCATCCGCAAGGGACAGAACCTCTTCATCACAGGGTCATCCGGTACCGGGAAGAGCTTCCTTGCCACAGCAATGGGGTATGAAGCCTGCAAGAAGGGCATACGGACATATTATGCGAATGCTCCGAAACTTATGGGTACGCTTAAGGTGGCAAAAGTAAAAGGCACACTGGAATCGGAACTCAAGAGAATCGAACGGAGCACGCTGCTCATATTGGATGACCTCTTCCTTGTGAACCTTGATGCCAAGGAACGACCCATCCTGCTCGATATAATAGAGGACCGACATGGGCGCAAGTCCATCATCATCACCTCGCAACTGCCAACGGACAATTGGTATGATGCAATCGGAGACCCTACAGTAGCAGATGCCATTATGGATCGTATTATACATACGGCGCACCGGATTGAGCTGACAGGAGAAAGTGTCCGTAAAATGGCTGCATACAGAGGGAAATAAACTAAAATAATAATAACCCCATCGGTCAAGACTTTTTAAGGGGGCATTGTTGAATGTTTTAAGGGGGCAGAATCGCTTGGTTTTAGGGGGCAGCTTACACTGGATTTTCCAACATGACAGGCAAATTGCATAACACTATAGGTCGAAGAGGAAGAGGTCCATTTGAATACCTACATCTTGATGATTATTGTATCACTAAAAATAAAAACATTCTTATATTAGATGGAAGTAGTAAAAAAAATGATCACTTACACCTCTTGCGGGATGCCAATTGCTCTGCAAGAATTACCTTTTTTTGCCGACTCTTTTGAAATACTAAATGATTCGATACTTATTTTTAATGGAGCAGCATTTGAAGACCAAGTCGTACTTTGGGATTATCGCAATAAAAAACGGATTAACTCACACTTAAAATATGACCCTCATTACAACTGCCGGCCTCTAAAACCATTTACCAAATGCAATAATGAAATATTATGGCAGCGAGAATTTGAACAAATGCTATACAGAGTTACAGAGCAAGAATTAATCCCAGCCCGATACATTGATTTTCAAGAGTTCGCGTATAATGGCAAATTAGAAAAAACACCTCAAGGTATATACTTTCTACAACCGGATATAGCACACATGAATCGTTATTACGAAAATGACAAGTATATCCATTTTATTTTTGAATGTGAAGCTTTAGATGATATGCCGTTTTTGGTCTATTATTTTAAAAAGTCAGGGAAAAAAATCATTTTAAACAATAATCATTATAAAGACGACCTAACCTTTTATCACATAACCCCACCGGCCATCAATGCATTTACAACCGCCGGAGATCCTGTTTCTGTTTTATATACATCATTTTAACATAAGGAGGCTAATAAGGCAAAAATCCAGACAGGCATTCCTTAAAAAGTATATTTGTCGAGATACTGTTTCCTGACAGTATCTCGCTGATTTTTATCATTGCTGTCCGGTAAAACTAAAACGAAACCATCAACCGCATCTGCAATTCATGGAAATTCTTATCCATCGGATAATACACATTACTCAAACGGCTGTATTTGTATTCCCCCATCACCTTGATATACTGATTCAGTGTATAGTTCAAACCGACGGTAGCCGCCTGCATTTTACCCCCTCCGATACTCGTCGAGACAGGAGGATAATCCGAAACGACTCCGCCCGGGTAGAAAACATGCTTTCCGATCAGGAAAAAATCTCCTTTATTGATATCGTTGAGATTGACAATGCTATAACGGGCGACGATTTCCAGCGAATTCTTTTCATTCATACCGTCCAGTAAACCGTATTCGTCGTTGTAGGTATAACGGTTGCCCATGATCAGATAGCCGGCTTCTACATAACCACCGTCGAATTTGGTACTGCGGATCGGGTTACCGGCTTTCCAGGCATCCAGCGTCGTCCAACTCCATACTCCTCCCAGTTGATTGGTGAATAATTCAAAATCGGGCCGGTCTTTGTACAAACGTTTATACAGATATTCCCCGCGGACGAACAAACGGTCGGTCTTAAACAAGAGTTCCGGATTCAGATCGAGAATATTCTTAGCCCAGGCGACATCGGCATTCAGAAATTTTGTAGTCGCATCCACATAAGTCTCCATGGCCGACTCTATAGTTACTTCAGTTTTAAAAGCATCGTCATCGACTACCCGTCCGGTATTTATCCGGGAGTAACGCAATCCCAATCCGACATGCAGCGTCATATAATCGTCGTTGATCACCTTATACAACCAACGACCGCTCAGACTAAACCCCTGAAATCCGCTGATCTGATCATTGTATTTATTTTCGGCAAAAATACCCTGATCGGCCAACACCTTCTGATTGAAAAACTTATAAGTAATCCCCAGACTTCGGCCAGGCGCCAAAGCATTGACGACTGCCGGACGGGAAATAAAATGATAGTTATAAAGACTCGTATTGTAAGCCATCGTAGAAGGCTCGCAAAAATAACCGGCTTTCACACTCTGTACCCCCCGGTAATTCTCTTTAAAGTTGTATTGTCCGAAAATATTCTTCTGTTTGAAAGAACCTTTAGAAAAATCGAAATCGGCATAAAAAT